>VFQN01001158.1_pt1 | contig 45616 bp, 41 predicted proteins | sample 3512371 | NCBI WGS metagenome assembly VFQN01 (sample SAMN10412370, study PRJNA504923) | tailings metagenome | isolation source: Replicate 2 from Balatoc abandoned mine | place: Philippines: Itogon, Benguet | collected 2017-08-28
CCAGCATGATCTCGCGCGCGTTCTCCACGCCCTTCACGGTTTCGATCAGCGCGATATAGAGAAGCGTATCGGCTCCGTCCGGATCGACATCCTTCATCAATGCGCGCACCAATGCGATCTCGTCCTGTGTTTCCACATCCGGCATAATGAAGCCGTCGATGCCGCAACCGAGATAGCGGCGCAGCACGCCGGTCGCCTTCGACCAGGGGCGGATCAGCGCCGCAGCACCGCCGGAATGCGCGGCGCGGACGAGATCGGGAATCCGCTCGACGTCGGGCCCGGCATTCTCGCAATCCAGAAACATGTAGTCGACGCGCGGCGCGAGCGCGGCAACGAGATCGGCCGACGAGAATTTTGGCGCAAGGCCGATGACGAAATCCCGACGCGCGAGCCGGTCCTTTAATGCGATGCGAAGCTCAGACATCGGCCGCTGTCCCGTTTGATCCGATCAGCCCTTGCGCTTGCGGAACGCTTCGATCACCTCCGGCACCGCGTCATCGTTCATCGGCGCCATGATATGCGCGCCGGCGACACCCGGGATCTCGGATATCTCGAGCAGATAATCGGTGAGGATTGCCTTGCCCTCGGCGATCGGATCGGAAGCAGCCTCCATGCGATCGATCATGGAGTCAGGCACGATCGAGCCGAACAGCTTCTCCTTGATCCAGCGCGCCGACTTGGCGGAGCGGAACGGCACCACGCCGATGATCATGGAAAGGCCGGGGATCACGCCTTCCTCTCGTAGTCGCTGGGTGTACCGGCGCAGCACGCCGGCATCCATGCAGAACTGGGTCTGCGCAAAGCGCGCGCCGCCATCCACCTTGCCCTTCAGCCCGACAGGCTTCCAGTCTGCCGCCGGATCGATCGGCGCATCGGCCGCCCCGAGGAAGAAGTCCGCCTTGCCGCCGATCTTCTTGCCGGACGGCAATTCGCCCGCATCGCGCATCCGCGCGGCGGTCGCGAGCAAGCCCTTGGCATCCAGATCGAAGACGGGCTTGGTTTCCGGCTGGTCGCCCTGGGTCGGATCGTCGCCACGCAAGGCAAGGAGATTGCGCACGCCCATCGCGGCGGCACCCATCAGCGAGGCCTGCAGCCCAAGCCGGTTGCGGTCGCGGCACGTCAGCTGAAGGATGGGCTCGATCCCATTCATCAGCAGGATCGTGGCCGATGTGACCGAGTCCATGTGCGCACGCGCGCCGGCGCCGTCCGTGACGTTCACCGCGTCCGCAAGCCCGCGCAATGGCAGCGCCTTCTCCAGCAGATCGTTCTTGTCGCAGGAGACCGGCGGAGTGATCTCGGCGGTCAGCACGAATTTGCCGGATTTCAGGGTGTCTTCGAGACGCGCAGGAGCGGAGGACATCAAAACAACTCTCAATGATGAGGTTGCCTCGCGGCGAGGCGGAAGCTGGTACAGGCCTCAATCGGTCGGCCGCGTCAAGCGTGCGATGGCGGCGTCATCGAGCCCCGCTTCGCGCAGAACATCGGCGGTATGCTCGCCCAATTGCGGCGGCGGGAGCCGGACAGAGCCTGGCGTCCCGGAGAAGACCGCCGGCAGCCCGACCGTCGACATCTCGCCCAATACCGGGTGTGGGATCTTGCGGTGCATATTACGGTGCTGCGCCTGTGCACTCGCCATCGCGTCGGCGAGATCGTTGATCGGGCTGGACGGCACGTTGTTCTCGCGCAGCACCGTAAGCCAGTCCGCGCGGCTGCGAGTCTTGAAGATCGGCCGCAGCAGCGCGATGAGCTCGACGCGATTGGCCCGGCGATCCGCGTTGGTTGCGAAGCGCGGATCGTCGGTCAGATCGGTCCGCTCGAGCGCCTTGCAGAAGCCGCGCCACATGCGCTGGTCGCTGGCGCCGGAATTGAGCCACTTGCCGTCGCCGGCCTGGAAAGCCTGGTTCGGAAAAAATTCCGGATGCGCGGAGCCCAGCCGCTGCGGTGCTGTTCCGGTGCCGAAAAGGCCTGGCAGATAAATGAGGGTCTGCGCGTAGAGCGACACATCCAAGAGCGCGATGTCGATATGCTGGCCGCGCCCCGTCATCTCACGGGCGCGAAGCGCCGCAAGGATCGAGAATGCGGCCTGCTGCGCGGAAAGCACGTCTGGAACGGCCGGGACCAGTTTCACCGGCTCGCCGTCTGCATCGCCGGTCGAGGCCATCATCCCCGAATAACCCTGGATGATCAGGTCGTAGGCGCCTTCCTGGTGGATCGGTCCGTCCTGGCCGTAACCGGAGATGGAGCAGAACACGAGATGCGGATGCGACTCGAGCAACGTCTTCGGACCGATGCCAAGTCGCGCCATGACTCCAGGCCGAAGGTTTTCGATGATCACGTCGGCGGTCTTCAGCACCGCAAGCAATGCCTCACGTCCGTCATCGCTTTTGAGATCGAGCGTGATGCCGCGCTTGTTGCGATTGACGCCCGCGAAATAGTGCGACTCGCCCTTCTCGATCGGAGGCATGCCGCGATAGAGGTCGCCTTGCGGCGGTTCGACCTTGATGACATCCGCTCCGAAGTCAGCCAGCAGCATGCTGGCGAGAGGCGCCGAACCGTATTGTCCGACCTCCACAACACGGATACCGTCAAGCGGACCACAACGCAGATTGCCGCTCACGACGCCTCCTTGAGGTCATGCGCCGCGTCGAGCGCCCGCAAAATGCTATCTCCCATTCGCGCCGTAGATACCGGCGGCTGTCCGGGAAGCGCGATGTCGGGTGTCCTTGCACCACCCTCGATCGCACGGATCACCGCCGCCTCGAGAAACGCCGCCTCATCCGGGCGCATAAAGCTGTGGCGCAGACACATGGCAAAACTGAGTATCGCGCCGCACGGATTGGCCACGCCCTTTCCTGCAATATCAGGGGCGCTGCCATGAATAGGCTCATACAACGCGCGATGCCGCTCGGTCGAGTCGGCATACATGCCATTCATCGACGCAGACGGCAGCATGCCGATCGATCCGGCGACGGCGGCGCCGACGTCGGACAGGATGTCGCCGAACAGGTTCTCCATCAACAACACGTCGAACTGCGACGGCGCGCGCACGAGCTGCATCGCGGCGTTGTCGACGAACATATGCGACAGGTCGACGTCGCGATATTCGGCGTCATGCAGTTCCTGAACGACCGCACGCCACAGGCGGCTGGTCTCGAGCACATTGCTCTTGTCGACGGAACAGACGCGGCCGTCGCGCGTCCGCGCAAGCTCGAATGCCGCACGAGCGATCCGCTCGATCTCCGGTGCGCTGTAAACCATTGTGTTCCGGCCGCGACGGACGCCATCGACAGTGTCGATGCCGCGGGGTGTCCCGACATAGATGCCACCCACGAGTTCGCGAACGATGACGAAATCGGTGTTTCGAAGAACGTCAGCTTTGATCGGGGCGATGGCGCCCAACGCAGCGAGCGCCTTTACGGGACGCAGGTTGATGTAAAGGTTCAGTTCGGTCCGCATGCGCAGGAGACCCGTGCCCTCCTGCGCGCCGGGAATCCTGTCGTAGTCCGGCGATCCGATCGCGCCGAACAGGATGGCATCCGCCGCTTCGATCTCGGCCCAGGTCTCGTCGCGCAGCAGCGAGCCATGGGCATGCCATGCGGGAATGCCGAAATGCTCCTCGCGCAGGTCGATTGCAAGACCGCGACGCGCGGCGAACCATTCCACGACGCGCCGCGCCTGCGCGAGAATTTCGGGCCCGATGCCGTCGCCCGGAAGGATGAGGAGCCGCTTCGTTCGCTTTATCGTTGCCATGTCTGATCAGTTACTTGCCACACCGGCTTTGGTGATCAGCGGTCCCCAAAGCTTGATTTCGGAATCGAGCTTCTCGTGCACGGCCTTCGGCGTAACGGCGCTTCCCGATGCAGCCTTCGAGCCCAGCACGTCGAGACGCTCGATCACCTTCTGGTCCGTGAGCGCGGTTGCGAGCGCCTTGGACAGTTTGTCGACTATCGCATCCGGAGTACCGGCCGGCGCGTAAAGGGCATGGAAATTGTAGAACTCAAGCTGCTTCATCCCCAGCTCGTGAACGGTCGGCATATTCGGAGTTGCTTTCATGCGCTCACGCGTCATCGCGAAAACGCCTTTCACACGGCCATTCTCGACATTACTTTTCGCGGCCGGCGTCGGCCCATCGCACATGAAATCGAGCCGGTCCGCCATCAGGTCGACCAGCGCGGGCGCAGTTCCCTTGTAGGGGACCAAATTCATCTTGCCGCCAAGTGCGTCCATCAGCAGCAGCACACACAGATGCGTCGCGGAACCGACGCCCGAGTGTCCCATCGTGATGTTGTCGCGATTGGCCTTCATGTAAGCCAGCGCTTCCGTGCCATCTTTGGAGGGAAGATTCGGGCGCGCGATCAAAATCGTCGGGAATTCTGTGACAAGTCCGATCGGCGCAAAGCTCTTCTGCGCATCATAGGGCAGGTTCTTGTACAGGAAGCCGCCGGTCGCCATCGCGACATGGGTCAGCAGGATCGTGTAGCCGTCCGGATCCGAACGCGCGACCTGAGCGTGCCCGAGCGTGCCCCCCGCGCCGCCAATATTCTCGACCACAACTTTCTGTCCGAGCGCAGCGCCCAGCGGCTCCGACAGCGTACGGCCCAGCGTATCGATCGGGCCACCCGCAGCAAACGGCACCACCATCCGGATCGGACGCGACGGATAGGTATCCTGCTGCGCAGAAGCCGATGAAGCCGCGGCCAATCCCACTGCAATAACAATGCCCTTCAGTGCTTTGCGCATGCCTTTGCCTCCCGATACGGCCCGCCATTAAGGGCAGACCTTATGGAGAGGCGTAACCCTCAGGCGTTTTCGGGGTCAATCCAATGTTTGGTCTGCCAACTTTACAGCTACGCCTCCGCGGAGAAGACCGGCATCACCTCGCGCGCAAACAGCCGCATCGAGGACGAGGCCTGCTCATATGACATCGTGCCGAACATCATTTGTCCGAGCACGTAGGTCACACCGCTCTCCTCTTGAAGCCTTGCGATGTAGTCTCGCACAGTCGATGGCGATCCCGCGATGCCGTGTCCGATTGCCTCGAGTTCGTCCCAGGATTTCGGATAGACCGGCGTGAGAGGAAATGTGACGCCGGAGCGCGCCCACAGCATTTCGATCGCTTCCCGCCAGACAGCGTAAGCGGGGCGCGCGATCTCCTTCGCTTCCTTGTCGGTCGACGCAGTCACGATGTGACGCGTGATTCCCATCATCGGCAGATCAGACATGGCGCGTCCGAGGTCCTCCCATTCCTTGCGGTAGCGGTCGGTTATCGCGCGCGCGCGTGCGGCCGGTCCAAGCGAGACGACGTTGATCGAATTCGGAGCCGCCCAGGCAACAGCGTCGGGGTTTGGCGCGCCGTACCAGATCGGCGGATGCGGACGCTGCACCGGCTTGTTCTGAACGAGATAATCCTTGAACGTGTAGTATTTGCCGTCGAAGTTCAGCACATCCGACTCACAGGCCTTCATGATCACCGCGAAGGCCTCGTGATACATCGCCGGTGCATGCTGGGGGTCGATGCCATAACGCTGATGCTCGACCAGCGCAGCGCCGCGTCCCACGCCGAACATCAAGCGTCCGCCGCTCATGTGGTCGAGCATGCAGACTTCTTCGTAAACACGGAGCGGATGATACATCGGCAGCACGTAGACGAGCGGTCCGATGCGCAGCCGCTTCGTCCGCTGGATCGCTGCCGAGACAAAAACGCTCGGTGACGGCACCCAGCCCAGCGGCGTGGAGTGATGCTCCGCCATGTGAAAGCCGTAAAAACCCTCGGCGTCGAGCAATTCGACCAGCTTCAGCCGTCGTTCCAGCATCTCGCCGAGCGGCGCTCCGTCGGAATCGAGATGGTCGAAAACCCCAAATTTCAGCATGACGTCTCCCTGAACCTCGCCGGTCTTCTTAGGATTGTGGAACCGGTCAAAGCAGACAAAACCAACCGATGGTGGAGTTCAAGCTGCGAGTACGCATGGCGCTATTCCCACAACGCCTCATGCCGCAGATGGGGCGCGTCCAGAGACAGAGGGCCAGCGCCTCGATCCCAGAGCAAGGGAGCAATCCGCGGTCACGGTCGCGTGAGGATCACTAAAACCCGGTCCGGCGTCGAACCGGCGACGCCCCCTGAGCGACCCATACACATCAGGGACGCGATACCCGCTCCCGAAATAGATACAGGGGACTTGATCATGATCCGCAACACCATTCTCGGCCTCACGGCTGCCGCCGCACTCGCCGTTGCCGCCCTGGCGCCGGCCCCCGCGTCCGCACATTACTACGGCGGCTATGGCGGCGGTTACAGCAACGGCTACAACTCCTACCACGCCGCGCCGACCTACTCTTACGGCTACAAATCCTATGGCTACGGCTACAAGTCCTACGGTTACGGGTACAAGGCACACGGCTACGGATACCGTTCCTACGGATACTGAAATTACTGCTCAGTCCAAAAACCCGGTCTCGCGAGACCGGGTTTTTGTTTCCGCGCCAAAGAGGTATGACCTTTCCCACGAAGCGGGCGGACCTTTCAAACAGGACCGCTCCACGAAAAAAGGGAACCGGACATGTCGGACGACGATCTCAAGGCCGAACTCGAACGGCTGCGAAACGAGAATGCAGCGCTGAAGAAATCCCAGGCCGGCACCGCGCGGATCAAGGTCAGCGACAAGGGCGGCGTTTCAGTTTACGGCCTCGGACGTTTCCCGGTCACGCTCCACAAGGAGCAGTGGTTGAAACTCCTGAACATGAGCGACGAAATCCGGTCGTTCATCGAGGCCAACGAGCCGCACCTCAAGAGCAAAGAATAATAGAACGGAGTTCCCGGCGATGAACTTCGGCGCATTGGTAGAACAGGCGATTGCGATCGGGCTGAGCCAGCTCGCCGTCGTCGTTTTCGTCGTGGGCGTGGTCGTGGGGATAGCGATCGCCATGCTGCGTCGGCGCAGCGGCTGACCGTCTGGGACCGCATTTCAGTTGGGCTATCGCAGCAGGGCCATCGCGCCGGGAAATCCTTTCGCATCCGCCCGTTGCAGCCAGATCGCCGCTTCGTTCCGATCAATCGGCCCGCCCCGGCCGTGGACCAGCGCGTGTCCATAGGCAAACAGGTCCTGAGGCGCATCACTCTCCGCTGCACGCCGCAAGGCCTCTCGACCAATGGCATGAAACAGCGCGCCTTCCTGGTTGAACAGATGCGAGGCAAGGTCGCGGAGGAATTCCACCGGCGCGTTGGACACAGAGCGGCGATACCAATCCGCGGCTTCCTTTGTCTTTGTCTGCGAACACAACAGTCGCGCGAGATGCGCCGCGCCGCGAAAGCAACCGCCTTCGGCGGCGCGCCGGTACCACCGTTGCGCGGACGACAGATCAATGCGGGACGCCCATCCGAACTCTCGATAGCGGCCGATCATGTTCATCGCCTTGGCGTTTCCCTGGCGCGCCGATCGGACGAGCAACGTAAGCGCTGTCTTCACCTCACCCGGCGAGGGATCGTTTCGGAGCATCAGGGTTGCCAGATTGAACTGCGCCCAATGATGATCCTGAGCCGCCGCCTTGCGGTAATGAGCGAGCGCCTTTTCGCTATCTGCCGTCGTACCCCAGCCCATTTCGTGGCAACGGCCGAGCATGTTCGTTGCGTCAGGATCATTCGCGGTCGCGGCTATACCGAACCACCGCAGCGCCGCCGGCTGATCCCGCTCGACACCATATCCGTCGAGCAGCATTTGCGCGTAGACGACTTGGGCGGTCAGGTTACCGCCGACAGCTGCCGCATAGGCAATCCGCGCGGCCTCTTCCGGCCCGGCAGACACCCGCCCGCGCAGGTCCTCTTCCGAAAGTTTCAGAAGCGACGTGTAATATAATTGACTATCGGCGTCGTTGGACGATCTCAAAGCTCCGCCCATTGCCGCAAAAGATTATGATAGTGACTCACCAGCGCCACTGAAGCATGCTCCTGATCACCGAGCTTCCGGCGCACTTCGATGATGGCGAGATCAAGATCGTAGAGTAGCGTTCTCCTCCCGTCGTCGCGGACCATCGACTGCGTCCAGAAGAACGAGGACCACCGGCTGCCACGCGTTACGGGTGTTACGTTGTGCAAGCTCGTGGCCGGATACACGATCATGTCGCCAGCCGGAAGCTTGACACTATGCGAACCATACGCGTCGTCGACAACCAGCTCGCCGCCGTCGTAATCGGCCGGATCGGTCAGGAACAATGTCGACGACACGTCCGCCCGCATGCGAATCCCCGCATGAGGAATCATGCGGATCGCGCCATCGACATGGGCGTCGAACTTCATGCCGGCTTCGTACCGATTGAACAGCGGCGGCAACACCCGGAACGGCAACGCCGCCGAATTGAATGTCGGGTTGCGTCCAAGAGCTTTGAGAATGATGTCGCCCGCCTGCATGCCGGCGGGGGAACCTTCGTCAATCTGCAGATTGAATTTGGCCGTAGCGGCTTGGTCCCCGGCCGTCGATTTGCCGTCGACCCACCCCTCCGCCTTGATGATGGAGCGGACCTGGGCAAGCTCGTCGGCGGTCAAAACGTTTGGAATGTGAACAAGCATATCTAACGCAACACTCGGAGCGCTGTGCGCTCATCCAAAGGAGCCGACAGGCGAACGAGGCGTTTAGCGGCCCCGTTCGCCGTCGCCAGCAACAACCGGCCCTGCGGCCGGTCAGACTTTATCCGTCACCACCTCACGCCACCGGTCAGCGTGATGGTGCGACCTGCTCCGACGACCGCACGGCTGCCGAAAGCGGAGTCGTAAACCACCTCGTCCATCAGGTTGTAGACGTTGAGCGCAATCCGGTACTTGTCACGCTCGTAGGACGCCAGCAAATTGACGCTCATCTGATCCGGTACTTCCGCGGTCGATTGCGAATTGGTGAAGTACTGGCCGGTATAGAACACGCCGCCGCCGACAAGCATTTTGCCGGGGATCTGCAGCAACGGCGCGATATCGTACGTGGTCCAGAGCGAGCCGGAGTTTAGAGGCACGAACGATACGCGATGCCCTACGTTCAGTTCTGCAGCGCCAAGGGCCGTGTTGAGGATTCTGCTGTCCATATAGGCGTAAGCAGCCTGCACCTGCCACTGATCCGTGATCTTGCCGGTGAGCCCCAGTTCGACACCCGACACCCGCTGGGTTTCATTGGTCTGGACAATATCGCCGCTGACCGGATCGGTCTGGTAAGAGTTACCCTTCGTGACCTGGAACCACGCTGCGGTGAAGCCGAGCTTGCCATCAAGCATGTTCCATTTCAGACCGACTTCCCAGAGATCGTTCTGTTCCGGCTGCAGCGTCGCGTTGTTGATCGCGACGTTGTCGAGCGCAACATATTGCCCGGCCAGATTTGAATACGAACGCGCCCAGCTCACATAATACATCTGCTCCTTGGTCGGCTCCCAGATGGCGCTGGCCTTCGGACTCACGAACTCGGTTTCGCTGCTGACCTGCGGCTGCAGAATTCCGCCAAGCGCTGTGGTCTGGTACGTCGCATCGAACCGATCCCAGCGCGCACCGCCGAGAATCGAAAATTGCGGCGTGAGCCACACGCGGTCGCTTCCGAAGACACCGAGATTGAATGACTCCGATCGCTTCGTTCCATTGTTGGCAAGCGGATTGACGTACACCGTGCCGGGATAGAAATACGTCGGGCTCAGGATCGGGCCGCCGACTTTCGCGATCGAATTGGCCAGAGCCAGTCGTGTGTCGGTCTGCTGATTAACGTCCACGCCGCCGATCATCTCGTGCCGCAAGAATCCGGTGTGGAACTTCGCTACGGCCGTGGTGATGTTCTGGCCACCATTCGATGACTGATCGTAACCCGCGGGTCCGCCCGGCGCGTAATTCACGTTCAGATTTCCGGCGTTAACGGCGTTGCCGCACGTCAAGGCCGCGCACGATGTCGCCGTCTGCGCGAAGAATCGGTCGTAATACGCAAACCGGCTATCGTTGTAGATCGTGAACCAGTCGGACAGTTCGGATTTGAACCGCGCTGTGAACATATCGACATTGGTTTTATCGTTATCGGTGTCCTTGCCGTAGAACAGCTCGCGCGGCACTCCGTATTCCGGCAATGGCTGACCGACGACGCCACCTCTGTATGATAAGGCGATCGGCGTCCCCATGTCCGGCCGACGATGGCCTGTCTGATGCATGTAGTTCAGCGTCAGTGTGGTCTTGGTCCCGAGGCCGAGAGCGAGCGAACCCAGAATGCCCCAGCGCTCACTGAACAGGTTGTCACGACCGACGATGTCCTGGTCGTGCACCATGCCGACAATTCGCATCGCGGTCGTCTGACCGATCTGCTGATTGATATCGACGACACCCCGGCCGTACGACCCGTTACCAAACAGCCCCTCGACATCAACAAAGCTCCCGAGCTTCGCCTTCTTCTGTTCGAGGTTGATCGCGCCGCCGGTCGTGCCATAGCCGAAGTTCTCGGAGGACGGCCCCTTAAAAACCTGCACCTGCTCGGTCGAGAACGAGTCACGGATATATCCGCCAAAATCTCGAAGGCCATCGACATAGAGATCGCTCTTGGCCTGGAAGCCGCGGATACGGAACTGGTCGCCATTCTGACCGCCGCCGCCTTCGCCCGAACTCGCCGTCACACCCGGCACGTTACGAAGCGCCTGGTCAACAGTCGTCACGCCCTGCTCGCGCATAGTCCGCTCGGTCACGACGTTCACCGTCTGCGGAATATCCATGACCGTTCCCGGAATGCGTCCGAGACCCGTCGATGACTGCAGCGTGTTGACTGGACCGCCTTCGAATGCACCTGCGGCAGGAGCCGGAGCAGGCTCTGTCGGAGCTTCGGGCGGCGGCGTGCGCGTTACGGCTCGCCCCGTTGCGCCGCCTCGCTGTACGTCGATTTGCGGAAGCGTCTGCTGCGCAACGGCGTTTGTCGCGAGGAAAGCAGACGCAAGTCCGATCGCAGCATGCACCGCCGGCTTACGGGCGGTCGAACAAATGCCAACATTCCGCGCTTTGTGCGCGTCGAGCAATCGTCCGCTCAGGATAAAATGTTCGCTATCGTTTCGTCCCGAGCCGGAATTTCCAAGTGCACGCTGCATCGTCTAAAGCCCCCGCTTATAACAGTTTTAAGCTGATTTATCGTTCAGCACCTTAGCTAATGGGACTCGCGATCTGGCGCGTAACGTCAATTTCGCATACCTGACAATTTCAAGATTAGAATAAGTTGTATTCCAATCTCGGCTCCACGCTACGCCGTCATCATCGCGGCATATGCCGGCGTCGGCCGATGCTCGGTGCGCCCCTCATCGCGAAGCACGAATGTCGCGGCAAGATTCCTTTCGCAGGCGAACGAGAAGCCGTGGTCAGCGCCCAGCACGCTCAATGCCGTGGCAAATGCATCTGCGCGCATGCAGGACTGATCGATTACCGTGATCGAAGCAAGTCGTTCAGCGATCGGGTAGCCAGTACGCGGGTCCAGAGTGTGGGAATATCGGCGGCCTTGCCGCATGATGAAGCGGCGAGCATCGCCTGATGTCGCGATCGAAAGATGATGCAGTGCGACCACCGTCTCGTCGGCCTCCTCGCACGGATCTTCGATAGCAACCCACCAGGGCGAATAATCAGGCTTGATGCCGCTGCCGCGCAATTCTCCGCCGATTTCGACCAGGTGATCGCGAAGGCCTTGTTTCGATAGGGTTTCGGAAACGAGGTCCACGGCAAATCCCTTTGCGATCGAGGCGAGGTCAAGCGCCACGCCGCCAGGCTGAAGAAGCGTGCGCCGTTGCGCGTCGATCGTCAGCTGCCGCCATCCCACGCGCATTCGCGCTTTCTCGACGCAGCGCGCGTCCGGGATATCGTCGCGACGGCCGGACGCGCCGAAGCCCCACAACTCCGTCATCGGGCCGATGGTTGGATCGTATGCGCCACCTGTTGCGCGAGCGATATCGAGCGCCTGCGTCAGAACCCGAAACAACCCATCAGGAAGAGCGTGCCAGCTTCCCTCCTCAGCGCCGTTGTAGCGACTGAGATTCGATGACGGCTCCCACTGGCTCATTTCCGAAACGACGCTGGCGAGGCACTCCTCGACCATCCGACAGACGTCGCGTTCAGCTACGCCGTCCGGGGCGGCGAGCTTCACCGCCCAGGTCGTGCCCATGCTGCGTCCCGCGAGAGAGAGAATTCTCGACTTTCGCGGAAGATGCCGAACGATGTCCGGCGCGTGAAGCGGGATCAGAACGCGCCGCATCGCAGCGCTATTGCGGCAGCACTTCCAGTGTCGCCACGTACACAGCGCGTCGTTGTTTCACGTCCTTGACCGGAGAATTCCCGTCGCGAACTTCGGCCTCCATCCAGTACATGCCTGGCTCCGGCCACTTTGCGGTGAACTTGCCGTCGGCATCCGTAACGAGTTTCATGTCACCCAGCTTGTCGCGATACCGATTGCCACCGGGAATCACCGTAATCTCGATATTTGCAGCCGGCTTTCCATCAAGCAGCATCTGGAAGGTCGCGTCGGCTCCGGCAACAAGATCGTTCGGATGCGTCACCGGCGCGAGCTCGAGGCCGCTGCCAGTGGGCTTCAAGGTTTCAGTCGTCGGCTTCCCGGAGGTGACGAACACCTCCATGCGATTTTGCATAAAGGAGGCGCGTAACTCATCGGCTCCGGGTGGCACCTGCTTCGCGAACTCATCGGCACTGCCCCGCCAGCGCACGACCTTTCCGCCTTGCTTGTAGCTCGCGAACACGCCGTCATTCGTGATTGCGAGCTTGTAGGTGCCCTTCTGCTTCAGCGGCACGTCAAACGTGGAACGATAGCGGCCGATATTTCCATTCTGCGGATCGACTGTGGAGCCATCCGGTGCGGAGATCTTGAGCGTACCGGGCCGCCCGCCGCGTCCACCAAGCGCTTCCGGTGGCGCACCGATATTGGCGATGCGCAGCGGGAAATGCTCGAAGTAGAACAGGTCGTTCGATACCGCGGCATCGACGGTGACCCACAGATTATCGCCGGACAGAACCGTTGCAGACGGCAGCATCCAGGACCGATGCGCCTGCGCGGCTGCGGGCAAACTCACGCTTAACGCCAGAGCAAAAAGCAAACGCGACGGTGTCATTTCGAATACCCTCCGGGGCCTCACGGTTTCAGCTCGATCGATACGAGCCCAAGTTCATGCTCGCCCTTGCCCTTCTGGGTCTGGGCGTCCTTGATCGGCCAAGTGAACGGGACACGCAGCAACTCGCGGCCGCCGACCTCGCGCGCAGCCTCGATCACGAGGTGATATTCGCCCGCCGGCAATTCCTTCATCGGAGCCTGATCCAGAGCGAATTTGACGGAATGCTCACCCGGCGCGCGCGTAGCGCTGGAAAGACCGTCCACCGGCATCGAAAGCTGGCGGCCGGACTTGCGCCACCATTGCCGCATGTCCTTCAGCCACTTCGTGCCCTCGTTATCCTTCAGTTTGAGATCGTACCAGACAGCAAGATTCCCGAGGAAGGATTGATCCGGCTTTTCAAGCCAGATCGCGACATAGGGGCGGTGATATTCGGCGACATTCAGCTTCGGGATTTCGACCTTGACGGTCATCTCGGCGGCCCAGGCGGGCGCCACCAACGCGGTCGAAACGGTGACAGACAACAACGTTCGCATCGATACCTCAGTGGATGAAAAACACTGCGAGAAGAACCGGCAATAGAAGTCCGATGCCAACCAGCGGCCACGTCGAGGGCCGTCCGTAGGACAGAAGCTGCAGCAGAACGAGCCCGGTGAGGCTGAACACCACGCAGGCAATTGCAAAGACATCGATGAACAGCGACCACACTGCGCCGGTGTTGCGGCCTTTGTGCAGATCGTTGAGATACGAAATCCAGCCGCGCTCGGTGAGTTCATAGCGCGCCTCGCCGGCTTTGCGATCGACGCTGAGCCATGCGTCGCCCCCCGGACGCGGCAAGGCGATGTAAATTTCCGTCGGGGAGAGTTCGGCCTCACGTCCCGAAATGTTGACGCGCAACGCTTCCGAAGCATAGGCGGCCAGTTCAGCAGGCACCGGCGCCTTGCCCTGCATTGGCAGCTTTTCAAGTACAGCTGAAAGGTCTTGCGGCAACGTCGCGACGCGCTCGCTCACAACAGGGCGCGCTTCAATGCTGCCGGCATGATTCAGAGTGATGCCGGTGATCGAGAATAGAAGCATTCCAATGAGACAGACCGCTGCGCTGATCCAATGCCATTGACGCATCTGCCGGAGCCAGAAGGCGCGGCTCCCGAGCATCATTTTGGGTTTCAACGCAGATGATTTGGCTGTCGTCGCGGCCGACTTGGACATGCGCCGATGACTAAACAAGAAAAATTAGGGCCGCAAACGCAATGATTTGTACAATCTCTAAAGTAGGTCTCGTGGCGAGCGAGCTTCAACGATTGGTTTTGTAGCGGAATCCATCGACGACGCTTTCAGGCGTTACGCGCAAAGCGGCTATCGCGTGCTGCAATGATTGCGCATTCGCTCTTGCACAGCGGTGATCAACAACTTGAGCTGTACGTCGTTCGTGGACCGTTTCCGCAATAGCCCAGCGTTGTGTCAGAGGTCATTGGATCGGGACCTGCGGCTCCCCGCGCGCGAGCGCGCATTGCGGTTAAACCGCTCGTAGTTTGGGTCGCATGATCAGGGAGTTCGTCTTCGGCGCTCAGCTCGGGTCTTCATCGAGCCTGACCTCAACCGCATAGGGTCGGGCCTGCTATGGCGCGTTGCATCCGGGGTCGGCACCTTGCCGATTGGTACAGCTGGGGGGGCTCGAACCTCCGACCTCCTGATCCACAGTCAGGCGCTCTAACCAACTGAGCTACAGCTGCATCGCGACGCGGGAAGGCCGCCATCGGGGGGCCCGCGAAACACGGGCGGAAACTAGGGGCTTGGGCCGGATTTGGCAAGCAATCAGCACCGCTGTTGTGCTTGCTTCCGCAGCAGGCCCCGGCCGGCCTGATCAATGGGTCCGAAAGAAGAAAGCCCGGGCTTGGCACCCGGGCTCATCTAACGATTCAGCAGTGCCGAGACTTGAACGGGTGTTCAGGCGGCCTTCTTGAAGGCACTGGTCATGCCGGACTTGATCGGCTCCATGCTCTCGGCCGCGACCTTCTGGGCAAGCGCCGTAAGATCCTTGGACTGAGCGGTGGCGGTTTCGAACTGCTTGCGCGCATGCGCGGTCGACAGCTCGATCATTTCCGAAAGCGATTTCGCGGTCATCAGCCGACCGTAGAAATCGAATGCAGCATTGGTGTTGGCGCGGGCCGCTTCGATCATGGCGAGCCCATAGTCGGAGGCTCCCTTCGTGGCGGTCGAGTAGCTCGACTCGATCATGTCGGTGGCGTCCTCGGTCACCGCCTTCATCTTTTCCCAGTTGTCCTTAGCCTGCGAAACGCTCTTTTCCGCAAGCTCGCGGAACGCAGCGGGGACTTCCATCTTCGGCATTTCGAAATTCGGCATGTCGAACGTCGGCATATCAAACGCCGACTTTTTCGTCTTTACGCTCGCCTCAGTCATGACTGATCCTTCCAGGGGGGTGCTGGCTGCAGCCGGCTCATAGCATTCAGTATGGTGCATTGCAACAAAATTATTGCGTCGCACCATTTTGTCTATTGTCTTCCGACACTTAGCCCCTCTCGCGGCGGCATCGCGGCGATTTTCAGATCGGCTTGGACGTGGTTTCCTTCGCGATGCGGGTCGCGGCGTCCGCCAGTTCCTTGGTCTGTTCGTTGAGCGTCTGAATCTGGGTCTTCACGTACTCAGTCTGGAGCCGGACGACCTCTTCCACATCCTTCGCCTGGACCAGCTTTTGCGCGAATTCGAACGAGGCCGCCATATTGCGCTCGGCAAAACTCATGGCACGCCCGCCGACGTCGAGAACCCCACTTCGCGCGGCCTGAGCGCGGCCCTCGAGATCGGTCACCGCCCCGTGCGCGGCCGAGATGAAGCGGTCAAACGCCAGACGCGCCTGCTCAACGCTTTGCTCGGCAAACTTTCGCATGTCCGCCGGCACTTCAAACGGCTTCATGGTCTCCATAAGCGTCCCCATTGGCATGGTGATGTCTAAGCTGCGAAACCGTAACACCAAAATAATGACAAGGGTTCATCGCCAGCATCATTGGCGTGAGCCAAACGTCCGCAATTAAGGTTATCCGCCGCGCTTGGCGCAAGGTGCATGGACGGCGCAGCGGCCCCCCAGTATTAAGAATCACTTAAAATGCAATGCCTTGGGTCTGACAACCCGGAGTCCGGCACGACCAGGAATGATCCAACCGTCCCACCAGATCCTGCGGAACGCGGCTGTCGCGGCGCATGCGAGCAGCGCAAGTCCTGCGTGGCTGTTTTCCAGCGACGGTAGCAGGCTGCTGTTTGCCAATGCCGCTGGCGCGGCACTGCTCGGGACCGGCTCGTACAGCGAAGCGGCGGGCTTTGTCGTTCCCGCGGAGCTTGCAGCCCGTATTGCGCGGAGCGCGGCCGCGCTTCAGACCGGCGGAAAACCCAGGCTGGAACGTTTGCCGGGCCTTGGCACCGTTTTCGGGCAGCCTTTAACCTGCACCTGTGCGCGGATTGCGGACAGTTTCGGACCTGCGCTGCTCGTCGCAGCCACCGAGCCGGCCGGACGCGAACTGTCCCTGCGCGAGCGCGCCAGGTATCTCCTCGATGGTACCGGCGCAGCCGCGGCGTTCTTGGCCGATGGTCCGATGCTCTATGCGACTTCAGAGGCCGCCGGCCATATCGGCACTTCAACGTCGCTTCGTGATCTCGGCGATGAGATCGAAACGCTTCGTGTGGGCAACGGCGCGGACGCACTGGTCCTCGCCTTGTTTCCGGCGAATTCGCGACCGATCACATCTCGAACGGACCGCGACGCGACTACGCAGCCCGAGCTTCTGGATCTCTCCCCTATTGCCGAGGCGATCACCGCGATGACCCAGGTGCCGCCGGATCGCATCGGCCAAGGTGGCGCACCGCACCAGAACGCGCGAGTGACGGGCCCCGAGACTGGCAGCCACCAACCTGGCCAGCGGTTTCCGCTGCGATTTTTCTGGGAAACGGATGCCGAGAACCGCTTTACGATCAGTACCGACGCATTTCTGAAATTCGCGGGCCCGCGCACACGCAACTTGCTTGGCCGGTTCTGGGGCGAGATTTCCGCAAAGCTTGCACTGGATCCCGATGGTCACGTCGCTCACGGACTGGTATCGCGCGATACCTGGAGCGGTATTGAGGTCGATTGGCCGGCAGCCGATGGTACCATCAAGGTCATGCTGTCCGGGATACCGGTATTCGACCGCGACAAGATGTTTCGAGGTTATCGCGGGTTGGGCGTCTGCCCAGGCATCGTCGACAACGATGCAGACCGATCGATCGCTACAATACCGGACGATATATCGCACCCCGATCCGTTCAATTCGGCACAGGCGCTCTCGCGGCAAGAGCACGACATTGCCGCGATATCAGACGCACTTGACGTCGAACAGCCAGAACTGCCCGACGCCACGCAACGCGCAGAACCAACGCCAGTCGCGCGCACGCTCCTGCAGACCGAGAATGTCGTCCCCTTTCCTATAATCCCGGCAGAGCCGAAAATTCCTGCGCTTAACTCTGCGGAACGCAGCGCGTTTCGCGATCTCGGCGGACGACTCGCAGCGAGACTCAAAGGCGCCGACGAATTGGCGCGCGGCCTGACAAAGCAGAACGATCTTCACGAGGATCGTCACCCCGTCCCGCGCATCGAGAACGATGCCCCGCTGTTCGAACAACCGGCAGAGTTATCTCCGGCCGCCCTGACTGAAGCCCCGGATGAATTCGCTGCGCAACGTCCTGTCCTCGATGCCTTGCCGATCGGACTTCTGATTTATCGTGGCTCCGAATTCATTTACGCCAACCGGGCATTCCTCACCTTTTCCGGTCATGCATCGCTGCAGGCATTCGCGGATCATGGCGGACTTGATGCGATGTTCGTGGACTTCGAAGGTGCCGCCGATGAAGACGGCGTCCGACGCCTGCGCATCTGCGCATCGGATGACGGAGCCGCGAGGGCGACAGCACGCATCGTCACGGCGCCGATCGACGGCGAGAATGCGACGGTGCTGGTGCTGCAGACCGACGGGGAGGCTGAAAATGCCTCGGGCAGCACCGATTCAAGCGAGATGGCCGCGCTACTCGACATCGCGGCGGACGGCGTCGTCACTTTCGATCGTGACGCTGTTATCGTGAGTGCAACGGCGCGCGCGGAAAATCTGTTCGGCTATGAAGCAGGCAGCCTGAGCGGTCGCCCTGTCTGCACGCTATTCGCGCCGGAAAGCGAGCGTATCGCCAGCATATGGATCGACAGGCTGGTTCGCGGCGAGGCCACGCGCGGAACCGACGCGCGTGACATCATCGGGCGCCGTCGCCAGGGTGGACTGGTCCCGGTCGAGATGGCCATGTCGCGCGCCAACGCTGCCGGAACGCGCTTTTACATGCTGTTCCGAGACATGACGCGCTGGAAGGATACCGAACGAGAAATGATCTCGGCCCGCCAGCAGGCGGAGAAGGCGTCTGCAGCGAAGTCTGAGTTCCTTGCCAAGATCAGCCACGAGATGCGCACGCCCCTCAACGCCATCATTGGCTTCTCCGAAGTCATGATGGAGCAGCGTTTCGGCCCGCTCGGAAACGAGCGTTATCGCGACTATCTGAAGGATATTGCCACCTCGGGAGCGCATGTCGTGTCGCTCCTCAACGACCTGCTCGATCTTTCGAAGATCGAAGCCGGAAAGATGGAGTTGAGCCTCGAGTGCATTGACGTCAATCAGATCACCCAGGAGGCCGTAGCGATCATGCAGGCGCAAGCGAGCCGGTCGCGCGTCATCGTGCGCACAGCGCTCGCGATGAACCTCCCAGGCGTTATTGCCGACGCGCGCTCGGTCCGACAAATTGTCTTGAACCTGCTGTCTAACTCCATCAAGTTCACCAATACCGGCGGACAGGTCATCGTTTCCACAGCCACGGGCGAGCGCGGCGAAGTTATTCTGCGCGTGCGCGACACCGGAATTGGCATGAGCGAGAAGGACATCGAGGCTGCATTGCAGCCGTTCCGCCAGCTCACGACGTCTTCGCGGACCGACGCCAACGGGACGGGCCTCGGACTACCGTTGACAAAGGCGCTCGTGGAGGCGAACCGCGCTCGATTTTCGATCAAGAGCGCCGTCAATGCCGGCACCCTTGTCGAGATCGCGTTTCCCGTGACCGTCGCCAGCCCAAAGTCTGCATGACTCGGGATACGCCAACCATCGCTCGCGATGTGCTTGGCGCACTTGATACAGGGCGCCCTATCGAACCGATTACCGCGCGTTACCCTGACTTCAGTATCGAGCAGGCCTATGCCGTAGCCGCGGAGCTGCGTGCACTGCGCGTCGCGCGTGGTGAGACCGCTGTCGGACGGAAGGTCGGCTTCACAAATCGCGGCATCTGGGCGCAATACCGGATCGATCGCCCGATCTGGGGCAACATGTATGCCCACACCGCGAAACAACAGGATCCATCGGAAATCTTCACACTCGCGCATCTGCTCGAACCGCAGATCGAACCTGAGATCGTGTTTTGTCTGTCGCGGGCGCCTGAAGCGGGGATGGAGGATCGCGACATCCTGAACTGCATCGCGTGGGTCGCGCATGGTTTTGAGATCGTGCAGTCGATCTATCCTCGCTGGCGCTTCGAGGTCCCGGATACCATCGCAGGTTTCGGCATGCACGGAGCGTTGCGGTTTGGCGATCCCCTGCCCGTCGTCGCACAAAACCACGACGCCCTCTTCGCGGCCCTCAAGACCTTCGTCGTGACGTTATCGCGTAACGGCGAGATAATCGGATCGGGGCGCGGCAGCAATGTGCTGGATGGACCGTTATCCGCCGTTCGCCACCTGACCGAAATGCTGGCGAGCGATCCGCACAATCCGGCGCTCGCAGCCGGCGAGATCGTGACCACCGGAACCCTGACGCCCGCCTATCCGGTCAAGCCTGACGAGACATGGTCCACGAGCATATCGGGAATGCCGATCGCTGGCATTTCGATGCGGTTCGGCTGACTTCCGCCACAGACGTTGCTACAATTTTCCAAGGCGTGGCGAATGGATCGCTCCGTCCGGAGTGCGTCATGGCCCCGCTGCGCATCCTGGTGACCGCGTTGTCGCTGCTTGCAGCGGTCGTGACCGTCCGCGCTGCAGAGCCCGTTGATCTCCTGCTCGTGCTCGCCGCCGACGTGTCTCGCAGCGTGGATCAGCCGAAATTCCAGCTCCAGCGCGATGGTTATGGGGCAGCGATCAACGATCCGCGGGTCCTGAATGCAATCATGTCCGGCCCGCAGCGGCGTATCGCAGTGTGCTTCGTCGAATGGTCGGGCGCCGGCGCGCAGAAAGTGGTGATCGACTGGATGGTCGTCGACGGCGCCGACACCGCTCGCAAATTCTCCGACGCGCTGGTCGAGGCGCCCCGGTCGTTCGCGGACAGAACCTCGATTTCCGGAGCGATCGACTTCTCGATGGAGATGCTGGCGCGTGCGCCATTTGAAGCACCAAGGCGCACGATAGACATATCCGGCGACGGTACGCACAATTCGGGGCGGGGACTGCTCGCGGCCCGCGAGGACGCGCTTGCCAAAGGCGTAACCATCAACGGCCTGGTTATCCTCAGCGAGCGACCGTTGCCCTGGAATCCCGAACACACCAATCCGCCCGGCGGGCTCCCCAAATACTTCCAGGATAACGTGGTCGGCGGCCCGGGCGCGTTCGTCGCCGTCGCGGAAAGCTTCGAATCGTTCGGGCAGGCGCTGATCTCGAAGCTCATCGCCGAAATCGCCGGCGCGCCCATGCCGCCGACGATCGGGCTCGCGCAACGTCCGTGAGACAATTGGCAGCAGGCGCTGTCGAAATCCGCGCTCAAGCGGTGAGAGCGTCAAAGTGCCAGTGTCTTCAATCGGCGAGCCGGCTGTTTCGATTGATTCCAGACTTGCCCACACTAGAATTATTCTAACGTATTGATCTCACACCAGAATTTGCCTTGACGGTTGAGGCATCTCCGCCATTAGCTGCGTGAAATTCAACCGGGAGAGTACCGATGTCGAAGACCCGCATGTTGGCCGTGCTGGCCGCAAGCGCGATGTCCCTTGCCGTGCCAGCCGTAGCCCAGGCGCAAGGAGAGGTGAACGTTTACACCTATCGTGAGCAGAAACTGATCCAGCCGCTGTTCGACGCCTTCACCAAGGCCACCGGCATCAAGGTCAACGTGGTGTCCGCGTCCTCCGGACTTGAGCAGCGTATCAAGACCGAAGGCGCCAATAGCCCGGCCGACGTGTTGCTCACCGTCGATATCGGCCGTCTCGAAGATGCCGTGCAGGCGGGAATCACACAGCCGATCAAATCCGAGGTGATTGAAAAAACCGTCCCCGCCGCACTACGCGACCCGGAGGGGCACTGGGCCGGCGTTTCGATGCGCGCCCGCGTGGTTTACGCCTCGAAGGACCGGGTGAAGCAGGACGCGATCACTTACGAAGAACTCGCCGACCCAAAGTGGAAGGGCAAAATCTGCATCCGCTCCGGCCAGCACATCTACAATAATGCCCTGATCGGGGCGATGATCGCCAAGCACGGCGAGGCGAAGGCCGAGGAATGGCTGAAGGGTCTGAAGGCCAATCTCGCGCAGAAGCCCTCTGGCGGCGACCGCGAGCAGGCGCGCGATGTCGCGGCCGGCAAGTGCGACATCGGCATCGGCAACACCTATTACTACGCGCTGATGCTCAATAATCCGCAACAGAAGGCCTGGGCCGACGCCACGAAAGTGATCCTGCCGACGTTTGCCGGCAGCGGCGGCACGCACGTCAACGTATCGGGCGTGGTCCTGGCGAAGAATGCGCCCAACAAGGCCAACGCCATGAAGCTGATCGAATGGCTCGCAGGCGACACGGCACAGCATATGTACGCCGATACCAACTACGAATATCCGGTGAAGCCCGGGATCAAGATCAACGACGTCGTCGCCAGCTACGGCAAGCTCAATCCGGATACGTTGCCTTTGTCGAAGATCGCGCAGAACAAGAAGGCGGCGGCCAATCTGGTCGACAAGGTCGGTTTCGATAACTGAGAGAGTTCGGTCGTCTTCGCTACGGCGGAGACGACCGCCAAAAGGACCACCGCGTCACCGTGGCGAACGTCACCTTCACCATGTCGGACAGGGTCCGGCGTTCGCACTTTCTCGCCATGTCTTTCCTGGCGATTCTTGCTGCTGCGATTTTACTGCCGCTGGTCAGCTTGGCCATATTCGCTTTTCGCGGCGACGCAGAGATCTGGCCCCACCTCGTCAACTTCGTAATCCCGCACGCGACGCGCGACACCGCGATGCTGCTTGCTGGAGTCGCAACTCTCACCGCCCTGGCCGGGATCGGCGCCGCATGGACCGTGACTGCTTATGACTTCAAGGGCCGCGACACGCTGACCTGGCTGCTGCCGCTACCGCTGGCCTTCCCGACCTACATCGTCGCTTATGTCTACGTCGACATTTTCGACGCGTTCGGCCCGGTTCAATCGGCATTTCGAGCGATTTTCGGCTATCGAACGGCCGCGGAATACTGGTTTCCTTCGGTACGCTCACTGCCGGGCGCGATTTTCGTCTTCAGTCTCGTGCTTTACCCTTACGTTTACCTGGCAGCGCGCGCGATGTTCATCACGCAGAGCGCATCTCTCCTGGAGGTCGCCCGAACGCTTGGCGCGACACGTTCCATGCTGGTGCGTCACGTCGCTTTGCCGCTCGCGCGCCCCGCGCTCGCGGTGGGGCTTTCGCTTGCTCTGCTCGAAACGCTGAACGATATCGGCGCGAGTGAATATCTCGGCGTGCAGACGTTGACATTGTCGATCTTTACCACCTGGATCAACAGGTCGAGCTTGCCGGGCGCGGCCCAGATTGCCTGCGCGATGCTCGTCATCGTGATCGCCCTGATGGCGCTGGAACGCTACGGCCGACGCCATCGCCGTTTCGTCACATCGCCGCGGCGTCAGCGCACGGTCCCGCGGATTCCACTGACAGGCAGCCCGGCGCGGCTTGCGCTGGCGGGCTGCGCCCTGCCCGTCCTGTTCGGTTTCATTCTGCCCTTCTGCTACCTGGCCTACGAAGTCGCACTGCGCGGACTGCTTGCAGGATTCGATCCCGACCTCTTGCGCTATACCGCGACCACCGTGACGCTCGCCGCGGCCGCAACCGCTATCGCGATCGGCCTGGGCCTCAGCGCTGCGATCGCTGCACGGATGGTCCACAGCCAGGTCGCGACGTCGTGCCTGGTGGTCGCTGGACTGGGCTATGCGATACCGGGCACCGTTCTGGCGCTCGGCCTGCTCACGCCGCTCGTCGGCATCGACACCATCCTGAATGCGATCTCGCAGGGCCTCGGCGGGCCGCATCTCGGACTCGTGGTCGCGGGCTCGAGCGCCGCACTGGTCATTGCCTATGTGATCCGCTTTCTCGCGATCGCCACCGGTTCCGCACAGGCCGGCCTTGCACGGGTCTCCACAGAAATCGACGACGTGGCCCGTACGCTCGGCAAGAGGCCATCCGCGATCGCTTGGCTCATTCACCTGCCGTTGACACGGCCGGCGCTCGGCGGCGCAGCGTTGCTCGTTTTCGTCGATTGCCTGAAAGAACTACCGGCGACGCTGCTGTTGCGCCCGCTGAATGTCGAGACGCTGTCGACCTACATCTACCAGTTCGCAACACGCGGCAATTTCGAGGAAGGCTCACTCGCGGCACTGATTATCGTCGCAGTCGGCATCCTGCCGGTGATCCATCTCACACGGTTTTCTGAGATCGCACCGGCCTCGGTTTCGCCGTCGTCGCGATGAATGCGCGGACCTTCGTCAGGCGCCAAGCGCCGCGATAGCGAATCGCGGCGCGTCGCTGCATCCGGCAGCGTCTCCGTGTGGCGTCAGTTATTGAATAGCTTCAGCTGGAAGAGATAGGTCAGGCCGAGCTTCGCGGTGAACTGGTTCTCGCTGCCAATCTTCGTAATCGGAGAATCTGCGGCATCGCCGATCAGCCTATCGTAGATGAATTCGCCGCGGACCGCCCATTTCGGCGCGAATTCGTAGCGAAAGTTGAGCTCGGCGCCGACGCTCTTGAAACCGCCGCCGGGCGAATAGGCCGCGAGTGTGCCCGAGAGAGCGGATTCGGTCGGGGTCACGCCGAAATACGTTTCCATGTAATCGCGGTTGGCGAAGGTCGCGCGTGGGCCGATCGACCACAGGAGTACCGGGGACGCCCGGAAGATGAAATCGAGGCCGGTCTCGCCGACGATACCGCTGTGACCGCCGAGGCCATAGCGCGCCGCAACCCAGGGGCGGATCCAGTCGAAGGTGTAGCCGACCTTGGCGCCCAGTTCGAAGGTCATGTCGATGTCGTTCAGGCCGAACAATTCCGGATAATCCGAGGCCTTGCGCGCCGATTGCAGATTGAACGACGGTCCAAAGGACCAGCCACGCAGATCGGCGCTACCATCCTTCACGACGCCGTAGCCGGGCAGCTGCAGATAATGCAGGGTCACAAACCCGGTCGGCCAGGCCTCGTAATTCTTGGACCCCGGATAGTCAGGCCGCACCTGTACGCCGGCGCCCAGCTCGATCATCAGGTCGTAGGGCTGCTCGACGACCACAGGGGCTCTTGCCGGGGCGGGCGGGATATCGGCCGCGAAGGCAGCAGAGCTGCCAAAAGCCAGAGCGGCGGCCAAGAGAGGGCGCTTCATGTGTCCAGTATCCCGATTCGCCGACGCTGATTGTCCTGCAACGAACCTTAATACCAAGTGCGGCTTAATAATTTCGGTAAAATCCTACGTCGGGCAAATTTTGCGCAGGTGTGCCCACAGGACGTCACCTGACCTGATCCGGTCAGATACCGAGCAAACAGCCTTGGTGCCCCAGCGCGACCCACCACCAGAGGTCGATGATGGAGCCGCGTCGCGACGTCAAAACCCTGCGGCCCGTCCGGCAGGGCGCCTCCTGTCGCCTTTGGTCGCCTCGGGAACCGTACCGTTCACCAAACGGCCCATGGCGGGCTGCGAAAATACCAGTCCGCGCGTGCGAACCATGCCCGCGATGCGCTAGGCTTGATTCAGCCTGTTCGGCCCTGCACCGGAGCGACAATGTCCGACGATGACAAGACTGTCCGCCGCATCCTGCATTTCAAGTTTACCCTGCCCTCGGCAGACTCGGCCCAGCTTCTGAGCATGCTGAAGGGTTCGAACCCTTATTCGACCATCTTCGGCGAAATGAAGATGCGCTTCCTGCAGAATGCCGACGACCGTGCGAAAATTCTGCAGATTATCGAGTACGACGCCCCGAAGTCGATTGAGGCTAACCGGCAATCGCTGGCGTCCGACCCGAGGGTGCAGGCCTATCTGCAGGTCTGGCGATCCATGGCACCGAACGTGGAAATGGACGTGTACCAAGAGCTCGAAGGTTAGCTACTCAAGATTGCGGCCGATCTGATTTCAGCCGGCAGCTGAATGACGGTGATCGCATGTGTGCGACCCGGCGAAAAAAGCCGGGTCGCCGAGTCCAGTCTAACTGCGCAATTCCGCCAGCCCCTCGTACAGTCTCAGTGCTTCAGGGTTCGCAAGAGCCTCGGTATTCTTCACTGGGCGACCGTGAACCACGTCGCGCACCGCAAGCTCCGTGATTTTTCCTGACTTGGTGCGCGGAATGTCGGCGACCTGGATGATCTTGGCCGGCACATGCCGCGGTGACGCGCCGGCGCGGATCTTCTTCTTGATAAGATCGCGCAATGCATCGTCCAGTGTCACGCCCTCCCTGCATCGAACGAAAAGCACGACGCGCACATCGCCATCGAAATCCTGGCCGATCGCAATTGCTTCGATCACCTCGGGAATTTGCTCGACTTGCGCATAGATTTCGGCCGTACCGATCCGCACGCCGCCGGGATTGAGGGTGGCATCCGAGCGACCGTGAATGATCAGGCCGCCATGCTTTGTCCATTCGGCGAAATCGCCATGGCACCAGACATTCGGAAATCGCTCGAAATAGGCAGCGCGATATTTCTTGCCGTCGGGGTCGTTCCAGAACATCACCGGCATCGACGTGAACGGCTTCACGCAGACCAGTTCGCCCTTCTCCTGTTCGATATGCCTGCCGTCGTCCGACCACACGTCCACTGCCATTCCGAGGCCCGCCGCCTGGATTTCGCCGCGGTACACCGGGGCGGTCGGATCGCCGAGCACAAAGCACGACACGATATCAGTGCCGCCCGAAATCGAGGCCAGATGCAGGTCCTCCTTGATGTCGGAATAGACGTAATCAAAACTTTCGGCGGCGAGCGGTGAGCCGGTCGAAGTCATCACGCGCACCGAGGACAGATCGTGCGTCTTCGCGGGATTGACGCCCGCCTTCTTGCAAGCATCGATATATTTCGCGGACGTACCGAACAGCGTGACCTTTTCGTCCTGCGCATAATCGAACAGAACGTCGGACTTTGGTGAGAAGGGCGAGCCGTCCCACAGAATCAGGGTTGCGCCGACCCCGATGCCGGAAACCAGCCAGTTCCACATCATCCAGCCGAGCGTGGTGAAGTAGAAAACCCGGTCGCCGTCGCGGACATCGCTCTGCAGGCGATGCTCCTTCAGGTGCTGCAGCAAAGTTCCGCCGCCGCCGTGCACGATGCATTTCGGCACGCCGGTCGTGCCGGAGGAATACAGGATGTAGACGGGATGGTTGAACGGCACGCGCGTGAAGGTCACCGGCCTTGCGGTGAAGTCCTTGACGAACGCATCGAGCGTGATCCCCCGCGGCACCTTGGTCGCAACCGCATCTGCAGTCTTCAGATAGGGAACGATGACGACCTTCTGTGCGGTCGGCAGCTGACTTGCGATCGCAGTCAGGCGCTCGGTCAGATCAATCGCCTTGCCGTTATACCAATAGCCATCGACCGCGATGAAAAGCTTGGGTTCGATCTGGCCGAAGCGGTCGAGCACCCCACGCTCGCCGAAATCCGGCGAACAGGACGACCAGATCGCACCGAGCGAGGTCACCGCCAGCATCAGCCCGACCGATTCGGGCAGATTGGGCAGCATGGCGGCAACGCGATCGCCCTTGCCGACACCGGCGGCGGTGAGCGCCTGCTGGGCGCGTGATACAAAAGCGTGCAGGTCATCCCACGACCAGCGGTAGGAGACCTTGTCCTCGCCGCGGAACACCAGGGCATCGCCGGCCCCGGTCTTGCGCAACAAATTCTCCGCAAAGTTGATGCTGGCGTCCGGAAAGAACTGCGCCCCGGGCATCTTGTCGCCGTCGATCAGACGGCGGCCGCCCTTGTCGCCGACCACGCCGCAATAATCCCAGATTGCGTCCCAGAACTCGGCCGAATGCGCCACAGACCAGGCATGCAAATCCTTGTAAGAGCGCAGCGCGAGGCCGCGCCGGGCGTTCACCTGCCGCATGAAATCCATGACCTGGCTCGCGGCCACGCGCTCCGGGCTTGGCGTCCATAACGGTCTGTCGTTCATCGAGATCCCCCTCCGGCGAAGTGTAACCACCTCCACATACACCAGAAATAGCCGAGACAAGCACTCCGGCGAAGGCCACGAAAGCGTCACAGAGAGATGTAGTTTGGGGGTACGCAGGTTGCGCCGTTCGTCGCGCGGCCCCTATAGTCGGCGCCTCGAAACCGGAAATCATGAAGTTGTCAGCGGTCACTGGCTTTAAACGCCTGGCTCTCGCGGTCGGCACCCTTCTTATTGGGGTGTTTGGCGCGCTGGCCGCGGTGTCTTTCCTGATCCCGAAGGATCAGGTGCGCGAGGCCGTAAAATCGGAGATTCGCGCGGTCACTGGCCTGAATCCGCTGTTGCGCGGCGACGTTTCAGTTTCGCTGTTCCCCTACGGCCAGGTCACGCTTACGGACGTTGCGCTTGGAGAAGGGCTGGACGAGCCGCCCTTGCAGGCCGCCCGGCTGGTGGCCCGTCTGAGTTTCCTGCCGCTGCTGCTCGGACGAATTGATGTCGCCGACGTTACCCTGGCCGAGCCGAGAATTGTGGTGGCGGTCGATGAGAACGGCGTCTCCAACTGGGCGCGTCTTCTGTCATCTCTCGGTCGCCCGGTCGATCCGGACTCTCCGTCGTTCTCCGAAATCCGCATCAACGGCGGCACGCTCATCGTGCGCGATAAGTATCGCAACATCCACGAAGAGATCCGGAATGCGGACGTATCGCTCGCCTGGCCCGCCATCTCGCGCAGTTTCGCGCTGACGGGAAATGTCCGCTACCGCGGCGAAGCCTTGGAACTCGGCGTCACGCTGGCCAATTTCAATGCGGCGCTGCAAGGCGAACGGTCGGCACTCAAGATTCGGCTCGCCGCCGCGCCGCTCAAATTCACCTTCGATGGTGCCATCGCGACCCGGCCTACCTTGAAGATCGAGGGCGCCACGTCGGCGGATTCGCAATCGTTGCGCGAAGCGCTGGTCTGGCTGGGCAGAAAGCCGTTGCCCGGCGGCGGCTTTGAACGCCTCTCGCTTAAGGCCCAGACGAATATGGTGGGCGGCACGATTGCCCTCTCCCAAGTCAATCTCGAACTGGATGGCAACGTTGCCGAAGGCGTGCTCACCTTCGCAGCAGACGGCCGTCAGACCCTCCAAGGCACACTCGCCGTCGACGAACTGGACCTCACCCCCTACCTCTCGACGGTCCGCCTGTTAACGGCTGCCGAGCGCGAATGGAGCCGCACCCGCTTCGATCTCGACGGTCTTGCGACTGCGGATCTCGACCTCAGGCTATCAGCCGGAAAAGTTGTCGTCGGGGCGACCACGCTCGGTCGGACCGCGATCGCAACCAATCTGCGCAGCGGCAAGCTTACCGTCACTATTGGCGAGTCGCGCGGCTTCGGAGGCGTGATCCGCGGCAGTATCGGTCTCGCCAAGACCGACGAGGGCGCCGCCTTCGCTTCGCAGCTGCAATTCGATGGGGTCAATCTCGAACGCTGTATCGGCGATCTGTTCGGTATCAAGCGCATCGAGGGCAAAGGCAACCTGAATGTGTCTCTCGAGGGCTCAGGCCCGAATGTTTACGCGCTGACGCGCACGCTTGATGGCGTTGCCACGTTGACGGCTTCGAAAGGCGCGTTGACCGGCCTCAACGTCGAGCAGTTGCTCCGGCGGCTGGAGCGCCGGCCCTTGTCCGGCGGGAGTGAGTTCCGCACCGGCCGTACTCCGTTTGAAACGCTCTCGGTCAAGATGAAAATCGTCCAGGGCAACGTGGCTGTCGAGGACGCTGACCTGCGAGGTCCCGCGGTGCGACTGGCGCTGGCTGGAGAGGCCTCAATTCCGGCGCGCGACCTGGAACTCAAAGGCCTCGCGACATTGGTTACGACGGGCGCGAATGCCAAGCTGTTCGAGTTGCCATTCTCCGTCCACGGGCCATGGGACGATCCGTTGCTGCTTCCCGACGCCCAGATCCTGATCCAGCGGTCAGGCGCAGCGGCTCCGTTGCTTGAGGCATTGCGTGCGCGGCGCGATTCGGTCCGCAATCCTGCCGCGCAGGAATCCCAGCCGGCATCTATCCCGGCTGCGAAAGAGGCTGCGCCCGAAACTGCTACGCCGCCCCTGACCAGGGCGGCCTCCTCACCACCGGAATCTCAGGCCACGCCTGCCGAGCCTCCTCAAGGCGAACAGAATGCGGCGGCGCCGACCGGATCGGCCGCGCCGGACGTCGGACCCCCCGCAGCCCCGCAGGACCGCCCATCGGGCGTGGGACCGCTCGAAAAAGCGGAACAACCCTGAGGGTTCTTTGCGCCGTCCATGGCGAGAGAGCCGCATTCGACTATGCTTCGTCGAACGCGAATCAGAGACCGCGGATGCTGTTTTCCTCATTGCGCACGCTGGTGAAGATCGCCGTCGCCTCACTGATCGTCGGCACCATTCTTTCGCATTTCGGGATCACGGCCGAGGCGCTTCTGCGTGAGGCTGGGGTCACGCCCGAACGCGTATCCGAATATGGCCGGCGAATCTGGGACTGGGCCGGGCCGAACCTGATGCTGGGCGCGATGGTGATCGTACCGATCTGGTTTCTGGTTTTTCTTTTCCGGCCTCCCGGCACGAAAAGCGAGTGACCCTTGCACGCGCGACGCCGATTCGCTTCGCTTCCGGAGGACAGGCTCGCGACTCAGGCCGCCTCCTCGCTCCCGTCCTTCACGAGCGCAAGACTTTCGCCTCTTGCGCCAGCAACGGCCGGCGCGTCATTTCCGGCACGCATCACCTCGGCGCTCGCACGCCGCCTGACGACCACGCGGTCCCCCGGCGTCTTGTCGAGCACCAGCCGCGTGACATCGGGACGCGCATAATGCCCGGCCGGGTCAGCGGCAGCCTTCGCCAGCGAGATCATGCCGAGATCGATATCCGCATAGACGAGCCCTTCCTCGGTCTCCGGTAACGGCGCGTGCATCAACTGGCCATCCGGCGCATAGATCGTCGCGAACCCGCCACCCTGCAGCAACAACTGCTTCTTCATGTCATCGCCGCACAGCATGTCGATCATCTCTTTCGACACGGTTGCGCACGGAGCGATCACGAAACAGCCACCCTCGACCGCATAAATACGGCTCGCAGCGTTGTTGACTTCGGGTCCGAGCGCGTAAGCACCGCCGCGATATAGCGAGAAGCTCGGCCACGCAGCGATATGCACCTGCTCGTTCTGCGCATACATCGCATATTTCGATAACGGCTGCAGATGCTCCCAGCAGCACAAGGCGCCGACGCGGCCGAGAGGCGTTTCGAAGACCGAAAGATCGGAGCCGTCACCTTCGCCGAAGACCGTCCGCTCGACATGCGTCGGCTTCAGCTTGCGGCGCATCGCGATTGTTTCGCCGTCCTGGCCGATGATCCACTGCCCCATATAGAGGCTGCCGCCCTGCTTTTCGCTGTGGCCCATCACCACCATGATGTTGTTGTCTTTGGCCGCCCGGGCGAGGCGCTCGGCCTGCGGAGACCCATAGACCAAGGAATTGTCGTGATAGCGCTGGATGTACTGCATGCCCCATGCCGGCGAATCCAGCCAGATGAACCACGGATAGCCGGGGATGAACGTTTCCGGAAATGCGATCAGCGACGCCCCGTTTGCGGCCGCCTCCTCGATGAGAGCCACACATTTATCGACGGTCTTGTCGAGATCGAGGAATACGGGAGATGCCTGAACTGCGGCGACCTTGTATTTCGGATGGATGACGGACATCGGCAATCTCCCTGGTCGGCTGCGGCATTCCCGCCAACGGTCTCGGCAAGAATAGGCTGGCGCGCGGAGTTGCGCTTGCTTGTGCGTCGCGCCGGACTTGACTGAACGTCGCAATCTGCGGGCATTTTGCCTCATTTTTTGCATGGACAGCGCGCCGCCACTTGCTACCCTTGGGCTCATGCACAAGCTGTGGTCCACAGAAAGTGTGGAAGCGCGGGACCGCCTCTCCTACTGGATCGAGGCGGTGTGCAACACCTATGTGCAACTCGAGTGCGACACTCTGCAGCGCAATCCGGTTTTTGCCGGCACCATCGAAGCCAATCAACTTGCGACGCTCGGATTGTCGCGCGTGACGTCTTCACCGCAATGGGTACGGCGCACTCCGGCAAAGATCAAGCGCGCGACCGAGGACTATTTCATCGTCAGCATACAGACCAAGGGCCACGGCCGGATTGTGCAGGACGGACGTGTTGCCAATCTCACACCTGGCGATTTTGCTCTCTACGACTCCACGCGTCCTTACGAGCTGATTTTCGACGAGCCCTTCCAGCAACATGTCCTGCAATTGCCGGGCGCAGTCCTGCGCGGCCGCCTGTCGAACACCGAAACCCTTACCGCCCGCAGGATTTGCGGCGATCGGGGCGCTGGTCACTTGATGATCAGCATGATCAACACGTTGGCCGCGGATATCGACACGCTGGAATCCGGGTCTGTTGCAGCAATCGCCGAAAGCGTCGAGAACATTCTCGTCGCCGGATTATGTTCGCTGCCGGGCGCCGCCGATCCTGCGGCATCGCAACTTACCGCCGGCCATCGCGATCTGATCAAGGCCTATGCATTGAAGCACTTGCGCGATCCGCGCTTGTCCGCTCATGACATCGCGGCGCATCTCGGTTTGTCGCCCAGCACGATTTATAGGGCGTTCGCGCGCGAGCCGGTTTCGCTCACCAACTGGATCTGGAATCAGCGTCTGGACGGCGCCAAGCGCGACATCTGCAACCCCGCTCTGGGCAGCCGGACCATCACCGATATCGCGTTCAGCTGGGGCTTTAACGATGCTGCGCATTTCAGCCGCATCTTCCGCGCGCGATTTGGCTGCTCAGCGAGAGAATTGCGCGCCGAGTGTGCGCAAAAATCCTGAACGCCTTCAGCCCGAAGCTGCCCCATCTCTTTCCGCCGACGCATATCGTTTGGTCAGCAGGGAGGCGATGACTACTACGATCGCCACAAATGCGATCATGAGCGTCGAGATTGCGTTGATCTCCGGCTTCACACCAAGCCGCACCTCGGAGTAAATCCGAATCGGCAGCGTGGTGGCGCCCGGCCCGGTCGTGAAGCTCGCAATGACCAGATCGTCGAGTGACAATGTAAAGGCGAGCATGAAGCCGGCCATGACCCCTGGCAGGATGAGCGGCAGGGTCACGGTTAAAAAGGTACGAAACGGCGGGCAGCCGAGATCCATCGCCGCTTCCTCCAGGCTCCAGTCAAAAGCGAGCAGGCGCGATTGCACGATCACGGTCACAAAGCACATGGTGAGCGTCGCGTGCGCCAGCGTGGTCGTGATCATCCCGCGCTCGGCATCGACAGCCACGAACAGAAGCAGCAGCGCCAGACCGATGATAACCTCCGGCATCACCATCGGCGCGTAAATCATCGCCGAGAACGGCAGGCGACCGCGAAAGCGGCCCATCCGCACCAGCGCGAGCGCGGCACACGTGCCGAGCACGGTCGCAAGGCAAGCTGTCATGAAGGCGATGCGGACACTGACCCACGCGGCCTGAAGGATCGCGGAGTTATCGAGCAGAGCGCGATACCGGCGCAGCGACCAACCACCCCAGACCGAAACCAGCTTGGAGTCGTTGAAGGAATAGATGATCAGGATCGCGATCGGCACATAGAGGAAAACGAGTCCGAGCGCGACCGAGACAATATTGAAGGACGAGGTGCGCTTCATTCTCACCTTCGCTCAAGCGTTCGCGTCTGCATTGCCTGATAGAACACAATCGGCACCAGCAGGATGGCAAGCAGTACCGTGGCGAGCGCCGAAGCTGCTGGCCAATCCTTGTTGGAGAAGAATTCGGTCCAGAGCGCTTGTCCGATGAACAGCGCATCAGATCCGCCGAGCAAATCGGGGATCACAAATTCGCCGACGATCGGGATGAAGCAAAGCAGCGACCCGGCAATCACGCCCGGCAATGCCAGGGGCAATGTCACCAGCCAAAACGCTTTCCAGCGCGGACAGCCAAGGTCTGCCGCCGCCTCCAGCAACGTCTCATCCATCTTCTCGAACGAGGCATAGAGCGGCAGCACCATGAACGGCAGGTACGAATAGACGATGCCGATATAGATCGCCGTGTCGGTCGCAAGCCAGGTCACGGGCGCGGAGACAATCCCCAGCGCAAGCAATGCATCGTTCAGCAGGCCGTCGCGCTGCAGGATCGTAATCCACGCATAGATGCGGATCAGGAACGCTGTCCAGAACGGCAGGATTACCGCAATGACCAATACGGGCTGCAGCCGGCGCGGTGCGCGCGCGATCCCGTAGGCGATCGGAACCCCGATCGCCAACAGAATCAGCGTCGAGACGAACGCGAAGGTCAGGCTGCGCAGGTACGACGAGACATATAACGAGTCGCCGAATACCAATTTGAAATTCGCGAAAGAGAGCGCGCCGAAAAACTCCTTCATGCCCTGCCAGCCGGACGAAGGATCGAACACCGGACTGTACGGCGGCTGTGCCAGTTCGGTTTGCGACAGCGCGATGCGCAGCACGATCAAAAGCGGAAGCATTAAAAAGACGATCAGCCACGCATAGGGAATGCCGATCGTAGCGCGTCGATACCAGCGATCGAATTTTGCATGTGCCGCCATCGGTCACTCCTTCAGCAACACGGCGGCGTCCGGCGCGAAGGTGAGCCAAGCCTCGTCGCCCCGCTGCAGCAGGCCCGAAGCACGACGGTCCTTGTTGGCAACAGATGCCTTCACGCACACTCCTTTCGGGTCGCGCAGCTTGTAGACCGACATGTCGCCGAGATAGGCGACGTCGACGACGTGGCCATGCCACAAATTCACCGCATCGCGCTTCGGTTCGAGCAGGATCTCGATCTTCTCCGGCCGCACCGCGACCGACACGGACTGACCGTCGTCACAGCCGTCCCTGCGAGCGGCAACAAGCCGGCCGGCCTTCGTTTCGATCGACGCCAGTCCGTTCTCCTGACGCGAAATTGTGCCATCGAACAAATTGACCTCACCGATGAACTCGGCAATCCAGCGGCTGTTAGGGTTCTCGTAAATGTCCGCAGGCGTGCCGACCTGCACCAGCTTGCCAGCGTGCATAATGCCGAGCCTGTTCGCCATGGTCATCGCCTCTTCCTGATCGTGGGTGACGATGATGAAGGTCAGGCCGAGCCGCTGCTGCAGCGCCATCAATTCGAACTGGGTCTCGTCGCGCAGCTTCTTGTCCAGTGCGCCGAGTGGTTCGTCGAGCAGAAAGACCTTGGGCGATTTCGCAAGCGCGCGAGCAAGCGCGACGCGCTGGCGCTGACCGCCAGACAATTGATGCGGCTTGCGGTGTCCGAACTGGTCGAGTTTCACCAGCGCCAGCATCTCCGCAACTCGCTTCCCTATGGCCGCTTTTGTCCAGCCCTCCTGTTGCAGGCCAAACGCGATATTCCCGGCGACTGTCAGATGCGGGAACAGCGCGTAACTCTGAAACATCATATTGACGGGCCGCTCATACGGCGGAACACCGGCAATGCTCTCGCCATCGAGACGGATTTCTCCTTCATCCGGGCTTTCAAATCCCGCCAGCATGCGCAGGAGTGTCGTCTTGCCGCAGCCTGAGGGACCGAGCAGCGCAAAAAACTCGCCGCGGGCGATGTCTAACGACACATTGTCAACGGCGGTGAAGGAGCCGAAGCGCTTGCTTACGGAGGTGAAGCGAACCATCGGCGCAGTCGATTGAGGCCTGTCCAGAGGACTGGCCGGGTGATCCGGCATGATGAAATCCGAAAAACGAACGCGATTCCGTCCGTCGCAGAAACTAGTCCGACTGAGCGATAGGCTCAAGAACCTCGATCGAGCTACCTCAGTCGCGTGTGAGCGTGCGGCGGACGGCGTCGCGCCAGCCTCGCCATTTGCGCTCGCGCGTACCCGCATAGATTGACGGATCGAATCGGCGTTCGCGCTGCCACCCGGCTGCGAAAACATCGAATTCGGGATAGAGGCTGCAGCCGAGCCCCGCGAGATACGCAGCGCCGAGTGCCGTCGTTTCCATGATTTTTGGACGGTCGACCGGCGCGTTCAAAATATCTGACAGAAATTGCATGGCCCGGTCGCTGGCTGCCATGCCGCCATCCACGCGCAGCACCGTACCGGCAGCCGCGGGCCAATCCGCGTGCATCGCCTCCACCAGATCGCGGGTCTGGTATCCGACCGCCTCCAGTGCGGCCTGCGCGAATTCCGCGGCACCGGTGTTGCGGGTCAGGCCGAACATCGCGCCGCGCGCCTGTGCATCCCAGTAGGGCGCACCAAGCCCGACAAAAGCCGGTACCAGGTAGACCTGCTCCGCCGGCTCGCTTCGCGCGGCGAGCGCATCGATTTGCGATGCTTCCGAAATCAGCTTCAGCCCGTCGCGCAGCCACTGCACCGCGGCCCCGGCGATAAATATCGCCCCCTCCAGTGCGTAGGTCCGTCTCCCGGCGATCTGATAGGCGATGGTTGTGAGCAGACGGTTGCGCGAGATGACCGGTTCGTCGCCGGTATTGAGGAGGGCGAAACATCCAGTTCCATAAGTGGACTTCATCATGCCGGGAGTAAAACAGGCCTGGCCCACCGTCGCCGCCTGTTGATCTCCTGCGACGCCGCGGATCGGGATCGTTCCGCCGAATTGAGACGTCGTGCCGAAATCTCCGATGCAGTCACGGACGTCGGGCAACAACGCGAGCGGAACGCGAAACAGTTCAGCGAGCTCCGCATCCCATTGGCCGGTGTGGATGTCGAACAGCAAGGTACGGGACGCGTTCGTGGCATCGGTGGCATGCACGCGGCCGCCGGTCATGCGAAAGACCAGATAGCTGTCCACGGTCCCGAACGCGAGTTGCCCCGCCTCGGCGGCAGCGCGTGCGCCCGCGACGTGATCCAGCAACCAAGAAATCTTAGTCGCGGAGAAATACGGATCGAGCACGAGCCCGGTTTTTGCGGCCACCGTCGCTTCGTGGCCCGCGGCACGCAACCGCGCGCAGACGTCGTCGGTGCGCCGGTCCTGCCACACAATCGCATTGTGGATCGGCTTTCCTGTCGCACGATCCCAGATCAGCGCCGTTTCACGCTGGTTGGTGATGCCGATCGCAGCAATATCGCGCGCCGTCATGCCGGCTTGGCCAAGTGCGTCCCGCACGGTTGATACGACCCCCGACCAGATGTCTTCAGGGTCGTGCTCCACCTGTCCTGGTGCGGGATAGATCTGGCGAAACTCCTGCTGCGCGCTGGCGATCGGCCACAAATGGTCGTCAAACACGATGGCACGGGTCGAGGTTGTTCCCTGGTCGATCGCGAGCACGGCCATTGTCAGGTCACCAGTCTCAATGTCGGCAGCGGCACCATGAAACGCTGGAGGGCGGCGCGCTCGTAGTCGGTGACACGCAGGCCCAGTTTGCTTCGCCGCCATAAGACATCGTCGGCCTCAAGAGCAAACTCCCGTGTCATGAGGTAACGGACCTCGACCTCGGTGAGATCGGCTCCAAACCGACCGCCCAGTGCCTCATAATTTTCCGCCTTGCCAAGCACATCGCCGATCCGTGTTCCGTAGGCGCGCACCAGGCGTTCCGCATGTATCTCCGTCAGGAAAGGCCATTTGCGCAGGGCCAGAGATATCTGGGTCTCAATCCCATTGTAAGGAAAGTCGCCTCCAGGCAATGGGGCACTTTCGGTCCAGGGCGTGGTCGGGGCGAATATGTCGGCAAGTTTTTTTAGCGCGGCTTCGGCGAGCTTGCGATAGGTCGTGATCTTGCCACCGTAAATCGTGAGCAGCGGCGCCTGTCCAAGGTTTTTGTCATAAGCGAGGTGATAGTCGCGCGTCACATTCTCAGGACGCTGTGATCCATCATCGTAGAGTGAGCGAACGCCTGCGAACGCGTGAACGATATCGGCAGGTGCGACCGGCCGGCGAAAATAACGGGATGCCGCCTCGCAGAGATAAGCAATCTCCGGACCTGATGGGGCCACGTCTGCGGGGTCGCCCTTGAAATTCTCATCGGTGGTGCCTATCAGCGTGTAGTCGTGCTCGTACGGCAGCGCGAATACCACGCGACGGTCCGGGTTCTGGAAGATGTAGCCTGTATCGTGATCGAACAGCTTGCGGACAACGATATGGCTGCCCTTGACGAGCCGCACGCGCGGCGGTCCCGGCATGCGCAGCACCATTTCTGAGACGAATCCGACCCAGGGCCCCGCGGCGTTGACCAGCGCCCGCGCCGTGACGACCTCCCGCTTGCCTCGCGCATTGAGGATCAGCCGCCATTCCTCGCTGCGTTCGGCACGGACACACTTCGTCCGGGTGCATATCCTGGCGCCGCGCGCGGCGGCATCCACCGCGTTGAGTACGACGAGACGCGCATCGTCGACCCAGCAGTCCGAATAGAGATATCCCGACCGATAGTTTCGCTTCAGCGGCAAGCCCAGCGGGTTATGAGTCAGATCGACACTGCGCGTTGACGGCAGGATCTTTCGACCGCCGAGATGGTCATAAATGAACAGGCCAATCCGGACCAGCCATGCGGAGCGCGTACCGGGTTGCGATGGCAGCAGGAACCGCAACGGCCTGATGATATGTGGCGCGTTGCGGAGCAGCACTTCGCGCTCCTTTAGGGCCTCGCGCACCAGAACGAACGCCCCGTGCTCGAGATAGCGCAAGCCGCCATGTATCAGTTTGGTCGAGGCCGAGGATGTGCCGGAGGCCAGATCGCCTTGCTCGACCAGAATCACCCGCAGCCCGCGCCCCGCGGCATCGCGCGCAATGCCGGCACCATTGATACCGCCGCCGATAATGGCGAGGTCGAAATCTGCCATCCGCGTCAGCCCCCCAACGCCCAGCATGACCGCGTGCGAGCAGTCCGCCAAGTGCGCGAGCGCATCCGACCACAGACTCAATCGGACGTCAGGTCCGGGACTGACGCGGCCCTCGCAAAATGGCCGCAAATCCCTATATAACCAGAAAGCCTGCTCGCCCCCGGCAGGACCTGACGGATTTGCAATGCCTGCCCCGCGCCTGCTCGTTATCGAGGGAAACACTGCAGACGGACGTGCCTTGTTGAAGGCAGCCGGCGGCGATGCGCCGAGCCAGGGTTATGCGGAACTTCTGCAAGAGTTCCTGCCCCAGGCGACGGTGGACATCTGCTACCCGGCCGATCCGGGCGCGAACCTTCCGGACAGAGGCGGGCTGGAATCCTATGATGGCGTCGTCATCACCGGCTCCGCGCTGCACGTCTACGATCGCGGGCCGCATATCGACCCGCAGATCGAACTGACGCGGTCGGTCTTCGAATCCTCGACGCCGCTATTCGGAAGCTGTTGGGGCCTGCAACTGATTACGACCGCAGCCGGCGGCAGCGTCCGCCGTAATCCGAAGGGGCGCGAGATCGGATTCGGGCGTCGCATTCGTCTGACCTCCGCTGGCCGCGGGCATCCGGTCTTTGCCGGCAAGGACGAGGTCTTTGACGCGGTGACCATCCATCTCGACGAAGTCGAGACACTCGCTCCGAACATGCAGGTGCTGGCGCTGAACGCCTTCTCCGCGGTGCAGGCCGCAGAAGTGAAGGTCAACGGTTGCACCGCGTGGGGTGTGCAATATCACCCCGAATATTCGCTGGCCGACATCGCCGCGAGCTTCCGCCGGCATGGCAAGCGTCTCATCGAGGAAAAATTCTTCAACGACGACACCGAATTGCAGGACTATGCAGAGACCGTCTCGGTTCTGCACGACAAGCCGAACAACAAGCCGCTCTCGTGGCGGCTCGGTCTTGACTCAACAGTGCTCGACAAGAATTTCCGGACCCGCGAAGTGCGTAACTGGATCCATCATCAGGTGCTGCCGACCCGCAGCAAGCGCGGACGGGAATAGCGGTGAATTTCAGGGACCGTCATGTGGTTGTCACGGGCGGGGTTGGAGCGCTCGGAACCGCCGTCGTCGACGCGTTCCTGAATGCCGGCGCCACCTGTCATGTTCCGCTTCGCGACGACGTCGCCGAAATTGCCCGCGACCGTGTGACATTCTATCCGTCGGTCAACCTCGCCGAGCAGGACCAGACAGATTCCTTCTATTCCCGGGTTGGCCCGCTATGGGCCTCCATCCACCTGGCGGGCGGTTTCGCCGCGAAGAAGCTCAGAGACAGCACCAAGACCGATCTGATGGCGCAGCTCGACACCAACATCGTCAGCTGCTTTTTGTGCTGCCGAGCCGCACTGAAGGCCTTCGGCGCCGACGGCGGGCGGATTGTCAACGTGGCAGCCAGGCCGGCGCTGGAGCCGCGGACCGGTGCCGGAATGACTGCTTACACAATCGGCAAATCAGGGGTCGCCGCGCTGACCGCGGCGCTTGCGGAAGAAGTCGCGAAGGACGGGGTTCTCGTCAATGCGGTGGCACCATCCATTATGGACACGCCAGCAAACCGCAAAGCGATGCCGAAAGCCGATCATGTCGTTTGGCCCAAAGTCGAACAGGTGGCTGCGACCATCCTGTTCCTTGCGTCACCTGAAAACACGGTCACGCGAGGAGCCGTCGTGCCGGTTTATGGGCGCTCGTAACAGCCGGGCCGGACCGGTATGATCGGTCGACCCGTTTCCCGCCTGACGCGGCGGACCTGCCGCGAACCGAACTGATTTCCCTGGAGAGAGTGTATGAACGTGCTGACCTTCATTTCGCGCACCGCGATGGTGTCCTGCTTTTCCGCCACGGTTGCGATGAGTGTCGCGCTGGCACAACCCGCGCAGAAGCCGTTCGAGCCGACTGTCGGTCAGGATGGCAAGGATGTAATCTGGGTACCGACCCCGCAGGCCCTGGTCGACAAGATGCTGGACATGGCCAAGGTGACCGCCGCCGACAATTTGGTCGATCTGGGCTCCGGCGACGGACGGACTGTGATCACGGCGGCGAAGCGCGGCGCGACCGCCCGCGGCATCGAATTCAATCCGAAGATGGTTGAACTATCCAAATACACTGCCGAAAAAGAAGGCGTTGCCGGCAAGGCCACCTTCGAGAATGCTGACATCTTCCAGACGGATTTCTCGAAGGCTGACGTGGTGACGATGTTCCTGCTCACCAGCCTGAACGCCAAGCTGCGTCCGACCATTCTCGATATGAAACCCGGCACACGGGTGGTCTCCAACACCTTCGACATGGGTGACTGGAAGGCCGACGAGGAAGCGGTCGTGACCGAAGGCTGCACGTCCTATTGCAAGGCTTATTTCTGGATCGTCCCGGCTAAGGTTGACGGCACCTGGAATACCGAAAAGGGCGAATTGAGCCTCAAGCAGACCTACCAAACGTTCACCGGCACACTGAAGAACGGCAATGTCGTCACGCCCGTCACCGATGGCAAGTTGAAGGGCGACACGATCACATTCAGCGCGGGGGGCACCCAATATTCCGGCAAGGTCAATGGCTCCACGATTGAAGGCACGACCAAGTCAGGCGACAAGTGGCAGGCCAAGCGCGGCGCCTGATCGGTACGGAGATTCAGACCATGACAATCATGACATATGCCGCACGCCTCGCGGCGCTTTCATCGTTCGCCGCTGCACTGACTTTGCAAGTCGCGCTGGCGCAACCGGCCGAGGCCGAGAAGCCGTTCGAACCGACCGTGGGCCAACAGGGCAAGGACGTCGTCTGGGTCCCCACGCCGCAGGCTCTGGTCGACAAGATGCTCGACATGGCGAAGCTCACGCCAGCCGACATCCATTTCGATCTCGGCTCCGGCGATGGCCGCACCGTGATCACCGCGGCGAAGCGCGGCGCGACTGCGACCGGCGTGGAGTTCAACCCGAAGATGGTCGAACTGTCGCGCGCCAATGCTGCAAAGGAGGGCGTCGCCGACAAGGCCACATTCATCAATGGCGACATCTTTCAGACGGATTTCTCCAAAGCCACCGTCATCACCCTTTTCTTGTTGCCAGATCTCAACGTGCGGCTGCGGCCCACCATTCTCGACATGAAGCCCGGTACCCGCGTCGTCTCGAACTCGTTCTCGATGGGCGATTGGCAACCCGACGAACGCGCTGAGGCCGGCGACGACTGCAAGGGCTATTGCCGCGCCTTGTTCTGGATCGTGCCGGCCAAGGTCAACGGCACGTGGACGGTCGATGGCGCGTCGGCCGCGGGCGCGCTCGCACTCAAGCAGGAGTACCAGAACTTCACCGGCACAATCGCGAACGGCAACGTCATCACACCCGTCACCGACGGGAAGCTGAAGGGTGACGAAATCACGTTCACCGCGGCTGGCGTGCGCTACGCCGGCAAGGTGGACGGCGACACGATGTCCGGCACCACCGAGTCCGGCGGCGCCTGGACTGCCAAGCGCAGCGGGCCCGCGGTGCAGCCACCAGCTCCCGCTCCGACGCCGACACCCGCCCCGATGGCGGCCGAAACGCCCGCCGTCGCACCCAAGGCTGAGGCACCGACGACTGAAGCACCGAAAACGGAAGCTCCAGCTACGAAGACGCCAGATACCGCGGCGAAGAAAGAAGAACAGCCGCCATTCGTCCCCGAGATCAGTCAGGACGGCAAGGACGTCGTATGGTGGCCGACGGCAAACACGCTGGTCAACAAGATGCTGGACCTCGCGAAGCTTACACCGAAGGACCGGCTGATCGATCTCGGCTCGGGTGACGGCCGCACCGTCATCACCGCTGCGCAGCGCGGCGCAAACGCGCTTGGTATCGAGTACAATCCGAAGATGGTCGAGCTGTCGCGCTTCAATGCCGACAAGGCGGGCGTAAGCGAGAAGGCGAAATTCCGACGTGGCGACATCTTTAAAACCAACTTCTCGAACGCCGACGTGCTGACCCTGTTCCTGCTGCCAGAGCTGAACGAGCGGTTGCGGCCAACGATCCTGCGGATGCGGCCGGGGACGCGTGTTGTGTCCAATACCTTCGAGATGGGCGACTGGGAGCCGGATCAGGTCGCCGAGGTCGAGGATAACTGCCAGACCTACTGCAAGGCCCTGCTCTGGATCGTACCGGCGCGGGTCGACGGCCGCTGGCGCATGGGGCGCGACACGATCACGCTGAAGCAGACGTTCCAAACCTTCAGCGGAACGATGCGACGCGGCAAGGTCGTGACGCCCATTACCGGCGGCAAGCTGAATGGAAACGAGATCCGGTTTACCGCGGGCGATACCGAATATACCGGCACGGTAAATGGCCGGAACATCACCGGCGTGACCAAATCCGGTACGAAGTGGAGCGCGAGGCGCGCGTGAGCGTGCAACAACCCGCTTCAGTCCTGGCGCGAGGCGTGCAGATCGCTATCGCCGCATGCCTCGCTGGCTGCTTTGCCGGGCTGCCCGCCTTGGCGCAGCAATCGAATCCGCCTGCCAAGCCGCTGGTCGGCCAGAAAGGCAAAGACGCGATTTGGGTGCCGACTCCGAACGCGCTGATCGATCTGATGCTCACCGTCGCCAATGTCACGCCGCGGGACAAGGTCGTCGACCTCGGCTCAGGGGACGGACGCGCGGTGATCGCGGCCGCCAAGCGCGGCGCAACCGCGCGCGGGATCGAGTTCGACGAGAATCTGGTTGCGCTCTCGAGGACGAGTGCGGCGAGAGCGGGCGTAAGTGACCGCGCTACATTTGAACGCGCCGACATGTTCACGGTCGACTTCTCGGACGCCAGCGTCGTGGTGCTGTTCCTGCTGCCGGACCTCAATATCAAGCTGCGTCCCTCAATCCTCAACATGAAGCCAGGCACACGGGTTGTCTCGAACACATTCGAAATGGGCGGCTGGCTTCCGGACAAAGAGGAAACGCTCCAGGCGGAATGCGACTTTTTTTTCTGTAAAGCCTTGTTGTGGATCGTGCCTGCCAAGGTCGACGGAGCGTGGACCATCGAGACGGAAGGACAAACCGGAACATTGACGCTCACGCAGCAGTTCCAGACTTTCACGGGCTTGATCGCAGCTGGCGACACCGCAACGCAGGTGATCGGCGGCCGTCTCAACGGAGACAGGCTGAGTTTCAACGCAGCCGGTACCGCATATACCGGCAAGGTCAACGGCGATATCATCGAAGGCACTACGAGATCCGGCGCAGTGTGGAGAGCCAGACGCGGCGGCTGAGCGAGACGAAGGGAGCGTAGCAATGCGAGCATTCAGAACATCCATCGGGCTAGTCGCGGGATCCTGCGTCTCGGCCGCTCTCGCTCTGAACTGCGCGATGGCGCAGCCAGCGTTCGAGCCCAAGGTCGGACAGCGCGGCAAGGACGTCGTCTGGGTTCCGACCAATCAGCAACTCGTCGACAAGATGCTCGATATGGCGAAGGTCACCGCACAAGACTACGTGATCGACCTTGGCTCCGGCGACGGCCGCACCGTCATCACCGCGGCGAAACGCGGCGCCACCGCGAAGGGCATCGAATACAATCCGGACATGGTCGAATTGTCGAAGACGAACGCCGAGAAAGAAGGCGTCACGGCCAAGGCCTCGTTCGAGAAGGCTGACATCTTCGAGAGCGACTTCGGCAATGCCACCGTCATCACCATGTTCCTGCTGCCGTCGCTCAACGTGAAGCTGCGTCCAAAGCTGCTCGACATGAAGCCCGGCACGCGCCTCGTCTCAAACTCCTTCGACATGGGCGACTGGCGAGCGGACGAAACCGTGTCGCTCAATGGAGAGGTTTGCACCTCGCATTGCACCGCCTATTTCTGGCTCGTACCGGCAAAAGTTCAGGGCACCTGGAAGACGCCGCAGGGTGAACTGACCCTCGAGCAAACCTATCAGGACATCAAGGGCACGCTGAAGAACGGCAACGTGATTGCGCCTGTGATGGAAGGCAAGCTGACCGGCGATAAGATCGCGTTCACCGCAGGCGGCACGCGCTATACCGGCACCGTGACCGACAAAGCTATTACGGGCAAAGCCAATACCGGCGGCAAGGAAGCGGACTGGACCGCGACGCGGTAGCGCTCTGCGCTTCCGTGCCGGGTGAAGCGCACCCCGAAAGCGCGCCGAAATAAGACGCTGGTGATCTGGGACCCAGTTAGGTTGCGTATTCGATGGGCCCCAGTTCTGCGACGCAGCACTTCACGCTGCGCTGCGTCCGGGACACGAGGCTACAGCCTCAATTCTTCAGCCGGTACCCGGTTCGGAATATCCACCATACTGCTATCAGGCAAGCGACGAGGAAGACGGCCGTCATCGAAACGCTGACCACGACGCTGACATCGGAAATCTCGAAGAAGCTCCAGCGAAAGCCCGAGATCAGGTAAACTACGGGATTGAACAGGCTCACAGTCTGCCAAAATGGCGGCAGCACGTCGATCGAATAGAAGCTGCCGCCAAGAAATGTCAGCGGCGTGATGATGAGCAGCGGCACCACCTGCAACTTTTCGAACCCGTCTGCCCAGATGCCGATAATGAAACCCAGCAGGCTGAAGGTCACCGCCGTGAGCACGAGGAACGAGATCATCCAGACCGGATGGGCGATCTTCAACGGCACGAAGAATCCCGCCGTCACGAGAACGATCGCACCAAGAATGATAGATTTGCTCGCGGCAGCGCCGACATAGCCGATCACGATTTCGACGAACGACACCGGCGCGGACAGAACTTCGTAAATCGTACCGACGAAGCGTGGAAAATAGATACCGAACGAGGCATTCATCACACTCTGCGTCAAGAGCATCATCATGACGAGACCCGGCACGATGAAGGCGCCGTAGTCGACCCCATTCACCTCCTGGATCCGAGATCCGATGGCCGCCCCGAACACTACAAAATAAAGCGACGTCGAGATTACCGGCGACAGGATGCTGCCCATTGGCGTGCGCCATGTGCGCGCCATCTCAAACCTGTAGATTGCGATGATTGCCCGCCAGTTCATCTGTGATCCACCAACCCGACAAAAATGTCTTCCAGCGACGACTGCTCGGTCTGCAGGTCTCTGAAGCGGATATCGGCGGCGCTGAGATCGGAAAGCAACGAGGTGATGCCCGTGCGTTCGCCCTTGGTATCGTAGGCATAGACCAGTTCGGTGCCGTCGTTCATCAGGGAGAGACCATATTTCGACAGAGCAGCGGGAACGGCGTCGAGCGGCTTGTGAAGCTGGACCGTCAACTTCTTCTTGCCGAGCTTGCGCATCAGTTCGGCCTTGTCCTCGACCAGCACGATCT
>VFQN01001159.1_pt1 | contig 45610 bp, 36 predicted proteins | sample 3512371 | NCBI WGS metagenome assembly VFQN01 (sample SAMN10412370, study PRJNA504923) | tailings metagenome | isolation source: Replicate 2 from Balatoc abandoned mine | place: Philippines: Itogon, Benguet | collected 2017-08-28
TCCGACTGATCCGCAGAAATTACCCCGCGGGGTGGAGAGCCGTCCACGACATCAGTTGCGGCGACGGCGAACGGGTGGCGAGATAATGGAGCATCGCAGCGGCCACAGCCTCCCGGCCGATCTCACCGGCTGCGCGGAAATGACGGTCCGCGCCCCCAGCCCGATGTTCGAGACGAAAGCCGTCCTGTGTACAGGCAGCTTGCATGTAGGTCTCCTCGGCGAAGGCGAGGATGATTGCGTTCTCGTCATCGAGGGCGGCGATGGCCTCGACGATATCGGCCGCCGACGGCGCATCCTGCGTGCCTGCCCCGACGATTTCGAGTGTCGCGCCGGTCACGGGAACCTCGCTCGCGCCCGCGCGCGCGATAGCCTCAGCCGCGCGTGGTGACCGACCCCTGAGCTCCGGCCTTGCACCGAGGCTGCGCTCCACGAACCGGACCAGATCGTCGGCTTCGTTGCGCCCGCTATGCGCGAGCCACAAGGCGAGCGGCACGAACAAGCCGAGCAAGGCGAGCGCGGCGACAAGCTCAGGGTGTCGTCCTTGTTCGTTCAGGGCCGATCCCGCTAGCGCGATGACGAGGATCCCGAGCCACAGCGTCCCGTTGAGATCGGAACCGGCGCGGCCGGTGATGATCGTGCCATGTCCGCTGTGCCTGATCAGCGCCAGCAGCATGGGGCCGTGTTGATTGTAGGCACTCTGCCAGATGCACATCAGTGGACCCGCAATCCACCCGCGCGCGCCGGTCTGCAGGTCGAGCCATCCCTTGAAGCCGGAGCGCAGTTTCGCCTTCACCGCCGATGGCGCCTCGTCGGAATGAACCTCGAAAGGGTATCCGAGCGGTTGGAAGGGCACGGCCTACATCCGGAACACGCCAAACGCCGGCCGCTCGGCGATGGGGGCTTCGAGGCACGCGGCAAAGGCCAGCCCCAGCACGTCGCGGGTCTGGACGGGATCGACCACCCCGTCGTCCCACAACCGGGCGGTGGCGTAGTAGGGGTTGCCCTCGTCCTCGTATTTCTGGCGGATCGGCGCCTTGAAGGCCTCGGCCTGCTCGGGCGTCCAGCTCTCGGCGTCGCGGTGGACGGTGGCGAGCACCGAAGCCGCCTGCTCGCCGCCCATCACCGAGATGCGCGCATTGGGCCAGGTGAACAGGAAGCGCGGGGAATAGGCGCGCCCGCACATCCCGTAGTTCCCCGCCCCGAAGCTGCCGCCGATCACCACGGTGACCTTGGGGACGGTGGCGGAGGCAACGGCGGTGACGAGCTTCGCGCCGTGCTTGGCGATGCCCTCCGCCTCGTATTTCCCGCCGACCATGAAGCCGCTGATGTTCTGGAGGAACAGCAGCGGAATGCGCCGCTGGCAGGCAAGCTCGATGAAATGCGCGCCCTTCTGCGCGCTCTCGGAGAACAGCACGCCGTTGTTGGCGAGGATCGCGACGGGCATCCCCCAGATATGGGCAAAGCCGCAGACCAGGGTGGCGCCGTAGTGCGCCTTGAACTCGTGGAACTCGCTCCCGTCGACCAGCCGCGCGATCACTTCCTTCACATCATAAGGCGCGCGCACGTCCTCGGGGATGAGAGCGTAGAGGTCTTCTGCGTCGAACTTGGGCAGGCGCGGGTCTTTCAGAGCCACATCGCTCGCCGCACCGGTGTTGGCGCCCAGATGGCTGACGATATCGCGCACGATCGTGAGCGCGTGCTCATCGTTCTCGGCGAGGTGATCGACCACGCCGGACTTCTTGGCGTGCAGATCACCGCCGCCGAGGTCTTCCGCTGAAATCTCCTCGCCCGTCGCCGCCTTCACCAGCGGCGGGCCGGCGAGGAAGATCGTGCCCTGGTTGCGGACGATCACCGTCTCGTCGGACATGGCGGGGACATAGGCGCCGCCCGCGGTGCAGCTGCCCATGACGCAGGCGATCTGAGGGATGCCGAGCGCGCTCATGTTCGCCTGGTTGAAGAAGATCCGCCCGAAGTGGTCGCGGTCCGGAAAGACCTCGGCCTGGTGGGGGAGGTTCGCGCCGCCGCTGTCGACGAGGTAGATGCAGGGCAGGCGGTTCTCCTGCGCGATCTCCTGCGCCCTCAGGTGCTTCTTGACCGTCATCGGGTAGTAGGTGCCGCCCTTCACGGTCGCGTCGTTGCACACGATCATGCACTGGCGGCCCGAGACGCGGCCCACCCCGCAGATGATCGAGGCGCCGTTGACGTCACCCTCGTACATTCCGTTCGCCGCGAGCTGCCCGATCTCGAGGAAGGGCGAGCCCGGATCGAGCAGCCGCTCCACCCGCTCGCGGGGGAGCAGCTTGCCGCGCGACACATGCCGCTCGCGATGCTTCTCCGGCCCGCCCAATGCGGCCTCGGCCACCCGTGCGCGGAGGTCCTGCGCGAGGGCGCGGTTGTGCGCAAAGCGAGCCTTGGCCTCGGGGCTCTCGCGGTCGAGTTTTGTCGAAAGGGTGGGGGCGGTCATGGCCTTGCGACCCGATCCATGTAATGCATGATGCCTGTCGTGAAGCCCTCCTGTCCGCGTTCCGTGTAGGGAACTGCCGTCAGAAGGGACCAGCCCTGCACATAGAACTGGTTGAGCTTGGCCCGCAGAAAATCGGGGTTGGGGATAGAGTGCCCTTCCGACGCGAGGTGGTAATCCCAGGCCAGAAATTCCTTGTTCGTGCTCATGCTTGCGCCCCGATCAATTCCCGTCCGATCAGCATCCGCCTGATCTCGTTCGTCCCCGCGCCGATGTCGAGCAGCTTGGCGTCGCGCATATAGCGCTCCACCGGCCAATCGGTCGTGTAGCCCGCGCCGCCCAGCGCCTGGACGCTCTCGGCCGCGACGCGGAAGGCGTTTTCGGACGCCAGCAGGATCACCCCTGCCGCATCGAAGCGCGTCGTCTGCCCGGCATCGCAGGCCTTGGCGACCGCATAGGTGTAGGCGCGCGCCGATTGCAGGGCGACATACATGTCGGCGACCTTGGCCTGCATCAGCTGGAAGCTGCCGATGGGCTTCCCGAACTGCTTTCGCTCACGCAGGTAGGGGATCACCGTGTCGAGGCACGCCTGCATGATGCCAAGCTGAAGGCCCGCAAGCACCACGCGCTCGTAATCGAGTCCGCTCATCAGCACACCGACCCCGCCGTTGACCGGGCCCATGACGCGCTCCTCGGCGATGAAGCAGTCGTTGAACACCAGCTCGGCGGTGGGCGAGCCCTTCATGCCGACCTTGCTGATCTTCTGGCCGATGGAGAAGCCTTCATCGCCCTTCTCGATCAGGAAGGCGGTGATCCCGCGGCTGCCCGCATGGCCATCGGTCTTGGCATAGACCACCAGCGTGTCGGCCTCGGGGGCGTTGGTGATCCAGAACTTGGTGCCGTTGAGGACGTAGCCCCCCTGCACCGCGTCGGCCTTGAGCTTCATCGAGACCACGTCCGACCCGGCGCCCGCTTCGGACATGGCGAGGCTGCCGACGTGTTCGCCGGAGATCAGCTTGGGCAGATACTTCGCCTTCTGCTCGTCATTCCCCCAGCGGCGGATCTGGTTGAGGCAGAGGTTGGAGTGCGCGCCATAGGACAGGCCGACGCTGGCGCTCGCCCGCGACACTTCCTCGACTGCGATCACGTGTTCGAGATAGCCGAGCCCGAGCCCGCCCCATTCCTCTTCCACCGTGATGCCGTGCAAGCCGAGCGCGCCCATCGGCTCCCACAGCTCGCGGGGAAAGCGGTCCTCGCGGTCGGTGCGCTCGGCGAGCGGGGCGATCTGCTCGTCGGCGAAGCGGGCGGCGCTGTCGCGGATCATCTCGGCGGCCTCGCCGAGCTGGAAGTCGAAATCGGGGGTGGCGCGCATGAATCGTTCCTCGCCGGGCAATGATTGTTCTGCGACCTCGCATAGCAAGGGTGAGCGCAAAGGCCAATCGGGGACGCTGGCGCGCAGGGTCGAACCTCGCTAATCCTCATTCCGAATGACGACCGCCTCGCCCCTGCTCCGCTTCGACGGGGTGATCTGCCGCTTCGGCGAGGTCACGGCGGTTCGCGGCGTCACCTGCGACATCGCCCAAGGCAGCTTCGTCGCACTGGTGGGCGCCTCGGGATCGGGCAAGTCGACGCTGCTCAAGACCGTGAACACGCTCGTCACCCCGAGCGAGGGCCGGGTGCTGTTCGGCGGCGAGGACGTGACCACGCTGCCGCCCGCGCGCCTGCGCCGCCGCGTGGGGTACGTCTTCCAGGGCATTGGCCTGTTCCCGCATTTCTCGGTCGGCGAGAACATCGCCATCGGCCCGCGCCTCGCCGGGGAGAAGCTGCCCCCCGAACGCATCGCCGAACTGCTCCGGCTGGTGGAGCTCGATCCCGCCTTCGCCGCCCGGATGCCCGACGAACTCAGCGGCGGGCAGCGCCAGCGGGTGGGCGTGGCGCGCGCGCTGGCGGGCGGGCCGGAGCTGCTCATCATGGACGAGCCCTTCGGCGCGCTCGATCCGCTCACGCGCGACGCGCTTGGCCGCAAGGTCCGCGAACTGCACGAGACATTGGGCCTCACCACCGTGATGGTGACGCACGACATGGCCGAGGCGCTGCTGCTCGCCGACCGGGTGCTGGTGATGGACGCAGGCGCGCTGGTCGCCGACGCAACGCCGCGGGCGCTGCTGGCAGGGGAAGGCGGAGCGGTCGCGCAGCGTCTCGCCAGCGTCCCGCGCGAACAGGCCGAGCGGCTGGCGGCGATGGAAGCGTCCGGCGGGCGCGGGGCCTGATGCAGGAAATCTGGGACATCCTCCCCGGCCTCGGCGACAAGCTGGCGGCACACGTCGTGCTCTCGGCCAGCGCGATCGGGCTCGCCATGGTGATCGCCCTGCCGCTGGCGGTGTGGGCCGGGCGCTCGCCTGTGGTCTCGCGGCTTGCACTGAGCCTTGCGAGCCTCGTCCAGACCATCCCCGCGCTGGCCCTGCTGGCGTTGTTCTTCCCTCTTCTGCTGTCGCTGCGGGCGGTGTTCGGGGAGGGCCTGCCGACCCTGGGCTTCCTGCCAGCGCTGATGGCGCTGACGCTTTACGCGCTGCTGCCGATCCTCAGGAACGCGGTGACGGCGCAGGCCAATCTCGATCCCGGCGTGCTCGAGGCTGCGGACGGCGTCGGCATGACCAAGTGGCAGAAGCTCGTGCTGGTCGAAGCGCCCCTTTCGGCCCCCTTCATCATGGCCGGCATCCGCACCGCGAGCGTGTGGACGATCGGCGCGGCCACGCTCGCCACCACCATCGGCCAGCCGAGCCTCGGCGATCCGATCTTTGCAGGCCTCCAGACCCAGAACTGGGCGCTGGTGGTCGCGGGGTGCCTGGTGAGCGCAGGGCTGGCGCTGGTGGCGGACTGGCTCCTGTGGTGGATCGAACGCGGCATCGACGAGCGCCGGCGCTGGAAATGGGCGGGTGCCCTGATGGCGGTGGTGGCGGGGGTCACCGCCGCACTCGCATCCCAGGCGGACGGCGAGGACAGGGACACCATCGTCATCGCCGCCAAGTCCTTCTCGGAGCAGTATATCCTTGCGCGATTGATCGGCCAGCGGCTCGAGGCGGCGGGCTATGCAGTCGAATATCGCGACGGGCTGGGGAGCGCCGTGGTGCACTCGGCGGTGGCGAATTCGAGCGTCGACATCTCGGTCGACTACACCGGCACGATCTGGACCAATTACCTCAAGCGCACCGACAACCCGGGGCGCGAGGCGATGTACACGACCATCCGCGACTGGGAGATGCGCGAGAACAAGGTCAGGGTGCTGGGCCGCCTCGGCTTCGAGAACGCCTATGCCTTCGCCATGCGGCAGGACCGCGCCGCCGCGCTCGGCGTTGCCAGCCTCGCCGATCTCGTCGCGGTCGGACCGCGGCTGACCGTCGGCGGCGACCCCGAGTTCTTCGAGCGGCCCGAATGGATTGCGGTGCGCGATGCCTATGGGCTGCGGTTCGGCGAGACGCGCAATTTCGCACCGACCTTCATGTACAACGCGCTGGCCTCGGGCGAGGCAGACGTGATCAGCGCCTACACCTCCGACGGGCGGATCGCGGCGGACAGGCTGGTGGTGCTTGCCGACCCCGAAGGTGCGCTGCCGAGCTACGATGCGCTGCTCATGCTCAGCCCGCGCATCTCCGGGGACGAAGGCGTGCTGGCCGCGCTCCGCCCGCTGATCGGCGCGATCAGCGTCGAGGCGATGCGTGAGGCGAACTTCGCCGTCGACCGCGAGGATGCGGGCAAGCTGACCCCGAAACAGGCGGCGGCGGAACTGGCGAAAAAGGCGGGGCTCTAGTCTCCGCCACCGAGTCCCGATCCGGTCGCGCCGCGACCGCAAGGCCAACCGGCCGCCAGCAGCGATGCGATCGTCAGATCGCGTGAGCGAGGAAATCGCGGGCCGGATGGCCCGCGCCAATCACGACGCCTTCTTCCACACCTGCGTCTGGCACAGCGGGCCGAAGCAGCCCTTCACCTCCAGCGTGCCGCCGTCCTTGCGGCGCACTTCGGAGGTGTAGGTGCGCCCGCTCTTGGGATCGTAGACCTGCCCGCGCCACACCCCGGCATCTTCGGTGAGACCGTAGAGGATCGGGGTGCCGATGAGCTTGCGGCTGCGCTTGTCCGGATCGGCGTTGTTGACGTCGCGCTGGTCGGCGCCGCCGGCGGGCATCACCAGAAAGCGTTCGATCCGTCCGCACAGCGACTTGCCGCACTTGGCGATCGCCACCACCGCGTCCTTCTCGCCCGTCACCCAGCGCCCGGTGATCGGCCCGCTCGCCAGTGCGGGTGAAGCCATTGCGGCAAGGCCAGCCGCCAGCGCCAACACGCGTCCCTTCGTCATCGTCATCCTCGTCATCCTCATGCGAACCCCACCCCGAACGGCCAGCGCCGCCCGCAGATCCCGAGCACCTTGAAAAGCGTGCCCATCTGGTTGTCCTCCACCAGCCGGTCGCGCTGGCGCTGGATCTTCTGGCCTTCCTTGGGATTGCGACGCTGGAGCGCCTCCATGCGCGTGTCGATGCCCATCTGGCGCAGCCATTCGCCCTGGTAGGTGAGGCCCATCACGTCGGCGCCGTGATCCTCGGCGACCTGCTTGAGCAGTTCGAAATCGACGTGGGCGGTAATGTCGGCCTCGCCCGGGTGGGCGAATACATCGACCTTCTGGTGCGCCTTCAGGGCCTGAAGGGTGGAACCCGAGCGCAGCTCGAGGTGGCCGTAATCGATCACCAGCGCCGCTCCGCCCTGCTCCTTCAGGCGGCGGGCGATCTCGGCCATCAGTGCGACCGCAGCGGGGCTGGTCTCGATCATCGCGCCCTGCGCAGCGCTGGTCCAGCTGGGCGGAACGATGTGGTCCATCCGCTCCTTGCCGGCCACGAAGGTGAAGTTGTCGCCATCGAGCCCGACCATCCGGTCGAACCAGCCGTCGGCGGAGCGCACCAGTTGGTGGATCGGCAGCGCGTCGAAGAACTCGTTGGCGACGATCAGCAGCGGCGCGTCTTCGGGCAGGGTCGAAAGATCGTGGTGGTGGTGACACTCGGGGAAGGCCTCGCGCTGGATTTTCCGGAGGCTCGCCGAGGTCTCGACGAAGTGGACTTCCGGCGCGAATTCATAGCGCGCCGCCGCCCCGATCGCGTCCTTCGCCAGCGTGCCGCGCCCGGGGCCCAGCTCGACATAGTGGATGCGCTTGCGGCTGCCCATGCGCACCCACAGGTCGGCCAGCCACAACCCGATCAGTTCGCCGAACATCTGGCTGATCTCGGGCGCGGTGATGAAATCGCCCTGTTCGCCGAGCGGATCGCGGCTGGCGTAGTAGCGCGCGTTGCTCTCGCCCATGAACTGCGCGAGGCTGACGGGGCCGGTCTCGCGGATCAGGCGCTTCATCGTGGCGGGCACATCGACCTGCGCGCGGGCGAGCATTTCCGCCTCGAGCCGCGCCTGTTCGGCCGCGGCCGCCTCGGCGGCGGCACGTTCGGCGGCAGCGGCAGCCTCTGCCTCGGCGGCGATCCGGGCCGCTTCGGCGGCGGCGGCTTCCTCGGCCTTGCGGCGAGCCTGTTCCTCGGCGGCAAGGCGGGCCGCTTCTTCGGCTTCCTTGCGGGCCTTCTCCTCGGCCTCGGCCTTCGCTTTCGCTTCGGCTTCGCGGCGGGCCTTCTCCTCGGCGGCGCGACGTGCCTTTTCCTCGGCCGCGGCCTTCGCGCGCGCTTCGGCTTCCGCCTTGGCCTTCGCCTTGGCTTCGGCCCTTGCGCGGGCTTCGGCTTCCTTCTTCAGCCGGGCTTCCTCGGCAGCCCGGGCCTTGGCTTCGGCCTCGGCTTTCGCGCGGGCCTCGGCGATGCGGCGCGCCTCCTCCTCGGCGCGGGCGCGCTCGGCGGCTTCGGCCGCCTCGGCCTCACGGCGAGCGCGTTCCTCGGCCTCGCGGCGGGCCTTTTCCTCGGCTTCCGCGCGTGCCTTGGCTTCCTTTCGCGCCTGAGCCTCGGCAGCAGCCTTCGCGCGCGCTTCCGCTTCGGCGCGGGCGCGCGCCTCGGCCTCTGCCTGCTTCCTGGCGCGCGCCTCGGCGGCGGCTTTCTCGCGCGCCTCGCGCTCGGCCCGGGCGCGGGCTTCGGCCTCGGCCTTCTCCCGGGCGCGGGCTTCCCTCAGGGCGCGCGAGCGTTCCTCGGCTTCGGCCTTGGCACGGGCGAGGCTCTCGGCCTTCTCGCGCGCGGCGGCCTCGGCGCGGGCCTTGGCGGCGGCGCGGGCGGCATCGCGCGGGTTGACCGGCGGCGCGCCGGCATCGGGCTCGGGGTCGATCAGCCGGAGCGCGCTTTTCCAGACGCGCGCCGACCCGTCCGCTCCGGCCTTCAGGCCGGTGCCGCCGTCCCCGCGCCCAGCGGCTTCTTCCGCAGCGCGTAGATCACGACAATCAATCCAGTCAGGATAAGCGGTATGGTCAGCCATTGGCCCATCGATAGCCCTGTCCGGGCGGCAAAGTCAGCCAGTTGTTGATCCGGCTCGCGGAAAAATTCGTTGACGAAGCGGGCAATTCCCATGCCGAGCGTGAACACGCCCGCCAGCAGGCCCGGGCGATAGCGGGCGCGGGTGAACCAGAACAGAACCATCATGATGACCAGCATGGCAAGCCCCTCGAGCCCGGCCTGGTAGAGCTGGCTCGGGTGGCGCGGCAGTTCGGCTGGATCGCTCGGGAAGATCATCGCCCACGGCACGTCGGTCGGCCCGCGGCCGTAGAGCTCGCCGTTGATGAAGTTCGCCAGCCGTCCGAGCAGCATCCCCATCGGCACCCCGACGCTCACGTAGTCGACCACGCGGATGAAGTTGAGCCTGCCCTGCCACGACACCCAGGCCATCGCCACGGTCACGCCGATCAGGCCGCCGTGGAAGCTCATCCCCCCGTCCCACAGGCGCAGCAGCTTCCACGAGATGAAGCCGTCGCCCGAGAAATCGGTGAAGGCCGAGGGGATGCCGGTGTCGCCCCCGGTGTAGAACAGCGCATAGCCCAGCCGCCCGCCGAGGATCACGCCGAGCGTGCAGTAGAAGAACAGGTCGTCGGCATGGCGCTGCGCCATCGGTGCGCCGGGGGCCTTGAGCATCTTCGAGGTGTGCCAATAGGCGAAGATCACCCCGAAGAGATAGGCGAGCGAGTAGAACCGCAGGGTGAAGAACCCCAGCTCGATGCCGGGTTTCAGACCCAGATCGGTCCAGTAGATCGGATCGGCAGCGGCGCCGCTTGCGGCAAGTAGTGACAGCACGGGGCGAACCTCTTATTGCAATGATATGCCGTAACGGTGGTCCCGAAACGGCCCCGGTCGCGCTGGCGCTTCTGGCACAGCATCCGGGGCAGGGGAAGGGGCACGGGATCGCCAGAACGGAATGGGACAGGCATTCGGGACGGGTCGCACCCCGGTCCCGGACGCCGCAACAACGAGAGAGAGGAAACACCGCAATGCCCACGCAGCTGGACAATGCGCTCGACGCGATCATCGCCGCCCTGACGGCAGAGGGCCAGCCCTTCGCCACCGTGCCCTTCACCCGCGACGGGGTGACCATGCCGGCCTTCGCCGCCGCCCCCCCGACGCTGGCCCATTATTTCGCGCATTTCTGCAGCCAGAACAAGGACGTCCCCTTCCTTGTCGATGGCGACGTGCGGCTCACCTTCGGCGAAGTCTACGCTGCCGCGACCTGCGTGGCCGAGGGACTCGCCACCACGCACGGCATCGCCAAGGGGGACCGCGTCGGGATCGCCGCGCGCAATTCAGCCAACTGGATGATCGCCTACATGGGCATCCTGATGGCGGGTGGCTGCGCGACCCTGCTCAACGGCTTCTCGAGCGGGGACGAGCTCGCATATGCGATCGATCTGGCCGAAGCGAAGCTGGTGCTCGCCGACGAGGGTCGCGCCGCGCGGCTCGAGGGGCATGACCATGGTGCGAAGGTGGTGCTGTTCTCGCACGGCAACGCGCCGTCCGAAGGCCTCGCCAACGTCTGGGCCGTTCCGCAGGGCACCAGCGCGGCGATGGCGATGCTCGGCCAGCTCGGGCCGGACGACATGGCGACCATCCTCTACACCTCGGGTTCGACCGGCAAGTCCAAGGCGGCATGGTCCGATCACCGCGGCGTCGTCCACGGGATCATGAGCTATGTCAGCGTCAGCGCGATGGCCAAGGTCCACATCGAGGCCCAGGAAGGCCCCATGACCGAGCAGCCCTGCGCGCTCGTCGCCGTGCCGCTGTTTCACGTGACGGGCGAGGTGCCGCTGTTCCTCCAGAGCTTCGCGATCGTGCGCAAGCTGGTGCTGATGCCCAAGTGGGATGCCGGTCTCGCGATCCGGCTGATGGCCGATGAGAAGGTCACCTATTTCGTCGGCGTGCCGCTGATGAGCTACGAGATCGCCAACCACCCCGACCGCGAGAAATACGACCTGTCGGCCTGCAAGAGCTTCGCCGCGGGCGGCGCGCCGCGCCCGGTCGAGCACGTGACCCGCATCAAGGAGGCCTTCCCCGGCGGCTTCCCGCTGCTGGGCTACGGCCTCACCGAAACCAATGCGGTCGGCTGCGGCAACTTCAACGAGAACTACCTCGCCAAGCCCGGCTCGACCGGCAAGCCGACCAAGCCGATGGTCGATCTCGCGATCCTCGACGATCAGGGCAAGCCGCTCCCGCAGGGGCAGGTGGGCGAGGTCTGCATCCGCTCGGTCGCGAACTTCCGCGGCTACTGGAAGAACGAGGAAGCGACGAAGGCCGCCTTCACCGCCGACGGCTATTTCCGCACCGGCGATCTCGGCTATCTCGATGCGGACGACTACCTGTTCATCGTCGACCGCAAGAAGGACATCATCATCCGCGGCGGCGAGAACATCTCCTGCATCGAGGTCGAGGATGCGATCTACGCCCATGACGACATCGGCGAATGCTCGGTCTTCGGACTGCCCGACGAGCGCTTCGGCGAGGTGCCGGCGGCGGTCTATGCAATGAAGGAGGGCCGCCCCGCGATCACGCCGGCGCAGCTGCGCGCCTTCCTGCTGGAACGGATCGCACCCTTCAAGGTGCCGCTCGAACACCAGATCTGGCTGACCCACGAGGCCCTGCCGCGCCTCGGCACGCAGAAGATCGACAAGCGCACGGTCAAGGCCCGCTATCTCGATCAGGCCGTCGCGGCATGAGCGTGACGTGAGCCCGTCGTCATGAGTCCCCGCCGCGTCCCCGGCCAGCGCGCGATCATCGACCGGCGCGCGCTGGCCGAGGAAATCGCCTCGCTCCACGAGGCAGGCGGGGACCGCGCGCGCGGCGCGATCGTCGCCGCGTTGCGCATGGCTCTGGACGAGGGCCGCGCGGAGCTGGCGCGGCGGCTCGAGGAGACCCCCTCGGCGGGGCACGATGTCACCGCCGGCTTCAGCTTCCTGATGGACCAGCTGCTGCGGGTGATTCACGATCACGTCACAGCGCACCTCTACCCCGTCCCCAATCGCACCCATGCCGAACGCCTCGCGATCCTCGCGGTGGGGGGCTACGGGCGCGCCGAGATGGCGCCCCATTCCGATGTCGACATCGCCTTCATCACCCCGATGCGCCGCGCGCCCTGGTGCGAGCAGGTGATCGAGGCGATGCTCTACCTGCTGTGGGATCTCGGCCTGAAGGTCGGCCATTCGAGCCGGACCGTCTCCGACACGATCCGCATGGCGCGGGAGGACCTGACGATCCGCACCGCCCTGCTCGAAAGCCGGTTGGTGTGGGGCGAACAGGCGCTCTACGACGAGCTGCGCGCGCGCTTCTGGAACGAGGTCGCCAAGGGCTCCGAGCGCCAGTTCCTGACCCTCAAGCTCGCCGAGCGCGATGCGCGCCACAAGCGCATGGGCGACAGCCGCTATGTCGTCGAGCCCAACGTCAAGGAGGGCAAGGGCGGCCTGCGCGATCTCCAGACGCTCTACTGGATCGGCAAGTATGTCCACCGCGTCGAAAATGCCGCCGAGCTGGTCGATGTCGGCGTGCTGACGCAGAGCGAATATCGCAGCTTCCGCCGGGCCGAGGCCTTCCTGCTCGCGGCGCGCTGCCACATGCACCTGATCACCGATCGCGCCGAGGACCGGCTGACCTTCGACCTCCAGCGGCAGGTGGCCGAGCGGATGCTGTTCGCCGACCGCCCCGGCAAGAGCGCGGTCGAGCGGTTCATGCAGTACTACTTCCTCCAGGTGAAACGCGTCGGCAGCCTGACGGGCGTGTTCCTCGCCCACCTCGACGAGGAATTCGCGCGCAAGCGCCCGCGCACCGGCTTTTTCGCCGGCTGGACCCAGCGCCCCCGCCAGTTCAAGGGCTACACGGTCGAGGGCGGGCGTCTGCGTGCGCCCGGCGACGAGTGGTTCCGGCAGGATCCGGTGCGGCTGATCGAGGTGTTCCAGCTGGCCGAGGCCGAGGGGCTGGAAATCCACCCCGAAACCATGCGCCAGGCGGGGCGCGACGCCAAGCTGATCGACGGCAAGCTGCGCCGTGACAAGCGCGCCAACGCGCTGTTCCTCGACCTGCTGGCCGGCCGCAAGGACCCCGAAACGGCGCTCCGCTGGATGAACGAGGCGGGCGTGTTCGGCCGCTTCGTGCCCGATTTCGGCCGGGTCAACGCTCAGATGCAGTTCGACATGTACCACCACTACACCGTCGACGAGCACACCATCCGCGCCATCGGCCTGCTCTCGCAGATCGAGCGCGGGCTGCTGGTCGCCGACCACCCGCGCGCCACCCGCGAATTTCCCAAGCTCGCCTCGCGCCGGGCGCTCTATGTCGCGGTGCTGCTGCACGATATCGCCAAGGGGCGCGGGGGCGACCATTCGGTGCTCGGCGCCGACGTCGCGCACCGGCTGTGCCCGCGCTTCGGGCTCGACGAGAAGGAGACCGATCTCGTCGCCTGGCTGGTGCTCCACCACCTGCTGATGAGCCGCACCGCGCAGAAGCGCGATCTCACCGACCCCAAGACGATCGAGGATTTCGTCGCCGAGGTGCAGAGCCTCGAGCGTCTGAGGAACCTCGCGATCCTCACCGCGGTCGATATCCGCGCGGTGGGGCCGGGGACGTGGAACAGCTGGAAGGGCCAGCTTCTGGGCGAGCTCTACGATGCCGCGCAGGAACGCCTGCGCCTCGGCCACAAGGGCACCGGGCGCAAGCAGCGGGTCGCGGCCAAGAAGGATGCGGTGGCGCGGCTGCTGGAGGATCAGGACCACCTCGTCGATTCCGTCGGCGCGCTGCTCGGCGATGCCTACTGGATCGCCGAGCCGGAGGACATCATCGCCAGCAACCTCGTGCAATACGACGCGGCGGTGGCGAGCGAGGATCACCTCTCGATCCACTGCGAGGTCGACGAGACGCGCGGTGCGACCCGCGTCAGCGTGATCGCCGCCGACCATCCGGGCCTGTTCTACCGCATGGCGGGCGGCATCCACCTCGCCGGCGCGAACATCATCGATGCGCGCATCCATACCGCGCGGAGCGGCTATGCGGTCGACAACTTCCTGGTGCAGGACCACAACGCCCAGCCTTTCCGCGAGGCAGGCCAGATGGCGCGCATCGAGAAAGGCATCCGCGACGCCCTGCTCGCCAAGGTCGAACTGGTGCCGAAACTGGCGGCAAGGCCTCTCGCCCATTCGCGCGCCAAGGCCTTCGACGTGGCGCCCCGCGTCGGCTTCGACAATGATGCCTCGAACCACTTCACCGTGATCGAGGTCACCGCGCGCGACCGTCCGGCGCTGCTCAACCGGCTGGCGCACGCGCTCTACAAGGCCAACCTCATCGTCCATTCGGCGCACATCACCGCCTATGGCGAGGCGGCGGCGGACACCTTCTACGTGACCGATCTCACCGCTGCGAAGGTGAAGGCACCCGATCGCCTCGCCGAGATCGAGGCGGCGCTGCTCGCCGCCGCGAGCGACCAGCGCCAGGAGCAGCTCGAACAGGCCTGAGCGGGCGCCGTCATCGGGGCGGGATGGCTCTCCGTCGATGGAGTGCCGAGATAGGTTGCAATTGCGTGACTCTTTGTTATTCGGCGCGCCTCAACTCAGGGAGAGTTATAACATGACTACCGCTACCCCCATGCGGAGCCCCCTCCGGCTCGGCAAGCTGGCACTCATGCTCGGCACCGCGACGCTGGCCCCCTTCGCCGCCGCGGCGCAGGATGCCGAGGAACCCGTTGCCCAAGAGCGCACCAACTCGCTCGACGCGATCAACGAGATCCTCGTCACCGGCACCAAGACCAAGGATGCCGAGAACGTGCAGGATGTGCCGCTGGCCGTGACCGCGTTCAACGCCGGCACGCTCGAGGCCTTCAAGATCCGTGACATTTCGGGCCTCTCGTTCCAGGCTCCGACCGTCAGCCTCGACCAGGTCGGCACCAGCCGCGGCACCGCGAACTTCACCGTCCGCGGCCTCGGCATCAACTCCTCGATCCCCTCGATCGACCCGACCGTCGGCGTGTTCGTCGACGGCGTGTACCTCGGCATCAACGGCGGCGTCGTGTTCGACCTGTTCGACCTCGACAGCGTTGAAATCCTGCGCGGTCCGCAGGGCGTGCTGTTCGGCCGCAACGTGACCGGCGGTGCGGTGGTGATCAACACCGGCAACCCGACCGAGGACTTCCGCGGCAAGTTCCGCGCGGCGGTCGACGGCCCGGTCGATGGCGGCCGCGGCGGCGCCAACTACACGGTCAGCGGCGTGCTCAGCGGCCCGATCGTCGAAGACGTGCTGCTGTTCAAGGTCGGCGCCTACTACAACAAGGACGAAGGCTACTTCCGCAACCTGTTCGACAATTCGAACCACGGCGCGGCGGAAACCAAGATCCTGCGCGGCGCGCTCGAAGCGCGTCTCGGCGGCCTGACCCTGCTCGGCAAGCTCGACTACTTCGAGAGCGACGGCGACGGCCCCTCGGGCCAGAACCGCGCCTTCTTCGACCGCAACTCGTTCGATTTCTCGATCGACGAGCCGGGCGCCTATGCCAACGAGATCTGGACCGGCTCGCTCACCGCGACCGTCGACATCGGCCCCGGCACGCTCACCAACGTGTTCGGCTGGCGCAAGTATGACGCCACCACCAACGGCGATATCGACGCGACCCCGCGCTTCCTGTTCCACTCGAACACCGAAACCGCGCAGGAGCAGTATTCGAACGAAATCCGCTACGCGATGTCGTTCGACAGCCTCGACCTGACGCTGGGCGGCTTCTGGTTCGAACAGGATCTCGCCTACACCGAAGTGCGCACCCTGCGCCGCGATCTTCCGCCCGCGCTGCAGCCCCCCCGCTTCTTCGGCGGCGGCCGCCAGAACCACGAGGTGATCGGCCTGTTTGCGAACGCCCAGTGGGAATTCGTCGACAACCTGTCGCTGATCGCGGGCATCCGCTGGAACCAGGAAACCAAGGACGCCGGAGTGACCTATATCACGCCGCGCGCGCCCTGTTCCTTCATCACCGCGCCGCTCTGCCCGACCGGCACCCGGCCGTTCAACCCGGCGACCGAGACCAACGGCTTCACCGACCGCGTTCGGTTCCGCAACGTCTCGCCCAAGCTCGGCCTGCAGTACGAATTCGACGCCGGCCAGGTCTACGGGCACTGGAGCCGCGGCTTCCGTTCGGGCGGCTACAACTTCCGCATCACCAACGTCCCGGTGTTCAACCGCGCCTTCCTCGCGACCGGCTCGCTCGGCTTCGACGAAGAGCAGGTCGACAATTACGAACTGGGCGGCAAGTTCCAGACCGCGGACGGCAGCTTCACGATCAACGTCGCGGGCTATGTCACCAAGGTCGGCAACATGCAGCGCGAGGTGAACCTCGCCGATCCGGGCGCGGGCGTGGTGCAGAACATCCTCAACACCGCCGATGCCACCATCACCGGCTTCGAGGCCGAGGCGCGCATGCGCGTGTCGGATTCGCTCGCCTTCACCGCCAACATCGGGATCATCGATGCGGGCTATGACCGCGTGCTGTTCGACATCTCGGGCGACGGCGTCATCAACGATGCCGACCTCGACCTGAGCCTGCCGCGCGTCCCCCCGATCACGGTGGGCGCGGGCCTGATCCACGACTGGGATCTGGGCAGCAGCAACATCCTGACCCGCGTGAACTACCAGTATCGCGACAAGGCGGCCTACACCGACGACAACCTCGGCTGGCTGAACGACCTCAGCAACCTGGAAGCCAACATCACCTGGAACACCCCGATCGACGGCCTGTCGCTGTCGCTCTACGGGCGCAACCTGCTCGACCAGGTCCAGGAAGGCGGCGACACCCAGGTGCCCTTCGGCGGCCCGAACTCGAGCGGCCAGCGCATCCCGTTCGGCGCGCGTCCGCAGGCCGGCACCTTCTCGCCGCTGATGCGCGGCCGGAACGTCGGCATCGAGGCGATGTTCGAGTTCTAAGGGTTAGCCCTGGACAAGGAAAAGAGGGCGCTCCGGCAACGGGGCGCCCTTTTTCGTGGAGGAGAGGGCGTCAGCCGCGCGCCCCGAACAGCGCCGTGCCGACCCGCACCTGGGTCGCGCCCAGCATGACCGCGGTTTCGTAATCCCCGCTCATGCCCATGCTGAGACCGGTCACGCCATTGTCGGCGGCCAGCTTGGCCAGCAGCGCGAAGAAGGGCGCGGCCTCGGTGTCGGCGGGGGGAATGCACATCAGCCCGGCAAGCGGGATGCCCGTCGCACGCACCTGCGCGAGGAAGCCCGGCAGCTCCGCAATCGGGCAGCCGCCCTTCTGCGGCTCGTCGCCGATATTGACCTGCACGAAGCACGGCACGTGCCGCCCAGCCTTGTCCATCGCCTTCGCGAGCGCCGCCAGCAAGCTCGGGCGGTCGAGCGAGTGGATATAGTCGAACAGGGCCACGGCTTCTTCCGCCTTGTTCGATTGCAGCTGGCCGATGAGGTGCAGCTCGATGTCGGGATGGGTGGCTTTCAATGCGGGCCATTTGCCCTCAGCCTCCTGCACCCGGTTCTCGCCGAACACGCGCTGGCCGGCGTCGATCAGCGGCTGGATCGCCTCGGCCTGATGGGTCTTGCTGACCGCGATGAGCGTGACCGAGGAGGCCTCGCGGCGGGCGGGCTTGCACATCCGCGCGATGTTGGCGCGGACTTCGGCGAGGCGGGAGGCTGCTGCGTTTTCCATCGGGGCGCTCTATAGCGGGTGCGTGCCCCGCGCAAAGACCCTCCCCGCCCTGTGGCTGATCTCCGACGCGCGGAACGATGCGGTTCTGGAGCGGGCCCTCGCCGCGCTGCCGCGCGGCTCGGGGTTGATCTACCGGCACTATCATCTGGACGGGCCGGAGCGCCTCGCACGCTTCCGCGTGCTGCGGCGGGCGACACGGGCGCGGGGGCACCGGATCGTGCTGGCGGATTCGGCGCTGACCGCACGCGAGTGGGGGGCGGACGGGATCTATGGCGCGCCCCGAGCGCTGTGGCCGCGCCGTCGCGGCCTGATTCACCTCGCCACCGCGCACGACATGGCCGAACTGGGACTCGCAGCGCGGCTGGGGGCCGATGCGGCGCTGCTCTCGCCGGTGTTCCCGACCCGAACGCACCCGGGCGGCGGGGTGCTGGGTGCCGTGCGTTTCCGACTGCTGGCGCAGGCGGCGGGGCTGCCTGTGATCGCGCTGGGGGGGATGAACCCGCGCCGCGCCCGCGCCCTCGGCTGGCGATGCTGGGCCGCGATCGACGGGCTCAGCTGATGGTGGACAAGCGCGACGACGACCAGCTCTACTGGCAGGCCTGCCAATTCGTCATCAGCGGCGGGCGGCCGAGCGCCTCGGTGCTCCAGCGCCACTTCAGGGTCGGCTTCTATCAGGCCTGGCGCTGGATCGAGCGGATGCAGGAAAACGGCATTCTCCCCGTTCCTCGGGATCGGCTCCATTGATCGCGCCGCGGGGGCGAAAAGATTTGACCCGCCGCGCCTCAGGATTCATGATGTGTTCCGCTCAGGAGACACCCCATGGCCAGCCGCGCGGTCGCACCCGTCAAAACCGGTCGCCAGACCCCCGCTCGCCAGACCGACGCCGAATGGCGCGCCGGCCTGCGTCGCTCGCTGCGCCGCATCGCGCAGATGACGGGCGCGGGGCTGCTGCTCGGCGCGGCGGTGTTCCTCGCGCTTGCGCTCGCCAGCTACACCCAGACCGATCCTAGCCCCTCCACCGCCGCCGACCCGGCCGAGGTCGCCAACTGGATGGGCCGCCCCGGGGCCTGGGTGGCCGACCGCGTGCTGCTGATTTTCGGCCTGCCCGGGATGCTGCTGCTGCCCCTGCTCTATGTCTCCGCGCGCAAACTGTGGCGCGATGTCGAGAACGGCGAGGCGCCGGAGACCACCGCCTGGTGGACGCCGACCGCGCTGCTGCTGATCGCCATGACCCTTGTCGCGACGGTGCTGAGCCTCGTGTTCCAGGGCCCCGGCGGGACCCTGCCCGCGCAGGCGGGAGGGCTTGCCGGCCTGCTCGGCGCGGGCGCGATCGAGGCCGTGGCGGCGCGTTTCGGAGAGGGTGCACAGGGCTGGGTGATCCTCGGCCTCGCGCTCACCTGCCTTGCGACGGGGGTCGCCCTGCTCACCCGCATCTTCGCGATCGACTGGCGCGTGCTGATGAGCCTGCCCGAATTCCTCGGCGGCGGATCGCTGGCGGGCCTCCTGCGGCGCCTGCCCCTGCCGGGCCGCGGGCGGCAGGAGGCGCTGGCCTTCGCCGGCGGGCTGGACGACGAGGAGGACGAGGCACCCGCCCGGCCGCGCCCCCGGCCGAAGGGCGAGGCCCTGCCCGAGCGTGACGACAAGCCGCGCCGTCCGCCGGAAATCTCCGACCCCTCCGCCCCGCCCAGGCGCGCGCCCTCGGGCAAGACCGCGCAGCGCGACATGTTCGCCCCCTACAACCTGCCGAGCCTCGACCTCCTCGCCGAACCGCCGGCCGACAAGGGCCCCAAGCTCGACAAGCTGGCGCTGGAGCGCAATGCGCGCCTGCTCGAGAACGTGCTCGATGATTTCAACGTCAAGGGCGAGATCACCGCGGTGCGGACCGGCCCGGTGGTCACCATGTACGAGCTCGAGCCCGCCCCCGGCATCAAGGCGAGCCGCGTGGTCGGCCTCGCCGAGGACATCGCCCGCAACATGAGCGCGATCTCCGCGCGCGTCTCGCCGATCCCGGGCCGCACGGTGATGGGCATCGAACTGCCCAACCAGGACCGCCAGACGGTGATGCTGAAGGAGCTCGCCGCCGCGGCCGCCTTCGCCGATGCCAAGGGCAACCTGCCGATCATCCTCGGCAAGGACATCGCGGGCGAGCCGGTGATCGCCGATCTTGCCGCCATGCCGCACCTGCTGGTCGCGGGGACGACCGGTTCGGGCAAGTCGGTCGGGCTCAACGTGATCCTGCTCTCGCTGCTCTACCGCTTCACGCCGGCCGAGCTTCGGATGATCCTGATCGATCCCAAGGTGCTCGAACTCAGCGTCTACGACGATATTCCGCACCTGCTCTCGCCGGTAGTGACCGAGGCGTCGAAGTCGGTGCGCGCCCTGAAGTGGGCGGTCGAGGAGATGGAGCGGCGCTACCGGATGATGAGCGCCATCTCCTCGCGCAACATCAACTCCTTCAACGAGAAGGTCTCCGCCGCGATCGCCAAGGGCAAGCCGCTCGGGCGCCGGGTGCAGACCGGCTTCGACCCGGAGACCGGCGAGCAGTTGTTCGAGGAGGAACAGCTCGATTACCAGCCGCTCCCGCAGATCGTGCTGATCGTCGACGAGCTTGCCGACCTGATGGTGACGGTCGGCAAGGAGATCGAGGTGCTGATCCAGCGCCTCTCCCAGAAGAGCCGCGCGGCGGGCATCCACCTCATCATGGCGACCCAGCGCCCCTCGGTCGACGTCATCACCGGCGTGATCAAGGCGAACCTGCCGACCCGCATCAGCTTCAAGGTGACGAGCCGGATCGACAGCCGCACGATCCTCGGCGAGCAGGGCGCCGAGCAGCTGCTGGGCCGGGGCGACATGCTCTACAAGCCCAACACCGGCGCGATGGTGCGCGTCCACGGGCCCTTCGTCTCGGACGAGGAGGTCGAGGCGGTCGCCAAGCACTGGCGCGCGCAGGGCGCCCCCGAATACGTCGACGCGGTCACCGAGGAGCCGGAAGAGGGCTTCGGGTTCGGCTTCGACGACGACCTCACCGCCTCGGACAACCCCGAGGAGCGCAAGTACCGCCAGGCCTGCCAGATCGTGTTCGAGAATCAGAAGGCGTCGGGCAGCTGGCTCCAGCGCCAGATGGGGGTGGGCTACAACACGGCGGCCAAGTGGATCGAGCGCATGGAGGAGGACGGCTTCGTCGGCCCCGCCAACCACGTCGGCCGCCGCGAGATCTTCCGCGACAAGGACGGGAATCCGATCTAGCTTTCCGTCGCGCTGGCGGGCGGTCTGCGCCACCGAAGGTGGCCGCCAGCAAAGATGCATTTCGGCAACGTCCCGGAATTGTAAACGCGCCGTAATCCGCGCTTCATCGCGCGGTCGCGCAGCCGTCACCATCGGGTGCCACGGGCAGGGCCTCTCTCATGCAACAGGGAAGCCATGACATGACCCGCACCCTCTCCTCCCGCGCGTCGCTGATCGCGCTCGCCGCCATTCTCGCCGCCGCGCCGCAGACCGCCTTTGCGCAGGACAGCGACACCGCCGCCGCCCAGGACCAGAAGAACTCGGGCAACGAGATCATCGTCACCACCCAGAAGATCGAACAGCGCGCATTGGATGTGCCGATCACGATCTCGGCACTGGGCGGAGAGCGTATCCGCGAACTGGGCGTGACCGATCTCGACGAGCTGTCCTACTACACCCCCGGCCTCCTCATCCAGGAGCAGAGCGCCAACAACCCCGGCGTCGTGATCCGCGGGATCACCTCGGACTCGGGCTCGGCGCAGGAAGGCCCGCGCGTCACGCTCTACTACAACGGCATCGACATCTCGCGCTCGCGCGGCTCCTACCAGGCGATCTACGATCTCGAGCGCGTCGAGGTCATCAAGGGCCCGCAGGCGACCCTGTTCGGCACGGCCAGTGCGGTCGGCGCGATCAGCCTCGTCTCGGCCCGTCCGCGCGAGGGCTTCTCGGCGGAAGTCCGCGGCGGATACGGCAACTTCAACCAGACCCTGCTCGGCGGCTTCGTGAATGTCGGCTCGGACACCATCGCCTTCCGCCTCGCGGGCGAGTGGCGCACGCGGGACGGCTATGTCGAGAACCTCAGCCCGAACCAGGAGAAGGATCTCTACGCGCAGGATCAGCTCGGCCTGCGCGCCTCGCTGCGCTGGACGCCGACGACCGACCTGACCATCGACCTGATCGGCACCTACGACCAGCAGCGGAACGGCGGCACGCCCTTCATCTCGGCGCGCTTCCCCGGCTCGAGCGCCTCGCCCGGCGGCCCGGCCAACGCCTTCGTCCCCGCCAACCTCGGCGGCAACCCGGCGGGGGCTGCGGCGCTCGGCGACGACCAGCTCGGCCTCAACCGCGAGGTCTATGACCTCAACCTGACGCTCGACTACCAGTTCGAGGACGACTGGTCCTTCACCACGGTCAACGGCTACCGCGAGTTCGACAGCCGCGAGGTGTTCGACGCCGACGGCACCGCCGCGCCCTTCCTCGAATTCTCGGAAATCGCCGATGGCTGGCAGTTCAGCCACGAAGGCCGCTTCACCTATTCGGGCGACACGCTGCGCGCGAGCTTCGGCTGGAACGCCTTCATCGAGGACGGCCGCCAGAACGTGCCCTTCGCGAGCGAGGAAGGCCTGTTCCTCCAGTGCCTGACCACCCTGTTCGGTGTGCCCCCCGCAGGCCGCCCGTTCGGCGCCACCCCCTGCGTCGCGGCCAATGGCAGCGTGCCCGCGCAGGGCATCACCAACTTCCAGTACAGTTCGGTGTTCGAGAACCAGGGCCGCAACGAGGCCTATTCGGTCTTCGCCGACGCCACCTGGATCCCCTTCGACGCGCTCGAGCTGACCGCGGGCGTGCGCTTCCTCGATGAATACCGCCGCTCGGGCTTCTTCGCGCGGGTGCCCAACACGCGCCTGACCGGCGGTGCGCTGATCCCCGGCCAGATCGACACCCGCGGCCAGACCTTCGTCGCCGACGACCGCTTCGGCGCGGTGCTGCCGCGCTTCAACGCGCTCTACCGCGTGAGCGACGACGTGAACGTCTTCGCCACCATCTCCAAGGGCCGCCGCTCGCCGGTGGTGCAGGTGAACGCACGGCGCCAGGGCACCGACGTGCTCGCCAACCGCACCGACGTGCTGGAAGAGATCGTGTGGAACTACGAGGGCGGGATCAAGCTCGCCACCGGCCGCGTGTCGGGCTCGCTCGGGGTCTATTACCAGGTCTACGACAACTTCCAGGTCTCGGTCCCGGTGCTCGATGCCAACGGCAACCCGACCGGCGCCTTCCAGACCCGCAGCGCCGGTTCGGCGAGCAACCTCGGGGTCGAGGGCGAACTGGCGGTCGACCTGACGAGCTGGCTCAACGTCTTCGGCAACTTCGGCTATATCGACGGCGGGATCGACGATGATCCGGCCAACGGCACCTTCGCCGGATCGCGCTTCCGCCTCCAGCCGGAATGGCAGGCCTCGGGCGGCTTCACGGTCGATTACGACTTCGGCGGGGCGCGGTTCTTCGCCACGCCCAGCATCACCCACCGCAGCACGATCTTCTTCCAGGTGCCCAACACCGCGCTGATCTCGCAGGGCCCGGTGACGCTGGTCAACGCCCGTGCGGGCCTGAGCTTCGCCGATGCGCGCTACGAGATCGCGGGCTTCATCCGCAACGCCTTCAACGAGGACTTCCTGCTCGATGCGGGCAACACCGGCGGGGCCTTCACGATCCCGACCTTCATCCCGGGCGAGCCGCGCTTCTACGGGGTGGAAGTCACCGCGCGGTTCTGATCGCGCGCGCTACTGCGACATGATGGCGGGCGGGGGACGCGTGTCCTCCGCCCGTTCGCTTTGCGCGTCGCGCTCTGCGATCTCAGCGGGGGTGAGCGGGCGGAAGCGGATCGCGACGGGCGTGAAGCTGCCGTCCTCGCGCTGGCGGATCGTCACGATTCCGCGCTGGTCGCGGTTCTGGAGCTGCTCCTGAAGCTGCGCGGCGCGCTCCTGCCCGATGTAGAGGCGGCCGCGGGTCAGGGCCTCCCAGCCGTAGACGCCGCTGCCGTCGGCCCGGACCCGCGCGCCGCGGCAAGGTGCATCGGCAGAGATGGGCCTGACCCGCGCCAGCGAGGGTGCCGCGCCTTCGAGGCACAGGGCCTCGAGCGGCAGGTTGCTGAACTCGTCGATCCCCGGCCAGTCGTAGCCGAACTCGACATAGTGCCCGCGCAGGAAATCGCGCGGGTCATATCCCTGGATCGGCACCTCCCATTCGGTGCCCGCGTTGTAGGCCCTGTCGCTCGTCGCCCAGAGACCCGCGAGGCCCACGACGGGGAGGATCGCGGCGAGGAGGCGCGCGCCTGCGTGCTTCGGGCGGCTCATGCGGCGCTTCCCTTGCGGGGGGCGAAGCGCCTCGAGACCCGCACCGCGCCCCACGCAACCACGAGGATCATCACCCCGGCGAGGATCAGCCCGAAGCCGCTCATCAGCAGATCCGCGGCGAGTTCGAAGCTGAGGATGATCAGCCGCACCGCGATCAGCCCGACGGCGATCTGGAACAGCACCCGCCACGATGCTGCCAGCGCCGCAGCGGCAATCCCGGTCCACAGCGCGAAGAACGCGAGCGCGGCCGGGACGGTCTGTCCGCTCAGCAGGTAGGCAAGGGGCACGGTCGCTCCCGCACCGATGATCACGATCCCCGTCATCCGTCCCGAGATCCCGGAGCGCGCCGCGATCACCCCCGTCCCGGCCAGCGCGCCGAGCGCGCCGGCGAGGAGCACGCTCGCCCATTCGCCGGCGACGTTCCGGTCGCCGAAGCCGTCCCACGCCGCGATGGCGGTCGCGAGGGAGGCAGAGCCGACGGCATAGGTGAAGGCGAGCTCCTCGAGGTCGCACCAGAAATCCTCGCGCGCGCTGCGGCTCTGCAGCCATGCGCCGAGCGGAGCGAAGAACACCGGCGCGGTCAGCACCGTGGCGAGCCATAGCTGGCGCGCAAGGTCGGGGTTGCCGTTCCGCGAGGTTGCATAGTCCCACGCGCACCACACGGCCCCGCCCATCAGCGCCGCAGCCGTCGGCCAGCTCCGCCCCGTCAGCACCAGCATGGGCGCGAAGAGCGCCAGCCACAGGCCAAGCGGCTGCCACAGGGGCGAGGAGGTCTGGTAGACCTGCCCGAGATGCCCGAAGAAGGTGAGCCCGAGCGCCGCGGCAATGAACGCAAGAGCCTCCACGGCCCACGGCGATTGCGCCGCCAGCCGGTCCTCGCGCGCGAACAGCAGGCCCAGCAAGGCGGCGATCAGCGCCAGATGCACCGACAGGCGCACAAGCCCCGGGATGTCCTCCCAGTTGGCCGCCACCACCGAGATCAGGCCGAGGCCGATGGCGAGCGCGCCGATGCCCCATACCGCCCACAGCAGGAGCGGGCGGGCGTGGTCGGCCTCGTACGCCGTGAGGCGATCGCGCGTCGCGGCGTCGATCAGGCCGGCGTCATGCCACTGGGCGATCTTGCGCGCGCTCATGCGGGCAGCCTAGCGCCCCGCCATCAGCGGCGCAATCATGGCAGGACGCCCTCAAGCAGCGAAGCGGTAGGGCAACAAAAACCCGCTTACTCGGATTCGAGCTCCGCCTTGGTCAGCACGGTCATGCCCTGCACCTTGGCGGCGTTGGCCTGCATCGTCTCGGGCGGCATGGCGACCATCCCGATGCGTGCCAGCGGGCCTTCCCGGCCCCAGCTCTTGACCCATTCCTTCATGAAGTCCTCGAGCCCGGGGATCGCGCGCATGTGCGATTTCTTGACGTAGACGAACAGCGGCCGCGCGCCGGGATAGGCGAAGCTGGCGATGTTCTCGTAGGTCGGGGGCACGCTGTTCATCGGCAGGCCCTGCACCCGGTCGGCGTTTTCCTCCATGTAGGAGAAGCCGAAGACGCCCACCGCGCGCGGGTTGCCGACGATCTTCTGGACGATCAGGTTGTCCTGCTCGCCCTGATCGACATAGCCACCGTCGTCGCGCACTTCGGTGCAGATCTGGTTGAACTTGTCCTCGTCGCTTTCCTTGAGCGCCTTCATCTCGGGATTGGACTTGCAACCCGCCAGCAGCACCAGCTCCTTGAGCGCGTCGCGCGTGCCCGAGGTGCTCGGCGGACCATAGACGAGGATCGGATCGGCTGGCAGCGCCGGATCGACATCCTTCCAGGTCTTCGCCGTCTGCGGACGGCCATAGGGCTGCGCGGCGAGCGCCTCGTAGACCGTCTTGGGCGAGAGGTTGAGCATGATCCCGCCCTTGGCCGAGGCGAACACGATGCCGTCCAGCCCGACCTGCAGCTCGATCACCTCGTCGACCTTGTTCGACACGCAGCTATCGAATTCCGAGGGCTTCATCCGCCGCGAGGCGTTGACCATGTCGGGGGTGTTGGGCCCGAGCCCCGAACAGAACAGCTGAATGCCGTTGCCGGTGCCGGTGGATTCGATCAGCGGCGAGCGCATGTCGGGGTAGGTGCGCGAGAAGTTCTCGGCCACCAGCTTGGCGAAGGGATAGACCGTCGAGGAGCCGACGGCGTGGACCGATTGCGCCCCTGTCCCGCCGCTGTCGCAGGCGGCAAGGGTGGTGGCGGCAAGCGCCAGAGCGGCGCCGGTCTTGAGAAACGCAGAGGTTCGATGTGCCATGAATGATCCTGATCGGCGATAGGCAGATGCCGTCGCGCGGGGCGCTCTACGACGCTTTCATGACAACGCGGTTACGCCTGCGGAGACATCGCCGTCAGGCGCTCCGGCACGCGCGCGACCGATACTTGCGTCAAATGCAATTAGTTGAATTCGGATGGAAAAGCCGCCGAAGTGGAACTACGCAGCTTAACAGCATCGTAAGGGCTTTCATGCTACGCGCCCGGACATGGCATTTGTCCGCCTCCTTTTCCGGCTCGGCTTGGTCGCTGTTGTGCTGGCGCTCGGCGTTGCGCGCCCGGCAGCGGCGGACGATCATGTGGTGCCGACTTTCGCTCCGGCCTGCCATGCGGCGCCCGGAGCCGATGCCGGCGTGGCGGCGCTGCGCGCGCGCGAGGCATGGATCTGCGACAACACCCGCTGGCGGTCCGACGTGCCGGCGGCGTGGCTCCGGTTCGAGGCGGAAAGCTGGCAGGGCCAGAAGACCCCGCGCTATTTCTTCACCCGCATCGCGCGCTTCGACGCGATCACCTTCCACGCCGTGGATGCCGATGGCACGATCCGGTCGCACCGCCTGACCGAGGCCGACGGCACGCCCTTTGCCGCCGGCCCGGTGTTCCAGCTGCCCTTGCCGGAGGTCACTGCCGATACCGAACTGCTTTTCGCGCAGGTGGAGGGACCGCATTCGATCCCGCTGCTCACCGAGGCGCGCATCACCCATGATCCGGGCAAGGCGGAATGGTCGCAGATCGACATGATGCTGCTCGCCTTCGTGACGGGGATGCTGGTGCTGCCGCTGCTGTTCGACATCAGCTTCTTCGTGGTGCTGCGCGAACGCTTCGTGGTGCTGCACGCCGCGATGGTGAGCGCGATGATGGTCTATGTCCTGACTGCCGGCGGGCTGGCCTCGGCCTTCGTCACCCTGCCGGTGACGCTGATGGCGGTGCTGGCGCCGCTGTCGTGGGCGGTCGGGGCGGGGATTTCGGCGCTGTTCCTCGTCGCCTTCCTCGAACGCGGGGCGCAGTCGCGCCTGATGCGCCGGGTGACGGTCGCGACCGGCTGGTTCACGATGATCGCGCCGGGCTTCTTCGCACTCCAGCTCGATGCCACCCAGCCCTTCGACGATGTCGCCTATTTCGTCACCTTCCTGCCCGCCATCGCGGTGATCAGCGCGGCCGTGATCGAGGCGGTCCTGCGCGGCAGCCGCTCGGCGCGCTTCATCGCGCTGGCCTGGCTGCCGATCATCACCGCATCGGTCGAACGGCTGCTGCGCGGGCTCGGCTGGCACGTCGGCCCATCGAGCCTCGACCAGATGCTCTACGTCGCGGTCGGGATCGAGGTGGTGGTGATCTCGCTCGCCATCGCCGACCGCTTCCTCGCGCTGCGCCGCGAGCGCGACGCCGCCCTGACCGAGGCGAGGATGCTCGAGCAGATCTCGACCCGCGATTCGCTCACCGGCCTGATGAACCGCCGCGCGATCGAGGCGCGCTTCGAAGAGCTGCTGGCGCAGGGCTTCGACACCTTCGCGCTGGTCGATCTCGACCGCTTCAAGGCGATCAACGACCTCCACGGCCACCAGGTCGGCGATGCCGCGCTGGTCGCCTGCGCCAGCGCGATCCGTGCCAGCGGAGACCGCGATGCAGTCGCGGTCAGGCTCGGCGGCGAGGAATTCGTGGTGCTGCTGCGCGGGCCACGGCCGCTCGAGCGTGCCGAGGCGCTGCGGCAGGCGATCCCGATGCGCATCGCCAAGGAGGTGCCGGGGCTCGACCTGCCGGTCACGGCCAGCATGGGCGTGGTGGTGATGGGCGATGCGGGCCGCCACAAGATGGCCTTCGCCGAGTTCTACGCCCGCGCCGATGCCCTGATGTACGAGGCCAAGGCGAGCGGGCGCAACCGGCTCGCCTACGAGCGCCTGACGGTCTTCAACGAGCCCCCCGCCGCGCGCGCGCGGCGCGAGGAAGCGGCTTGAGGGGTACACTCCGTTCGCCCTGAGCTTGTCGAAGGGCAGCACTTCTCTTTCCATCCTGCGCCAGACGGGAAGAAGGACAGTGCCTCGACAAGCGCGGCAAGAACGGAACTTCGGTTGGCCTTACAGGAACGCCGCCAGCACCTCGGGCCGCACCCGCGCCAGCCTGCCGGTCGCGCGGTCGAGCATCGCCCAGGTGGTGGCCGCGCTGACGAGGCGCTTTCCGGCGGCGTCGGTGAACTCCACCCGCCGCAGCGACTTCGCGCCTTGCGCCGGGCCCTCGATCCATGTCGTCGCGGTGACGCTCTCGCCTTCGGACACGTTGCCGCGGTAGTCGATCTCGTGCCGCACCACGACCCAGAAGAAGGCCGCCCGGTCCTCGGGCCGCGCCACGGCGTCCCAGTGCGCGGTCGCCATGTCCTGGATCCACTGCACCCACACGGTGTTGTTGACGTGGCCGAGCTCGTCGATGTGTTCGGGTGCGGCCACGAAGGTGCGGGTGAAGGTCGAGGGCATGGCCGCAGGGCCTAGCCGCGCGGAGCACCGGGGGCAAGGATTGGCGCGTGACGGCAAGGGCTTGTTAGCCTGCCCGTGTTAGGGTCCCGGTCATGAGCGAGGACCAGCCCGACCCCTCCCCGATGCCCGACCGCGGCTTCCGGCCGCGCGCCGATTTCAGCGGCAAGCGCCCCGGCGCGCGCAGCCTCTATATCGGTCCGGAAGGCATCTTCACGCATCAGGACGGCAAGCTCGAGACGATCGCCGATGCGGTGGATCTCTTCTGGGACAAGGTCGCGCGCGATCCGCGCGGGTGGAACGGGGCGCTGCGCGGCTACGATCACCTCATCGCCCATGCCGACGATGCCACGCGCGAGGACGTGCGCCGCACGCTCGGCTGGCTCGAGGGCGCGCTGGGCCTGCGCGACCGCGCGGCGGCGGTTGCCGCCTGCCGCTATCTCGCGGCGATGCCCTCGGTCCTGCTGGCGGCCGACTATGGCCGGCTGATGGCGATCTTCAACAGCCGCAAGGTCGGGATGGTGTGGCAGCTCACCCCCGATCTCGACAAGCGCCCGCTGCCCGCCGGCCCGATCCCGGTGTTCGGCAAGGAAGCGGGCTTCGGCCTGATCCGCGCCGTGCCCGAGCTTTACCTCAAGCTGGCGATGTTCGGCCCCGAGATGGAGAGCATCGTCATCCTGCTGGCGGAGGAAGCGCTCGACTACGGCGTGTCGCTTCCCCCGGAGCTGGTCAGTCTTGCGACGGGTTCGGGGCCATCCCCATCTGCCACAGGATGAAGGCGAATTCCTCCGCCGTTTCCCTGAGGCTGTTCCAGCGCCCCGATTGCCCGCCGTGGCCTGCGCCCATGTTGGTCTTCAGGAGCAGCAGGTTGTCGTCGGTTTTCAGCTCGCGCAGGCGTGCGACCCACTTGGCCGGCTCCCAATAGGTCACGCGCGGGTCGTTGAGGCCGGCGGTTACGAGCATCGGCGGATAGGCCTGGGCCGACACCTGATCGTAGGGCGAATAGGAGCGGATGTATTCGAAGGCTTCGCGGCTCTCGATCGGGTTGCCCCATTCCTGCCATTCGCCCGGGGTGAGCGGCAGCTTTTCGTTGAGCATCGTGTTCAGCACGTCGACGAAGGGCACATGGGCGACGATCGCGCCGTATTGCGCCGGGTCCTGGTTGACGATCGCCCCCATCAGCTCGCCGCCCGCCGAGCCGCCGCTGGCGGTGACCATCCCTTCCGCAGTGTAGCCCTTCGCGATCAACCCGCGCCCGGCGTCGACGAAATCGTTGAAGGTGTTGGTCCGCTCGAACAGCTTGCCCTGGAGATACCAGCGCCGTCCGAGATCGTCCCCGCCACGGATATGCGCGATGGCATAGGCGAAGCCGCGATCGACGAGGCTGAAGCGCGTGGTCGAGAAGCCCGGCGGGATGGCATAGCCATAGGCGCCATAGGCATAGAGATGGAGCGGCCCCGGCCCCTCGATCCCGGCCTTCCCGAGGATCTCGGCGCGGTCCTTGCGCATCAGCACGCTCACCGGCACCTGCGTCCCGTCGCGCGCGGTGATGGTCAGGCGCTCGGATACATAGAGCGAGGGGTCATAGCCGCTCGGGATTTCCTGCGTCTTCAGCGTCGTCAGCCTGGCCGTGGCCACGTCGTAGTCATAGACCGTCCCCGGCGTCACCATCGACTGGTAGGACAGCCGCAGCTTCTTCATGTCGTATTCGGGGTTGTTGCCAAGCCCGGCGGTGTAGCTCGGCTCGGGGAAGGTGATCGGGGTGATCTTCGCCGGGTCGGCGTAGGATCGCAGCTGGATCTGGTCGAGCCCGTTCAGGCGCCCTTCCGTGACGAAGAAGTCCTTGAAGAGGTCGAAATCGGTCAGGTAGAAATCGTCCGACCCGGGAATGACGGTCTGCCACTCGCCCGGCGTCTCCAGCTTCGCCTTGGCGAGGCGGAAGTTGATGTGATCGTCGTTGGTCCACACCCACAATTCGCCGTCGCGCACATCGACGCTGTATTCCACGCCCTTCTTCCGCGGCTTCACGAGGATCGGGGCGGCTGTGGGATCGGCGGCGGGGACGAGGCGCACCTCGCTCGTCTCGTTGTCGCCGGTGGCGATGATCAGCCAGTCCTCCTGCGCGCTGAGGCCGGTGCCGACGCCGAAGGACTGGTCCTCCTCCTTGTAGAGCGTCACATCGCTCTCGACCGGGGTGCCGATCACGTGGAGCTTCGCCTCCAGCGTGCGCCATTCCTCGGTCGAGGGGCCGTAGACCAGTGCGGTGTCGTTCTTCACCCACACCAGCCCGCCGCGCAGGTTCTCGAGCACGTCGGGCAGGTGCTCGCCGGTCGTGATGTCCTTGATCCGCGCGGTGTAGCGTTCCGAGCCGCTGGTGTCGGTCGAATAGGCCAGGAAGCGCCCGTTCTGGCTGACCGAGGCCGCGCCGAGGCTGAAATATTCGTGGCCTTCGGCAAGCGCGTTCTCGTCGATCAGCAGCTGCGCCTCGCCCCCGGCGACAGGCTTGCGATAGTGCTTGCGATACTGCGCGCCTTCCTCGAACTCCGACCAGTAGAGCCAGTCGCCGTCCTTCTGGGGCACGGTCGAATCGTCCTCCTTGATGCGCGCGCGCATCTCGGTGAACAGCGCCTCGGTGAAGGCCTTCTGGTCCTCCATCTTCGCCTCGAAATAGGCGTTCTCGGCCTTGACGTGGGCGAGCACCTCCTCGTCGTCGACCACCGGATAGGACTTGTCATAGAGCCAGTCGTAGGGGTCCTCGACGGTGATCCCGTGATGCGTGAAGGTGTGCGGACGCTTGGCGGCGACGGGAGGCTTGATCTCGGCAGCGGCGGCGGGAGCGGTGGTCACGCGGGCGGAATCCTCGTTGTTGGCGGCCACGGCGGCCGGGGCAAAGGTGGTGGCGGCTAGCGCGCAGGCAAGAGCGCCAAGGCTGATCGGACGAAGCATCGGGTTGCAGGCTCCCGTGTGTCGGTGCGGGTGGAAACACAAGCCCGTCGGGCCTATGATGCGGTTGTAATGCGACAATGATGCGCGGCAAGTGCCCGCGCCTTCGCCAGAGGATCGACGACATGCTGATGCAGACCCACGAAGCGCGCCTTGCTGCCCTGCGCGAGGAATTGAAGCGGCGGGGGCTCGACGGTTTCGTCGTCCCCATCAGCGATGAACACATGAGCGAATATGTCGGCGACTATGCCCAGCGGCTGAAGTGGCTGACGGGCTTCGGCGGCTCGGCGGGCTTCGCCTGCGTCACGCTGACCCATGCCGCGATCTTCGTCGACGGGCGCTACACCGTGCAGGTGCGCGAGCAGGTCGACGGCAACCTGTTCGAATACCGCTCGGTCCCGAAGGACACCCTGGGTGGCTGGCTGGCCGAGGTGTGCGAGAGCGGGGCGAGGATCGCCTATGATCCCTGGCTTCACACCTGGGCCTGGGTCGAGGCGCTGGAGAAGCGCGTGGAGCCGAAGGGCATCACCATGGTCCCGGCGCAGGGCAACCCGGTCGATGCCGTCTGGGCCGATCGCCCCGCCGCCTCGCCCGCCGTCGCCATCCCCCATGACGAGGCCCGCGCGGGCCGTTCCTCGGCGGAGAAGCGCGCTGCCGTCGCCGACTGGCTGGCGAAGGAGGGCCACGACGCGGTGGTGATCCCGGCGCTCGATTCGGTCGCATGGCTGCTCAACATCCGGGGCGCCGACGTGCCGCACACCCCCGTCGCCCTGTCCTACGTGATCGCCCACAAGGACGGCAGCGCCGAACTGTTCATCGCGCCCGAGAAGGTGACGCCCGAACTCGCCCGCCATCTCGGCAACGCGGTGACGATCCGCGAGCGGGCGGCGTTCGAGGGTGCGCTCACGAGCGAATTCGCAGGGAAAAGCGTCGCGCTCGATCCCGATTTCGCGGTGGTCGGCATCGCGCAGGGCTTGCGGGCAGGCGGCGCGAGCTTCGCCTTCAAGCAGGACCCGACGATCCTTGCGAAAGCGATCAAGAACCCGGCCGAACAGGAAGGCCAGCGCGACGCGCAGGCGCGCGACGGGGCGGCGGTGAGCCGCTTCCTGCGCTGGCTCGAGATCGAGGCACCCAAGGGCGGCGTCGACGAACTCTCGGCCGCGGCGCGGCTCCAGGCCTTCCGCGAGGAGGACCCGGGCCTCTCCGATCTCAGCTTCGACACCATCTCGGCCGCCGCGGGCCATGCCGCCCTGCCGCACTACAAGGTCGACGAGGACAGCAATATCCCGATCCCGCCTTCCTCGATCTACCTCGTCGATTCGGGCGGGCAGTATCCCGGGGGCACCACCGACATCACCCGCACCGTGTGGGTCGGGCCGGGCGAGCCGACGCAGGAAATGCGCGATCGCAACACCCGCGTGTTGAAGGGCCACATCCAGCTCGCCCGCGCGGTCTTTCCGCAAGGGACCAGCGGCGGGCAGCTCGACGTGCTGGCGCGGCAGTATCTCTGGGAAGCGGGCGTCGATTACGCCCACGGCACCGGGCACGGAGTGGGCAGCGTGCTCGCCGTGCACGAGGGCCCGCAGCGCATCGCCAAGCCCAACGGCGGGCAGGCGGGCACCGGGCAGGAGCTGTTCGCGGGGATGATCCTCTCCAACGAACCGGGCTACTACAAGCCCGGCGCCTTCGGCATCCGCATCGAGAACCTCGTGCTGGTCGAGGAGCGGGAGATTGCCGGGATGGAGGGTCGCTGGCTCGGCTTCGAGACCCTGACCTTCGTGCCGCTCGACCGCAGGCTGATCGACAAGGCCCTGCTGACGGCGGAGGAGATCGCCTGGGTGGATGAGTACCACGCCAGGGTGCGCGCGATTCTCTCGCCCCGCCTGTCCGGCGAGGATCTGGCGTGGGTGGAGCGGGAAACGGCGCCGCTTTGAAAAAGCCCGTTCGTCCCGAGCTTGTCGAAGGACCGAACTTCTTCCCTTTGCGCAGTTTTCAAAGGGAAAGGACAGGGCTTCGACAAGCTCAGCCCGAACGGAAACGGGGTGGCCAGGCACCGCTTGTTACAACCCCAATGTTCCGGTAATGTTCCTCCATCGATTCGCATGGGAGGAACACAGAATGATCGGCTACGTCACCCTCGGAACCAACGACCTGCCGCGTGCTGCGGCCTTCTATGACGCGCTCGCCGCCCATTTCGGCGTGGGGCGGATGATGGACACGGAAGCCTTCATCGCCTGGGGCGAATGGGGCGGCGCGCCGGGGATCGCGGCGACCCTGCCCTTCGACGGTCAGCCGGCCACGGTCGGCAACGGGGTGATGGTCGCGCTCGAGGTGAAGTCGCCCGAACAGGTCCACGCGGTCTACGACACGGCGATGGCGCACGGCGGGAGCGACGAGGGCGCACCCGGCCCGCGCGGGGAGGACGGTTTCTACGCCGCCTATTTCCGCGATCCCCATGGCAACAAGCTCAACGCCTTCTGCATGGTCGCCCCCGAAAAGACGGGGGAATGAGCGCGCCCCGGCTGGAGGAGCGGTTCGTCCATCTCGGCCTAGGGGCGAGGGCGGTGGAAGAGCCGCCCTTCTCCGGGATGGAATGGTACGAGTTCTATGCCGCCCGCCATGCCTCGGACGGGGCGGAAGGGCGGCTGGTCTCGCAATACGCCTTCTCGACCAGCTGGACATCGTGGGAAATGCACCCGGCGGGCGACGAGGTGGTGATCTGCATTTCCGGCGCGATGGTGCTGGTGCAGGAGCATCCCGACGGGCGGATCGAGGAAACCCCGCTCGCGGCGGGCGAATATGCGATCAACCCGGCCGGCGTGTGGCACACCGCCGATGTGCCCGAGGCCGCGAGCGCGATCTTCATCACTGCCGGGGAGGGCACGCAGCACCGGCCGCGCTAGGTCTCGGACAGGTGCCGGCGTGCCGCAGTCGTTGCGCGGTCGTCGCGATGTCGTCCCCCTGTCGTCAGGGGGGCGTCAGCGCATCAGCCCGCCGATGATGTTGCGCACGAAGGCGGTCGCCCCGGTGCGCAGCGGATCGGCGCCCGATTTCTTGCCGAGCACCATCGCGACCGCCATCGAGGCGAGCGAACCGCTGGCGGCGGTCACGGCGCTCTTGCCCGCCTTCTCCCACACCGAGGGCGTCCTGCGCTCGCGCTTGGCGACTTCCTCGCGCCCCTTTTCGGCCACCTCGGCGGCGGTGGCGGCGGCATCGGCGGCCTTGGCGGCGAGCACCTCGGCCGCGCTCTCCCGGTCGACGCGGGTGTCGTACTTGCCCTCGAGCGGGCTGATGGATTGAATGATCGCGCGTTCCTTCGGCGTCACCGGCCCGAGGCGCGAGCGCGGCGGCTTGATCAGCGTGCGCTCGACGATGGTCGGCGCGCCGTCCCCATCGAGCGTCGAGACCAGCGCCTCGCCGACCTTGAGCTCGGTGATCGCACTCTCGACATCGAGCTTGGGATTGACCCGGAAGGTCTCCGCCGCCGCCCTGATCGCGCGCTGGTCGCGCGGCGTGAAGGCGCGCAGGGCATGCTGCACGCGGTTGCCAAGCTGGCCTGCGACTTCCTCAGGGATATCAATGGGATTCTGGGTGACGAAGAACACGCCCACGCCCTTGGAACGGATCAGGCGGACGACGTTCTCGATGGTGTCCTGCAAGGCCTTGGGGGCATCGTCGAACAGCAGGTGCGCCTCGTCGAAGAAGAACACCAGCCTGGGCTTTTCAGGGTCGCCCACCTCGGGCAGCGATTCGAACAGTTCCGCCAGCAGCCACAGGAGGAAGGTGGCGTAGAGCTTGGGGCTGCGCATCAGCTTGTCGGCGGCGAGCACGTTCACATAGCCGCGCCCCTGATCGTCCACCTTCAGGAAATCGTTTATCTCCAGCGCCGGCTCGCCAAAGAAATGGTCCGCCCCCTGCGCCTCGAACGAGAGCAGCTGGCGCTGGATCGCCCCCACCGAGGGCTTGGAGACATTGCCGTATTTGCCTGACAATTCGGCGGAATTCTCGTTGGCCCAGGCGAGCAGCGCGGCCAGATCGCCGAAATCGAGCAGCAGCAGCCCGTTCTCGTCGGCGTGGCGGAAGATGATCTGCAGCACGCCCTCCTGCGTCTCGTTGAGATCGAGCAGCCGCGACAGCAGCAGCGGGCCCATCTCGCTCACCGTGGTGCGGATCGGGTGGCCCTGTTCACCGTAGAGGTCCCAGAAGATCACCGGGTTGTCGGCATAGGCATAGTCGGTGATGCCCAGTTCCTTCGCCCGGGATTCGAGCTTGTCGGCGTGCTTGAAGGTGGGCGAACCCGGCATGGCGATGCCCGACAGGTCGCCCTTCACGTCCGCGACGAAGACCGGCACCCCGGCGCGCGAGAAGCTCTCGGCGATGCCCTGCAGGGTCACGGTCTTGCCGGTCCCGGTCGCCCCGGCGATCAGCCCGTGGCGGTTGGACCGCTCCAGCAGCAGCGTCTGCCGCGACCCGTCCGCACCGAGGCCGAGAAAGATTTCGCCCGCCATTTCCGCCATCTCGCGTCCCCTCCAACCGCTCTCCCGCTGATGTGCAGGGGCATGGCGCAGCGGTCAAGTTCTCGACAGCGGCGCCGCTTTGGGCCAAGGCTGGCGCGTGATGGGTTCGCCAACGCCATTTGTCCTGCTCGACGATGCGCGCGCGCAAGACGCCGCCGCCGATGCGCTGCTCTACGAGGCGCCGCGTCAGGTGTTCGCCGCGCGCCGGGCGGAGGAAATCGAAGCCGTGCTCGCCGCGGCCGAAGCGGCGCGGGTGGCCGGAGGCGGATCGCTGGCGGGCTACATCGCCTACGAGGCGGGTCTCGCGCTCGAGCCGAAGCTCGCGGGCCTTGCCGCCGCGCGCAGCGGCGGAGCGGGGCCGCTGGTGTGGCTCGGCCTGTTCGATGCCCCGCGCCGGATCGCCGCCGCCGATGTTCCGGCCTGGCTCGCCGAGCGGGCGCAGGGCCCGGGCACGCTCGGCCCGATGGAGCCGCAGCTCTCCCCCGGCGGCTATGCCGCGGCCTTCGCGCGGCTGGCCGAGGCGATCCGCGCTGGCGACATCTATCAGGCGAACCTCACCTATCCCCTCGCCGGGTCCTTTCGCGGCGATCCGATTAAGCTCTATGCCGCCCTGCGCGACGGCAGCCGCGCGGGCTATGGCGGGCTGGTGTTCGACGGCGCGCACTGGCTCCTGAGCTTCTCGCCCGAGCTGTTCGTGGCGCTTTCGGGCGGGGAGGCCAAGGTCAAGCCGATGAAGGGCACCCGCCCGCGCATGGCCGATCCGGCCGCCGACGCGGCGATGGCGGCGGACCTAGGGGCCTCGGTCAAGGACCGCGCCGAGAACCTGATGATCGTCGACCTGATGAGGAACGACCTGTCGCGCGTGGCCGAGGCAGGCAGCGTGCGGGTCGATGCGCCCTTCGCGGTCGAGAGCTATCCGACGGTGCACCAGATGGTCTCCACGGTGCGCGCGAGGCTCAGTCCCGGCAAGGGCGCGATGGACCTCGTGCGGGCGCTGTTCCCCTGCGGCTCGATCACCGGCGCGCCCAAGATCCGGGCGATGGAACTGCTGGGCGAGGTGGAGCGCGATGCCCGCGGGCCCTATTGCGGCGCGATCGGGCGGATCGATGCCGCCGACGAAAACGGAAACTCCAACGCGGCCTTCAACGTCGCGATCCGCACCTTGCGGCTGACCCCGATCGAGAATGGGCAAGGGTCGGCGGTGCTCGGCATCGGCTCGGCGATCGTCGCCGACAGCGAGCCGATGGCCGAACGGCGCGAGTGCGAGGTGAAGGCCGGCTTCCTGCGCCGCGCCGCCCCGGGCTCGCCCGCGCCGCAGTGCGACCTGATCGAGACGATGCGCTTCGAGCCCGAGAGCGGCATCGCCCTGCTCGAGGACCACCTTGCGCGGATGAAGGCGAGTGCCGGGGCGCTCGGCTTCACCTTCGATCGCCATGCGCTGAGGAACCAGATCCAGGCGCTGTGCTTCGAACTCGACGCCCCTGCCCGTGTGCGCCTGCTGGTCGCGCGCAGCGGGGCGAGTGCGCTCGAAACCGCGCCCCTGCCCGCGCCGCTGGAAGAGCCGGTGAAGGTCGCCGCGCTCCCCCATCCGCTCGACCCGTCCGACTGGCGCCTCGCGCACAAGACCTCGGATCGCGGTTTCTACGAGGATGCCTTGGCCGCCGCCCGCGCGCTGGGCGCGGACGAGGCCCTGCTGGTGCGCGCCGACGGGTGCGTGACCGAGGGGAGCTGGACCAGCGTCTTCGTCGATAGCCCCGACGGCGTGCTGCTCACCCCGCCCGCCGCCCTCGGCCTGCTGCCCGGCGTGCTGCGCGGGCACCTCATCGCCGAGGGCCGCGCGCGCGAGGCAGAATTGGCGCTCGATGATCTGGCCGCAGGCTTCTGGATCGGCAATGCCCTGCGCGGGTTGATGCGCGCGGTGCTGGTGTGACCATTTCCCGTTCGCCCTGAGCTTGTCGAAGGGCCGTTTTCCATTTCAGGCACCGGCCTTCCAGAGAGAAGGACAGTGCTTCGACAAGCTCAGCACGAACGGATAAGAAGATTCATGGCCGACATTCGCATCCTCTACGAAGACGGCGAGGCGCTCGTCATCGACAAGCCTTCGGGCATGGCGGTGGATCGCCCGCGCAAGGGCGGGATCTGCCTCGAGGATCATCTCGATCGCCTGAAACTGGGCTTCCAGCGCGCGCCGGTGGCGGTGCACCGGCTGGATACCGACACCAGCGGCTGCCTGCTGCTCGCCCGCAACCCCAAGGCGCTGGCGCGGTTCAACCGGGCCTTCGAGGAGCGGCTGGTGGGCAAGACCTACCTCGCCGTTCTGGCTGGCCGTCCGCCGGGCACGCAGGGCACGATCGAGCTCGCCCTCGCCAAGATCAGCTCCGCCGAGAAGGGCTGGCGGATGATCCCGGCGAAGAAGGGCAAGCCGGCGGTCTCGCACTGGGAATTGGTGGAGGAGCTTGGCCCCCACAGCCTGATCCGCTTCCGCCCGGAAACCGGCCGCACCCACCAGCTCAGGGTCCACGCACTGAAGGGCCTCGGCGCGCCCCTGCTGGGCGATCCGGTCTATGGTGCGGGCAATGCCCCGGGGGCGAAGCGCACGATGCTCCATGCCGAGAGCCTGATCGTGACCCGCCCGGGCAAGACGCCGATCGAGGCCCGTGCGCCACTGCCGGCGGATTTCCTCGCGCTCGGGGCGACAGATGGATGACGAGCCGCTGACGGCCCGCGCCCTGAGGCTGGCGAGCGAGAGCTTCCTCGCCGGTTCCGGCCCCGGCGGGCAGAACGCCAACAAGGTCGCCACCGAGGTCGAGCTGCGCGTCAATATCTACGCGCTGCGCCTCAGCCCGCCAGTGTTCGCGCGGCTGAGGAAGCTTGCGGGGGCAAAGCTGGCGGGGAACGGCGATCTCATCGTCACCTCCAAGGCGCACCGCACGCAGGAAGCCAACCGCCAGGACGCCCGCGCCAAGCTCGCCGCGCTGCTCGAGGAAGCCCAGACCGAACCCAAGCGCCGCGCCAGGACGCGGCTCAACCGCGTCGGCAAGACCGAGCGGCTGAAGGTCAAGAAGGCGCGCGGTGCGGTGAAGGCGGGGCGGGGGCGGCCCAGCGCCTCGGACTGGTGAGGCTCAGGCGGCCGCGGCATCGATCACCATGAAGGTCGGGTAGGCCATGCCGCGGGCGTATTTGACCGGATCGATCGCTTCCAGTTCGGGCGCGGGGCGGGTTTCGTGCACGCCCCGCAGCGCGAATCCGGCCGCCAGCAGCGGATTCACCATCTCCTCGAAGGACCGGTAGTAATCGGGCACCACCACCGGATCGGCGGTGAAGCCCTTCCACGTCGCCTCGACATACTGGACGCCGAAGGGGCTCGGCGGGCGATACCAATCGTAGGCGCCCATCGGATGCTGGACGCTGAACACCAGCCGCCCGCCGGGACGCAGCAGGCGCCGGAACTCGCCGAGCGGCACCGACCAGTCGCGCACGTAATCGATGGCGAGCGAGGAGACGACAAGGTCGAACCCTGCATCGTTAAGCCCCGCGAGCGGCTGCGCCATGTCGGCGACGAACACCTCGGCGGCGGGCGCGCGGGCCTGCGCCAGCCGGACCATCGCCGGGCTGACATCGAAGGCGGTCACCCGCGCCGCGCCCGCAGCCAGAAGGTCGCGCGTCAGGAACCCCGGTCCGCACCCCGCATCGAGCACCGCCAGCCCCTCGACCGCGCCGATCACCCGGCGGATCGCGGGGTGCTCGTTGTAGCCGTTCTCCGCCTTGGTCTCGGCCTTGGCGGCATAGGCCTCGGCCAGCCTCTCGTAGGCGGCGAGCGCGATCGGGCGGTCGGGGTCGGTCATGGCCCTGTCTCTATGCGGCAGGATGGCGCAGGGCAATCGGCCAGCCGCCTTGACTTTTCCCCGTGAATCGGCGAATGGCGCGCCCGTGTGGCGGTGTGCCGGGCCTTCCGGGCGCGCCGCTATTTGCTTTTTCAAGCCCGGGTGAACGTCCGCCGGGCCGACCCAGTTGACAGGAACCCGCCATGGCGAAGCCCACCACCGTCAAGATCCGCCTCGTCTCGAGCGAGGGCACCGGCTTCTTCTACGTGACCAAGAAGAACCCGCGCAACATCACCGAGAAGATGAGCTTCCGGAAGTATGACCCGGTGGCGCGCAAGCATGTCGAGTTCAAGGAAGCCAAGATCAAGTAAGATCGGCCTTCCGCCTCCGCCCAAACGGGCGGTTGCGATAATTCATCGACAGTTCAAGCCTGCGGCCCTAGTCGCGTCGGCATGACCAGACAGCTTCCCTTCGCCCGCACGCTGGCGCTCTCCCTGGGCGCCGGCGCGCTTGCATTGGGGCTTGCCCCCGGCCAGCCCACCTTCCTCGCCCCGCCGGCTGCCGCACAGGCCGCCAGCGATCTCGACCGCGTGGTCGGCGCGCTCCGGGCGATCTCGACGATGAAGGCCGATTTCGTCCAGACCGACCGGCAGGGCCAGACCCTGCGCGGGGTGATGACGCTGAAGCGTCCGGGCAAGATCCGCTTCGACTATGGCAAGGACGCCGATTTCCTCGTCGTCTCCAACGGCAAGTCGCTCTACGTCGTCGACTACGAGGTCGCCCAGGTCGAACGCTGGCCGATCGGCAATTCGCCGCTTGGCGCGCTGTTCGATCCCGACAAGGACGTGAAGCGTTACGGCAAGCTGGTGCCGACCGGGAACCCCGATGTGCTGAGCGTCGAGGTGCGCGATCCGAAGAAGCCGGAATTCGGCATGATCACGCTGATCTTCGTGAAGAATGCCGCGGCGCCGGGCGGGCTGCAGCTGACTCATTGGGTCGCGCTCGATGCGCAGAACAACCGCACCCGGGTGAACCTGTCGAACCAGCGTTACGGCGTGGCGGTGGCCGACAGCGCCTTCACTTTCAGGGACCCGCGCCGAACCGCCCGCCGCCCGGGCTGAATTGTGGGCCGCTCGACGAACGGTTGTAGGGAGGCGACAAAAAATCGGAGGCGTTCATGTGAATGAAAGCCTCCAGCGGCTAATCATTCTCAACAAGGCAGGCCGAAGGGAGGTTTCCCCCCTGTTGCCCACCCTTCACCAAGGGCCCGCCTTGCACAAGCGTGACGAACGCTCCATGGAACCCCCGACCCATCGCCCCCGGGTCGGGGGTTTTTGTTTGGCTTTTTGGTGTTCCGCACGCCATCCGGCGTGCGAAATCCTCGCTGATGCGACCTGAAGGTCGCATCCCTGCGGGCGGCCGTTCGGCCTTTCGGCGGCTGCGCCGCCGGGCTCTATCTCCTACTCCCAGCCAAGTGCCCTGCGGATGATCGCGTAGATCACGTTCTGCTCGATCACTCCGCGCGCCCGTTCGGCGCCGGGGCCGGTGGCGAACAGCGCGACATCCTCGCCGCCGTGGGTTTCAGACGGGAGCGGCACCAGCGCCTGCTGGCGGGCGGCAAGGCCGGTCTGCGGCACGGGGCGCGCGTGCTCGCCGTCGCCGTCCTCGTCCTTGTGGATCCCGCCCGGGCCATTGGCATAACCGAGCGTGGTGTAGGGCTTGCCGTCGATCGCCGGGGCGGGCGAGGTGCCGTCGCCCCCGTCCTCGCCGCGTCCGGCGGGCGGCACCACCAGCCCGAGGATGTCGTTGCCGCGCCGCGGATAGCCGGCGATGGTGAAGACGTGGCTGTGATCGGCGGTGACCATGATCAGCGTCTCGGCCGGATCGGTGTTCTCGACCGCATATTGCACCGCGCGCGCGAACTCGACCGCCTCCTCCAGCGCGTAGCCGGCCTGCCCGGCGTGGTGCGCGTGGTCGATCCGCCCGCCTTCGACCATCAGGTAGAAACCGTCAGGGTCGGCCTCGAGCCGCGCGATCGCCTGCGCGGTCATGTCGGTGAGGGTCGGCTCGGGCGAATCCGGCTTGCGATCGGCCATGAAGGTCAGGTGGCTGGGGTTGAACAGGCCGAGCACCGGCTTGTCCATCGGCGCGCCGGCCAGCGCGGCTGCATCGCGCACCACCACCCCGCCGTTCTTCGCCGCCCATTGCGCGGGCAGATCGGCGGCCGCATCGGCGCGCCGGCCGCCGCCGTTCCTCCCGTAGAACATCCCCGACCCGCCGCCGAGCGCCACGTCGAACTGCGCCTCGGCGAGCTGGAGCGCGATATCCTTGCAGCCCTGCCCCTGCTGGTCGGCGGGAATGTCCCTGTCGCTCTCCCAGTCGCGGTCGGCGCTGCGCGAATAGACGCTCGCCGGGGTGGCGTGGGTGAGACGGGTGGTGGTGACGATCCCGAGCGCGAGGCCGCGCCGCTTCGCCTCCTCGCCCAGCAAGGGCAGCGGGTTGGCGAGCGCGTCCTTGCACACGCCCTTCTCCGCCTCCGGCCCGATGCCGAGCACGCCGATGCGGGTCTTCACCCCCGAATGCATCGCCGTGGCCGTGCCCGCGCTGTCGGGGACCTGGGCATTGGTGTTGTAGGTCTTGACCAGCGCCACGTTCGGGAATTTCTCGAAGCTGAGGCTGTTCTCCTCGCCTGTCTCCCCGCGCTTCTGCCCGTCATAGATGCGCGCTGCGGTGATGGTGGAGATGCCCATGCCGTCGCCGATGAACAGGATGACGTTCTTCGCCTTGCCCGGCGCCGGGGCTGCGGGGCGGGTATCGTTGTAGCCGGTCGCCCCATTCGTATTGATGGTGGCGACGCAGCCGGCGAGCGGCAGGGCGGCGGCGAGCAGGGCGACGAGGGCGCGGGTCTGGATCATGCGGGTCTCCGGGAATGCCGCCCCGCCCTATCGCGCCGCCATGCGACATGAAAGTGAAAGCTGGAAAACCGCGCCGCGCCCCCCTAAGTCCGCCCCCATGCTGTCTGTCGCCACCTGGAACATCAACTCCGCGCGCCTGCGCGTGGGCCTCATCGAGAAGCTGCTCACCGAGGCCGCGCCCGACATCCTGTGCCTCCAGGAGATCAAGTGCGAGAGCCACCTGTTTCCGGCCGAGGCACTGGCCGCGCTCGGCTACACCCATCAGGCGGTGAGCGGGCAGAAGGGCTATCACGGCGTCGCCACGGTCAGCCGCGTGCCCATCCGCGAGGTCACCCGCCACGACTGGCAGGACAATGGCGAGGCGCGGCACATCGGGGTCGAGGTGCTGGGCAAGGACCTGCTGATCGAGAACGTCTATGTCCCCGCCGGCGGCGACGTGCCCGACCGGGAGGTGAACCCCAAGTTCGGGCAGAAGCTCGACTTCCTCGGGCGGATGACGCGGTGGGCGGACACGCTCGACCGCCCGACGCTGATCGTCGGCGATTTCAACATCGCCCCGCTCGAAAGCGACGTGTGGAGCCACAAGCAGCTGCTGAAGGTCGTCAGCCACACGCCGATCGAGGTCGAGACGCTGGGCCGGTTCCAGGATGCCCACGGCTGGGTCGATCTCGGCCGCCAGCACATCCCCGCGCCCGGGCGCTACTATTCGTGGTGGAGCTACCGCAATCCGGGCTGGCAGGAGAACGACAAGGGCCGCCGCCTCGACCACATGTGGGCCTCGCCCGCCGTGGCGCAGCAGGCGCGCGCGCACCGCGTGATCGAAGAGGCGCGGGCGTGGGAGCAGCCGTCCGATCACGTGCCGCTGGTGACGGAGTTCGACATCTGAGTGGCCCCTCTCCCGCCCCGTCCCCCGAGCGCCGCGCGGCGCAGGCGGTGGACGCCCTGCGCCACGGCTGGCCGCTGGCCTTCGCGGGCGGGCCCGTCCTGCTGCCGGTCGAGACTGCCATCGCCCAGAGCGCGCGCGCGCCGCGGATGCTGATCTCGGCGGCGCGCGCCGCCACGCTCAAGCTCGCCAACCAGCGCGAGGCCGCGGTGCCCCACGCCCCGGTGCTGATCGCGGGGGGCGAGGACTTCTCCCTGCGCGAGGCGCTGCCGATCGCCGACCCGGCGCTTGATCTCGGCAATCCGCTGAAAGGCCCGTTCAAGGCGGTGAGCCTCGACTGGGCCGAGACTGCCGCCGCGGCGCTCGAACTGGCGCGGATCGCCGGAATCCTGCCCGCCTTCCTCGTCGATCCGGCGGAAGCGGGCGAGGCGGTGCCGGTCGCCGTGTCGGACCTTGCCGCCTATGCCGATGCGGGCCAGCTGCGGATCGTCACCCGCGCGCGCCTGCCGGTTTCTGCCTGCGAGGAGGCGGAGATCGTCGCCTTCCGTTCGGCGGCGGACCTGCGCGAGCACGTGGCGCTGATCATCGGCACGCAAAGCGGCGACCGCCTGCCGCTGGTGCGGCTCCATTCCGAGTGCCTGACCGGCGACATCCTCGGCAGCCTCAAGTGCGACTGCGGCCCGCAGCTCGACGCCGCGCTCCATGCGATGGCGCACGAGGCGCGCGATTCGGGCGGGTGGGGCGTGCTGCTCTACATGCGGCAGGAGGGGCGCGGCATCGGCCTCGTCAACAAGCTGCGCGCCTACCGGTTGCAGGACCAGGGCTTCGACACGGTCGAGGCCAACCAGCGCCTCGGTCTGCCCGACGAGGCGCGCGATTTCCCCGTGGCGGCGCGGATGCTGGAGCTGCTGGGGGCGACGACGATCCGGCTGCTGACCAACAATCCCGCGAAGGTCCGCGCGCTCGAGGCGGCGGGGATCACGGTCAGCGAGCGGGTGCCGCACCAGCTCCCCGAAAACCCCCACAACGCGCGCTATCTGGCGACCAAGCGCGACCGGTCGGGGCATTTGCTTATCTGAGAACGGTCGCAATGTGACGGCACGCCTGCACCGGTTCGACGGTGGCATCGGGTTTTCAAATTATCAGCCCAAAGTCGGACTTTCCAGAGACGCGCCCGAAGCGGACAAAGCGGACACCCTGTCCGCCTCTCCGCTCAGTAATTTCATCAATAATATCAGATGATAAACTCCAATTCCCCAAAGCGGACGGACAGGGAAGCCGGGCCTTGTTTCGCGCCGCGCTTATTCAACGGCCTCGCAGGCCGGACACAACAATGGGAAAGAGCAGGGGTGCATCGTAGCGGCTGGCGGGGATGTAGGAAAATCTCCCCTCGTCGCCCCGTGCATGACACGGGGCTTGGCTGACTTACCTTCGGGGGGGCGAGGAAGAAGAGCCTAACCCCGTGTCAAGCACGGGGCGACGACTGATGGGGTGGCGGCTTCAGCCTCGTCTCGGCCAAAACCTGCCGTCCCGAAAGCGACCCAGTTGTCGACATTCAATGCATTGGGCAGATTGCGCTAATGGGCAAGCGATCCGGCGTTCCGCACCGAGACGATGAACTGAGCAAACTCAGTAATGAGGAGTTGCGGTCGGAACTCTCCAGGTCGCGGAGCCGATTGAGTATCGCTCCTTCAGCAGCAACGGCTAAGCAGTGGCGTAAGCGCATTCACTGGCTCGAAAGCGCGCTGGCTGCACGCGAAAGCGAATGACTACTAACCATCCGATTGTGTTGAAAAACACCCCCTTGCAATGGTGGTAAAGTATTGATTCTATGTCT
>VFQN01001160.1_pt1 | contig 45598 bp, 43 predicted proteins | sample 3512371 | NCBI WGS metagenome assembly VFQN01 (sample SAMN10412370, study PRJNA504923) | tailings metagenome | isolation source: Replicate 2 from Balatoc abandoned mine | place: Philippines: Itogon, Benguet | collected 2017-08-28
CCGGGACGGCCGTCCCTACCACAACCTCCGGGACGGTCGTCCCTGCCACGACCACCGTGACACCGTCTCTACCAGGACCTCCAGGACGGCCGTCCCTCCCGGACCTGTGGTGAGGTCCTCCGTCGGCACCCTTGCACCCGGCACTCAGTACCCGTCACCCGGTACCCGGCACCCGGATTCCATTGCAGATGAGCGCGCGGCGGGCTAGCATCTACGGGTTCAGCTCCTGCCGGGAGACCGGCGGGGGTGGGGCAGGAGGCGGTGTGCGCGTGATGGGCACGTGCGACCGCGCTTGCGCCAACTTTCACAAGCGCCACCCCGCCGCGCGCGCGGCCACGAACTCGCATGGACGGCTGGCTTCCGATTCTCCTGTTGATGGCCTTCGGCTTCTCCTTTGCCGCGGGCAACGTCTTCCTGTCGCAGTTCCTCGGCCCGCGGAACCCGACGGCCGAGAAGCTGGCGCCCTATGAATGCGGCATGCCGCCGGTGGGAGACGCACGGGAGCGCATGTCCGTGCGGTTCTACCTCGTGGCGATGATCTTCCTGCTGTTCGACATCGAGGTGGCGTTCCTCTACCCCTGGGCCGTCGCGCTGCGCGAGCTGCACTGGACCGGGTTCGTCCAGATTCTGGTGTTCTTCCTGATCCTCGTCTCCGGCTACGTCTACGTCTGGCGCAAGGGCGCGCTCGACTGGAACACGCGAGACTGACGGCCGGGATCAGGTGTCGAAGTAACTGACGGACGGCACAGCCAATGGCAGATATCGAGATTCCCGTACTCACGACGACGGTGGACAAGCTGGTGGGGTGGGCGCGCCGGTCGGCGATCTGGCCGGTGGCGTTCGGCCTGGCCTGCTGCGCCATCGAGATGATGGCGATGGCGGCCAACCGCTACGACATCGCCCGCTTCGGCGCCGAGGTCTTCCGCGGCTCGCCGCGGCAGGCCGACCTGATGATCGTGGCCGGCCGCCTCTCGCGGAAGATGGCGCCGGCGCTGCGCCGCGTCTACGACCAGATGCCCGAGCCCAAGTGGGTCATCTCCATGGGCGCGTGCGCGTCGGTCGGCGGGGTGTTCGACAACTACGCCATCGTCCAGGGGGTGGATCAGGTGGTGCCCGTCGACGTGTTCGTGCCGGGCTGCCCGCCGCGTCCCGAGTCGCTCATCTACGGGATCATCCAGCTGCAGCGGAAGATGGCCCGGACGCCGCAGCCGCTGGTCAACCTGGGCTGAGACGACATGGATTTCGCGACACGACTCGAGGCCCTGCGGCAGGCGTTGCCCGACGTGACGATCGAGGAGGTGCCGGCGGTCGACCAGCCGGCGATCGTCGTGCCGGCGGCCGACATCGAGCGGGTGGCGCGCCAGTTGCGCGAGCATCCGGCGCTGCAGTTCCAGGCCCTTGCCGAGCTCACGGCAGCCGATTTCTGGCCGCGTGAGCCGCGGATCGAGGTGGTGTACCACTTCGTCTCGATGGGCCCGGAGGCCGTCGGCGCCGGGGCGCCGGCGCCGCAGCGCCTGCGCGTCAAGGTGCGCGTGGGCGGCGACCACCTGCGCGTGCCCACCATCTGCGGGGTGTACCCCAACGCCAACTGGTACGAACGCGAGGTGTTCGACCTGTTCGGCGTGGCGTTCGACGACCATCCCGACCTGCGGCGCATCCTGATGCCGGAGGACTGGGACGGCCACCCGGCACGCAAGGACTACCCGGTGCAGATTCACAAGGCCGTCGACGTCGGCGCGGCCCTGCAGGTCACCGAAGAGGAGTTCGTGCGCAACATCGAGCGGCAGAAGCGTGCCGCCGGTGCAAGCGCCGGATTCGACGTGCAGTGACCGACGTCGAGTCTCGCGTTGGCCGGGCGATCGCCGACGCGGTGGACGCGCATCAGCGCACCGCCGCCGTGCTCGTGCCGGCCGTGGCCGACGCGGCGGCGCGCATGATTGCCGCGCTGCGCGCGGCGCGTACGATTCTGGTCTGCGGCAACGGGGGCAGTGCGGCGGAGAGCCAGCACTTCGCGGCCGAGTTGACAGGCCGTTTTCAGCGCGAGCGGCGTGCGCTGGCCGCCATCGCGCTGAGCGTCGACACGAGTGCCCTGACGGCCATCGGCAACGACTACGGCTTCGACAGGGTGTTCGAGCGCCAGGTCGACGCGCTGGGCCGGCCAGGGGATGTGTTGCTGGCCATCTCCACGAGCGGGCGTTCGCCGAACGTGGTCAAGGCCGCCGAGACGGCCCGTCGTCGCGGCATGACGGTGGTGGCGCTGACCGGAGCCGACGCGAGCGCCCTCGGCGAACTGGCCGACATCGTGCTGGCGGTGCCGCATGCGGTGACGGCGCACGTGCAGGAGGTGCATCTCACCCTGCTGCACGTGTTGTGTGACGAGATCGAGCGCGACCTGGCCGGCGAACCCTGAGCCTCGAGCCCTGAGTCCTGAGCCCATATGGCAGAAATCCGCACCGAGACGATGACGGTCAACATGGGGCCGCAGCACCCTGCGACCCATGGCGTGCTGCGTCTGGTGGTCGAGCTCGACGGCGAGCAGATCATCAGCGCGCAGCCCACGATCGGCTACCTGCACACCGGCATCGAGAAGACGGCCGAGCAGAAGAAGTGGCAGCAGGTGGTGCCGCTCGTCGAGCGCATGGACTACCTCGGCCCGCAGTCCAACGCGCTGGCCTACGTGCTGGCGGTCGAGAAGCTGCTCGGCATCGAGGTGCCCGAGCGGGTGCAGAACATCCGCGTGCTCATCGCGGAGCTGCAGCGCATCTCGAGCCACCTGGTGTGGCTCGGCACCCACGGGATGGAAATCGGCGCCATCACGATGATGATGTACTGCTTCCGCGAGCGGGAGCTGCTGCTCAACATCAACGAGATGCTCGCGGGCTTCCGCCTGTTCCCGTCCTACATCCGCATCGGCGGCCTGCGCGAGGACCTGCCCACGGGCTTCCACGACGCCGTCAACGCCTTCCTCGACCGCTTCCCCGCGAAGATGGACGAGTACGAGGGCATGCTCACCAAGAACTCGATCTGGCTCGGCCGGACCAAGGGCGTGGGCATCCTCACGAAGCAGGACGTGCTCGACTGGGGCCTGCTCGGGCCCATCGCGCGCGGGTCGGGCATCAAGTACGACGTGCGCAAGGCGTTCCCGTACCTCACGTACGACAGCTACGACTTCGCCGTGCCGACCAGCGAGGTGGGCGACGTCTACGCGCGCTACCAGGTGCGCGTTGCCGAGATGCGCGAGAGCTTGAAGATCTGCAAGCAGGCCATCGCCCGCATCACGCCCACCGGCGTGTGGGGTGTGGACGACCCGCGCGTCGTCCCGCCGCCCAAGGACAAGGTCTATTCGGAGATGGAAGCGCTCATCCAGCACTTCCTGATCTACTCGCAGGGCTTCACGGTGCCGGCCGGCGACGCGTACGTGCCCATCGAGGGGCCGCGCGGTGAGCAGGGGTTCTATGTCGTCTCGGACGGCACCAACCGGCCGGTGCGCGTCAAGTCGCGGCCGCCGACGTTCCTCGCGTTGCAGGCGCTGCCCAAGCTGATCGCGGGCGGCCTGATCGCGGACGTCATCGCGGTGATCGGGTCGGTGGACGTGGTGATGGGGGATTCGGATCGATGAGTTTCCATCCGCAGATGCCCTACGGCGAGGGCTGGCACAAGAGTGAGCGGTTCATTCCCGAGGAAGGTCCGGCCTTCGCCTTCACGCCGGAGCACCGGGCACAGCTCGAGGAGCTGTGCACGCACTACCCGCCCGAGCGCCGCAAGTCGGCGATCATCTCGGCGTTGTACATGGTGCAGGCGCAGCAGGGGCACATCACCGGCAACGCGATGCGCCACGTGGCCGAGGTGATCGGCTGCACCACGGCCGACGTGGAGGACGTGGTCACCTACTACGTCATGTTCTTCACCAAGCCGGTGGGCACGTACGTGCTGCAGGTGTGTCGCACGCTCTCGTGCGCCCTCAACGGCGCCGAGAAGGTCACCGCGGAGCTGTGCCGGCACCTGCACGTCAAGCCGAACGAGACCACGGCCGACGGCCTGTTCACGGTGATGGAGTTCGAGTGCCTCGGGGCCTGCGACCGGGCCCCGGTGATCATGGTCAACAACGAGCACTGGCACGAGTGCCAGCAGCCCGAGGACGTGCCGGCGCTCATCGAGGGCCTCCGCACGAAGGGCCTCGCGGCGCTGTCGGGGTGCCATCTGGTGAAGGAGCGCGCGTAGCCATGTTCGAGCCGGTCCTGACCAAGTACGTCAACGAGCCGAACGGCTACACGCTGGACTTCTACGTCCAGCACGGCGGCTACCAGGCGATGAAGGCCGCCTTCGCGATGACGCCCGACGCCATCGTCGACAGCGTGAAGAAGTCGGGCCTGCGCGGCCGGGGCGGCGCCGGCTTCCCGACGGGCCTGAAGTGGTCGTTCGTGCCGAAGGACAACCCGAAGCCGAAGTACCTCTGCGTCAACGCCGACGAGTCGGAACCCGGCACGTTCAAGGATCACGTGCTGATGGAGCGCAACCCGCACCTGCTGTTCGAGGGGTGCGTGATCGCCTGCCGGGCCATCGGCGCCAAGACCTGTTACATCTACATCCGCGGCGAGTTCTACCACGTGCAGAAGCTGATGGAGGCCGAACTCGCCAAGGCGCGGGCCGCCGGCTACGTGGGCAAGAACATCCTCGGCACCGGCGAGGACTGCGAGATCTGGATCCACCGCGGCGCCGGCGCCTACGAGGCCGGCGAGGAGACCGCGCTCATCGAGTCGCTCGAGGGCAAGCGCGCGCAGCCGCGGCTCAAGCCGCCCTTCCCGGCAGTGGTCGGCCTGTACGGCTGCCCGACGGTCGTCAACAACGTCGAGACCATCTGCAACGTGCCGCTCATCATCGAGAAGGGGCACGAGTGGTACGCGAGCATCGGGCCCGAGAAGAACACCGGCCCGAAGCTGTTCTGCATCAGCGGGCACGTGAAGAAGCCCGGCGTCTACGAAGCGCCGATGGACACGACGCTGCGGCAGCTGATCTACGACTACGCCGGTGGCATCCGGCACGACCGGCAGATCAAGGCCGTGATTCCCGGAGGGTCGTCGACGCCGGTGCTGCTGCCCGACAAGCTCGACACGCACCTGAGCTTCGACGGCATGGTGGCTGCGGGCTCGATGCTCGGCTCGGCCGCCGTCATCGTGATGGACGAGACCACCAGCATGGTCTGGGCGGCGAAGAACCTGATCCACTTCTACAAGCACGAGTCGTGCGGCAAGTGCACGCCGTGCCGCGAAGGCGTGGACTGGCTGTACAAGATCCTCGACAAGATCGAGCGCGGCGACGGCGAGCTGCGCGACATCGACCTGCTGCTCAGCGTGTGCGACAACATCGGCGGCAAGACGCTGTGCCCGTTCGGCGACGCCGAGATCGCGCCCGTGATCAGCACGATCCAGCACTTCCGCGACGAGTACGAGACCTACGTCCGCACGGGCGCCTCGCCCGTGCAGAGCGACTTCCGCGCGGCCGAGCCCGTCGGCGCCCACTAGCGAGCAGATCCCGTGCCGACGCTCACTCCAAGCCTCGTCTTCCAGTTCTCGCTCATCGTCGTCGTCTTCTTCGCGCTGCAGATTTCCGCGGCGGTGCTCGTGTACTTCGAGCGGAAGATCTCGGGATGGGCGCAGCAGCGCGTGGGCCCCAATCGCGTGGGTCCGCTCGGCCTCCTGCAGCCGCTGGCCGACATCGTCAAGCTGATCTTCAAGGAGGAGCTCCGGCCGCAGGCCGCCGACAAGTGGCTCTTCTACCTGGCGCCGATCCTGTCGGCGACCACCGCGTTCGCGGCGTTCGCCGTCATCCCGTTCGGGCCGCCCACCACGCTGTTCGGGCTGCTCGAGAAGCCGGTGCCGTTGCAGATTGCCGACCTCAACGTCGCGGTGCTCGTGGTGTTCGCCATCACCTCGATGGGCATCTACGGCATCGTGCTCGCCGGCTGGGCCTCCAACAGCAAGTACTCGCTGCTCGGCGGCCTGCGCAGTTCGGCGCAGATGATCAGCTACGAGCTGGCGTACGGCATGTCGCTCGCGTCGGTGCTGGTGATCGCCAACACGCTGTCGCTCAAGGAGATCGTGGACCAGCAGGCGGGGGTGTGGTGGCTGTTCGGCGCGATTCCCTGGCCGAAGTGGTACGTCTCGCTCACGCCGGTGGCGTTCTTCATCTTCTTCGTCGCGGGCATCGCCGAGACCAACCGCGCGCCGTTCGACTTCCCCGAGGCCGAGCAGGAACTCGTGGCCGGCTACCACACCGAGTACAGCTCGATGTCGTTCGCGCTGTTCTTCCTGGCCGAGTACGTGAACATGGTGGTCGTCTGCGGCGTGACCGTGAGCCTCTTCCTCGGCGGCTTCTACATGCCTGGCCTGCCCGACTGGCTGGGGCCGCTGTGGTTCCTGCTGAAGCTCGCGGTGCTGCTGTTCTTCTACATCTGGATGCGGTGGACCCTGCCGCGGTATCGCTACGACCAGCTGATGGACTTCGGCTGGAAGCGGCTGCTGCCGATCTCGATCGTCAACCTGCTGGTGACTGCGGCCGGCGTTCTCTACTGGAGCTGAGACACGTGGCGCCCTGGCTCTTCTACCTGTTCGCCGTCATCGCCGTCGGGTGCTCGCTCGGCGTGATCGGCCAGCGCAACCCGATGTACAGCGTGCTGCTGCTCATCGGATCGTTCGTCGCGCTCGCCGGCCTGTACGTCGGCCTCGACTCGCCGTTCGTGGCCGTCACCCAGATCGTGGTCTACGCCGGCGCGATCATGGTGCTGTTCCTGTTCGTCGTGATGCTGCTCAACGCCCCGCGCGAGGACGTGGCGCCCGGCGCCCAGGTGCCGATCCCCGGCGGCGTCAAGGTCGTGGGGTCGCTGCTCGCGGTCGCGATGGGGGCCATGCTGCTCTGGGCGGTGAGCCGGCTCGCGTCCACTCCGATTCCCGCCGACGCGCAGGCCGCCTCACGCGTGGCGTCGGTGCGCGAGATCGGGCTGATGCTGTTCCGCGATCACGCGTTCGCGTTCGAGGTCACCTCGATCCTCATCCTCGTCGCCATGGTGGGCGCCGTGGTGCTGGCCAAGAAGACCATCTGAGGCTCGCGTCTGCCGATGATCACGCTCAACCACTTCCTGCTCCTCTCGGCCCTGCTCTTCAGCATCGGCACGGCCGGCGTGTTCCTGCGCCGTAACCTGATCACGCTGCTGCTGTCGGTCGAGATCATGCTGAACGCCGTGAACCTCACGTTCGTGGCGATCGGCCGGTTCAACGGGTCGGTCGAGGGCCAGATCATCACGTTCTTCGTGATGACCGTGGCCGCGGCCGAAGCCGCCGTGGGCCTGGCCATCGTCATCGCCCTGTTCCGGCACCGGGAGACGCTGTCGCCCGATGCCTTCACCTCCCTGAAGTGGTAGGGCGACAAGACACGATGCTCCTGTCCATCATCCTCGCCCCGTTCATCGGGTTCCTGATCAACGCCACGCTCGGGCGCCGCCTCTCCAAGGCCGTGTCGGGCGGCGTGGCCGTCGGCGCCATGGTCGTCGCGTTCGGCATCTCGGTCGCCGCCGCGGCGCAGATCTTCGGCGCGCCTGCCGACGCCCGTGTCATCGAGCAGACGGTCTTCACCTGGATGACGTCGGGCGACTTCACGGTGCCCTTCACGCTCCGGCTCGATCCGCTGGCCACGCTGATGATCCTCGTGGTCACCGGCATCGGCTCGCTCATCCACCTCTACTCGACGAGCTACATGCACGAGGAGGTGGACGGCGAGTACGCCCGCTACTTCTCGTACCTGAACCTGTTCGCGGCGTTCATGCTCACGCTGGTGCTCGGCGCCAGCTTCCCGATCATGTTCGTGGGCTGGGAAGGCGTGGGCCTCTGCTCGTACCTGCTGATCGGCTTCTGGTTCACCAAGAAGTCGGCGAGCGACGCCGGCAAGAAGGCGTTCGTCGTCAACCGCATCGGCGACTTCGCGTTCATCCTCGGCATGTTCGGCGCCTTCGTCACGTTCGGCACGCTCGACTTCAAGGCCATCGCCGAGCAGGTCGCGACGATGCCGACCGAGGTGACCTGGGGCATCCTCTCGGCCACCACGCTGCTGTTCTTCATCGGGGCGACCGGCAAGTCGGCGCAGATTCCGCTCTACGTCTGGCTGCCCGACGCCATGGAGGGCCCGACGCCCGTCTCGGCCCTCATCCACGCCGCGACGATGGTGACCGCGGGCGTGTACATGATCGGTCGCAACGCCGAGCTGTTCGCGCACGCCCAGCAGACGATGCAGATCGTGGCCGTCATCGGCGCGCTCACCGCTCTCATGGCCGGCACGATCGGCCTGGTGCAGAACGACATCAAGCGCGTGCTGGCCTATTCCACGGTCTCGCAGCTCGGGTACATGTTCCTCGCCATGGGCGTGGGGGCGTTCTCGGCCGGCGTCTTCCACCTCTACACCCACGCGTTCTTCAAGGCGCTCATGTTCCTCGGGTCGGGCTCGGTGATCCACGTGATGGCCGGCGAGCAGGACATGCGGAAGATGGGCGGGCTGAAGAAGTACATGCCCATCACGTACTGGACGTTCGTGATCGGCGCGGCCGCCATCGCCGGGGTGCCGGGCCTGGCCGGCTTCTTCAGCAAGGACGAGATCCTCTTCCAGACGTTCTACACGGGCCACACCGGACTCTGGGCCATCGGGGCGCTCACCGGGTTGCTGACGGCCTGCTACATGTTCCGCCTGATCTTCATGACGTTCCATGGGCCGGAGCGGTTCGAGGTGCACGCGGCAGGGCATGGTCACGCGGCACATGGGGCGCACGGGCACGACGACCATGCCCACGACGCCCACGTCGGGGGGCACGGGCACCCCTCGACTTCGCTCGGGGCAAGCGGCCATGGGCACGGGCACGGCGCGCCGCACGAGTCGCCGTGGGCCATGGCGCTGCCGCTGGTGATTCTCGCGGTCGGGTCGGTGGTGGCCGGGTACGTGGGCGTGCCGCATGCGCTCGGCGGCCACAACCAGATCGAGACGTTCCTGCACCCGAGCTTCCATCCCGCGTCGGTGCATGGACCTGCCACCGCGGGCGACCACGGCGCTGCCGATTCCACTGGTGGGCACGGCTCTCCGAGCCGCCCGGCAGGTGACGCGCACACGACCCCGTCGTCGGACCACGGTGCCGCCGCGGTGACCGGCGGAGTCGAAGGGCACGACGAGGCCGAGAAGACGCGCATCGAGCTCACGCTCATGGGCGTGTCCACGGTGCTGGCCTTCGTGGGCATCGGCCTGGCGGCGTTCTTCTTCCTCCAGCGTCCCGAGGCTGCCGATGCGGCCGCGCGCAGCCTGGCGCCGCTGCACCGGCTGCTGCTCAACAAGTACTACGTGGACGAGATCTACGACGCCGCGGTGGTGCACCCGCTGCGCGACGGTTCGAGTTCCGTGCTCTGGAAGACGGTGGATGCCCGGGTGATCGACGGCGCCGTCAACGGCACGGGGCATCTGGTGCGCGAGTCGGCCGGGGCCCTGCGGTTGCTGCAGACCGGCTCGGTGCGCGTATACGCGGCATCGCTCATCACGGGCGTGCTCCTGGTCCTGGGCTACTACCTCGCGCGATGACCTTCCCGCTGCTGTCCCTCACCGTGTTCGCGCCGCTGGTCGGCGCGCTCCTGCTCCTCGCGCTGCCGAACAAGAACGGCGAGCGCGACGGGCTCGTGCGCAACATCGCCCTCGGCATCTCGCTGGTGGTGTTCGCGCTCACGCTGGCGGTCTGGCGATCCTTCGATGCCGGCTCTGCCGACTTCCAGCTGGTCGAGCGGGTGCCGTGGATCGAGGCCTTCGGCATCGAGTACCACCTCGGGCTCGACGGCATCAGCCTGTGGCTGGTCGTGCTCACCGGCTTCCTCACGCCGCTGGCGCTGCTCTCGTCGTGGCACGGCATCGAGAAGAGCGTGAAGGAGTTCAGCTTCTTCATCCTCGCGCTCGAGACGGGCATGCTCGGCGTGTTCGTGTCGCTCGACCTGTTCCTCTTCTACATCTTCTGGGACGCGATGCTCATCCCGATGTACTTCCTCATCGGGATCTGGGGCTACGACCAGCGGGTGTACGCGGCGGTCAAGTTCATCCTGTACACGATGGCCGGCAGCGTGCTGATGCTGGTCGCCATCATCGGGCTGGCCGTGCTGCACGCGCAGGCCACCGGGCAATACAGCTTCAACCTCCTGCAGCTCTACCAGCTCACGCTCGACCCGCGCACGCAGCTGTGGTTCTTCCTGGCGTTCGCGCTGGCCTTCGCCATCAAGGTGCCGCTGTTCCCGTTCCACACGTGGCTGCCCGACGCGCACGTGCAGGCGCCCACGGCCGGTTCGGTGATCCTCGCGGGCGTGCTCCTCAAGATGGGCACGTACGGCCTCATCCGGTTCGCGTTCCCGCTGTTCCCCGACGCCGCGCTCCAGGTGGCGCCGTACATGGGCACGCTGGCCGTGATCGGCATCGTCTACGGCGCGCTGGTGGCGATGGTGCAGCCCGACATGAAGAAGCTGGTGGCCTACTCCTCGGTGAGCCACATGGGCTTCATCGTGCTCGGCATCTGCGCGGCCAACGTCCAGGGCATGCAGGGCGCCATCTACCAGATGCTGAACCACGGCATCAGCACCGGCGGCCTCTTCATGATCGTCGGCATGCTCTCGGACCGTCGCCACACGCGGCAGATCGCCGAGTACGGCGGCCTCAAGCACGTCACGCCGAAGCTGGTGGCGGCCTTCCTGATCATCACGCTCTCGTCGATCGGCATGCCGGGCCTCAACGGCTTCATCGGGGAGTTCCTGTCGATGCTCGGCGCGTACCGCTGGCGGCCGGTGCTGGCCGGCGTGGCGGCCACCGGCGTGATCCTCTCGGCCGTGTACATGCTGTGGATGTTCCAGCGGGTCAACTACGGTCCGCTGACCAACCCGAAGAACAAGGACCTGCACGACCTCGAGCCGCGCGAGTGGGCCGCCCTCGGGCCCACGCTCGTGATGGCCGTCGTGATGGGCATCGTGCCCAACGTGTTCCTCACCCCGATGGCGCCCGCGGTCGACCGGCTGGTCGAGCGGCTGCACGCGCAGCGCCCCGCCTACGCGGCGACCGCCAGCAACTCCACGGTCGCGGCTTCGGCGCGGGCCGTGCCCGTGACCACGCCGCGGCCCGTCCCGGCCGCCAACGGACCGCTCGGAGAGCGGTCCCTACCCTCAGTGATTTCCGAGCAGGCAGCCCGATGATGACCGACCTGCAAGCCATCATGCCGATCCTCATCGTCACGCTCACCGCGATCGTGACGATGGTGGCCGAGTCGTTCCAGCCCGAGGGCGAGCGCGTGCCGCTCGGCGGCCTGGGACTGATCGGCCTGGTCGGTGCCGCCGTCGCCTCCGGGTTGCTGTGGGGCCGCGACCTCACCGGGTTCGGCGTCATGCGCGCCGACAACTTCGCCCTCTTCGTCAACGTCGTGCTCTGTACGATCGGCGTGCTGACCATCCTGTTCTCGGGCCCCGTGGTCGACCGCGAGCGGATCCCGTCGGGCGAGTACTACACGCTGGTCCTCTTCGGCATCGTCGGCATGATGCTGATGGCCGGTGCGAGCGACCTGCTGGTCATCTTCCTCGCGCTCGAGGTCATGTCGCTGGCCGTGTACGTGCTGACCGGCATCCGACGCAGCAGCGAGGCCGGCGCCGAGGCGGCCTTCAAGTACTTCCTGCTCGGCGCCTTCTCCAGTGCGTTCTTCCTCTACGGCGTGGCGTTCACCTACGGCGTGGTCGGCAGCACGCGGCTCGAGCAGGTGGCCGCCACGCTCGCGAGCCAGGTCAGCGACCCGAGCGTGATGGGCATCCTCGCGGTGAGCCTGCTGCTGGTCGGCTTCGCGTTCAAGGTCTCGGCGGTCCCGTTCCACATGTGGACGCCCGACGCCTACGAGGGCGCGCCCACGCTGGTCACCGGCTTCATGTCCACCGGCGTGAAGGCCGCAGCCTTCGCCGCCTTCATCCGCGTGTTCCTCTCGGCCTTCGAGCCACTGCACGGCGAGTGGGCGCCCATCGTCTCGGCGCTGGCCGTGGCGACGATGGTGCTCGGCACGACGGTGGGCGTGGCGCAGGGCAACGTCAAGCGCATGCTGGCGTACTCGGCCATCGCGCACGGCGGCTACCTGCTGGTCGGGCTGGTCGCCGCCAACTCGGTCGGCAAGGCCGGCATGCTGTTCTACCTGGCGGCCTACGGCGTCACCAACGTCGCGGCGTTCGGCGTGATGGCGCTGCTCTCCACCGAGGACCACCCGCACGACAACGTCCGCGACTTCGCCGGCCTGTGGCAGCGGCGTCCCCTGATGGCCGCGCTGATGACGGTGTTCCTGCTCTCGCTCGGCGGCCTGCCGCCGACGGCGGGCTTCGTCGCCAAGTGGTACGTGTTCGCGGCGGCGGTGCAGGAGGGCTACTACGGCCTGGCGATCATCGGCGTGCTCACGAGCGTGGTGTCGGTCTACTTCTACCTGCGCATCGTGGTCCTGATGTACATGTCCGAGGAGGTCGCCGTCGACCCGGCCCCGGTCGTGCCGCGCAGCGCCATGGCCGGCCTGGCACTGGCGACCGCCGCGATCTTCTACCTCGGCGTCGTGCCCACGCGCGTGATCGACCTCGCCGTGCAGAGCGTGCAGGGATTGTTCTGAGAATGCCGCAATGCCGCAGTGCCGGAATGCTGCGATGAGGTCGGCATTCCTGGCATCCGGCATTCCCGGCATCGCGGCATCGCGGCATTTCCTATGTCCACCATTCTCGTGACCGGCGGCGCCGGTTTCATCGGCGCCAACTTCATCCATTACTGGATCGCCCATCGCCCCGGCCGCATCGTCAATCTCGACAAGCTGACGTACGCCGGCAACCCCGAGAACCTCGCGTCTCTGCAGGGTAGCGACCGGCACGAGCTGGTGCGCGGCGACATCGGCGACCGCGCGTGTGTCTCCGGCCTGCTGAACACCCACCGGCCGGTCGCGGTCGTCAACTTCGCGGCCGAGAGCCACGTGGATCGGTCCATCCACGGACCGGCGGCCTTCGTCGAGACCAACCTGGTCGGCACCTTCGCGCTGCTCGACGAGGTGCGTGCTTACTGGAGCAGCCTCGACGGCCCGGAGCGACAGGCCTTCCGCTTCCTGCACGTCTCGACCGACGAGGTCTATGGCTCGCTCGAACCCGGCGATCCGGCCTTCTCCGAGACGACGCCGTATGCGCCCAACAGCCCGTACTCGGCCTCGAAAGCCGGGTCGGACCATCTCGTGCGCGCCTACCACCACACGTACGGACTGCCGACGCTCACGACCAACTGCTCGAACAACTACGGGCCGTACCAGTTCCCCGAGAAACTGATCCCGCTCGTCATCCACAACGCCCTGGCGGGCAAGCCGCTGCCCATCTACGGCGACGGCCAGAACGTGCGCGACTGGCTGTACGTGGAGGATCACTGCTCGGCGATCGCGCGCGTACTCGATGCCGGGCGTCCGGGCGAAACCTACAACGTGGGCGGGAACAGCGAGCGCCGGAACCTCGCCGTGGTCCACACGCTCTGCGAGATCCTCGACCAGCTGCGCCCGCTGCCGTCGGGGGGCTACAAGGACCTCATCACGTTCGTGCGCGACCGCCCCGGGCACGACCGGCGCTATGCCATCGACCCCACCAAGATCCGGACGGAACTCGCGTGGGAGCCCGAATACACCTTCGAAACCGGCATGCGCCGGACGGTGCAGTGGTACCTCGACCACCAGGACTGGGTCGAGCACGTCACCACGGGCAGCTACCGCGAGTGGGTGACGGCGCAGTACGGCGCATAGCGCAGGGCGCATTGGCGCAGAGCGTCCAGCGCCGAACGCCTCCTCGCGCGCCGTCCCCCCGGCCTTGGCCCTGGCGGAGGTCGAAGGCGCGGGCGTGATCAGGCGCCGCGGGGCTTGAGTTGTGCGACGGCCTCGGCGACGCGCTGCTTCTCCTGTTCACCCCGCGCGAGCGCCTGGGCACGCGCCAGCACCATGGCGACCGCGTCGTGGTCGCCGCCCAGATACAGGACCGTCGCCAGCATCAGATAGTGCCGCGCGTTGCCCGGCTCGAGCAGGATGGCCTTCTTCGCCAGCTCGATGGACGGCGGCGCTTCACGTGTCTGCCGCATGCGGACGTAGGCCAGCAGCGACATCGCCCGGGTGAGGTCGGGCTTGAGCGCCAGTGCGCGCTCGAGGGCGGCCGACACATCGGTGAGGGGGTGATCGGCCGGCACGCGCGCGAGCTGCATCTCGGCCCACCCGAAGTGCGCCAGTGGGTCGTTGCTGCCCGCGGCGATTGCCTTCTCGAGGGCGGCCGTCGTTGCCTCGCGATCGCCGGAACGCCGTGCGACCCGCGCCTGCGCCATCCAGGCCTCGGGCAACGTGCCGTCGGCCGCCACGGCATCCCGGGCCAGCACCGCCGCCTGCGCCACTTCACCAGTGGTCACCGTCACGGTGGCCTGCAACGCCAGGGCCTCGGCTGGCGCCAACGGCCGCGCCGGCAACCCCTTGGTGAGATTGGCCATCGGGACCATGTCCTTGAGGGCCGGGAACTGGAATCGCGACAGGTACTGGCGGAACTGCCGCTCGAATGCGGCGACGTCGCCGAAGGCCGCGAGCGTCGCCTCGCGTGGCGGGGCGCCCTTGTCGAGCGCCTCCAGCAGCGTCATCAACTGCTGTCGGTGCGCCCCACCGTCGCCAAGCATCAGGAAGTGCGTGAGTGCCCAGCTCTGGGCGTAGAACACGCTCGCGCGGTTGCCCTCGTTGTAGTGGGGCGACGAGTGATCGACGGCCAGCAGCGTCTCGAGGGGTAGGAGCGTCCGCTCCTGCAGTTCTGCCAGGTGGAACGGCGCCGGCATGCCGAGCAGCACGGTGTCGGTGTCGAGCTGCGCCTGGCTGTACAGCTCGGACAACCCCTCGTCGAGCCACACCGGCACCGCGCCCATCGACTGATGGATCAGCCGGTGCATGTACTCGTGATAGGCGACCTGGAAGCGAGTCTCCTTGTCGAGGTCGAGGCGCAGCAGCACGACCTGCGCATCGTGCCCGGGCGCGAAGATGCCCCCGATGTCGTCGCGCGTGCTGCCGATCAGGCTCTTCAGCTGACGGCCCGTCTTGACGGCGACGATCGTCAGCGGCACGTCGGCTCGCACGGATATGCGCGATGTCTTCTGGAGCACCGCGTTGAGGCGCTCGAAGTTGGCGGCCACCTCGCGCGCATCGCGCGCGCCGCCGTTGGTCACCACGCGGAAGTTCGGCGACCGGACCTCGGTCCAGGTCTCAGCGTGTGCCGCAACGGCCAACAGGAACTGCGCCGAGAGCAACACGCAGGCGGGCGCGAGCATCGACACTCGGATCACTGCACTCTCGCAATCTGGAGGGTGAGGCAGTGTGCCTCAATGTGCGAGGACAGGCAAGGCCCGCGGCACTCCGGTCAGGCGCCAGACAACACGTCGACGACCGCATCGATCAATGCCGGTTCGTCTGCCTCGTCCACGGTCCGCAGGTCGAGACACACGGCATCCTCCGCGATGCGGGCGATGACCGGTGGCGTGCCGCCCCTCAGGCGCGCGAGTCGCTGGTCCGGTGCTCCACCCTCCAGCCGCACGAGCGTCGTCTGCAACGACGCGCCGGGCAGGCTGCCGCCACCGACCGTCGAGTGGCCGGGCGCTGTCGCACACGAGACGCCCCGCGCGCGCAGCTGCGCGACCAGTCGCGTGGCCCTCTCCGCCAGCGTGTCGTCGGTCACCGCGAGCATCCGCATCACCGGCACCGTGGACACGGCCCGCCCATCGGTGAAGGCCCGGATGGTGGCGTCCAGAGCCGCGTACCGCAGCTTGTCCACGCGAACGGCCCGCATCATCGGATGCTGCCGCAGGCGGGCGACGAGGTCCTCACGGCCCACGACGAGCCCGGCCTGTGGCCCACCGAGCAGCTTGTCGCCGCTGAAGGCGACCAGATCGACGCCCGCGCGCACGCTGTCGCGCACGGCAGGCTCCTGCGCGAGCAGGCGCCGTGCGGCGGGCGGAAACGCGTCGGCGTCGAACAGGTCGAGGCCCAGCCAGCCGCTGCCCTGATCCTCGATGAGCGGCACGCCGAAGCGTCGCGCCAGCGCCGCCAGGTCGGATACCTCCGGACGCTCCGTGAAGCCCTCGATGCGGAAGTTGGATGGGTGCACGCGCAGGATGGCGGCCGTGCGCTCGGAGATGGCCGCGGCGTAGTCGGCCACGCGCGTCCTGTTGGTGGTGCCCACCTCCCGCAGCAGTGCACCCGATCCGCGCAGGATGTCGGGCACACGGAATCCGCCGCCGATCTCGACCAGCTCTCCCCGGCTGATGACCACCTCGCGCCCGACGGCCACGGCCGCGAGGGCGAGCGTGAGACCGGCCGCCGTGTTGTTGGTCGCGACGCCGGCCTCCGCGCCCGTCGCCTCGCGCAGCGCCGCCTCGAGGTGTGCGTGGCGCGATCCGCGCTGCCCGCTCGCCAGAGCGAACTCCAGCGTGCTGTACCCCGTCGCCACCGCCTGCATCGCCACGATCGCATCCGACGACAGGGGCGCGCGGCCGAGGTTCGTGTGGATTACCACGCCTGTCGCGTTGACGACCCGGCGCAGCGTGCTGCGATCCTCGCGGAGGCGGGTCTCGAGGTGGTCGAGCAGCAGGGCCGTGGCGGCCTCCCGCGTGTCCACATCCGCCCGCCCCGCGATCAGGTCGGCCCGGAGCGACGCGACCACCTCGTCGAGCGACTGCCGCACCCTCCGCGCGCCATGCCTCTCGGCGAGCGTCACGACGACGGGGAGCCCCAGCAGTCGATCGACGGCCGGGATGACACGAGCGCGTGACATCGGGCGCGATGCTACCATTCAGGGCTGCGCCGCCGCGCATTGCGCCGGGCCAGCCACACATGACCGACACCCCGACGACGTCTGCTGCAGGCGAGGGTTCCGCCAGGCGCCTGCCCGACTACCGGCCACAGGAGCACTTCTGGCCCTACGTCGAGCTCACCGAGCAACCAACGCCCGAGGAACTCGCCGCGCTCGACCCCGATCTCCGGATCGCCCTGTACGGACCCTCGGACTCGCCCTTCTCGTTCACCATCGTCTTCCCGCGATTCGACGGGCCCGACTTCGACGTCGCCCTCGCGCTCGCGAAGGCTTCGGCCGAGTATCGCGAAGTGGGCACCGGCGATCAGCTCAGGATTCGCGCTCGGTTCCATCCGTCGGACGTGGTGCGCATGCGCGACCTGTTCGCGATCGCCGGCCGGCACCCGGAGTGCGAAGTCCTCGTGGACGATCGCCCCGTCCCCTTTGCGCGGGAGCTGTGGCTGCCGCTCGCGTGGTTCCTGCTGCCGCGGTGAGCGGCGTCCGGTCCAGCCCTCGAGAGTTCGTCCCGTGGCTCCGCCCAGTGCCCTCGAACGCGACCTGCAGGCCCTCGAGGCGCAGCTGCGGAAGGTCGAGGCCGAGTACACGATGTACTTCTCGGGGCGCACGACGCGTCCGCCCCACGAGAGCCGTGCGGCGCTCGACCGCGCATTCCGGCGATTCGACCGTGCGTACTTCGACAGTCAGCTCCTGCGGTTCCGTTTCTCGACGCTGCAGGCCAGGTACTCCTCGTTCACCGACCTCTGGGATCGCGGCGTCCGCGCCCGCGAGGAGGGCCGGCCGGGCCCGTTCGTGCGGCCGCCCGCCGAGAGCGCGGCACCCGGTGCGCGCGACGAAGTCCTGCACGCCACCGCGCTGAGCGATCCGGTCCACGAGATGGACAAGCTGCACGACCTCTACGACGCGTTGATGGACGCCCGCCGCCACAGCGGACACGACGTCGTGCCGTTCCACAAGTTCGCGGGCATGGTGCGCGAGCAGGTGCAGGCGCTGCAGGCGCGCCATCCCGGCGACGAGGTGTGGTTCCGTGTCACCAGGCGCGACGGCAAGGTCGGACTCTCGGCGCGCGCCGTCCGGCACCCCGACGGGAGTGACACGAGCGATACGTAAGCGAGGGGGTGCGGGTCGAGCGGGGAGCGGCGGTGAGGGACCGTGGGCGGCGGTGCGGCATCCGCCCACGGGAACGCGTGCGGCTAGCTGACCTTCGTGACGTTGCCGGCCTGCGGCCCCTTGGGACCGTCGACGATCTCGAACTCGACCGGCTGTCCTTCCTCCAGCGTCCGGAAGCCGGCGCCCTGGATGGCGGAGAAGTGCACGAACACGTCACTGCCCGATTCGCGCTCGATGAACCCGTAGCCCTTGGCGTTGTTGAACCACTTGACCTTGCCCGTGATGCGTTCCATGGTGCTGACCTGCCTTGCTCGCCGCCGGCCCGGTGGCCGGCAGAAGGTACGCTGTCGGCCGCCAAGGGCCCAGGCGTACGGTTACCCCGGAAACCGCGTATTTCCCGATGTGCTGGTTGTCCGGCGCCGAAAGGATAGGCTGCCGGCTCAGCAGTGTCAAGCCACGTAAACCCCTGCTTTCAGAACCACATGCCTTCTCATGCCCTGATCAGCGTGTCCGACAAGACCGGCCTGGCGTCCTTCGCCCGCGGCCTGGCGGACCTCGGCTTCCACGTCCTCTCGACCGGCGGCACGGCGCGCGCCCTGCAGGCCGAGGGGATCGCCGTCACGCAGGTCTCCGACGTCACCGGGTTCCCCGAGATGCTCGACGGCCGCGTCAAGACGCTGCACCCGCGCATCCACGGCGGCATCCTGGCCCGCCGCGACTCGCCCGGTCACCTGGCGTCGCTCGACGAGCACGGCATCCCGCTCATCGACGTCGTCGTCGTCAACCTGTACCCGTTTGCGAAAGCCGCGGCCGACCCATCGACCGACGTCGCTGGCCTCATCGAGCAGATCGACATCGGCGGCCCGGGCATGGTCCGCGCCGCCGCGAAGAACTTCCGTGACGTGCTCGTCGTCGTCGATCCGGCCGACTACCCCCGCGTGCTCGATGCGCTCGGCGGAGGCCGGGTGCCACAGGCGCTCCGGTTCGAACTCGCGCGCAAGGCGTTCGCGCACACGGGCGCCTACGACCAGATGATTGCGTCGGAACTCGCGCACGTATCGATGGACGAGGACGGGGGCGCGCGGACGCCGGCCGCCGAACGAGAACCCTTCCCGGAGGTGGTGACGCGCTCGCTCACCCGCGTGCGCACGCTCCGCTACGGCGAGAATCCGCACCAGCCCGCGGCGTGGTACGCCGATGGTCCCGACGGCTTCGGGCAGGTGACCATCCACCAGGGCAAGGAACTGAGCTTCACCAACCTGCTCGATCTCGACGCGGCCGCCCGCATCGTCCTCGAGTTCACCGAGCCGGCGGCCAGCGTCATCAAGCACACCAACCCGTGCGGCGTGGCCACCGGTGCCGATGCCGCCGATGCGTACGTCCGCGCGCGCGAGGCCGACCCGCTCTCGGCCTTCGGCGGCATCGTCGGCCTCAACCGCCCGCTCGACGTCGCGACGGCCGAGGCGATCGTCTCGACCTTCATCGAGGCCGTGGTGGCGCCGTCGGTGGACGACGAGGCGCTGGCGATTCTCGCCAGGAAGGCGAACCTTCGTGTCGTCACGGCCGACTTCGCCGCCCTGGCGGAAGCCTCCGGGCTCGAGTGGCGGTCGATCCTCGGCGCGTCGCTCGTGCAGGCGCGCGACCGGGTGGTCGAGGCGCGCGACCCGTGGGGACCGGACAGCAGCCTGGAGGTGGTCACGAAGCGACAGCCCACGGCCGACGAGTGGCAGGCGTTGCGCTTCGCGTGGCGCGTCTGCGCCCACGTGAAGTCCAACACGATCCTCTTTGCCAGCGCCGACCGCACCCTCGGTGTCGGCGCGGGCCAGATGAGTCGCGTGGACTCGGTGAAGGTCGCGATGATGAAGGCCGGCGAGGGCAACCTGAAAGGATCCGTGGTCGCCTCCGACGCGTTCTTCCCGTTCCGCGACGGGCTCGACGCGATTGCGGCGGCCGGTGCGACGGCCGTCGTGCAGCCCGGCGGGTCGGTGCGCGATCAGGAGGTGATTGCCGCGGCCGACGAACACGGATTGGCCATGGTCTTCACGCGGCGCCGGCACTTCCGGCACTAGGAGAATTGCAGGATTTCTGAATTGCAGAATTGCAGAATTGCCCTGGCACCGCCAACCTTCGAGGCTCTGCTGACGTCGATGAAATTCTGAGATTCCTGCAATTCTGCAATTCTACGTGGTGAGCCGCGAGGCGAGTTCGTCGCGCGTGACGGCCACCGCGCCGAAGCGGCTCACGGCGATGCCGGCCGCGACGGTGGCCAGTTGCGCGGCGTCCACGAGCGGGGCGCGCGCGGCCAGCGCCAGCGCGAGGGTGCTGATGACCGTGTCGCCCGCTCCCGTCACGTCGGCGACCTCGACGGCCGTCGACGCGAAGTTGGCCTCGGTCGGCGGCGTCGTCGCGCCGTCGAGCACCCACATGCCGTGCTCGCCGCGCGTGATTATCACCGACTGGCAGCGCAACTGGTCACGCAGGCGTCGCGCCGCGTCACGCGCGTCATCGTCGGTCCGCACCCGTGCGTGCGTGGCGGCTTCGGCCTCCACCTGGTTCGGTGTGACGAGCGTCACGCCAGCGTAGAGATCGAGGTGCGGCACCTTGGGGTCCACCAGCACGGGCACGGCGTGCACACGCGCCGCCCTGCGCAGGGCTTCCATCGTGTGGGCGGTCACGACGCCCTTCAGGTAATCGGAAACGACCAACACGTCGGCCGAGGCCGCGCCCGTCGCGACTGCATCGGCGATGGCGTCGGCCACCGGCCCCGAGACGTCGCTGTCGCGCTCGAAGTCCACGCGCGCCACCTGTTGCTGCCGCTGCGTCACGATCCTGAGCTTCCGGGTGGTGCAGCGGCTGGCATCGACCACGAGTCCACCGGGATCGACGCTGCCGCGCACGAGGAGGTCGTGGAGGCGCTGCCCGGCCTCGTCCTCGCCAACCACGCCCACCAGCGTCACGTGACCGCCCAGCGCCGCCAGGTTCATCGCGACGTTCGAGGCGCCGCCGGGGCGGTAGTCGTCGTGGTCGTACTCGACGATGGGAACGGGGGCTTCGGGCGAGAGACGCTGGACGCGGCCGAAGAGGAACTGGTCGAGCATCACATCGCCGACGACCAGTACCCGTCGTCCGGCAAATGCGTCGACGATGGCGCCGAGGGAGCGTGGGTCGTCCTGGCGGACTGGCCCTGGCGCGTCGGAGCCTTGGCGTGCCGGCCTTGGCCCGCCGGAGCCTTGGCGTAGGCGGGTCACGGATGTCGGGGCGCGGACTCCGGGCGCTCGGCGGCGAAGGGCAGCGTGAGCACCACGAGGAGGAGCATGAGGAACTCGGAGTCGCCGAAGTTGTACTCGAACAGGCCCGCCCCGAGCATGGCGACGAGCGAGGCGAGGGCGCCGGCCGCAAGCGCGCGTGTCACGCCTGTCCGGTGCTGGACCCGGCGGTACAGGTCGCGCGCGACGGCCACGACGAACCACACCCACACCAGCAGCGCCGGGATGCCACGCTCGGCGGCAATCTGCATCGGCACGTTGTGCAGGTGGACGTTGAGTGGCTGCACGGACTCCGGCACGCGGTACTGCTGGTAGACGGCCTTGACCTGGTCGGGCCCGACACCGGTGAGCGGGTGATCCTCGACCATGGCGGCGCCCGACTTCAGCATCGCGACGCGGTCGCGGTTGGTGGGGTCCTTGAGGTCGAAGATGGAGTAGACGCGGTCGGTGATGGTGGCGGGCGCGAGCACGACGGCGGCGGCCAGGACGAGCGGCACGGCCGCGACCAGCCGCCTGTCTCGCAGCGCGAGCAGGACGGCCATGCCCATGCACACGCCCACCCACGCGCTGCGCGTGAACGTGAGGCCCAGGGCGACCAGCACCGCGGGCAGCACCAGCAGCGGCCACACGCGGTCGCGATGACCGAAGAGCAGCCGCGCGGTGGCCACGCACGCCACGAGCATGAGCGAGCCCGAGTACGTCATGTAGTGCGTGAGCGCACCCTGCGGCCGGCGACCGAGGTTGTCGAACTGCAGGAAGCCGTACTGGAACAGGCCCACGAGCGCACTCGCGGCGCCGACGGCGATGATGACCGACGCGAACAGGTGTGCCCGGTGCCCGCGTGCCAGCCGGTACACGAGCGGCACGATCAGGAAGAGGACCAGTTGCTTGGAGTCGACGAGGCTGAGGGCCGGGTCGACAGAGGCGCCGGCGGAGAGGAGCGTGACGACCGCGTAGGCGGCGAGGGGCCAGAAGAAGCCCGGCACCTCGAGCTGCTCCTCCCGCAGCACGAGCAACGCGCCCCAGCAGAGCAGCGTGAGCGCCAGCAGCACACCGGACGCGGCCACCGAGAGCTGCAGCGCGGCCACGAAGCACAAGAGGACCGACAACGAGAGCGTCTCGAGGCGGTCCATCCGGGCAGTGCGTAGTGCCGGCGCGGTCACGTCGTGCTCGACATCCTTCTCAGTCGGCCCGGTCCGGTGGCGCCGGGAGGGCCAGGGCCCGCTCGGCGGCCGCGATGACCGCGTCAACGGTGATGTGCGTCAGGCACCGGAAATCCCCCGGGACACAGACGCGTTGTTCGCACGGCCGGCAGGGCAGTGCCCCCACCTCCACGGCCGCGCTGAAGATCCGCGGGTCGCGCCACGGGGCCGACCGCACGGGCAAGGTGGGACCATACAGTCCCACGATCGGCGTCGCAGTGGTCGAGGCCACGTGCAGCGGCCCGCTGTCGCCGCCGATGTACAGCCGCGCCCGGACGATCAGGGCGCGCAGTTCGTCCAACGACATGTCGCCGCAGGTCCTAACCGCCTCCGGGGCGTCTGGCCGCCGCGTGCGCACCATACGGACCACCTCGGCAGCTGCCGTCGCCTCAGATGGTCCGGACGTCAGGATGATACGACGATTGGGCCCCGTCGCCGTCAAGCGGGCCGCCAGCTCGGCAAAACTCTCGAGCGGCCAGCGCCTGAACGCATTGCCCGCACTGACGTGCACCACGACCAGTTCGTGACGGCGGTCGAGGTGCTCCCGGACCATCCACTCCTCGACCAACGTATCGGCTCGAGGCGCGTGGACCATAGTGACCGGGTCGAACTCCGGCGTCGGGGCTGGCAGGTCGGGCAGCAGTGGGGCGAGGATGTCCCACTGGTTCTCCACCGAGTGGCGAGCCCGCAGCTCCCGCGGACGCGCGACGAGGTCGGTGTACACCCAGCGGCGCGCCTGGACGTCGAACCCGATACGGCGCGGCGCCCGGCTCAGCCAGGTGAGCCACGACGCGCGCGGCCCGCTGTGCAGGTCGAGGACCACGTCGTACCGGTGCTGTCGGAGCCGCCGGCCCAGGCGCACGTCTTCGCGCCACCGGCGCACGCCCCGCGCCCGAGGCGCCTCGATCACCTCGTCGAGATCGGGATGGTGGCGCACGACGGGCGCCGCGGCCGGTTCAATCAGGTACGCCAGATGGGCATCGGGCAGCGCTCGGCGCAGCGCCCGGATGACCGGCGTCGTGAAGACCACGTCGCCGATGAGGCGCAACCGCACGATCAGCACGCGCACGGCTCGTGACTATAGCGTTGAACGCCGGACACCGAACGCCGAACACCGCGCTAGACCCCAACCGACGCGCACACGATAATCCTCGTATGCTCTCCATCGTCCTGCTGGCCCTCACGCTGGCGGCCCAACCCGGAGCCGCGCCGCCCCCCGACGCGCGCCCCGCCAGCCGCGCAGAGGCCTACCAGGCCTTTCTCGAGGCTCGCCGCCTCGAATCGACGGGCGATGCCGCCGGGGCGATTGCCGCCTGCGAGCGGGCGGCCCGCCTCGACGAGTCGCCGGCCATCCTCACCGAGCTCGCGCAACTCTACGCGCGGCGCGACCGCATCACCGATGCGCGCCGCGCTGCCGAGCGTGCGCTCGCGCTCGATCCGGAGTGGGCCGACGCTCACTGGGTGCTGGGCATGCTCTCGGTGCCCGCATCGGCCGTGCAGGACGAGGCCGCGCCGGTCCGCGACCGGGCCGCGATCACGGAGGCCATCACCCACCTCGAGAAGGCCGTCGCCGGACGTGCTTACGACCTCAACACCCCTGTGGTCCTCGGGCGGCTCTACCTGCAGGCCGATCGACCTGCCGACGCCGCTCGCGTGCTGCGGTCGGTCTACGACCGCGAGTCGGGAGCGCTCGACGCCGGTGTGCTCCTGGCCCAGGCGCTCGATCGCACCAGCGCCACGGCGGAGGCCCTGCAGGTCGTCGAGGCATTGCTGGCCAGCGAGCCCCGGTTCTTCCGCGCGCGGCTGCTGCAGGCCGACCTGCTGGAGAAGGCGCGGCGCTGGCGGGAGGCCGCCGAGGCCTACGGACTGGCCGCCGAGGAGAATCCCAAGGCCCCGGAACTGCGCATGCGGCAGGCCTCGGCGCTGCTCAGCGCCGACAGGCCGGAGGAGGCCCGTGCCGTGCTCGAGCAGGTCATCGAAATCCGGCCCACGGACCTGCAGGCCCGGTACCTGCTGGCGCAGACGCAGCGGGAACTCGGCGAGGGTGAGGCTGCCGAGGCCACGGCACGCACGATGATGACCATGGCGCCCGCCGACGTGCGGGGACCGGTCGTGCTGTCGCAGGTGTACGCCGACCGGGGTGAGCACGCGAAGGTGGTGGAGGTCCTCACGCCGCTCGTCGAGCGGCAGTCGATTGCCAATGCGCAGTCGGCGATGGGCGTGACCCTGCGACTGTCCAACGCGCACATGGCCCTCGGCCAGCAGGACACGGCGATCGCCGTGCTCGAGAAAGCACGCGCGACCCGGCCCGACCCCGTCATGGACGCCTACCTGCTCCAGACGCTCGTCATGGCGCGGCGCTGGGAGCGCGCCGTCACCCTCGGGCAGCAGGTACGCGCGGCGCGGCCCGGCGACGTGCAGATCGGTCGCCTCCTCGCACAGGCCCTCGTGGGCGCCGGTCGCGCCGACGAGGCCGTGACCATCCTGCAGGACGAACGGAAGCAGCGGCCCGAGGATCCGATGATTACCCTTGCGCTGGCCTCCACACTTGCCGACGCCAGGCGGCAGGACGAGGCGCTCGCCCTGCTCCGGGAGACCGAGACCGCCTTCGGTGATCGTGTGGTGTTCTGGTTCCAGAAGGGCGCCATCCTCGAGCGGATGCAGCGTCGCGACGACGCCAAGCAGGCCTTTCGCCGGGCCCTCGCGGTCGACGCCTCGCACGCGCCGACCCTGAATTACCTGGGCTACATGCTCGTCGAGGACGGTGTCGAACTCGACGAGGCCGTCGAGATGATTCGCAAGGCGCTCGACGCCGACCCCGACAACGGGTCCTATCTGGACAGCCTCGGATGGGCCTTCTTCAAGCAGGGCAAGCTCGGTGACGCCCGCACGCAGCTCGAACGGGCCGCCTCGCTCGAAAAGGCCAACTCGGTCATCCAGGATCACCTCGGCGACGTGCTGTTCGCCCTGCAGGATGCCACCGGGGCGATTGCCGCCTGGGAGCGCGCCCTCGCGGGCGACCGTGAGTCCATCGACCCGTCCTCCATCAAGTCGAAGATCGACCGTGCCCGGCGTCGGTGATCGGGGCCCGCGCGCGTCGGGGCGCCGGCTCGCCCCGGTGGTCGCCGCGATCCTGCTGGCGTCGGCCTGCGCGCCGAAGGTCCGACTGACGTTGCCGGCAGGCGATGGCTCGCCCATCGCCGACGTGACGACGGTCGAGTCGATCGCCCGTGGCGCGTGCCGGACGCCGGACGCGCTCACGGCCGACTTGCGCCTCTCGGGTCGCATCGACGGCGATCGCGTGCGCGGCACGCTGCAGGTCGGGGCGTCGCGCGAGACGATGCGCATCGAAGGGCTCGCGCCGTTCGGCGCTCCCGTCTTCGTCTTGGCCGCCCGACCGGACGGCGCCATCCTCGTGCTGCCGCGTGAGACGGCCGTCGCGCGCGCCGCGTCGGCCGCCGACCTGCTGGAGGCCGTTGTCGGGGTGGGGCTCACGCCGGCCGACCTGCTCGCCATCGTCGCCGGTTGTGGAGTGGCCGACTGGGAGGTGCGGGGCGGGGCGACGTTCGGCGACCAGTGGGTGCGTGTGGATCTGGACGAAGGGCGCCGGCTCTGGCTGCGGCGCCTCGCGCCTGGCGCCGCACCGCTCGTGGTGGCGGCCGAGGACGCCAGGTGGCGGGTCGAGTACACGAGGGTGGACGGCACCTGGCCCACGGCCATCCGGCTGGTGCAGCGGGCGCCCGGACCCGTCCGCACCGACGCGGTCCTGGCCGTGGACGCACCCGAGGCGCTCGACGCGTTGCCGCCCGGGGCACTGGAGGTGATCGTGCCTCGCGATGCCCGCGAGGTCTCGCTGGCCGATCTCCGCAGGAACCGTGAGCTTGCCGAGCGCTGATCCTCGTCAGGGCGTGGGGGCCACGGGGCAGGGGTGGACGACCGAGGCACCGGCCAAGGTGAACCTCGATCTCCGCATGCTCGGTGTCCGCGCCGACGGCTACCACCTGCTGAGCACCACGTTGCAGACCGTGGCGCTCGCCGATCGGCTCACGCTGCGGGCCGAGCCGGGGCCGTTTGCGATCACCTGCGACGTCCCGGGCGTCCCCGCCGACGCCCGCAACCTGGCCTGGCAGGGCGCGACGGCGATGGCCGAGGCACTCGGGGTGGCGCTCGAGGGCTGGCGGCTGCACGTCGAGAAGCGTGTCCCGGCCGAAGCCGGGCTCGGCGGGGGGAGTTCGGATGCGGCTGCCGCGGCACGGCTCGTGGCCTGCGCGGCCGGGGTCGAGTGCTCGTCCGCTCGCCTGGCCGACGTCATCCGGCCGCTCGGGGCCGACGTCGCGTTCTTCGCCTGGGGGGGCACCGTGCGCGGCCTCGGCGTGGGCGACGTGCTCACGCCGCTGCCCGACGTGCCGGACGCGGCGGTGATCCTGGTCCGCCCGGGGTTCGGCGTCTCGACCCGCGAGGCCTACGGCTGGTACGACGCGGATCTGGGCGCGCGCCTCTTCCCTGGTACCGAGGGGCCGAACGATCTCGAGGCACCCGTGTCGGCGCGGCATCCGGAGGTCGCGGCCATCGTCGGGCGATTGCGCGACGCCGGTGCGGAGCTGGCGGCGATGTCGGGCAGCGGGTCGGCCTGTTTCGGCCTCTTCCGCCCGGGCGCCGACCTGTCGGGCGTGCTCACCGGGTGGCCCCCGGGTACGCGCGTGTGGCAGACGCACCTGCTCTCCCGATCGGCCTACGCGGAGCGTACGCGTTGCCGGCCGGCAGCGGGTGCCTGACGGTCCGCACCGCCTTTTGGTCGTTCCGCCCGTTCCGCTTTTCGTGTAGGCTATCGGTTTGCGCGCCCTGGCGGGGGTGGCTGCCGGGGACTCGCCCATGCGATCGCGCCCGGCGAGGGCCGGCGGTGACCTTTCGTCGGCAGGGCTGCGCAGACGCCGGAACGGGTCCTCTCCGGCGCCTCTTCGGCCGACACTGGGGCGTCGCCAAGCGGTAAGGCACGGGACTTTGAATCCCGCATTCGAAGGTTCGAATCCTTCCGCCCCAGCCAACTCCTCCGGGAGTCGGCCGGTCGAAAGGCTTCTGGGTCACGCCCCGACGCGCGAGGCTCGTCGGGGCGAGGGCGAATCCTTCCGCCCCAGCCAACTCCTCCGGGAGTCGGCCGGTCGAAAGGCTTCTGGGTCACGCCCCGACGCGCGAGGCTCGTCGGGGCGAGGGCGAATCCTTCCGCCCCAGCCAACTCCTCCGGGAGTCGGCCGGTCGAAAGGCTTCTGGGATGGCGCAGGGACGCGGTGAGTGGCGGCGGGGCATCGACGGACGGACATGGCGCGATCGAACTTGAAGGTGTTCTCGGGGAGTGCCCATCCGCAACTGGCGCAGGAGATCGCCGAGTTCCTGTGCGTGGCACCCGGGCAGGCGCGGCTCCAGCGGTTCCCCGACACCGAGGTCTCGTTCCAGATCGACGAGAACATCCGCGGGACCGACGTGTTCATCGTGCAGCCGACGTCGCGGCCGGTGGACGCCAACATCATGGAACTGTGCGTGATGATCGACGCCTTCCGGCGCTCGTCGGCTTCGCGCATCACGGCGGTGATTCCCTACTACGGCTACGCGCGGCAGGACCGCAAGGACAAGCCTCGCGTGCCGATCTCGGCCAAGCTGGTGGCCAACCTGCTGAGCGCCGCGGGGGCCAACCGCATCCTGACGATGGACCTGCACAAGGCCCAGATTCAGGGGTTCTTCGACATCCCGGTGGACCACCTGTTCGCCGCCCCGGTGATCATCGATTTCCTGGCGCGGCAGAACTACCCGAACGTCACGGTGGTCTCGCCCGATGCCGGCGGTGCGGAGCGGGCCCGGGCCTATGCCAAGCGCATCGGCGCCGACCTGGCCATCATCGACAAGCGGCGCAGTTCCGAGACGGGCGCGGCCGAGGTGATGAACGTGATTGGTGACGTCCGCGGGCGCACGTGCGTGCTGCAGGACGACATCATCGACACGGCCGGCACCATCGTGAAGGCGGCGCAGGCGCTGAAGGTCAACGGCGCGGAGCGCATCATCGCGTGCGCCGTGCACGGCGTGCTCTCGGGGCCGGCCATCGAGCGCATCGAGCAGTCGCCGATCGAGAAGCTCGTGGTCACCAACACGATCCCGCAGAGCGAGTCGTGCGGGTCGTCGACCAAGATTCAGTGCCTGTCGGTGGCCCGGCTGCTCGGGCAGGCGATTCGGAGCATCCACGAGGAGACGTCGGTGTCCTCGTTGTTCGTGTAGGAGAATTTCCGCAATTCTGAAATTCAGAAATTCCGAAATTCAGAAATTCTGAAATTCTCGGTGGTTCCCCAATGGTAGGTCGGCCGTCGCCTTCGGGTCCGGCGCGATCGAGAGTAGGAGCAGAGTGATGAACACGACCCTCGAAGCCGTCGTGCGCGAGTCGCGCGGCAAGAACGAAGCGCGCCGTCTGCGTGTGTCCGGCCAGATTCCCGCCATCGTCTATGGCGGCGCGCAGGAACCGCAGGCAGTGGCCGTGAGCCCCAAGGAGCTCTCGCGCCTGCTGCACTCGGAGGCCGGCCTCAACACCCTCATCGACCTCAAGGTCGGCGACGCGACGACCAAGGTGATCGTCAAGGACTTCCTGCTGCAGCCGGTCACGCACCAGCTGCTGCATGCGGACTTCTATCGCGTGGCGCTCGACCGGAAGGTGCAGGTGAAGGTGGCCGTCCGTCTCCACGGCGAGCCGCGCGGCGTGAAGGTCCAGGGTGGCGTGCTCGACTTCGTCCACCGCGAGATCGAGATCGAGTGCCTCCCGGCCGAGATTCCGGAGCACATCGACATCGACGTCTCGGGGATGATGATTGGCGACGGCGTCCACGTGAGGGACGTGGCCGCGGGCCAGACGTGGACGGCGCTGAGCCCGGCCGACATGCTCGTGGTGCACGTGGTCGGCGCCCGCACGGGCAGCGACGAGGCGGCCGGCACGGCCACGGCCGAGCCCGAGGTCGCCAAGAAGGGCAAGACCGAAAAGGAGAAGTAGCCAGAATTTCAGAGTTGCCGAATTTCTCAGTTTCACCAGCACCTGTGGGCCTCGAGGCCTGACGGTGTCCCTGCAATTCTGAAATTCCTGCAATTCTGAAATTTCCCAGGCTCCACCGTGAAGCTGATTGTCGGGCTCGGCAATCCCGGCCCGAAATACCGGGACACGCTGCATAACGTCGGCTTCATGACGGTCGACCTGCTGGCGGCGCGGCACGGGGCGGCGTTCGAGAGCGCCCCGGCCGAGGCCCTGATGGCGCGCGTGAGGGGGACCGATGGCGGGCTGGTGCTCGTCAAGCCCCTCACGTTCATGAACCGCAGCGGTGCCGCCGTCGGCGACCTGGTCCGGTTCTACAAGATTCCCGTCGAGGACGTGATCGTGGTGCTCGACGAGGTGGCCTTGCCGGCAGGGCAGCTGCGGGCGAGGCCGTCGGGATCGGCCGGGGGCCACAACGGCCTCAAGTCGATCATCGGCGTGCTCGGCACGGACCGCGTGGCGCGGCTCCGGATCGGGGTGGGCCGCGGGGATCCGCGGCGTGACCTCGCCGATCACGTCCTGTCCGCGATTCCGCCGGACGTCCGGCAGACCGTGGACGATGCGGTCGTGAGGGCCGCTGACGCCGTCGAGTGCTTCGCGCGCGACGGCATCGAGAAGACCATGCAGGTCTTCAACGCGCCACCGCAGGGGTGACGCGTCCTCCTTGCCCGCCGAAGCCCCGCTCGCGCAGCGAGCGCAATCGGGCGAAGGTGGGACGTTCAGGCCAGAAGGAGGCCGAATGGCAACAGTGAAGCAGTACGAACTCGTGTACATCGCCTCGCCCGACGCGACCGAGGAGCAGCTCACCGAGCTGCAGGCGCTCGTCGAGGGCATCGTCACCAAGGTCGGCGGCACCATCGACAAGACCGATGTGTGGGGACGCCGGCGTCTCGCGTACCAGATCGGGCGCCACAAGGAAGGGCACTACGTGGTGGTGCTCTTCAGCAGCGGTGGCGAGCTCGTCAAGGAGCTCGACCGACGGCTGAAGGTCAACGATCTCGTCATCCGTCATCTGGTCGTCAGCGTGGACGAGGAGCTCCAGAAGGCTGCCCGTGCCAAGGCGCGCCGCGACGACGAGACCCGTCGGCGCCGCGTGGCGCGCGGGCTCCCGCCCGAGCCCACGCCCGAGGAACTGATGGCCAAGCAGGCGGCACTCGAGAACCAGGACGACGTGGAGGTCTAGCATGAGCACCGACAACCCCATTCAGCAGGACGATCGCGGCGGGCGCGGCCCGCGTGGCCCGCGCGGTGAGCGCAGCGGGGGCGGCGGTGGGCGCCGCGGCGGGTTCCGCCGCAAGCGCGTCTGCAAGTTCCGCACGGAGAAGATCGACTACGTCGACTACAAGGACGTGCGCCTGCTCTCCCAGTTCGTCCCCGAGCGCGGCAAGATTCAGCCGCGTCGCCTGACCGGCACGAGCGCGAAGTACCAGCGCAAGCTGCAGGTCGCCATCAAGCGCGCGCGCTTCCTCGCGCTGCTGCCCTACTCGACCGACTGAGGAGCGAGACGATGATCGAAGTGATCCTGAAGGAACACGTCGAGCACCTCGGTGAGCGTGGCGACGTGGTGAAGGTGGCTCCGGGGTACGCGCGCAACTACCTGCTGCCGCGCAAGCTCGCCCTGGCCGTCACCGCGGGCAACAAGAAGCAGATCGAGCACGAGAAGAAGGTCGCGGCCCAGAAGGCCGCCGAGGAGCGCGCGGTGGCCCAGGCCCTCGCGACGCGCTTCGCGCAGACCGAGGTCTCGCTCACGCGCCGTGCCGGCGAGAACAACCAGCTGTTCGGCTCGGTCACCTCGGCCGACATCGCCGAGGCGCTGGCCAAGCAGGGGTTCGAGGTGGATCGCCGCAAGATCCAGCTGGCCGAGCCCATCAAGGCCATCGGCGAGCACGCCGTCGCCGTGAAGCTCCACCGCGACGTCACCGCGCAGATCAAGGTGATCGTCGCCGCCGAGGGCGCCAGCGAGGCGCCCGCACAGGCATAGCGCGTCGGTAGGGCCGGCTCTCCGAGCCGGCCGCCGACCGCAGGCCTGCAGCCTATGTACGGTCGAGGCCTGTCACCCGAGGGTGGCAGGCCTCGTCGTTTTCGCAGACGGGCCTGCCGCAGGCAGGCTGTAGGCTATAGGCTGTAGGCTGTCCTCCCGGCTCCTTCCCATGAACGACCGTACGCTGCCCCACAACCTCGATGCGGAGCGTTCCGTGCTCGGCGCGGTCCTCCTGCGCAACGACGCGATCAACGCGGCGGTCGAGGTGTTGCAGCCGGAGGACTTCTATCGGGAGGCCCACCAGCTCCTGCTGGAGCACATGATCCAGTTGAGCGAGAAGGGCGCGGCGATCGACCTGGTCACGCTGGCCGAGTCGCTCACGCGCGCCGGTGCGCTCGACAAGGTGGGCGGCCCGGCCTACATCACGCGGCTGGTGGACGGCGTGCCGCGGTCCACCAACGTCGAGTACTACGCGCAGATCGTCAAGGAGAAGGCGACGCTGCGGCGGCTGATCACCGAGGCCGGGCGCATCGCCGCCGACGCCTACGACGCGGACCGCGACGCCAGCGAGATCCTCGACGAGGCCGAGCGGAGCATCTTCAGCATCGCCGACGCGCGCATCGGCACGGGCTTCACGTCGCTGGCCGACCTCGTGGACTCGGCGCTCGACACGGTCGAACGGCTGCAGCAGTTCAAGAGCCTGGTCACCGGCGTCCCCACGGGGTTCTACGACCTCGACACCAAGACGTCGGGCCTGCAACCGAGCGACCTCGTCATCATCGCGGCGCGCCCGTCGATGGGCAAGACGTCCTTCGTCATCAATATGGCGCAGAACGCCGCCCTCGAGCACGGCAAGGTGGTGGGCGTCTTCAGCCTCGAGATGTCGAAGGAGCAGCTGTTCATGCGCATGCTCACCTCCGAGGCGCGCGTGGACTCGCAGCGCCTGCGGCAGGGCATGCTGCTCGAGCGCGATCTCCCGGCCATCGCGCAGGCGGCCGAGAAGCTCTCGATGGCCCGGATCTTCATCGACGACAGCGCGTCGATCGGGGTGCTCGAGATGCGGGCCAAGGCCCGCCGCCTCAAGGCCGAGCACGGCCTCGACATGCTCGTGATCGACTACGTCCAGCTGATGCAGGGGCGCGGCCGCTTCGAGAACCGACAGCAGGAACTCACCAGCATCTCCCGGTCGCTCAAGGGGCTCGCCAAGGAGCTCAACGTGCCGGTCATCATCCTCTCCCAGCTGTCGCGTGCGCCCGATGCGCGGGCCGATCACCGCCCGCAGCTCTCGGACCTGCGCGAGTCGGGCGCCCTCGAGCAGGACGCCGACGTCGTGATGTTCATCTACCGCGAGGACCGCTACAAGGGCCCCGAGGACGAGGACACCGGCGAGGCCGAGATCATCATCGCGAAGCAGCGCAACGGCCCGGTGGGCACGGTGAAGCTCGCGTTCATCAGCGACTACACGCGCTTCGAGAACCTCGAGCGCGGCGGCGGCGGCGACTACTGACGTGCGGCACACGGTGGCGCGCGTCGATCTCGACGCGCTGCGTCGCAACGTGCGGGCGATCCGACGGCTCCTCGACGACGGGGCGCGGGCCTCGCGCCGACAGGCCCCGGGCATCGTCGGCGTGGTCAAGGCCAACGCCTACGGGCACGGCGCGGCCGCCGTTGCGCGCGTGCTCGAGGACGAGCACGTGGCCATGCTGGCCTGCGCAGACGTGGACGAGGGCGTCGCGCTGCGCGAGGCCGGCGCCCGCGGGCCCATCCTCGTGTTCGGCGCCCTGGGCGTGTCCGACCTCGACGGCATCTTCAGCCACGCGCTCACCCCGACCATCTCGTCGCCCTGGGCGGGTCGCGCGCTCGCCGCGGCCGCGGCCGAACGCGGCGTCGTGCTCGGCTGCCACGTGAAGGTCGACACGGGCATGAACCGGCTCGGCCTGCGGCACGACAACCTGCGACGGACGCTGCCGGCCATCCTCGGTGCGTCCTCGCTGCGCGTGGACGCGATCTACACGCACTTTGCGACCGCAGACGACCCCGAGAGCGAGCACTTCGCGCGGCAGCAGCAGCACTTCGCCGAGGCGTGCGCGGCTGCGGCGTCGCTCGGCCTGCCGTCGGTCATGACGCATGCGGCCAACAGCGCGGCGCTCCTCCGAGACGAGCGCGTGTGGTTCGACGCCGTGCGGCCGGGCCTGCTGCTCTACGGCGTGGTGCCGCCGCCCCTGGCCACCACGCTGGATCTCGAGCCGGCGCTGACGCTCCACAGCCGCATCGTCGCGGTGAAGGGTGTCCGCGCGGGCGAGGGGGTCGGCTACGGCCAGGCGTTTCGTGCCGACGGCCCGCGGACGGTGGCCATCGTGCCCGCTGGGTACGCCGACGGGGTGGACTGGCGGCTCGGCAACCGCGGCGTGGTGCTGGTACGCGGCCGCCGCATGCCGATCGTGGGGCGCGTGTCGATGGACATGCTCACCATCGACGTGACCGGGCTGGACGTCTCGCCGGGCGACGAGGTGGTGCTCCTCGGTCGCCAGGGCCGCGAACGCCTCGACGCGCGCGAGGTCGCCGCCACGATCGGCAGCATTCCGTGGGAACTCCTGTGCAGGCTCGGGGCGAGGATTGAGCGCGAATACTGCAGCGACTCGTAATTGCAGAATTGCAGGAATTTCACGATGTCAGCACCGCGGTCGGGACTGGCCTGCGTTGCCGCGGCCGCACGTACTGGCGTGGTACGTGCAGTAGCCCGCACCCATGAGACGAGAGATTCACGAACGGGCCTTCCGGCTGGCGTTGATGGTGGCAACCCTTCGACGCGATGCTGCTTACCGGTCGATGGTGAAGGACCTGATCCTGCGCCAACTGGCTCGCGCGTCGTTCTCGGTGGCTGGTAACCTCGAAGAGTCGCTCGCTTCGTACTCGAGGTCCGATTTCGCCGCGAAGGTGGCAATCTCCGCGAGGGAGGGCCGCGAGGCCACCTATTGGCTTCGGCTTGGCAAGGAGTCCGGCGTGCTCACCGCCGACGAATGCGAACGGCTGGTGTCCGAGGCCCGAGAGGTCTCGATCGTGCTCTCGACCATCGCCCGTCGTGCTCGACTCAACCTTGCACCCACGACCAGTTCCGGAACCTCGGCGGCCCGCAAGGCCGACATCCCCAGACCACGACCCTGAGACCCCGACATTCGCATGGCGAGACCGACAGCGCCATCCCAACGCCTGAAATTCTGAAATTCTGAAATTCTGAAATTCATCAATGCGCCCCCCCAAGACCGTCTTCGCCTGCACCAACTGCGGCGCGCAATCGCCCAAGTGGCTCGGCCGCTGTCCGGACTGCGGCGCCTGGAACACGTTTGCCGAGGAGGTGGCCGCCCCTCCGGTGCCGGCCGGCGGGGCGCGACCCGGCCTCGGGCCCGGTGGCGGGCAGGCGCGCCTCTACGCCGACGTGGACATGGTGCAGGCCGAGCGCCTCTCCACCGGGATCGGCGAGTTCGACCGCGTGCTGGGGGGCGGCCTGGTCCCGGGCAGCCTGGTACTGCTCGGCGGAGAGCCCGGCATCGGCAAGAGCACCCTGCTGCTGCAGGCGGCTGCCCAGTTCGCCCAGACGACGGGACCCGTCCTCTACTGCTCGGGCGAGGAATCGGAGCACCAGGTGAAGGGGCGCGGGGAACGGCTCGGTGTGGGCCGGGCTCCCCTGTACCTGCTGGCCGAGACCTGCACCGAACGGATCCTCGAAGAGGTGGAGCGGCTCCGGCCGGCCCTCCTCATCGTGGACTCCATCCAGACCGTCTACTCGCTGAAGCTCACGTCGGCGCCGGGAACGGTCGGGCAGATCCGCGAGACGGCCACGCAGCTGCTCTTCGCGGCCAAGGGACGCAACCTGCCCACCGTGCTGGTCGGCCACGTCACCAAGGACGGCGGCCTGGCCGGCCCGAAGGTGCTCGAGCACGTGGTGGACACGGTGCTGTACTTCGAGGGCGAACGGCACCACACCCACCGGGTCATCCGGGCCGTGAAGAACCGGTTCGGCGCCGTGAGCGAACTCGGGGTGTTCGAGATGACCGGCAGTGGCCTGCAGCCCGTGCCCAACCCGTCGGCCCTGTTCCTGGCCGAGCGGCAGGCAGGCGCTCCGGGATCGGCCGTGCTCTGCTGCATGGAGGGCTCGCGGCCGATACTGGTGGAAGTGCAGGCGCTCGTGTCGAGCAGCGTCTACGGCAGCGCGCGTCGCATGACCAATGGCGTGGATCAGCAGCGGCTGGCGCTGCTGCTGGCCGTCCTGGAGAAGCGGGCCGGGCTGAACCTGGCCGGTGAGGACGTCTTCGTCAACGTCGCCGGGGGCTTCTCGGTGGACGAGCGCGCCGCCGACCTCGGCATCGTCGCCGCCGTGGTCTCGAGCGTGCGCAACCGGCCGGTCAGGGCCGGTACGGCCATGTTCGGGGAGGTCGGCCTGGCCGGCGAGGTCCGGGCGACGGGGCAGTCGGCCCTGCGGGTGCGCGAAGCCGCGCAGATGGGATTCACCCGATGCGTCGTGGCGACGGGCAACGTCCCGGCCGACGAAGCCGACCCCGGGTGCGAGGTGGTGGGGGTCCGCACGGTCGGCGAGGCCCTCGACGAGGTGATCGGCTGGGATTGATGGGCGTATGATGTGCCGTGGCGTCGCGAGGCCGTCACACCCTCCCCGGGCCGCCTCGCGTCCCAGCGGTCATTGAGCAGTCATCCTCTCGGGGTCGCGCATGACGTGGTTCGTGTTTGCCCGCGTGCTGTTTGTCGCCGCGGTTGCCTATTCGGCCTCGCTGGTGAGGCCCGTCCACGAGCTGGCCATCGTCAACGTGCTGTTCGGCGCGGGTCTGGCCGGATTGGTCGTCGTTTTCGAGACCCAGCTGCGCGAGACGTCGGTGTCGGCCATGCTCGGGGCGGTGCTCGGCGGCACCATCGGCCTGAGCCTGGCCAAGACCATCACCACCACGCTCTTCTGGGCCAACACCGCTGACGGACGCGTTGCGTTCCTCCACACGGTGACGCTGCTGGCGCTCACCTACCTGGGGCTGGTGGTCGGCGGACGGAAGGGCGAGTGGCTCGAGCCGGCACGGCTGATCAGCCTGTTCCGCGCCACCGCGCCCAAGAAGCACTACAAGATTCTCGACACGAGCGTCATCATCGACGGCCGCATCGCCGACATCTGCGAAACCGGCTTCCTCGACGGCACCCTGGTCATCCCGCAGTTCGTGCTGAAGGAGTTGCAGTTCGTCGCCGACTCCTCCGACGCGATGAAGCGCAACCGCGGCCGCCGGGGTCTCGACATCCTGCAGAAGATCCAGAAGATGACCAACCTCGACGTGGTCATCTCCGACGTGGACTTCCCCGACGTCAAGGAAGTCGATCTCAAGTTGATCGAACTCGCCCGCTCGCTCGAAGGCAAGATCGTCACCAACGACTTCAATCTCAACAAGGTCGCGCAGCTCCGCGGCGTGCACGTGCTCAACATCAACGAGCTCGCCAACTCGCTCAAGCCGGTCGTGCTGCCGGGCGAGTACATGAAGGTGTTCATCCTGAAGGAGGGCCGCGAATACAACCAGGGCGTGGCCTACCTGGACGACGGCACGATGGTGGTGGTGGACAACGGCCGCAAGATGATCAGCAAGAACATCGACGTGGTCGTCACCAGCGTGCTCCAGACCACCGCCGGCAAGATGATCTTCGGGCGCTACATCGAGCCGGCCGGCGAGGCCCCGCGCGCCGGCGAGGCCGCCGAACAACCCGTGGCGCAGCAGGCGCCCACCGCACAGACCGCATCGTTCCGCCGCCCGCGCGCCGTCTCGCAGACCTGACACCGCCCTGATGGCCTTGCCCCCGTTCCACTGGTGGCGGACGGTCTTCTACCTGATCCCCGCCATCAGCCTCTACACGATCGTCCTCGGCACGCTCTCGCTCCTCTCGGTGCTGATCGACCGCAGCGGTCATCAGGCGCATCGCTGCGCGAGGGCGTGGGCCTGGCTGATCCTGAAGACGACGGGCGTCACCGTGGACGTCTCGGGACTCGACACGCTGCCGCGCGACCAGCCGTACCTGTTCCTGGCCAACCACCAGAGCATCTACGACATCCCGGTCCTGTTCTGGCACCTGCCGTACCAGGTGCGCATCCTCGCGAAGGCATCCCTCGGCCGCTTCCCGTTCCTCGGCTGGCACCTGCGCCGCAGCGGCCACGTGCTCGTGGACCGAAGCAATCCCGGCAACTCGACGATGCTGCAGATCAAGGAGCTGATGCGCCAGCGGGTCTCGCTCGTCGTGTTCCCGGAAGGCACCCGCAGCGCCGACGGCCGCGTGGCGCGCTTTCGCGCCGGCATCGTGCTGCTGGCGATCGAAGCCGGCCTGCCCATCGTGCCCGTCGCCGTCGAGGGCACACGCCACGTGATGTTGAAGGGACGACTCATGACGTGTCCGGGACACGTGCGCGTGCGCGTGCTGCCGCCGGTGCCGACCGAGGGCCGCGAGCTCTCGCAGGCCCGCGAACTGGCCGGGACGGTCGAGCGCGCCGTCCGCGGTGAGGTGGAACGACTCCAGGTGGTGGCCTCGTGAGGATCGCCATCGCGCCCGAGGTCGCCGACATCGTCATCCCCGGCGTGATCGTGCGCCGAGGTGTCACCGTCCGTCCGCACGACGATCGGCTCGACGGCCCCCTGGCGGCGGCGGCCGAGGCCCTGCGCCACGCCACCGGGCTCGAGGCTGCCACGGCGGCCACGCGCACCATGTACAAGCGCGTCGGGATCGACCCCACCAAGACGCGACCGTCGAGCGAGGCTCTGCTCCGGCGCGTGCGCCGGGGCGACCCGCTGCCTCGCGTCAACGGCCTGGTCGACATCGTCAACTGGTGCTCGGCCGAGACGCAGATCTCGTTCGGCCTGTACGACCTCGGCAAGGTGCAGCCACCCGTCACGCTGCGTCTTGGCGGGCCCGGTGAGGGCTACGACGGCATCCGCAAGGACCGGGTCAACGTGGAGGGCCGCCTGTGCCTGGCCGACGCGTCCGGTCCGTTCGGCAATCCCACGTCGGACTCGGCCCGCACGATGACGACACCCGAGACCAGCGACGTGCTCGTCGTCCTCTTCGTACCGGCCGACCTGCCGGACGCGGATGGCCTGCGGGCCCTGGCACTCACTCGTGAGCGCCTCGCTGCATATGCCGGCGGCGCGGAGGACTGACGCCTCAGAATTGCAGAATTGCAGAATTGCACCACCGCAGAGATGCGTCGAAGGTTGGCGGTGGTCCTGAAATTCTGAAATTCGAAATTCTGAAATTCCTACTGTCCGAAGTGAAAGCCGAGGACCGTCGCACGCCAGACGGCGAGCCATGCCGCAGCGAGCGCGACGAGGGTCAGGGTCATGGCGAGATCACCGAGGCGGCGTGCTGTCGGTGGCCAATGGCGTGCCCGCTCGAGGCCCGCGGCCACCAGCACGGCGGCCGGCGCGGTCAGCGGCAGGATGTGACGCGGCGTCCAGTGCACGACCATGTCGGCGCGTGGCACGAGGTTCACCGCGGCCCACGCGGCCAGGCCGATCGCGACGCCGCAGGCACAGATCGCCACGGCCGACACACCGACCGCCGGATCGGTGGCGGCGCGACGTCGGCGCAGCGCGGCAAACGCGCGCCGCGACGTGTCGCCGACGCCGACCATGGCCCAGGCCAGCAGCAGCAGGGAGGCGCCGCCGTAGAGGAGCCACACCCGGCTGCCCGGGAATGGTCCGGCCCCGAGTGACCCGAAGCGCGCCCAGAACGGCTCGAAGACCATCACGCGCATCTGCGGCCAGAACTCGGGCTGCCAGGGCATGGGGCCGGGCACGGGGCGGAACCCACCCGCCTCGAGGACGGCGACCTTGAACGCGTACGCCTGCGGGTCGCCGAACACGTTCCAGGCGCGGGCGTGAATCCAGCCGGCCGCCAGCAGCACGCCCAGGCCCACCAGGAGGCTCCATCGACCGGCGAGGACGAGCCGTCCGCGGAGGGATGCGAGTCGGACCGATCCCGGCGACGAGGGCAGGCGCGGGCTCGCCGCGACGACACACGCAAGCACGGCCATCGGCGCGAGAAAGACGGCCGTCGCCTTGACCGCATAGGCCGCCCCGATCAGCAGGCCCGTGCCGAGGAGCCACGTCGGCCTCGTCCGGCCGCGGGCAACGTGCACGATCGCGAGCGTCGCCAGGGTCGCCAGCAGCGTGGCGGGCGGATCGGTCGAGACCGCGCCCATGACCGCGCACCACTGTGGAATCAGGCCCAGTCCGCCGGCGACCGTCCCCACGACCAGCGGGTCGTCGGTGACGGCGGACACGAGCCGCGTCATCACCCAGGCCGTGGCGAGGGCCATGAGCAGCGACACGACGCGCAGCAGCCTGAGGGCTCGATGACCCGTATCGGGGGAAGGCGGCCCGGCGTGCTGGAAGATCGTCGGCTCCGTGCCCCCCGGATGCAGGCGAGCGCGCGGATTGGGTGTGAGGGCCGGGCCGGGGGCGGCGAGTCCTGTCGTGGCCAGGAGGCCGGCGGCTCCGAGGTAGTACAGGGGCTGCTGCACCCACTCGTACGAGGAGGCTCGCCATTCGCTGTCGGGCGGTGGCACCTCGCGGGGGAGCGAGCCTGTTGTCGCGACGAACCGGGCGTACTGCAGGTGCGCGAGTTCGTCGGGAGGCTCGAACGGCGGCACCACGAGGCCGTACACGAGGACCGAGCCGCCGGTCATCGCCACGGCGATGAACTGACGACCACGGGTCGGACCTTCGTGGCGTGCACCGGCCGCGCGCGCCAGCCAGGCGGCGGCCAGCAGGCCGCTCCCCAGCAGCACGGCACACGCGGCGGCCAGCATCGCGGCCGCGGGTATCGACGCTCCGCCGTCGAACGCACAGGCGAGGTCGCCGAAAGGCGAGTGCGACGCGACGTCGAGGGCGAAGGGGCGGCGCTCGTCCAGGGTGACGAGACCGTCGGGTGTGCGCAACCGCAGGGTCAGGGGCGAGCGCCACGGGAGCGTGAGCCGTTCGAGGGGGATGGCCGTGGGGCGTCCAGCGGTGAAGGCGACGGTGGTTGCGGCGACACGGTTGGCGTTGCCGTCGCGGCCGGCGGCGAACAGCTCGACGCCGAGCTGCCCGGTCGTGGGCGTCGCCACGTGGACGAGGACGGCACGGACCCGGCACGCGGGCAGGAACAGCGTCACGTCGCGCGGCGTCGTGTCGAAGGCTGGCGCGCCCCCGGCCCTGGTCGTTGGTCCCCGCGGATCCACGTCGCGCATCCCGCGCACGGTGAGGAGGCCGGCCCCGAGCGCCAGTGCAACGAGCAGCAGGCCGGCGATGCGGAGTGCTCCCTCAGGCATGGCGGTGTACCTTACCACTCGCATGGAGCGCGTCTCGTGATCGTGGACGTGGTCGTGGCGGCCGGAGGGCAGGGCCGTCGACTGGGTGGTGATGTCGCCAAACAGTGGCTGACGATCGGCGACCGCACGATCTTCGAGCGCAGTGTCGAAGCATGTGCCGCCTCGCCGCGCGTGCGCGGCATCGTCGCCGTGGTGCCGGCTGTCGACCTCGAGCCGGCCCGCGCCCTGGCGATGGCCGCAGCGGGCACCAAGTTCCTCGCTATCGTGCCGGGAGGCGCACGCCGGCAGGACTCGGTTGCGGCTGGCCTCGCGGCGGTGCCGGGCGACGCCGACGTCGTGCTCGTGCACGACGCCGCGCGCCCGTTCGTCAGTGCGGCGGTGTTCGACCGCGTGATCGATGCCGCCGCGTCGAGTGGCGTCGCCATCGCCGCGGCGCGGGTGCACGACACCGTGAAGCACGTGATCGGCGAGGGCGGTCGTCGATGGGTCGACGGCACCATCCCGCGCGACGACCTCGCGCTGGCGCAGACGCCTCAGGGGTTCCGTCGCGACGCGCTCGCCGTGCTGCTGCCGTCGATGACGGCACCCGACGAGGTGACCGACGAGGCCTCGCTGGCCGAGCGCTGCGGCTACCGCGTGGAGGTGGTGGAGGGCCACCCCGACAACGTGAAGATCACCACGGAGGACGACCTGCGCCGCGCCCGTCGCCTGCTGGCAGGCGATGCGCCGGGCCTGCCGACGACACGCATCGGCCTCGGGTACGACTCGCACCGGTTCGCGGAGGACCGCCGCCTGTACGTCGGGGGCGTGCACGTGCCCGGCACACGGGGGTTGGCCGGACATTCCGATGGTGATGCGGTCTGCCACGCCGTCACCGACGCGGTGCTCGGGGCCGCGGGGATCGGCGACATCGGTGGCCTGTTCCCGGACACCGACCCGGCCTGGAAGGACGCCGACAGCCTCGCCCTGCTGCGCGATGCGTTCGGCCGTGTCCGCGCCGCGGGGTGGCGGGTCGGCAACGTCGACATCGTGGTGATCTGCCACCGGCCCAGGATCGGGCCGCTGGCCAGCGCGATTCGGGCGTCGCTCGCCGGGGCCCTGGCCACCACCCCGGATCGGATCGGCGTGAAGGGGAAGACGCCCGAGGGCACGTCGGCCCTCGAAGACGCCATGATCGTCCACGTGGTCGCGCTGCTGGAGCGGTGACGGGCAGCCCGAGGTGACGGACGGATCGCAGAGCCGAGGTGACGGACGGCTCGGCGAGCCGTCCCTACCGGCTCCGCTACCCGCTACCCGATACCCGATAATGTCGTGATGCGCGTTCGGTTCGCCCCGAGTCCGACGGGGTACCTTCACGTCGGCAATGCCCGCACGGCCCTGTTCAACTGGTTGCTCGCGCGTGGCCAGGGTGGCACGTTGGTGCTGCGCCTCGAAGACACCGACGAGACGCGCTCGACGGTCGCCTCCGCCGAGGGCATCCTCGAGGATCTCCGCTGGCTGGGCCTCGACTGGGACGAGGGGCCTGACGTCGGGGGGCCGCATGGGCCCTATCGGCAGACCCAACGGACCACACACTACCGTGAGCAGGCCGAGCGTCTGGTGGCGAGCGGCCATGCGTACTACTGCTTCTGCGATCCGGCCGCGCTCGAGGCCGCTCGCGACGCCGATCGGCGCGACGGCCGCACGCCGCAGTATCCCGGCACGTGCCGGGGGATCGACCCGAGCGTCGCCCGCGCGCGCGTCGAGGCCGGCGAGCCCGCCGCCATCCGATTCCACGTGACGCAGGCGTCGGCGGTGACCTTCACCGACCTCGTGCGCGGGCCGATCACGACCGACGGCGCGATGCTGGGCGACTTCGTGATCCTCCGGCAGAACGGCCTGCCCGCCTACAACTTCGCCGTCGTGGTCGACGACGTGCTGATGGGGATCACGTTGGTGGTGCGCGGCGAGGATCATGTGCCCAACACGCCGAGGCAGATGCTGATCTACGACGCGCTGGGCGTGCCACCGCCGCAGTTTGCCCACCTGCCGCTCGTGCTGGGCCCCGACCACGCCCCGCTCTCGAAGCGCCACGGCGCGTCGAGCGTGGCCGATTTCCGGGCGCGGGGCGTGCTGCCCGAGGCCTTGCGCAACTACCTCGCGCTGATCGGGTGGTCGCCTGGCCAGGACCAGGAGATCGTGCCCCTCGACGAACTCGCGCGGCGGTTCCGCGTGGAGGACGTGACGCGCAGCGCGGGGGTGTTCGATCCCGAGAAGCTGGCGTGGATGAACCGGCACTACCTGAAGCAGGCCGACCCCGTGCGTCTGGCCGCACTGCTGGTGCCCCACCTGCGCGCGGCCGGGTTCCTGTCGAACGCCGCCGACGGGCTCGAGGGGTTCCTGCAGCAGTGCGTCCCCCTGGTGGCCGGCACGGTGGATCAGTTGGCCGATGCCCCGGAGCGCCTGCGCCAGGTCTTCGAGGCGCCGCGGCCCGGAGACGTCCTGGCGCATCTGGCGCGCGAGGGCTCGGCGGCCGAGGAGGCCGGGCGGGCCGTGATCCTCGACTTCGCCCGCGAGCTGAGCGCACGGCCGCGGCTCACGCGCGAGACGTTCCGCGAGGCTGCTCAGGTGGTGCGACAGCGGACGGGCCAGAAGGGGCGGGGGCTCTTCCACCCGATCCGGCTGGCCCTCACGGGCGCCGACAGCGGGCCGGAACTCGACCTGCTCGTCCCCGCCATCGAGGCCGGCGCGTCGCTGCCGCCCACGTCGGGCCTCGTACCGGTCGTGGGGTGCCGCGAACGGGCGGCGATCTGTGCGGCTGCGCTGGTGGGGGCGTGAGCGTGGCGCCCATCGTGGTCGTCGGCGTGCATCCGGTCCGCGAGGCGCTGCGGGCGGGCGGTGTGCGTGAGGTGCGCGTGGGACCCCGGCAGGACGGGCGCGTCACCGAGGTCATCCGGCTCGCCGAGGTGAAGGGCATTCCGGTGCGACGGGTGGACGTGGCGGAACTGGACCGTCTTGCCGACGGCGAGCGACACCAGGGTGTGGTGGCCACGATCGGAGACGCGCCGCGCCGCTGGACGCTCGAGCAGCTGGTGGCCTCTGATCCTCAGCCCCTGCTGGTGGTGCTCGATGGCGTCGAGGATCCGCACAATGTCGGGGCGATCCTCCGCACGGTGGATGCGGCGGGCGCCACGGGCGTGGTGCGACAGGAGCGCCACGCCGCGGCGCTGGGGCCGGCGGCGGCCCGGGCGTCGGCCGGGGCCATCGCGCACGTGCGGATTGCCGACGTCGTCAACGTGGCGCGGGCACTCGAGACGCTCAAGCAGCTGGGCGTGTGGATCGTGGGACTCGACGCGGAAGGGGCGCAGCCCTACGACCGCATCGACTTCCGGCCCCCGACCGCGCTGGTGGTCGGCGCGGAAGGGGAGGGGCTGCGTCGTCTGGTGCGCGAGCGGTGCGACTTCGTCGCGGCCCTGCCCATGCGCGGCCACGTGGGCAGCCTGAACGTGTCGGTGGCCACCGGAGTGGTGCTCTACGAGGCGGTGCGTCAGCGGGAAGTCCTGGCCCGCTAGTTGCCATGCACCGGCGTTCGACGCTAGACTCACAGGTTGCCGGGAGCCGGGCTGGGGCAGCTCCGGAGAGTGGCGCGGGGTGTGCACGTGTGGTTGTGAGCGGGAAGACCGCGTGCTATACTCTCCTCCTTTGTCCGGCTGGCGTAGCTCAGTCCGGTAGAGCAGCTGATTTGTAATCAGCCGGTCGGGGGTTCGAATCCCTTCGCCAGCTCCAAGCAGTTGAGCAGGGAACGCGGGTGCGCCCGACGCGTCGATGGCGCGCGGCGCCGGGTTCCCAGCGAGCAGGTGTTGTCCGGTGTCGTTCGTGCGGCGAGGTTGCGGAGCGGTCAAACGCAGCAGACTGTAAATCTGTCGGCCAAGCGCCTTCGGAGGTTCGAATCCTCCCCTCGCCACCAGCCTTCGCTCGCCTGTCGGCGAGCTTCGGCTGGCAGGCCAGCCTGGGTTGCGCGACGGACGACACGGATGGGCCCGGAGCGATGCGGTGCGGGCGGTGTGGATGCCGCCAGAGGGTAGTGGTGGAGACGTCTGGCGCGTGAGCCGGGGGGGCTGCCCCGCCACAGCTCGCGCAGCGAGCAGGGACGCGTGAGCGATGGGGGCTTGCCCGCCGAAGCTCGCGCAGCGAGCGTAGGCGGGAGTAACTCAGTGGTAGAGTCACAGCCTTCCAAGCTGTTGGTCGCGGGTTCGATCCCCGTCTCCCGCTCCAGCCTTCGCTCACTCGCCTTTGGCTCGTGAGCTTCGGCTGGGCAAGCCGCGCGCTGGCGAGAATCTCCCGGCTCGGCGAGAGCGGTCAGCAGCGGCCGCTGCGTTCGTGGCCGCGCGAGTGAACGTTCGGCGGCGGCGACCAGTCCGGCCGACGCTGCGAACGAAGTGAGCGCTTAGCGAAGGCCGATGTAGCTCAGTTGGCAGAGCGCGTCCTTGGTAAGGACGAGGTCACCGGTTCAATCCCGGTCATCGGCTCCAACCTTCGCCCTCGCCTGGCGACCGAAGCGGGCGCTACGGTTGGCGGGCCCTGAGGGTCTGAGGCGAGGGTGCCCACGTCGCGCGAAGGGCGCAGGTGGGCGGGGTCTTTGTTGTCGTATCGGTACGACAGCGTAGTCGTAGAGAGAGCGTACGGGTCATGGCCAAAGAGAAGTTCGACCGTTCGAAGCCGCACGTCAACATCGGGACGATCG
>VFQN01001161.1_pt1 | contig 45591 bp, 43 predicted proteins | sample 3512371 | NCBI WGS metagenome assembly VFQN01 (sample SAMN10412370, study PRJNA504923) | tailings metagenome | isolation source: Replicate 2 from Balatoc abandoned mine | place: Philippines: Itogon, Benguet | collected 2017-08-28
TCTACCGGGAGATCGTTCCGCCGACCAGGCTCGTCTTCTCCTGGGCCTGGCAGAGCACTCCGGAACGCGAGTCGCAGGTCACGATCGACCTGAAGCCGGACGACGACGGCACCCTCCTCACCCTGACCCACGAGCAGTTCTTCGACGAGAAGGCGCGCGACGGGCATCGCGGCGGCTGGGGGATGGCCCTCGACAAACTCGAAGAGCTGTTCGCGTGACCCGCGGCGCCTTTCGCACGCCCTTCGGCATGAGCGACGCCGGCATCTGGGCGTTGCAGTTCGCTGCCCTGCCCGACGATGTCGGCCGCCTTGCCGAGATCCTGCAAGGCTTGCTCATCCACGAGCACATGCCGGATGTCTATGGAATCAGGCTCTCCGAGCGCCAGCGGCGCGAACCTCATGTGCGCGGAGCCGGGGAAATCCTGGAGCGGATCGCCGTCAGTGACCCGCGCCCGCTCTCCCAGGCCCGCTCGCCTGCGGAGCGGTTCGCGGGATGCTGCCGCCACTACACGCTGCTGCACGTCGCGATGCTCAGGAGCAAGGGGATCGCGGCCCGGGCGCGCTGCGGCTTCGGCACCTACTTCACGAAGGACAGGTTCGTCGACCACTGGGTAACGGAGTATTTCAACGAAGCCCAGAGCCGCTGGATCCTCGTCGATGCCCAGATCGACGACCGACAGCGGGCCCTGTTCGGCATCGACTTCGACACGCTGGACGTGCCGCGCGACCGGTTCCTGGTGGCTGGCGACGCCTGGCGCCTGTGCCGCGACGGCAAGGCCGATCCGCAGGCATTCGGGGTCCTCGACATGGCCGGCCTCTGGTTCATTGCCAGCAACGTCATTCGCGACGTGGCGGCACTCAACAACCGCGAAATGCTGCCGTGGGACGTGTGGGGCGCCATGACCGAGGTCGACGCCGGGATCGATCTCCCCTTCATCGACCGGCTGGCCCGGCTCTCGCAAACCCCAGACAGGCACCTCGACGAGCTGCGGGCGGTGTATCAGGACCCGCGCATTGCCCTGCCCGCGACCGTCTTCAATGCGGTTCTCCATCGGCCGGAAGCAGTTCCCCCGTCCGTCCGTTCGGCCTAAGCTGCCGCGGTCCGACCGGAGCTTCCAGAACCGAAGGAGGCATGCATGCCTGCACTCTCGCTCGACCACTACAACATTTACTGCACCGATCTCGAGGCCACCGTGCGCTTCTACGAGCGCTATGTCGGCCTGACCAACGGCGACCGTCCGCCCTTCCCCTTCCCCGGCGCCTGGATGTACGCGGGCGAAAAGGCGATCCTGCATCTCGTGTCGGAGACCGGCCGCAGCGACCAGGGCAGCGGCGCCATCGACCATGTCGCGATCAACTGCGCCGACATTCGCGGCACGCTCGACCAGATCAAGAGGGACGGCGTGCCGTTCGAGGTCAAGAAGGTGCCGGCGCGCCCGCTGCAGCAGGTCTTCGTCCATGACCCCGACGGCGTCATGATCGAACTCAACTTCTGGCACGAGGAAGACGTGCCCGAGCTGGCGGGCTACGACCCGATGGCCAACAAGGTCACGGCCGAGAAGCAGAAGGTTCCGGCCTGACGGCCGGGCGACGAAGCGTGGCTCAGTCGAATGTCGGCGTGGCGGCAAGCTGATCCCAATAGTCAGGCGGCAGCAGGTCGCGTCCCGCCAGCAGGCACTCGAGATAGGAGCGTTGCGGCTTGAGGCCTTCGGCCTGCATCAGGGCGACGTAGACGATGGCCTCGACCGGCTCGCCGGTGTCGGCGCGCACGACGTGGATCTTACGGCGCTCGTAATGACGGTCGGCCACGCCTTCGTAGATGTCGAGCACGTCGAAGCCGGCATCGGGCAGGGCGTTCAGCGTGCCATGCACGACGCCACCAGGCGCGGGCACGATGTTGGCAGCCGCGGCACCTCTCAGAAGGCGCGCCGGCTTGTCGAAGGCCAGCCGCCAGCCGTCGAGCCGGCCCGCGATGCGATCGCCGCGCGGCACGCCCCGCGGCGCCAGTCGCTGCTCGAACAGGCGGACCGGGTCCATGTTGGACCCGTAGGCGAAGTACCAGGTCAGGCCATACGCCATACGCGCACCCCTTCCTCATAGCCGCGGATCTCGACGGGACCGAGATCGACGGCGCCCTCGCACGGCGTCGATTCATGCACCGCCTGCGAGACCAGCAACTGCGCTCCGACTTCCTTGGTGAGCTGCTCGAGGCGGGCGGCCAGGTTCACCGTGTCGCCGATCACCGTGTATTCCTTGCGTTGCGGCGAGCCGACGGTGCCCGTCACCGCCTCGCCGAGATGGACGCCGATCCCCACTTTCAGCGCCCAGCCGGGATGCGTGTCGTTCCACCGTCCGACCGTGTCGATCATGGCGCGGGCCGCCGCCAGGGCGTTCGAGGCCGCCGCCGGATCTTCCAGCGGCGCCCCGAAAAGCGCCATGAATCCGTCGCCCAGGAACTTGTTGATGATGCCGTTGTTGCGGTCCACCACCTCGATCATCTCGGCGAAGAAGGCGTTGAGCAGCGCCACCGTCTCCTCGGCGCTGCGTCGGCGCGTCATCGCGGTAAAGCCGCGAATGTCCAGGAACAGCACACAAACTGTGCGCATCTCGCTCGGGGGATCCGTGCGCGTTGCCAGCAGGCGATCGACCACGGCGGGCGATACATGCTGGCCGAACAGGTTGGTGACCCGGTCTCGCGCCGCCACCGCCCGCACCGACTTCTCGAACTGAGTGCGCAGGCTGTTGGCCACGAAACCCGCAACCAGTCCGCAGGCGAACAGGACAAGGCTACGGCTGAAGTGGAACAGCAGCGTTTCCTGCGGAATGTTGCCCCAAGGCTCGAGTGGCACCAGCCACAGGACCAGTACGATCTGCTGCAGGGAGGCGACGCTGCCGGTCCAGACCGACAGCCAGAAGTCGAGCCGCAAGGTCGAGAGCAGGATGAAGATGAAGTAGAGCAGCGGCGGCCAAAAGCTGAACACCAGCAGCGGGTCCATGTAGTGGCTGAGCGAAATAATCACGGCGGCCGGTAGCGACGTCTCGATCAGCGCATTGGCGAAGCGCCCCGCGCGCGGGAAATCGAGGTCCCGTGTGGCCCTGAAACGCAGGAAGGTCAGCGAACCCAGTTCGTAAAGGAGAAAGGGGGCCACACCCACCAGAGGAACCCAGCCGGGGACGTCGCGCTGGAACATGCGGGCGGAATAGTCGGGAAAGAAATTGGCAACCACCAGCGTGAGCACCAGCAGGCCCGCGAGGATGATCGCGAGCGCGCGCATGCGCTGCTGCTCGCTGCGGATGATCTCGCGGCGGAGCGCATCTGAGAAGAAGTCGGGCGCCGCGGCAGCCATCGCGCGCCAAACTAGACAGAGCCGGCGGGCTCCACAACGGGCCGACGCAATGCTAGGTACTGGATCATGTCGATGAAGGAGATTGCGCGGGAAATCCAGGGCAAGGTCGCCAACCTGGCGCTGCGCATGCCGATTTCCTGGGTGAACATCCTGGCCGGCCCGCCGGTGGCGGTCGACGGGCGTACCCTGGACGGCCGCGCCCAGTGGTTCCTGAAGCTGCTGGCGTTCAGCGGCCAGCCCGCCGCGCACACGATGAGCGTCGTCGAGGCGCGCGAGGATTACGACGCCTTCATGAAGATGCTGGGCGGCCGCCCCGCGCCGGTGAGTTCCATCCTCGATCGCACCCTGCCCGGTCCCGCCGGACCGATGCGCATCCGCATCTACCGGCCCGCCGGCGCCGTGGCGCGCCTGCTGCCGACCATCGTCTATTTCCATGGGGGCGGCTGGGTCATCGGCAGTCTCGAAGGCTACGATCTCGCCTGCCGCTACTTCTGCGCCCGCTCAGGCTGCGCCGTCGTCTCGGTCGACTACCGGTTGGCACCCGAACACAAGTTCCCGGCCGCGGTCGACGATTCGCTCGCCGCCTATCGCTGGGTGGCCGGCGAGGCCGTTTCGCTCGGTCTCGACCCCGATCGCATCGTGGTGGCTGGCGATTCCGCAGGCGGGACCCTCGCCGCCGTTGTCGCCCGGGAAATGCGCCACGAACCGCACCCACCCTGCCTGCAGTGGCTGATCTATCCGGCGACCGACATGGCGGGGGACACACCTTCCCATCTAAGCTGCGGCGACGGCTTCCTGCTCACCCACGCAGACATGACGTGGTTCCGCATGCACTATCTCAGCGACGATGGCGAAATCGGCGATCCCCGGGCCTCACCGCTGCGCGCCGCCGACCTCGGTGGCGTGGCGCCGGCGCTGGTCTTCACCGCGGGCTTCGATCCGCTGCGCGACGAGGGCCGCGCCTACGCCGAGCGCCTGCAGGCCTCGGGCGTCAAGACCATCCACCGCGAGTTCGAGACGCTGATCCACGGCTTCGTCGGCATGCGGGGCGCAGTGCATGCTGCGGCCCGGGCAATGGACGACATGGTCGCGGGGCTGCGCCACGAACTCGCGCAACTCGGACCATGACGGAGCATCGCAGCATGGGCGACGGCACGACGGGAGCGGAAACGCGCGCCGAACGGGCGGGGCGGCGCGAACAGAACAAGGCGGAGAACCGCACCGCGCTGATCAAGGCAGCGCGCGCCGTATTCGCGGAGATGGGCTACGGCGCGGCCAGTGTCCGCGACATCGTGCGCCGCACCGATCTCGCCTCGGGAACCTTCTACAACTATTTCAAGGACAAGGACGAGATCTTCGAGGCGGTGGTCGGGGAGCTGACCAGCGTGCTGCTGCAGCGGCATCGCGAAGGCCGCGCCCGGGCCACCACGGCCGAGGCGTTCGTCCGCGAGCACTATGCCGCCTATTTCAACTTCCTGGCCGAGGATCCGGAGCTGCTGGCGCTGGCCCGGTCGAGTTTCACCGCCGTGCGCACCCTCCTCGACAAGCCCGACGTGCGGGCACTGGCGAAGGCGCTCAATGACGACATTCGCACCGCCATCGCGCAGGGCGTCCTTCCCAATGTCGACGTATCCTATCTCGGCGCCTCGATGTCCGGCATCGCCTTCGAGGTTTCCATGGTGATGGTGGCCCGCGACCCGGTCGATCCGGCCGCCGCCGCCGAGTTCGCGACCCACCTCATGCTGGGCGGCCTCGACAAGCTGCCGCGCCGCTGACGCAAACGAAAACGGCGGCCCCTTGCGCAGCCGCCGCTCGATCTCGAGAACGACCCGAAGCGCTTACGCGCCCTGGGCGATCGTGTTGCTGAGGATGCCGATACCCTCGATCTCGACCTCGCAGACGTCGCCCGGCTTCAGCCAGGGCTGGGGCTTGCGGGCCATCGCCACGCCCGACGGCGTGCCGGTGATGATGATGTCGCCCGGATCGAGGGTCATGCACTTGCTGAGTTCGTGCACCAGGGTCGGCACGTCGAAGATCAGGTCGTCGGTGCTGCTGTCCTGCATGGTGACGCCGTTGACGCGGGTCATGATGCGCAGCGGCGCGGCGCCCTTCGGCAGTTCGTCCGGGGTCACGATGTCGGGGCCGAAGCCGCCGGTGCCGTCGAAATTCTTGCCCAGGGTGAACTGCCCACCCGACTTGCGCTGCCAGTCGCGGATCGAGCCGTCGTTGAAGCAGGCGTAGCCAGCAATCACCGAAAGCGCCTTCTCCTTCGGCACGTTGCGGCACTTCTTGCCGATCACGATGGTGAGCTCGGCCTCCCAGTCGAATTCCTTCGAATGCGTCGTCGCCAGCATCTTGCCCTTGTGCGGCACCAGCGTGTTGTTGAAGCGGGTGAACACCACCGGATACTGCGGGATCGGGCTGCCGGTCTCCTCGGCATGCTTGCGGTAGTTGAGGCCGATGCAGAGGATCTTGCCGGGCGCGGGGATCGGCGGCAGGTACCTGGCCGACTTCTCCGACACGGTGGCGCCGGCCTTGGGCTTGGCGCAGGCCTTGAGCACTTCCTGCTGGACCTTCTTGCCGCCCGCCAGAATCTCGACGACCGACTTCGGCCCGCGCGGCATCTGCTTGCTGAGATCGACGATCTTGCCGTCGCCCAGCTTGACGCCGACGACGGGCTTGCCGCCGTTCAGGATGGTGCAAAGACGCATGAATTTCCCCCTTGAAGATTTCGTCCAAATTGCGGCCGCGCGTAACGTCCTCCCTCCCGCATCTTCGGTCAAGCCGCTCGCGTTTTTTGCTACTCTCCGCCGATGCGATTCCTCCTTCTACTCGTCCCTTTGCTCTTCATCGCCCTGCCCGCTTCGGCACAGCTCGTCGTGCCGCTCACGACGCCAGACGGCAGGGTCGGCTGCACCCAGGGCAAGACTGGCATCGGCCGGCCTTCCGACTGGCGCGCCGTCGCCGACCCCGACGGACCGGACGGCTGGGCCCTGGTCGAAAGCGAGCCCGACGCGACCGACCAGCGCTTCCCGCTCTGCATCTCCGAACAGGCCTCGGGGCGTGACTTCGACGCCACCCTGCGGTTCAAGCCGATCTCGGGGTCGCGCGACCAGGTGGCCGGCTTCATGTTCCGCGCCCAGAGCGCCAACGACTATTACGTCGTCCGCGCCAATGCCCGCGACAACTCGGTGCGCCTCTACCGCATGGACAAGGGCAAGCGCAGCCAGCTCGGCATGAAGGAGGCGCCGGTGACGTTGGGCCAGTGGCATTCGCTGCGGGTGGTCGCCGTCGGCGAGCGCTTCGAAGTGGCACTCGACGGCAAGAAGCTGTTCGACGTCACCGACCGCACACTGATGCAGCCCGGGCCGGTGGGGGTGTGGAGCCAGGGCGACAGCGTGACCCACTACGGCTCGCTGCTCATCGGCCCCCCGCCCTCGCGCTGAGCTAGCCGCGCGCTGCCAGCAGCGTGGTCGCCAGTTCGACGAAGCCCGCGCCGGAGCGTGATTTCGTGACCCAGCGCGGCCGGTGTTCCAGCAGGTCGGCGAAGTCCACGACGTTGGCCACGCCCACGGCGTTGGGGAAGTAGCCGAACATCGGCGCGTCGTTGGGCGAATCGCCCGAGAACACATAAGCCGCCTTGTCGGCCTCCAGGTCGACCCCGAACAGTTCCCGCATCATCGTGCGGCTGGTCGTGAGCTTGTCGTAGTCGCCGAACCAGCCGTTGACGTGGATCGAGCTCACCTTGGCCTTGGCGCCGTTTCGCTCGAAGATCCCCACGATGCGCTTGATGCCGGCCGGCGGCAGCGGCGGCACGTCCTCGCAGAAATCGACGGCGAGGTCGGCCAGCCGATAGGGTTGATCGGAGGCGATGCCGGCGCCCGGCACTTCCTGCAGCATCTCCGTCCGCACCCGTTCCAGCCGGCGGCGGCCTTCGGCGCGCTCGGCCTCGGACTGGATGAAGCGTGTGCGAAGGCGTTTCTGATCGCGGTCGTGCCACATCCAGAAGGCGCCGTTCTCGCCGACCACGGCATCGACCGGCCAGAACCGGGCGATGTGATCGCACCAGCCGGCCGGCCGCCCGGTGACCGGCACGACCAGGAGACCAGCCCGCTTCAGGGCCTGCAATGCGGCGTAGGCCTCGGCTGTCAATGCCCCATCGCTGGAAACGGTGTCGTCGATGTCGGTCAGGACCCCGCGCACGGCGGCGAGGATTTCGCGGGGGCAGTTCTCGAGCGGTTCCATGCAGCGTCTTCTAGCATGGTGTCCGAGGCCTTCGGCGTCAGGTCACCAGTGCACGGTCGCCAGGGGCGGCGCCACATGGGTCGCGACCGCCGCTGGGATATTTCACCGTGCGCGGCAGCCCGGCACAGGCGGAAAATCCGGCTAGCGGACTTCCGACATGATCTGCTTCTTCGCCTCGTCGGCCAGGCGCTCCGACTGCTTGCGGATCGTGTGATCCTCCATCGGCTTGCCGGCCGCGGCGAAGTCCTTCATCAGCTTGTCGATGACGTCGGAATCGCCCGGCTTCTCGAAGTCGGCCATCACGACTTCCTTGGCATAGGCCTCGGCATCGGCGCCGGTCTTGCCCAGCAGGCCGGCAGCCCACAGGCCCAGCAGCTTGTTGCGGCGCGAGTTGACCTTGAATTTCAGCTGCTCGTCGTGCTCGTACTTGGCTTCAAAGGCTTTCTCGCGATCGTCGAACGTGGTCATCGGCCGCTCCGGTTGGGCTTGTCTCTTCGGCGCGGTATATAGCGACCGAGACACCGTCTTTCCACCCTGCGTTCGCAGTGGCAGTGTCACGCCGCAGAGAGGAAACCCTAGATGTCGCTGGAAAAACTCAAGGACTGGATCGGCCGGACGCAGTCCATGGAGGACCTCGCCGCCCCCTTCCCGGTCCGCGCCCTGTCCGCGACCTTCGACGAGAAGGGCGATCCCGACCCGAAGAACGGCGACCCCCTGCCGCCGCTCTGGCACTGGCTCTACTTCCTGGAAGTCGCGCCGCAGTCGAAGATCGGCCCGGACGGCCATGCCGAGCGCGGCGATTTTCTGCCGCCGGTGCCGCTGCCGCGGCGCATGTGGGCCGGCAGCCGTTTCTCGTTCGACGGCGAGTCGATCCGTGTCGGCGAGACCATTCGGCGCGTCTCCGAGATCAAGTCGGTCGAGCCCAAGAGCGGCTCGACCGGATCGATGGTGTTCGTCACCGTGCAGCACACGATTTCCGGGCCGCGCGGCGTCTCCTTTGTCGAGGAGCACGATATCGTCTATCGCGAGGCGGCCAAGCCGGGAGAGGCACCCAAGCCGCCGCGGCCGGCGCCGACGGACGCGACCTGGACCCGGACGATCCTGGCCGACCCGGTGCTGCTGTTCCGCTTCTCCGCGCTCACCTTCAACGGCCACCGGATCCACTACGACCAGCCCTACGTGACGGGCGTCGAGGGCTATCCCGGCCTGATCGTGCACGGTCCCCTGATGGGCATGCTGCAGATCGAACTGGCGCGCCGCTGCAACCCGGGTAAGGTGGTCGGCAGTTTCGAGTTCCGCGCCCTGTCGCCGGTGTTCGGCGGGGCAGCGCTTGGCGTACACGGCCGCCGCGAACCGGACGGCTCGATCACGACATGGATCGCCGATCCCAACGGCGGTCTCGCGCAGCAGGGCAAGGCGATCTTCCAATGACTCACACGCATCATTCGGGCTGCGGCTGTCTCGCCGCCCTCTCGCGCCGCAATCTGCTCGGGATCGGCCTCGGCGCCGCCGCCCTGGCCGCGGCAGGCCCGGCGCCGGCCGCCGACGATGCCTACGAGGCGATGCTGATGAAGTGCATCGACCCCCGCTTCACGACCTACGCGTGGAAGTACATGTCCTCGCGAAGCTGGGAGAACAAGTACAGCCAGTTCAACATCGCCGGTGGCCCGATCGCCGCGGTCGCCCCGATCTTCCAGGAATGGCGCGCCGCCTGGGAGGCCAATCTCGACATTTCGGTCCAGCTTCACAACGTGAAGCGCCTGATCGGCATGGCCCATCGCGACTGCGGCGCTGCCGCCCTGGCCTATGGCAACCGGATCAAGACCGACCGCGCCTTCGAGACCGAGATGCTCAGCCAGGGGCTGCGCGCCTTCCGCGACCAGGCCCTGAAGCGCCAGCCGCAGCTCGTCGTCGAGCTGGGCATCATGGATCTCAACGGCACCGTCGAGACGGTGGCCTAGCTCACGTCGCCGCAACCCTCGTGCCCGAGCAATCCCTCCCCTTCGTGATCGACAAGGACGCGGCGCTGGAACACCAGCTCGCCGCCCAGCGGGCGCGGCGCCCGGCCGATCCCCTCCTGTCCCTGGTCGTGCCGGTGTTCAACGAGGAAGAGACTCTCGACCTCTTTCTCTCCAAGGTGGTGCCCCTGCTCGAGCGCGACGGCGTCCGGTTCGAGATCGTCTTCGTGAACGACGGCTCGCTCGACGACACGTTCGCCCGCCTGTTCCATCGCAGCCGCGCCGACCGTCGTCTCCGGATCGTCAACCTGTCGCGCAACTTCGGCAAGGAGGCAGCGCTCACCGCCGGCATCGACCATGCCCGCGGCGACATCCTGGTGCCCATGGACATCGACCTGCAGGATCCGCCCGAACTGATCGGCTCGTTCATCGCGCGCTGGCGTGAAGGCTACGACATCGTCTACGGCATCCGTGCCGCACGCCACACCGACACGCGGGCCAAGCGGGTCTCGGCGGGCTGGTTCTACCGGGTGTTCAATTCCATGTCGCCGGTCCGCATTCCGCCCAATGTCGGGGATTTCCGCCTGGTCGACCGCCGCGCCGTCGAGGTGCTGCGCCAGCTTCCCGAGCGCAGCCGCTTCATGAAGGGACTCTTCGCCTGGGTCGGCTTCAATTCGGTCGGCGTTCCCTACGAGCGACCCGAGCGCGCCGCCGGCGCGAGCAAATTCAACTTCTGGCGGCTCTGGAACTTCGCCATCGACGGCGTCGTGAGCTTCTCGACCGCCCCGCTGCGCGCCTGGTTCTATGTCGGCCTCGTGATTGCCACCGTGGCCGTGCTCTATGCGCTGTTCATCGTGACCCGCGTGCTGATCTTCGGTGTGGACACGCCCGGTTACGCCTCGCTGCTGATCGCCATCCTGCTGATGGGCGCCATACAGTTGCTGTCGCTGGGCATCATCGGGGAATATCTCGGCCGCCTGTTCGTCGAGGTGAAGGCCCGCCCGATCTACGTCGTCGAGGGAGTCTACGAGGACGCCGCGCCGAAGCCGCCGGCGACCTGACCGTCGATGGACCTCAAGGAAGAAGACATCCTGGGCGCCGGCATCGGCAGCCACTGGTATTACCGCTCGAAAGCGGCTGCGCTGCACCGCGCCGTCGGTGCACTGTCCCCGAAGCGGCTGCTCGACGTCGGCGCGGGCTCGGGCTTCTTCTCGCGCCAACTGCTCGAGCAAACGCCGGCCGAGAGCGCTCTCTGCGTCGACATCGGCTACGCCACGGACCGCGACGACCGCGTGGCGGGCAAGCCGGTGCGCTATCGCCGCGACATCGGCCCCACCGACTGCGACCTCGTGCTGATGATGGACGTTCTGGAGCATGTCGACGACGATCGCCGGCTGGTGCGGCACTACGCCGACAAGGTGCCGACCGGCGCCCATTTCCTGGTGACGGTGCCCGCCTTCGAGTTCCTGTGGAGCGGCCACGACGTCTTCCTGGAGCACAAGCGCCGCTACCGGCTGCCTGCGATCGAGACCGCCCTGCAAGAGGCCGGCCTCACGATCGTGCGCGGCAGCTACTATTTCGGCCTGGTCTTCCCGCTCGCCGCCGCCGTGCGCCTCGCCGACCGCAACACGACGGAGCCGCGCAGCAGCCTGAAGAAACAGGGCACCCTCACGAACGCCCTCCTGACCGCCGTCTGCGCCGCCGAACTCCCGCTGTTCCCGATCAACCGGCTGGCCGGCCTCTCGTGCTTCGTGCTGGCACGCAAGCCTTAGCGTGACTGGAAGAGAGGCTTCGAGAAGCCCCCTCACCTAACCTTTCCCCGTCGGGGGAGAGGGATATGAATGTCAGCTTGCCGCCACGTCCTTCGAGACGATGCGTTTCCGCTTCGCGTTGATCTCGCGGAGCGTGACCATCATCTCCTCGGCGACGATGTCGCCCGGGATGCCGTCGCCTTCGGCTTCGAGTTCCTTCATGTCGACCCAGACGCCGTAAAGCGGCGCGGTCCGCGAGGTGATGATGCCGGCATGGAGGAGCGTCTTGATCAGCACGCGGAAGATGTTGGTGCTTTCCTTCAGATTGGCGCGGCGGTCCTCGTCGGTGAAGACTTCCTTCATCGCGTCCCGCACCCACTGCCAGTCGAGCCCGTACTTGGCGTAGATGACCTGCTTCTGCTCGGCGTTGATCAGGTTGAACAGCAGCGTCTGGAAGATCTGCGCCGCCCAGTCCTCGACTTTCTTGTGCTCGTCCTCGCTCAGATGCCCGATGGTCCGTGATGCCCAGATGCGGCCGAAGCGGTGATGGAAGGCCTCGTCGCTCATCACCAGCTGGACCAGCCGGCGCAGCACCGGGTCGTTGGTCTTGGCATTGAGCGTCGCGAAGGAACCCATGGCGATGCCTTCGATCAGCATCTGCATGCCGACGATCTTCTTGTAGACCTCCTCCGTCGTCACCAGATCGGTGAGCACGGTGGCGATGGTCTTGCCGACCGGCAGCGGGGCCCCCCAGCGGCGGCCGATATAGCGCGTGAACCCTGCGACATGCCGGGCCTCCTCGCGGGCCTGGTTGGCGGCGTATTCCTGGGCGCCGGGGTCGAGCAGGATGTGGCAGAGGCTGGCCGACAGGGAGAGCGCCCCCTGCTCGCCGTGCAGCAGGTTGGAGATCGACCAGTGCATGACGTCGTTGCCGAGCCCGATCCGCTGGCCCTCGTCCAGCCGGTCCGCCACCGCGCTTTTCAGTTCGACGACGGTGTCCAAGGGCATGATCGGCGTCTTCGCCATGTCGAAGGGCTGGTCGAAATCGATGTAGCTCTTGTCGAACGGGTCCCAGAAATGGTCGTGGGTGGCGGAAATGATGCCGTCGAAGGCGTCCGTGCGGCGTCCATAGCGGGGGACTTCCAGCATTGCCGGAAAATCCTCCCGTCCAACCGTGTCATAGGCCTTGTCGTAGGTGATTTGCTGGGCCATGTGAGGCCTCCTGTTCCCGATTCAATATGACGACCCCGTCACTTTTTTCAATGGATTTTTCCCCAGTACCGGAGCATGGCGTTTCCGCCATATTCCGCCCGAACGGCGGGCGATCCGCATCGCCCGCGCAGGAGTGAGACATGTCCCGCCGTCGCCGCATTTACGAGGGCAAGGCCAAGACCTTGTTCGAGGGGCCCGAACCCGGGACGATCGTCCAATACTTCAAGGACGACGCCACGGCGTTCAACAACCAGAAGAAGGGGGTGATCACCGGCAAGGGGGTGATCAACAACCGCATCTCCGAGTTCCTGATGACCAAGCTCGGGGAAATCGGCGTGCCGACCCACTTCATCCGCCGCCTGAACATGCGCGAGCAGCTCATCCGGCAGGTCGAGATCATCCCGCTCGAGGTGGTGGTCCGTAACGTCGCCGCCGGCTCCTTCGCCAAGCGCTTCGGCGTCGAGGAAGGCACGCAGCTCCCCCGCTCGATCATGGAGTTCTTCTACAAGAACGACGCGCTGGGCGACCCGATGGTCACCGAGGAGCACATCACCGCCTTCGGCTGGGCGACGCCGCAGGACCTCGACGACATCGTGGCGCTGACGCTCCGCGTGAACGACTTCCTGTTCGGCCTGTTCCTCGGCTGCGGCATCAAGCTGATCGACTTCAAGATCGAGTTCGGGCGCCTCTACGAGGACGACATGGTCCGGATCGTGCTGGCCGACGAGATCAGCCCCGATTCGTGCCGGCTGTGGGACCTCAGGACCAACGAGAAGATGGACAAGGACCGGTTCCGCCGCGACCTCGGTAAGGTCGAGGAAGCCTACCAGGAAGTGGCGCGGCGCCTCGGCATCCTCATCGACCAGGGACCGGGCGACGTGCGCGGTCCCACCACGCTGCAGTAAAGAGGCGACATGAAAGCCAGAGTCCACGTGACCCTCAAGAACGGCGTGCTCGATCCCCAGGGCAAGGCCATCGGACATTCGCTGAACCGGCTGGGCTTCCCCGAGGTCGGCGACGTGCGCCAGGGCAAGTTCATCGAACTCGAGCTTGCCGAGACCGACCAGGCGAAGGCCAGGGCCCGCGTCGAGGAGATGTGCAGGAAGCTGCTCGCCAACACGGTGATCGAGAACTACTCGATCGAACTGGTGGGCTGATGAAGGCCGCGGTCCTCGTCTTCCCCGGCTCCAATCGCGAAGGCGACGTGGCGCAGGCGATCGAGCTGGTCACCGGGCGCCGGCCGCAGATGGTGTGGCATGGCGACGGCGACTTCGAGAAGGTCGACCTGATCGTGGTCCCGGGCGGCTTCTCCTACGGCGACTATCTGCGCTGCGGCGCGATGGCCGCGCAGTCGCCGGTGATGGCCGAGGTCAAGAAGCGCGCCGCGCAGGGCGTGCCGGTCCTGGGCATCTGCAACGGCTTCCAGATCGTGACCGAGGCGGGGCTGCTGCCGGGCACGTTGATGCGCAACTCGCACCTCAAGTTCGTCTGCGCCGACGTCCACCTCCGGGTCGAGACCAGCCAGAGCCTGTTCACCAACCGCTACCAGGCGGGCCAGGTGATCAAGGTGCCGGTAGCCCATGCCGAGGGCAACTATTTCGCCGACGCCGACACGATGAAGCGGCTCGAGGATCGCGGCCAGATCGCCTTCCGCTACTGCGGCCCCGACGGCTCGATCGTCGACGGGCGCGGCAATCCCAACGGCTCCAGCAGCAACATCGCCGGAGTCTTCAACGACACCAAGACCGTGCTGGGCCTGATGCCCCATCCGGAAAATGCGGTTGAGCCGATGTTCGGCGGCACCGACGGCAAGGCCCTGTTCGAGGGCATGGTCGAAGCCCTCTCATGAAAGACGCGTCGTGACCGTAGCCAAAGAAGAGAACCCGCCCGTAAAACTGCCGAACGAGCCGGAAATCACCCCGCAGATCGTGGCCGAGCACGGTCTGGCGCCGGACGAGTACGAACGCCTGCTCAAGATCATGGGCCGCACCCCCACGATGGTCGAACTGGGCATCTTTTCGGCCATGTGGAGCGAGCACTGCTCCTACAAGTCCTCGAAGGTCTGGCTGAAGAAGCTGCCGACCAAGGCCCCGTGGGTCATCCAGGGCCCGGGCGAGAATGCCGGCGTCATCGATATCGGCGACGGCCAGGCCGCGATCTTCAAGATGGAGAGCCACAACCACCCCTCCTACATCGAGCCCTACCAGGGCGCGGCGACGGGCGTGGGCGGCATCCTGCGCGACGTCTTCACCATGGGTGCGCGGCCGGTGGCCAACCTCAACGCGCTGCGCTTCGGCGACCCGAACCATGCCAAGACACGCCACCTCGTGTCGGGCGTGGTCGCCGGCATCGCGGGCTACGGCAACTGCATGGGCATTCCGACCGTCGGCGGCGAGACCAACTTCCATCCCGCCTACAACGGCAACATCCTGGTCAACGCCATGACCGTCGGCGTCGCCGCGACCGACAAGATCTTCTATGCGGCGGCCGCCGGCATCGGCAATCCGATGGTCTACGTCGGCTCGAAGACCGGCCGCGACGGCATCCACGGCGCCACCATGTCGTCGACCGAGTTCAACGAGGACAGCGAGAGCAAGCGGCCGACCGTGCAGGTCGGCGACCCGTTCGTCGAGAAGCTGCTGCTCGAGGCCTGCCTCGAGTTGATGGCGACCGACGCCATCATCGCCATCCAGGACATGGGTGCGGCCGGCCTCACCTCTTCCTCGTTCGAGATGGCCGCCAAGGGCGGGCTCGGCCTCGTCATGGAACTCGACAAGGTGCCGATGCGCGAGACCGGCATGAACCCCTACGAACTCATGCTGTCGGAGAGCCAGGAGCGCATGCTCATGGTCCTGAAGCCCGGCCGCGATGACGAGGCGCGCAAGATATTCGAGAAGTGGGAGCTGGACTTCGCGGTGATCGGCCACCTCACCGACACCGAGCGTATGGTCCTGACCTGGCACGGCGACGTGGTGGGCAACATCCCGATCCCGCCGCTGGTCACCGAGGCGCCGATGTACGAGCGGCCCTGGACCCTGACGCCGCTCCCGCCCGTACTCGACGCCGCCCGGGTCCCCGCCCCGACCGACTGGAAGGCGTCACTGCTCACGCTGATGAGCTGCCCCGACCTCGCCAGCAAGGCTTGGATCTGGCATCAGTACGACCATCTGATCATGGGCAACACCGCCATCCGGCCGCAGGGCGGCGATGCCGCACTGGTCCGTGTGCCGGGCGCGCCCAAGCCCGCCAGCCACAAGGGCCTCGCCATGACCTCCGACTGCACGCCCCGCTACGTGCAGGCCCATCCCGAGACCGGTGGCCGCCAGGCCGTGGCCGAGGCGTGGCGTAACATCACCGCGGTCGGCGCCCGGCCGCTGGCCGTGACCGACAATATGAACTTCGGCAACCCGCAGAAGCCCGAGATCATGGGCCAGTTCGCGGGTGCCATCATGGGCATGGCGGAAGCCTGCACCGCGCTCGACTTCCCCGTCGTGTCGGGCAACGTCTCGCTCTACAACGAAACCGAGGGGCGGCCGATCCTGCCGACCCCGACCATCGGCGCGGTGGGCGTGATCGACGACATCGCGACCTCCGCGGGTTCGCGCCTCGTCCAGTCCGGCCTCGCCTTGGTGCTGATCGGCGAGACGAAGGGCTGGCTGGGCCAGTCGATCTACCTGCGCGAGCTGCACGGCCGCGAGGAAGGCGCCCCGCCGCCGGTCGATCTCGCCGTCGAGCGCCGCAACGGCGACTTCGTGCGCGGCCAGATCGTCGGCCGCCGTGTCCATGCCTGCCACGACCTCTCCGACGGCGGCCTGCTCGTGGCGCTTGCCGAGATGTGCCTGTCGGGCGGTACCGGCGCCTGCATCAAGCTGCCGACGGCCGACGTCGCGCCTCACGCCTATCTCTACGGCGAGGACCAGGGGCGATACCTGATCGCCACCGACGACGGCCCCGCCCTCGTCGAAGCCGCCGGCAAGGCCGGCGTGCCGGCCGTGCTGCTGGGCTATTCCGGCGGGCCAGACATCACGGTCGACGGGCTTCTCACCCTGCCGCTCCAGGAGCTGCGGGACGCCCACGAGAACTGGCTCCCCGGCTACATGAACAGCGCCGCCTGAGGATTTCTCATGCCTATGCAAGCCGACGACATCGTTCGCCTGATCAAGGAAGGCATCCCGGGTGCCGAGGTCGAGATCCAGGACCTCGCCGGCGATGGCGACCACTATGCCGCCACGGTCATTTCGGCCGCCTTCCTCGGCAAATCGAAGATCCAGCAGCACCAGATGGTCTACGGGGCCCTGGGCGGCCGCATGGGAGGCGTCCTCCATGCGCTCAAGCTGACCACCATGGCGCAAAGGCCCTGAACGCCCTATATTCAGTCACCCCCGCGCCCCCGGTGGCGCTCAACGGAGATCGATCATGAGCGAACCCCAGGTGTTCGAGCGTATCCGCGACGAGATCGGCAAGAACGACGTTCTGCTGTTCATGAAGGGCACGCCCGTGTTTCCCCAGTGCGGCTTCTCCGCCGCGGTCGTCGACGTGCTGAGCCAGCTCGGCGTGAAGTTCCATGGCATCAACATCCTCGTCGACCCGGAGCTGCGCGAAGGCATCAAGGACTTCAGCCAGTGGCCGACGATCCCGCAGCTCTACGTGAAGGGCGAGTTCATCGGCGGTTGCGACATCGTCCGCGAGATGTTCGAGACCGGCGAACTCGAGCAGGTCTTCAAGGAAAAGGGCGTGGCGCTGGCCGAGGCCGCGTAGCGCCCTTCCACACTCCGATCCTCTCGAAACGGGGGTGCTCAGGCGCCCCCGTTTTCGTTGGAGCATGCCATTCCAGCAGTCCCCCCAATGAGTCACTCGAATATCACGGTTTGATTGTGCCCGTGGCCCGGTCCGACATCGAACGGTTATGGTATTGCAGTACCACACGTCGATATCGCGAGGTCGGTGACCTGAGTTGGCGTCGGAGGGGGCAATCATGTCGAACGGAACCTTCACGGACTTTCTGGACGCGCTGCGGGCGTTCGAATCGGGTGTCGACTACGACCGCTATCTCTCGGGACAGATCACCGAGGCCCAGATCCGAAACTGGGTGGGCGATGGCAACTGGAACGCCTATCAGGCCGGCGAGCTCTCCTGGCGTGACATGCAGTACACCTCCGTGAACTCGCTGGGCTTCGTCGGCTATCAGTTCGGCGAGCCGCTGCTCATCGACCTCGGCTACTATCTGGACAACACCGGCAACCTCTGGACCGGCCGCTTCACCGGCAAGAACGGCGTCGACAGCTTCGACACGCTCAAGACCGACATCCAGGAAGCCATCATCCTCGATGCCTTCGGCTACAACCTCAACGTCATCGAGAGCGGGCTCGAGGCCAAGGGCACCAGCCTCGATGCGCTGATCGGGACCCAGCGCACCTATGTCGACACCAACGGGCAGAGCGTCACCGTGACGCTCACCCTCACCGGCATCCTCGCCGCCGCCCATCTGCGGGGAGCCTGGGGAACGCTCGACCTTCTCAACAATGGCAGCGCCTCGGCCGACGAATACGGCACCTCCATTCTCAAATACATCCAGCAGTTCGGCGCCTACGACACGCCGAGCTATTCGACCCTCGTCGCCGCCCATCAGGCGGGCAAGACTCTCGCCTTTGCCGAAGAGCTCTGGCACGACGACTTCAACGATGACGGCGCCGTATCCGATTATTCGGGCTGGGACGGCACCCAGGCGGACGGCGGCTCCACGGGCGGAGAGGCAGGGGGCGGCGGAGAGACGGGGGGCGGCGGCCAGACAGGGGGAGACGGCGCAGCCACCGTGACCACCATCAGCTGGATGTGGGGAACCCATACAGTCCTCGCCTTCGACCCTCATCTCGACGTGCTCGATTTCGGCTGGTTTCAGAAGGACAATTTTTCCATCGCGGAAGTGGCCGGCTCGGTCGTCATCACCATCACCGGCAACAACCAGACCTACCGGCTCGACGGCGTGACCCTCGCCGAGCTGAGCATGGCTAATATCCGCGCGAAGGACGCGAGCGCGATCCAGAAATGGGACCAGGCCTTCGACACGGCGGAGCCGGCGACACCCAGCCTGTCCATTGCCGACGTGTCGGTGCAGGAGGGCAACGCTGGCACCAGGCTGCTGACCTTCACCGTGGCCCTGTCCGCAGCCGCAGCCGGACCGGTCATGGTCGCCTATTCCACGGCGGACGGCACCGCTACGTCCGGCAGCGACTATGTTGCGGCGAGCGGCACCCTCACCTTCGCGGCGGGGGAGACGTCGAAGACCATTCAGGTGACGGTCAAGGGCGATACGGTGGCCGAGGGCAATGAGACCTTCACCGTCCGCCTCGCCAATGCCACCGGCGCCACCATCGCCGACGGCTCGGCAACCGGCACCCTCACCAACGACGATGCGGCGGCCAGTCTGCCGGTGCTGTCGGTAGGCGACGTGTCGATGCGCGAGGGAGATTCGGGCACCGCCGAGCTGATGTTCGTCGTCACGCTCGACAAGGCCGCTACCGGCCCCGTGACGGTGAACTACGCCACGGCCGACGGCACGGCGACCGCGGGATCCGACTATGCCGCACTCACCGGAACGCTCACCTTCGCGGCCGGCGAAACCTCGAAGATGGTGCATGTGGTCGTCACCGGCGACACCGGGGTGGAGGCAAACGAAACCTTCTCGCTCATCCTCTCCGGCGCCACCGGGGCGACCATTGCCGATGCCACGGGGGTGGGGCAGATCACCGATGACGACACGAGCCAGGATCCGGGCAACGGAACAGGCAAGGTCCATCTCGTCAACTCCGTCAGCGGGGCCGACATCGTCGGCTTCGATCCGGCGGGGGACAGGATCGATCTCGGCAACGCCAACATCCATTCCTTCATCATCATCGACACCCCGCAGGGCTTCGGCTTCATGAGCCCCTGGAGTGGCGAGACGGTCATCGTGCAGGGCGTCCGCCTCGCCGATCTCTCGGTGAAGAACTTCGAGTACATCGACAACAATCACCTGCGTGAGGCGCTGAGCGGCGCGCTCGCCTGGGAGAACGGACCGGTGCTCGCCGCCGACACCGTCTACATGCGCTCGCATGAAGTCGGGCAGGTGGACCGGGTCGCCTTCGATCCGGCCACCGACGTCGTGAGCTTCAAATTCTACGGCAGCCGAGAAAACCTCACGATGTCCGACAGCCCCGAAGGCGTGGTCGTCGCGGATCTCAGCACGGGCCAGAAGCTCATCCTGCTCGGCGTCACCCGGGCCGACCTCTCCCCGGCCAACTTCGAGTTCACCTTCACCCAGGTCCGCGAAGACGACCTGTCCGGCAAGATCGGCATGGGGCAGGCATCCAACGCCCAGATCGTCGACTTCAACCTGCCGATCGCCGGCGGCGGCACGGTGGCGGGGGCGTCCGGGGCGACCGACGGCGTGGCCGGGGACGATGGCGGGGCGCTTCCCGCGCTTTCCATCGCCGACCTGTCGGTGGTGGAAGGCAATGGCGGTCACGCCCATTTCATGTTCGTGGTGACGCTCGACAAGGCCGCCGACGGCCCGGTATCGGTGGCCTACTCCACCGCCAATGGCACGGCCACGGCCGGTGCGGACTATGTCGCGTCCAGCGGCACCGTCACCTTCGCCGCCGGCGAGACCTCCAAGATGGTCCATGTGGACATCAAGGGCGACGCGCTTGCCGAGGGCAACGAGACCTTCACGGTCAACCTCTCCAGCCCCGCCGGCGCCACGATCGCCGACGGTACCGCCATGGGCACGATCATCGACGATGACGGCGCCCCGGCCCTGCCGGCCCTGTCCATCGCCGATCTCGCGGTTGCCGAGGGCGACGGCGAGCATGCCCATTTCATGTTCACCGTGACGCTCGACAAGGCCGCAGCGGGCCCCGTGACGGTCGCCTATTCCACGGCGAACGGCACGGCGACCGCCGGCTCGGACTATGTGGCCACCAACGGAACCCTCACCTTCGCGGCGGGCGAAACCTCGAAGACCGTGCATGTGGATATCAGCGGCGACACCGAGTTCGAGGCCAACGAAACCTTCACGGTCAACCTCTCCAATGCCATCGGTGCCACGATTGCCGATGCGACCGCCGTCGGCACCCTCGTCAATGACGATAGCGAGCCGGACCAGGGCCATGTGGGTAACGGCAAGGCCGATACCTTCGCGATCACCTGGGCCTGGGGCACCAACAAGAAGATCGACTTCGACACCGCCCTCGACAGGCTCGACTTCAGCTGGATGGCCAAGGACCATTTCTCCATCGCCGAAGCGAACGGCTCGACCGTCATCACCATCGAGGGCAACAACCAGACCTACACGCTGACCGACGTCTCGCTCGGAGAACTCTCGCTGGCCAACATCGCTGCCAAGGATGCCAGCGCCATTGCGGAATGGACCACGGCACTGGACGCCGCGCAGGCGGTGCGAGACTACGACCTCATGATGTGAGGCGGCGGCCCCTACTCGAATGCGTAAGCGGCCATCGAGAGGTTGCCCAAAGTGAAGCTCCGATGGAGCGCCCGGCCCCGGGCGCCCTCGCCAGCGGCCCCGTATGCGACGTGCAGCGGCAGGAAGTGTTCGTCGGTCGGGTGGGCTTCCCGGGCATAGGGCGCGCGGGCGCGGTAGTCGGCGAGCGCCGCCTCGTCGCCCTTCTCCAGCGTGTCGGCCAGCCAGTCGTCGAAGGCCTGTGCCCAGGGTTCCGGCTCCGAGGCGTCCTCGCTGCGGACCAGCGCGCGCAGATTGTGGATGGCGCTGCCGCTGCCCATGACCAGAACGCCCTCCTCGCGCAACGCGGCGAGCTTTCGTCCCAGGGCGATGTGGTGTGCCGGGCCGAGGGCCGGCTGCACGGAGAGCTGGAAGATCGGAATGTCGGCCTCGGGCCATGCCAGCATCGCCGGCACCCAGGCGCCATGATCGAGGCCGCGGTGATGGTCGTGCGCGGCGCTCGTGAGCTTCGCCACCTTCTCGGCGAGTACGGGCGCGCCCGGCGCGTCATAGCGCAGCTTGTAGAGAGCGTCGGGGAAGCCGTAGAAATCGTGAATCGTGTCCGGCCGGCGGACCAGCGAGACGGCCGGCACGTCGGTGTCCCAGTGCGCCGACACCGCGACGATGGCGGCCGGGCGCGGAAGCTGCCGCCCGAGCCCGGCGAGAAAGGTCCGCGCGGGTGCTTCGCCGAGAATCAGCGTCGGCGCTCCGTGCGACACGAAGATGGTCGGCATCGACATTGCTTTATTCCTCGTCCGGCTCGTGGCAGCTTGTGTGAAGTTGGGGATTTGAGAAGGGAACGGATAAATCATGCACGTTATGCGGAGATTGCGACAGGTCGCGACCTGTCTGGCCTTGTCGACGGCTGCGGCGGCCGTGGTGGCACCGGCCTCGGCGCAGACCCTGAAGATGGTCGCCCATTCCGATCTGAAGGTCCTCGACCCGATCTGGACGACCGCCTTCATCACCCGGAACCACGGCTACATGATCTACGACACTCTGTTCGCTCAGGATGCCGAAGCGCGCATCCAGCCGCAGATGGTCGACAAGTACGAAGTCTCGGCCGACAAGCTGACCTGGACCTTCACGCTGCGCGACGGCCTGGCATGGCATGACGGCCAGCCCGTCACCGCCGAGGACTGCGTCGCCTCGATCAAGCGCTGGGGCGCCCGCGACTCGCTCGGGCAGCAGATGATGGCGGCGGTCGGCACGATGAAGGCCATCGATGCCAAGACCTTCCAGATCGTCTTCAAGGAGCCGTTCGGCCTCGTCCTCGATGCGCTGGGCAAGCCCTCCTCGACCGTGCCCTTCATGATGCCCAAGAAGGTCGCCGAGACCGACCCGTTCAAGCAAATCGACGACTACACCGGATCCGGCCCGTTCATCTTCAAGAAGGACGAGTGGAAGCCCGGCGAGAAGGTCGTCTACGTCAAGAACACCAAGTACAAGCCTCGCGCCGAGCCGCCCTCGATGCTGGCCGGCGGCAAGGTGGTCAAGATCGACCGCCTGGAATGGCTCGCGATCGCCGATCCGAGCACCGCGGTCAATGCGCTGGTCCAGGGCGAGATCGACCTCATCGAGATTCCGGTGCCCGATCTCTTCCCGCTGCTGAAGGCGGAAAAGAACATCGAACTGTACGGCTGGAACGCGCAGGGCAGCCAGATCATCATGCGCTTCAACCACCTCCATCCGCCGTTCAACAACCTGAAGGCCCGGCAGGCGGCGATGTATGCGATCGCCCAGGAGGATTTCCTGCGTGCCCAGGTGGGCGACCCCGAGATCTACCGTGTGTGCAACGCGCCGCTGGTGTGCGGCTCGCCCTACGAGAAGAGCTACGGCAACCTGCTGATCAAGCCCGACCTCGAGAAGGCTCGGCAGCTCCTGAAGGAGAGCGGCTATGACGGCACGCCGATCGTCATGATGCATGCGACCGACCTGCTCTCCTCGAACCAGCTTCCGCCGGTCGGCAAGCAGGCGCTGGAGAAGATCGGCTTCAAGGTCGACCTGCAGTCGATGGACTGGCAGACGGTCGTGACCCGCCGCGCCAAGAAGGATCCGCCGGCACAGGGCGGCTGGAACATCTTCTATACGACGACCGTCACGGTCGGTACCGAAAGCCCCGCCGGCAATTCCTTCACCAGCGGCGGCTGCGAAAAGGCCTGGTTCGGCTGGCCCTGCGATCCCGAAATGGAGAAGCTTCGCGCGTCCTATGCCAAGGAAGTCGACCCCGCCAAGCGGAAGGAGATCGCCATGGCCGTTTCCGACCGGGTGATGGACCAGGCCACGTACATCGTGCTCGGCCAGTACAAGGCCTTTGGCGCCTACCGCAAGGACCGCATCAGCGGCTGGCTGCCCGGCCCCGTGCCGGTGATGTGGAACATCACCAAGAAATAGCGGCATCGCAGCCAACGATCGTCGATCGGGGGACCTTCGCCAGGCAGGCGAAGGTCCCCTTTCTCGTTTGGGGGCAGCCGCCGATCAGGCGGCCTCGGCGAACGATTCTTCCCGCCACCGCCGGGTGGCTTCGGCGACACGGCGGCCCAGCGCCTCGAAGGTCTTGAAGTCGCTGGCGCCGATTCCCTCGACGCCCTGATCGGCATTGGCCTGCGCCATCGCACCGATCGATGCGCCGACCCGGTTGAGGTCGGCATTCGAGCCCTTCGAGTGGTTGTTGCCTGGCGGCAGGCCCAAGCCCACCCAGACCATGCCATGCTGCACCGCGAGCGTGAGCAACTGGTAGAGCGTGTTGTGCTTGTCTCCGTTCCACGACGCGGAGACGGTGAAACCCGCCGCGAGCTTGTTGCGCCACTTCCCCTCCATCCAGCGCCCCGACGTCCAGTCTTTGAATCTGGCGAATTCGGCCGACACGCCGCCCATGTAGGTCGGGCTGCCAAAGACGATGGCATCCGCGGCGCCCAGTTCGGCGGCGCGGCCTTCCGCTTCGGCGACCGGGATCAGGCTGACGCCGGTTCCCGGGACCGACCGCGCGCCCTTGGCGACGGCTTCCGCAAGCGCCTGCGTATGTCCGTAACCCGAATGATAGACGATGGCGACATTGCTCATGACGGCTTCCAATCCTTTGATTTTCCTGGCGAAACCCGCAGCGGAGTTTCGTCAGACCAGTGACTTTCACAAAGTGACTGGAACTATCTGGGAGGCCCGCTATATATTCTCCAGTAGGTACCTATTCGTAACCATGAGGTTTTTCCCATGAGCGTCTCGACGCCGAGCACCCCCGCACAAGCCAAGGAAAGCGTCAGCTGCCCGATGGACTTCATCCTGCGCATGCTGATGGGGCCGTGGACGACCTACATCCTCTACAATCTCCGCACGCACGGGCCGCAGCGTTTCGGAGAGTTGAAGCGCCGCGTCTCCGGCATCTCGGCCAAGATGCTGACCGAGCGTCTGCGTACGCTGGAAGGGGCGGCGCTGGTGAAGCGCGATTATGAGGCGACCATCCCGCCCAAGGTCACCTATTCCCTCACCGAGCGCGGCGGGGAACTGGACGAGGTCATGGACCGGCTGGCCGAGATCGCCATCCGCTGGGAAGCCGAGGACGCCGCCAGGCGCACTGGCAGGCTGGTCGAGAAGTTGCCAGCGAAGACCTCAGAACTCCAGGCCGCAGAATAACTTACCGGCTACACCTCACGTAGTGGGCGAGCCCCTCTGTGGCCCGCCCACAATTCAACCATTCTCCGATTTGCCCGCGGTAAACGGTCAATTTTCCTACTTCTTCGACACACCCCAGAACACCGTCACGGGCGGCGGCGGCGTGATCGTTCCGACATTCGAGCGCACCGCGCTGACGCCGAACCATTCTCCGAGCGGCACGTGGGTCACAACCTTGATCGCGCGCTCCTGGACCGCGGCGGCGGCAGCCTTCTTTTCGGCTTCCGTCGTCGCCTGCACGTACCTGTCGCGCAGCTTCTCGAGTTCCTCGTCGCAGGGCCAGCCGGAACGGGCCTTGTCGCAGCTCGCGATCAGGAACGGCGTCATCAGCGGATCGAGGATGTCGACCTGCGACCAGCTCGTGGAGAAGGCGTTCCAGCCGCCCTCCGAGACGGGTCCTCTCTTGGCCAGCCGCACGATCACGCTCTGCCAGTCCATGGAGATCATGTCGACCTTGAAGCCGGCCCGCTCGAGCAGCGCCTTCGCCACCGGGCCGAGCTGCTTGATGACACCGAGATCGGTCGGCGCCAGCAGGGTCACGGGTGTTCCGTCGTAACCGGCTTCGGCCAGCAGCGCCTTGGCCTTGGCGGCATTACCCTCCACCAGCCCGGCCATGCCCGCGTCCGTCGCCAGCGGCGAGCCGCAGGTGAACATCGCCTTGCACGTCTGGTAGAAGCGCTTGTCGCCGATATTGGCCTGCAGGAAGTCCACTTGGTTGAGGGCCAGCGCAGCCGCCTGGCGCACCTTCTCGTTGTTGAAGGGCGGCTGGAGCCAGTTCGGCCGGAAGGCGTACTGGTTCGAAACGCGTCCCTTGATGACGCGGACGCCCTTGTCCTTTTCGACCAGCGGCAGGTGGTCGGCTGAAACGCTTTCCAGGTAATCGATCTCGCCGTTCAGCAGGGCGTTGACCTGGGTCTCGGCGTCCGGCATCGAGACCCACTCGACGCGATCGACGTTCACCACCTTGCCGCCGGACAGGCCCGATATCGGCTCGGACCGCGGCTTGTACTTCGCGAACTTGGTGTAGACGAGCTTTTCTCCGGGCTTCCACTCGTCCTTCTTGAAGACGAACGGGCCGGAGCCGATGTACTCCTCGATCTGCTTGAACGGATCGGTCTCGGCGATGCGCTTGGGCATCATGAAGGGCACGACCACCGAAGGCTTGCCCAGCGACTCGATCACCGCCCCGAACTTCTCCTTCAGCACGATCTGGAAGGTCCCGGGATCGACGACCTTATACTCCTTGAGCGCCTGCGCCATCTTCTGGCCCATCGCGTCGCGGGCAGACCAGCGCTTCAGCGAAGCAACGCAATCCTCGGCCGTCACCGGCTGGCCGTCATGCCATTCCAGCCCCTCACGGAGCTTGAAGGTCCAGACGAGTCCGTCGTCGCTGGTGGTCCAGGTATCGACCATCTGCGGCTTCACCTGGAACTTCTCGTCCATGGAGAACAGCACGTCGTAGAGCATGTAGCCGTGGTTGCGCGTGATGTAGGCGCCGCTCCAGATCGGATCGAGCACCTTCACGTCGGAATGCATCACGACTTTCAGGGTCTGTGCCGACGCGATCGGTACGGCGGATACGGTGGCGAAGGCGGCGACAGCGGAGAGTAGAAAGCGACGCATGGATGGGCCCTTTGAACAACGCGCGGGACAAAATTCTAAGGCGATTCAACAGCCTGTGTCAGCGCGGGAGGCCCGTTTCCAAGAAAAAGAAACCCCTCTGATGGACCGTGCCAAGCCGGGTCCTGACACGGTTCTTGCAAGCGCCGCTCCGTTCAGGTCCGCGCGCGGAGCTGGGCTTGGGCGCGGCCGATGATGCCAGGATAGCGTTTGTCGGGGTACCAGGGCATCTCGGCCAGCTTTTCGAACCCTGGAACGGTCTCCATGTATTTCACCATTCGCTGGCGCATGGCCGCGTCGGGCATCGGTCCGCGCAACGCCGCGATGTTGTCGCTCGCGTGGGACGGATCGGCCGTCGCAGGCAGTGCCGCCGTGACGGCCGGATGCGAGATCACCCACTTGAGGAAGTACTGCGCCCACGTGGTCATGCCGGCTTCACGTGCGAAGTCCGGCAAAGGCCGACCTTCGACGATCTTGAAAAGCCGCGCCTTCTCGAACGGCATGTTCGTGAGCACTGCCGTACCGCGCTCGGCTGAAAGCGGCAGGATGCGCTCCTCGGCCCGGCGATTGAAGATCGAGTAGTTGACCTGCACGAAGTCGAGGTTCCCGCGCTGGACCCAGTTGGCCAGCGGCTCGAAGTATGGATTCTCGAAGTGCGTGACGCCGACATGGCGAATGCGCCCCTCCTTCTTCCAGGCCCGGAGATACGGCACGATCGCATCGACGTTCACCAGGCTGTGGACCTGCACGAGGTCAATGCGCTCTCGCCACAGCCTGCCCTCGGACTGGCGCAGGCTCTGCAAAGCGTGACTTTCGTCGGCGAGAAAATCGCCGGTCGCCCAGATCTTGTTGGCGATGAACAACCGGTCGGTGATTCCCAGCGCCGTGGCATAGTCGCCGACCGTGAGTTCCGCGGTGCCATAGAGTGGCGAGGTGTCGACGACACGGGCGCCGCCCGCCCAATAGCGGCGCATCACCTCGCCGAGATGGTCCCGTTTCTGACCGGGAATGGTGTCGAAGGTCAGGAAGGTACCAAGGCCGATGGCCGGCAGCATTTCATCGGCACGTCCCGCGCGTTTCATGAGAATGTCCATGGGTTGCGCAGGCGCCTGAGGCATCGGGGAGGAAGGCACCTGCGGCACCTGGGCGTGCGCAGGGGTACCGGTCGCGCCCAGCACGGCCAGACCGGCAGCGCCGAGGCCGCCAGCCGTGAGTGAACGTCGCGAAAGTGATTTGGCCATGAGACCTCCGTTCAGTGGTTTCCGGGATGTAGCCGTGCTGGGGAGGTGTCGCGCCTTCGATCGCGACCCGATTTGCTCGATCCTGACCTTTCCGACTCCCATGGGGATGACGCAATCGGGCCGGACATTTATCTAGGAGTTGCCTCGCCCCACCGGAAGCAAAGGTCGATGACCCAGTTGGCCACCTACGAACGCCGCATGGATCCGCCTGCCGCCGACTGGCGCCACCTCGCATGGTCCAGCGGGTCATTCGACACCGGCCGCCGGCCGCGTACGGCTGCGGCGGAGGGCATCGTGCGGACGCCCCAGCATCTCGTGATCGTGACGCTGCAGGGCGGCGCGGAGCACCAGGAAGTGAGGTCGGCCTGTGGCCATCGGTTTGCAGGACCCGACCGGGCCGGTGCCGTTTCCTTTGTGCCGGCGAATTGCGGGCGTGAATCGAGAATGAGCGGTATCGAATCGGTGTGGGCCTCGATCGCGCTCGATCCCGCTCTCTTGTCCGAAGAGACGCTCGACGATGTGACCCCCGCCCCGCTCCGCTCTCTCGATCATGCGACGTTCTCCAACGCCGATGATCGCTTCCTCGCTGGCCTCACCCGGCGTTTCGCCCAGTTGGATTCGGTCGACCGAGGGCTCGATCCGGTATGGTGCGAAGAGATGTCGCTTGTGGTGGTGCGCTACCTGCTGGGTCGCTATGGGCGGATTCCAGCAGCGGGAGTGCGGTCGATGCGGCTGCCTCCTTGGCGCCTGAGACGGATCGCAGAGTATGTGGAGGCGAACCTCGAGGAAGGAGTTCGCATCGGCGACCTTGCCCGCGAAATCGGCATCTCGGCAGGTTATCTGCACCGGATTTTCCGAGATTCTACTGGCCAGACACCTGTTGCCTTCATCAACGAACGGCGCATACGGCGAGCGCGGGAAATCCTGGAGCGCGAGGCCGCATCGATGGCAGAAATCGCCTTGCGGGTGGGCTTCCAAAGTCCAAGCCATTTCACCCGCATCTTTCAAGCGGCGACCGGAATAAGTCCGTCGCACTACAGGGCGTTGACCCGACGGGCTTAGTTCAGCGTGCCTTTGCGGGCTTGCACAGCGCGCCGTCTGGAAGCAGCGAGTTCAGTCCAGGAAGCCGAACTCGCGCGGCAGGTACAGGATGATCTCCGGCCAGATCATGCAGATCGCGACGGTCAGGACCTGCAGGGCCACGAACGGAACGATGCCTCGGTAGATGTGAGCCATCGTCACCGAGGGCGGCACGGTCGCCTTCATGTAGAAGAGCGCAAAGCCGAAAGGCGGCGTCAGAAACGCCGACTGCAGGTTCACGGCCACCAGGATCACGAACCAGACCATGAAGTCCTTGTTCTCGGCGATGTGCGGCGTGAAGTCGACCTTCAGCAGGATGGGCGCGAAGATCGGCAGGACGATCAGGCAGATCTCGAGGAAGTCGAAGAAGAATCCCATGATGAAGACCAGCACCATCACGAAGACCAGGATCTCCCAGCCCGTGTCGATACCGGCCGCCTTGAGCAGCTCGATCACCAGGTCGTCGCCGCCCAGCGCACGGAACACGAAGGAGAACAGCGTCGCCCCGAAGATGATGAAGAACACGAGCGCATTGGTGAGGGCCGAACTCTCGATGACCGCGTTCAGCATCTTCAGGTTGAGACGCTTGTTCCACCACGCCAGCAAGAGCGCGCCGGCGCATCCCGTTCCGCCGGCCTCGGTCGGCGTTGCCCAGCCGCCGAAGATCGAGCCCAGGACGACGAAGATCAGGAAGGCCGGTGGCAGGAAGCTGCGCAGCACCAGGCGCAACAGTTCCGCCGCGTTCTGCGGCCCTTCGTCCGACGACAATGGCGGCGCCATCCTGGGATTGAACGCCGCGTAGACGCCGATGTAGACGAGATAGACGCCGGCCAGCAGCAGGCCCGGCAGGATGGCGGCCGTGAACAGCGTCCCGACCGACAGCGTCATGAGGTCGCCCATGATGACCAGCATGATGCTGGGCGGAATCAGGATGCCGAGCGTGCCCGCCGAGGCGATGGTACCGACCGACAGTTCCTTCGAGTAGCCGCGCTCCAGCATGGTCGGTAGGGCGATCAGGGTGAGCATGATCACCGAGGCGCCGACGATGCCCGTGGTCGCCGCCATGATGGTCCCCATCACGGTGACCGAAATTGCCAGTCCGCCGGGAATCCGCCGCGTGAGGACCTGAAGGGCCTTCAGCAACTCGTCGGCAACACCCGACTTTTCCAGGATGGTACCCATGAAGACGAACATCGGGACGGCGATGAGAACCTGGTTCTGAACGGCCTGGCCCCAGATGCGGGGGATCAGGCTTCCGAACTGGGCCGGGCGAAAGACGTCGAACGCGATGCCGAGCGCGCCGAAGGCGAGCGCAATGCCGCCCAGCACGAACGCCACCGGATAGCCCACGAACATGATGAACGTGAGCACGAGGAACATGAGGACGGAGAGATGGTCCGCGATCCATTCCATGGCCCGGCCCCCTCAGTGACTGGCCGCGGGCGAGGAAGCGCGCGCCGCGAGGTCCGGGGGACCGAACAGGATGACGAGCTTTCGCATCAGGACCGAGGCGACCGCCGCATCGACCAGCACCAGACCGAGGAACAGGCATCCCTTCAGGATCCAGCGGTACTCGAGCCCGTTCGGGGCGTCCGATCGCTCGTTCTGGAGGAACGAAACCTGCGCGAAGAGGAAGGAGTAGTAGGTCGCGACGATGCAGTAGGGAATGGCGAAGACCAGAATGCCGAAGATCTCGAGTTTTGCCTTCTGGCGTTCCGTCCTGTGGGCGGTAAACACGTCGATGCGGACATGAGTGTTGCGGACATAGGCATAGCCCAGCCAGAACAGGAACAAGGCGCCATGCAGGTGCCATTCGAGTTCCTGGATGGGGGTCGAGCCGAACCCCGGAATCTGAAAGCCCAGTTTACGCGTCAGCACATCCCAGCAGATCACGACGACAAGAGCGATGAACAGCCAACCAAACAAACGCGCGATGCGCGCCAGAATGCCGTCGATCACATCGCTCGCATTCAGCAATGCCAGCATCGGAACGAACTCCCCCGGAGAGAAAAGCGGCCGCTCCTATCGGAGCGGCCACCTGCACGGACCCAACGGCTACTTGAGGTAGCCGCGCTCCCTCCAGATCGCGTATTCCTTGCGGAAGTTGCTGAGCGAATCCCAGGCCTTCTTGAATTCCGGGCTCTTCGCGGACTGCTCGACCGCGACCTCGTCCCATGCCTTCTGGAAGGCGGCGATGAATTCGGGGCCCCAGGTCACGAGCTTGACGCCCTTGCTCTCGATTTCGGCCAGCGCCTTGGGCTGCAGCGACTCACCGAGGCTCATGCCGCGCAGCACGGTCTGATCGCACGACGCCTCGACGATCAGCTTCTGATGCGCCGACAGCGAGTCCCACTTGGCCTTGTTGATGATCAGGTCGCCGACCGTGGCCTGCTGGTGCCAGCCCGGGAAGTAGTAGTACTTCGCCACCTGATGGAAACCGAGGCTGAGATCCATCACCGGCATGGAGAATTCGGTGGCGTCGATCGTGCCGAGCTGCAGAGCCTGGAAGATTTCGCCGGCCTGCAGGAGCTGCGTCGAGACGCCGAGCTTCTGCATGACGTTGGCGCCGAGACCGAAGAAGCGCATCTTCAGACCCTTGAGGTCCTCCAGCGTCTTGATCTCCTTGCGGAACCAGCCCGAGGCCTCGGGCGGGATCAGATGGCACATCACGGCATGGATGTTGTACTTGGCGTAGAGCTGCTGCATGAGCTGCTCGCCGCCGCCATGCTTCATCCAGGCGAGGTATTCGCCGAGGCCGGGACCGAACGGCACCGTCGAAAAGACGGCGAAGGCGATGTCCTTGCCGGTCCAGAAGCCGGGCGTCGCCCAGGCCGCATCGAGCGCACCCGACGAGACCGAATCGAAGGCCTGGCCCGGCGGCACGAGCGCGCCGGGCTCGAAGAACTTGATGTCGATGCTGCCGGCCGACAGCTTGCGGATCTGCTCGACCGTATAGTTCGCGTTTGGCCCGAGCAGTGACAGCGTCGACGCGAAGTTCGACTGCATCTGCATGCGGACCTTCTTGTCCTGGGCACTCGCAGCGCCCGAACCCAACGTGACCGCAGCGGCGGCCGCGACTCCAAACAACGCACCGAGTACGCGCATTTTATCCTCCCATTGGTCGAAGCCATGCGAAGGGCGTGTGTCGTGTGTTTGTGCTGTGTCCTTCGCTCCCTGATGCGACGACCGTTGACCGGCCTGTCGCCTGCTGCTCCGTTTGGATGCAACAGAGTTGTATGGGAGCGAAACTGCCGGTCGACCCGCGAAATGTCAAACGGCGTTTCGAAAAGCGAAAGAAGGGGTCAGGCGAGGCGATAGACGCGAGTGGCCGTGCCGGAGAACAACGCGGCTTTCTCGGCGGCGGACGCGCCCGCCGAAAGTCGCTTGAAGGCGTTCCACAGCACGCCGTAGCCCGAGGTGATCTTGTCGACCGGGAAATTGCTCTCGAACATGCAGCGGTCCACGCCGAACAGCTCGATGCAGGTCTCGACCCAGGGCCGGAACGCCTCGGCGAGTTCCTGCGATCCCGGCGGCATCGGGCGGCGATAGAAATCGAACCAGCCCATGGCCATGCCGAGCCCGCCCACCTTCACCACGATGTTAGGACGCTTCGCCAGCTCGGCCATCGACTTCATCCAGGCCGCGCGCACCTCGTCGTGGCGTCCGGCGTATCCGGCATAACCCAGCGGGCCACCGACATGATCGAGCACGATATGAGTGCCCGGGAAGGCGTCGGCGAGGTCGGCGATCTCGGGAAGCTGCGGATGGTAGAGCCAGGCGTCGAAGGTCAGGTCGCGCCTCGCCAGTTCGCGGAAACCCTCGCGCCAGGTCAGGTCGCGGGTCTGCTCGGGCGGCGGGTCGTTGCGCGAGTTGCGGATGCCCGGATCGGCGTCCCAGCCGGTCTGGTGCCGAATGCCCTTGAAGCGGCCGTTGCCGGCGGCGATCTGGGCGTCGAACACGTCGCCTGCCCGTTCGCCGAGGCGCAGATCGACATGGCCGACGATGCCGGCGCAGGCGCGCAGTTCACCGTAGAGACCGGATGCGCTCATGGCCGCCACGCCGTTGGCGAACTCGGTCTCGCCGATGCAGCGCAGTTCGGCCGGGCCGTCCTTGCGGTACATCGAATGGCAGTCGACGAACACCGTGCCCACGATCCGATGGCCGGTCCGCGTGTCGGCCAGCAGGTCGTGAAACAGATAGTCGTTGCCGGGGCGTTGCCAGAGATGGTGATGGGGATCGACGATCGGCAGGTCGGGTTCGAGCGCGGGCTCGCTCACCTTGGCAACCCAGGCGGGATCTGGGTTCATCACGTTGCCAAGGCTTTCGGCGGGCTGGGCCATCGTCTCCTCCGTCATGACGTTTCTCGGTCAGTGGACCGGCTCTTCGGCGATCATCGAGACATGGGCATGGACCACCTTCCAGCCGACGTCGGGAAAGCGCACCCAGGTCTGGGTCTGCCGCCCCGTCATCTCCCTGCCGCGGACCTTGTAGACCAGCGACGCCGTCGCGAGGTCGCGACCGAGGGTGACGATGTCGAGCCGGAGCCGCTTCTCCTTGGTGCCGGGCCCTGGCGGGCGGGCGACGCGAAAGGCGTGGATGCGGTCGAACCCATAACCGTGTTCGTTGTTGGCGAGACGGATCGTGTGCGGGCTGTTCCAGAAGGTGGCGTCTAGCACCTCCACGTTCTTGTCGATCAGCGCCTGTTCGTAGCGTTCGAACAGCTCGCGCACCTCGGCAACGACTTCGGGAATGTTCGGCGTCAGATCGGTCACACTCACCTCGCTCTTGCTGGATTTCCGACGACAGTGGCACCCGCGGGGACGTCGCGGGTGACGACGGCGCCCGCGCCCACGATCGAACCATCACCGACCGTGACGCCCGGCAGCACGATGGCGCCACCACCGATCCAGACGTCGGAACCGATGGTCACGGGCCTGCCGAATTCCAGGCCGGCGCGGCGCTGCGCGGGATCGCGCGGATGGTCCGCGGTCAGGATCTGCACCCCCGGCCCGATCTGCGTGCGATCGCCGATCGTGACCTTCACCACATCGAGGATGACGCAGTTGAAGTTGAGGAACACGCGCTTGCCGAGGCTGATGTTGTAGCCGTAGTCGCAATGGAAGGGCGGCCGGATATAGGCGCCCTCCCCCACCTCCGCGAGCATCTCGCGCAGCAGCGCCGGATGGTTCTTCTGCGTCGCCGCAATCGAGGCGTTGTACCGATCCATCCACTCGGCGACACGGCGGGCATCCGCGGCAAGCTCCTCGCCCGTAGCCACGTAGAGTTCGCCCGCCAGCATCTTCTGCTTCTCGCTCGCCACGCGCCCTCCAAGGCTTGCCGCGACGACTCAGCCCGCCGCCTTCTCCATCGCGCGGGCGACGGCCACCAGGGTCGCATCGCTGCCGCGCGGACCGATGATGGACAGGCCGACCGGCAGACCGTCAACCGTCGTGGCGCCGGGCAGATTGACCTGCGGAAAGCCCGCCAGCCCGCCCTGCGCACAGAGGCAGGTGATGCGGTCGCGCAGCGGGTCCAGAACGGAGAGCGGCAGGCCTACTTTCGGCGCGGGAAACGGCGTGGTCGGCAGACAGAGGATCGTGTCGGCCGGCAGGAGATACTTCATGCGGCCGCGCGCCTCCTGGCGCATCAGGTTCGCCCAGACCTTGTCGCCCTCGGGGATCATCGAGCCGGTGACCAGCGCCTTGGCCACCGAGAAGGCGAAACGCGGATTGCGCTCGTCGAGCCACGGCTTGAACGTCGCATATGCCTCGGCGGGCTGCAGCGTGCGCTGGGCGCGCGCCCAGACAGACAGGCCCTGCGGGGCCATGATCTCCTCGCGGCTCGATCGGATCAGCGCCGCAAGTCTCCTCACCATCGGCTGCAGTGCCTCGGAGGTGTCCGCGTCGGCGAAACCGAAGGCATCGACCGCGACGATGAGCTTCGAGGGCAGCGCCGTCGGAATCTCCTCGCCCAGCATCACCCCGCAGACTTTCGCGAAGGTTTCGGCATCGCGTGCGAACCAGCCGGTCGTGTCGGAGGTCGGCGCCTGGGGCAGCATGCCGGTGACGTCGATGCGGCCATGGGTCGGGCGGATGCCGTAGAGGCCGCAGAAGCTGGAGGGCACGCGCACCGAGCCGCCGGTATCGGTACCCAGTGCGGTGTCGCAGAGGCCTGCCGCGACGGCAGCCGCGGAACCCGAGGACGAGCCGCCGGGCACGCGCCCCGGCGCGCGGACGTTCTTCGGCGTGCCGTCGAAGGCATTCTCGCCCAGGATGCCGAGCGAGACCTCGTCGGTGATGGTCTTGCCGATCAGGGTGGCGCCGGCATCGAGCAGGGTCTGCACCGCCCAGGCGTGCCTGTCGGGAACCGGCCGCCCCGTCGGCCAGTCGTGGTTGCCCCCGCCGGTCGGCACGCCCGCGACGTCGAAGAGATCCTTGGCCGCGAAGGTGAGGCCCGACAACGGACCGCCGGCGCGGCCTTCGATGCGAACGCGCGGGCCGGGGACGAAGGCGCCGATGTCGTCGGTCATGAAACGCTACTCGCTATTGGAAGCCTATTCGGCCGGCGCCGCCGGCATGCGGCCCTTGGTGCGCCAGCGCTTTGCCCAGCCGGGGCTGAACCTCATGCCGGTCAGCCGGTCGAACCACATGTACACGACGGGGGTGATGAACAGCGTCAGGATCTGCGACACCATCAGACCGCCGACCACCGTAATGCCGAGCGGCTGGCGCAGTTCGGCGCCGGCGCCATGGCCCACGGCGATCGGCAGCGCGCCGAGCAGGGCGCAGACCGTCGTCATCATGATCGGCCGGAAGCGCAGCAGGGCCGCCTCCACGATCGCCGACTCGGCGTCGGCACCCTGCCCGCGCCGCTCGATCGCGAAGTCGACCATCATGATGGCGTTCTTCTTCACGATGCCGATCAGCATCACAACGCCGATCATGGCGATGACCGACAGGTCCATGCCGAACAGCATCAGGGTGGCGAGCGCGCCGATGCCGGCCGAAGGCAGCCCGGACAGGATCGTCAGCGGATGGATGAAGCTCTCGTAGAGGATTCCCAGGATGATGTAGATCACCAGCACCGCCGCCAGCAGCAGCAGGCCCTGGTTGGCGACCGCCTGCTGGAAGACCTGTGCGCTGCCCTCGAAGCTGGTCGTGATGGTGGCCGGCAGGCCGATCTCCGTCGCCGCCGCCTGGATGTCGCGCACGGCCTCGCCGAGCGCCACCCCCGGCGCCAGGTTGAAGGAGATCATGACGGACGGAAGCTGGGCGATGTGGTTGACGGTCAGCGAGGTCGGCCTGTCGATGCGCTTGGCCAGCGTGTCGAGCGGCACCAAGCCGCCATTCGGCGTGCGGACCTGCAGCTTCCGCAGGATGTCGCCCGCATCGCCGTACTTCGGATCCGCCTCGAGGATCACCTGGTAGGTGTCGTCAGAGGCGTAGATGGTCGACACCTGACGCGACCCAAATGCCGAGTAGAGGAGCAGCCGGATCTGGTCGACCGAAACGCCGAGGCGCGAGGCGATGTCGCGATCGATGTCGATCATCGCCGAGCGAGCCCGCACCTGCAGGTCGGAGTTCACGTCGAGAATCGCCGGAATGCGGCGCATCCTCGCCTCCATCAGTGGAGCATACTCGCGCAGCTGATTGAGATCGCTCGACCGCATGCCGAACTGATACTGGGCCCGGCTCTGCGTGGTGCCGATGTTGATCGACTGGGCAGGCTGGAAATAGACGTTGATGCCGGGCACGGCCGCCGTCGCGCGGCGCAACCGGGCGATGACCTGCTGGGCGCTGTCCGTACGCTCCGGCTTGTCGCGGAGCATGATGAAGATGCGACCGGAGTTCACGGTGGCCGCGGCGTTGCCACCACCCACCGTCGACACCACCGAGGCCACGTCGGGGTCGCGCCGGATGACCTCGGCCAGCGCCGACTGGCGGGCCACCATCGCGTCGAAGGACGCGTCGTCCGGCCCGATCGTGGATCCCTGGATCTGGCCGATGTCCTCCGACGGGAAGAAACCCTTCGGGATCGCCTGAAACAGCATCGCCGTGGCCACGAAGGTTCCGAGGGTGATCGCGAGCACCAACCGTGGATAGCGGACCGTGTGCCGCAGGGCCCAGCCATAGCCATTCGTGATCTTCGTGAAGCCCCACTCGAAACCGCGCAGGAGCACATTGTGCTTCTCGTGATGGTCGACCGGCTTCAGCCACCGCGAACAGAGCATCGGCGTCAGGGTCAGGGACACGACGCCGGAGATCAGGATGGCAAAGGCAATGACCAGGCCGAACTCGTTGAACATGCGCCCGACGACGCCGCCCATGAACAGGACGGGAATGAATACGGCGACCAGCGAGAGCGTCATGGAGACGATCGTGAAGCCGACTTCCCGGGAACCCTTGAGCGCGGCCTCCATCGGCTTCTCGCCCGCCTCGATGTGGCGGACGATGTTCTCCAGCATGACGATGGCGTCGTCGACCACGATGCCGACCGCCAGGGTCAGCGCCAGCAGCGATATGTTGTCGATCGAATGGCCGCAGAGATACATGCCGGCGAAGGTGCCGATGATCGAGATCGGCAGCGCGATCGCCGGGATCATGGTTGCCCGGACACTGCGCAGGAAGAAATAGATCGCAATGATCACCAGGACCGCCGCCAGGGCCAGGGTGAACTCGACGTCGGCAATGGCCTCGCGGATCGGCTTCGACCGGTCGGCCAATAGGTGGATCTCGACTCCCGCCGGCAGCTCGGCCTGGATCTGCGGGATGATCGCCTTCACCCGATCGACCACCTCGACCGTATTGGCATCGGGCTGGCGATAGACGCCCATCACGATGGCGCGCGTGCCGTCGAGCCAGCTCGCCACCTTGTCGTTCTCGACGCTGTCGATGGCGGTCGCGACGTCGGAGATGCGGACCGGCGCACCGTTCTGCCAGGTGACGATCACCGGCATGTAGTCGGCAGCCTTGTTGATCGGCCCGGTCGCCTCGAGGATGGCGTTCTGTTTCTGGTCCGCGATCGACCCAACCGGTTTGCTCGAATTGGCGTTGACGACGGCGGTCTGCAGCTCCTGCAGGGTCAGGCCGCGAACCGCAAGCTGGTCGAGGTCGGCGCGAACACGTACGGCGAATTTCTGCGAGCCGAAGATCAGGACCTGCGCCACGCCCGGCAGAGTCGACACGCGCGGCATGATCGACCGGTTGACGAAGGCGTCGACGTCCGAGAGCCGGGACTGGCTGGACTTGAGCGCGAGGAACATCACCGCCCAGTCCGCCGGATTGACCTTTCGGAAGCTGGGGGGCGTCGTCATCTCCGGCGGCATTCGCCGCATCGCCGAGGAGATCGCCGACTGAACGTCGAGCGCGGCGCCGTCGATGTTCCGGTTCAGGTCGAACTGGAGGACGATCGAGGTGTTCCCGAGCGAGGACGTCGAGGTCATCGTGGTCACGCCGGCGATCGTCGAGAACTGCCGCTCGAGAATCGAGGCGACCGAGGAGGCCATCGTTTCGGGGCTGGCGCCGGGCAGCTGCGCGGTGACCTGAATGGTCGGGAACTCGACGCGCGGGATGGCGGCGACCGGAAGCTGCTTGTACGCGAACACACCACCGAGGATGAAGGACGCCATCAACAGGATGGTCATCACCGGACGGCGGATGCAAAGCTCAGAGATGTTCACGTCCCGCCTCCGCTAGGATCGGCTACCCGCGCGGTGGCGCGGCGGGCCGGTTCGGATCCACCGTCGGCGGCCGGATCGTCACCGAGGCCCCCTGAACCAGCCGGAGCTGGCCGTCGACCACCACTTGCTCGCCGCTTTCGACGCCCTTGGCGACCACGGCGCGGCCGTCCTGCGTGCGCTTGACGACGACTTGCCTCAGCTCGGCCACGCCGTCCTTGATGACGAACACGAACGGTCCCTGCAATCCGAGCTGCACCGCACTTGCCGGGATCGAGATGGCGTCCGATTCGATACCCAGCACGATCTCCACTTTGACGAACTGGCCCGGCCACAGAAGCTCGTTGGCATTGCCGATGCGCGCCTTCGCGGTCACCGTCCCGGTGTTCGGGTCGACGGTATTCTCGATGAAGGCCATCTCGCCGGACTGCTTCTTGGAGTCGTCGATGATGGCCGTGACCGTGACCGGGCCCTTGGCCATCGCGGCGCGCAGATCCGGCAGGACGATCTGCGGGATGGCGAAGGTGACGTAGATCGGGTCGATCTGGTTGATCGTGGCCAGCGTGCTGGTGGCCGAGTTGTCCCCGGTGCGCACGACGGCGCCCGCCTTGTTCGCGATCGAGCCGATGCGGCCGGAGACCGGCGCGCGGATCTCGGTGAAGGTGAGCTGGGTCTGGATACTGGCCTTGGCGGCCTCGTCGGCTTCGAGCTGCGCTTCGGCCGCCTTCAGGGCTGTGCTGGCATTGTCGCGTTGCACCACAGTTCCGGCGTTCTTCGACAGGAGTTCCTCGTTGCGCTGCAGGTCGCGGCGGGCCTGCATGACCTGCGCCTGATCCTTGCGGATCTGCGCCTCGATCTGGCCGAGTTGTGCCTTCAGGGTGCGCGAATCGAGCTCGAAGAGGATTTCCCCCTCCTTCACGAGGGCGCCCTCCTCGACGTTCACCTTCATGATCTGGCTGTCCATCCGGGGCTTGATCTGGACGGAGGCGATCGACTGCACCGTACCGACGGCATCCACCACGACCGGCATGGCCTCGCGCGTCACCGGCATGACCACCACCGGCACCGCCCCACCCGGATTGAGGCGGCCGCGGCGGCCCTGCGGCTGCGCGCCCGCGGCAGGACTCGTCTGGGCCTCGGCGGTCTTGGCCGCCGTGCCCATGCCGATGTGCGGGCCGACCTCCCGGATCACATCATCGCGGTAGATGTAGGCCGCTCCGCCGATCGCAACGATCGAGACGAAGACCGCCGCACGGACGAATCCCATTCAAAGACTCCAGTCCCCCAAGCCCCGGCGGGATTATAGTCCCCCCACCGCCCGGCGATAGCCGGAAACACTGTCCCTGTCGGAAACTTGATGCAAAAAACCCGCCACGATCGGGCGGGTTTTTCGTCAGTTTCGGGGTCAGCCGCTCAGCGGCTGTAATACTCGACGACCAGCGACGGCTCCATCTGGACCGGATACGGCACATCGGCAAGCTTCGGCCCGCGAACGTAGGTGCCCTTCATGTCCTTGTGATCGGCCGTCACGTATTCCGGCACGTCGCGCTCGGCGGTCTGCGTCGCCTCGAGGACTCGCTCCATCTGACTGGCCTTGGAGGTCAGCTCGATGACGTCGTTGTCCTTGACCTGATAGGAGGCGATGTTCACGCGGCGGCCGTTGACCTTGACGTGGCCGTGGCTGACCAGCTGGCGCGACGCGAACACGGTGATGGCGAACTTCATGCGGTAGATCACCGCGTCCAGCCGGCGCTCCAGCAGCTCGACCAGGTTCTCGCCGGTGTCGCCCTTGCGGCGCACGGCCTCGGCATAATAGCGGCGGAGCTGACGCTCGCTGACCGAACCGTAGTAGCCCTTGAGGCGCTGCTTGGCCATGAGCTGGAGGCGGTAGTCGGTCGGCTTGGTGCGACCCTGGCCGTGCTGGCCGGGACCGTATTCACGCTTGTTGAGCGGGCTCTTGGGACGGCCCCACAGGTTGACCCTGAGGCGGCGGTCGATCTTGTACTTCGAATTCGCGCGCTTGCTCACGCGGCACTCCATCGTTTTGCGCCCCGCTTCACGGGTCCGCTCGGTTGTCCGGATAGGCCTTGATCCGACATGTCTGTCGGGGCGGGAGGAGAGCCCGAACGGCTCTCAACCACGTTCTCCGGAAGAAGCGCGGAACATACCGGCCGTTTCGGACCAGTCAAGCAGGCGTTAATCGTTCAGGATCAAGGGGTTAGATCTCGACGAGCACGACTTCGTGGGTCACGGCGGCGGATTTCTTCACCATGGCGGTGGCCGAGCAGTACTTTTCATCCGACAGGCTGACCGCCCGCTCGACCAGCGCCTTGTTCAGCTTCCGCCCGCGCACGGTGTAGACCAGCTTAACCGAGGTGTAGACCTTGGGATGGTCCTCGGCCCGCTCGGCGACCAGCGAGACCTCCACCCCCTCGATGTCCTGGCGCTGCTTCTTCAGCATCGAGACGACGTCGATGGCGGTGCAGCCGCCCATTCCCATCAGCAGGACCTCCATCGGTCTCGACGCGAGATTGCGTCCGCCGATGTCGGGGGCGCCGTCCATGGTGATCGTGTGGCCGCTGCCGCCCTCGGCGACCATCAGCATCCCGTCGACCCAGGTGATCCTGGCGGTGGTGGACATGGCTATTCCTCGTGCTGTTTCTTGGACAGGAACTTGATGACGCCGTGAAAGGTGCGCGCTTCCTGCTCGGTCATCTCGGCGCGCTGCAGCAGCGCTCTGAGATTGAGCACCATGGAGGGCCGCATCTCCTTGTTCCGCAGGAAGCCCGACTGGTCGAGCGCGCGCTCGAGATGGTCGAACAGGCTCTGCAGCTCCTCCTTGGTCGCCGGCCGGGCGGCATGGTCGGCCAGCCGCACCGGCGGCGTCGTATCGCCAGCGGCGGTCCATTCGTACGCCACCAGCAGCACCGCCTGCGCCATGTTCAGCGACGAGAATTGGGGATTGAGCGGAATCGAGAGCGCGGTGTCGGCGTGGACCATGTCGTCGTTTTCGAGACCGGTGCGCTCGGGCCCGAACAGGATGCCGACGCGCTCCCCCTGGCCGATCCAACCGCGCATCTCGGTCGCGGCCCGGCGCGGCGTCAGGATGCGCTGCACCAGTTCGCGATTGCGCGCCGTGGTGGCGACGACCCGCTCCAGGTCGGCGACCGCCTCGGCCACGCTGTCGAAGACCTCTGCCTTTTCCAGCACGATGTCGGCGCCCGAGGCGACCCGCTGCGCCCGCTCGTTGGGCCAGCCGTCGCGCGGAGCGACCAGCCGGAGCGTCGTCAGGCCGCAATTCAGCATGGCCCGTGCCGCCATGCCGATGTTTTCCCCGAGTTGCGGGCGCACGAGAATGACCGCCGGCGTGGCGGCGTCGACGTCGCGGCCCTTCGATGCGCGTCCCATGCCGCCCTAATAGCGTGGTCAGCGGCCGGCGATAAGGGGCGGACGGCGCATGAAGAAGAGAAGCGGAATCAGCACCAGCGAGCAGATCATCATGACGCGGAAGTCGTTGAGGTAGCCGATCAGCGCGGCCTGGCGGGTGATCTCGCCGTCCCAGATCGCGAGCTGCGTCGGATCGAGGCTGACTCCGGTGGAATTCATCGGCCAGCCCGGATGATAGGGCGTGAACTTCTCGACCATGTCGGCGCGGTTCTGCTGGGTGTTGCTGGCCAGCATCGAGACCAGAACGGCGATGCCGATACTGGCCCCCAGGTTGCGCAACAGCGCGTTCACGGCGGCTCCCTCGGTTCTCAGGCGCTGCGGAAGAGTGGCGAAGGTGAGGACGGTGAGCGGCGGGAAGACGAGGCCGAGGCCGAAGCCCAGCAGGATGCCATTCCAGATGATGCGCGACTCGCTGACGTTGAGATTGAACAGCGTCATGTCGTAGAGCGAGAGCGCCGCCAGCGCGAAGCCGACGCCGATCAGCAGGCGCGCATCGACCCGGCCGATCAGGCGCGACACCATCATCATCGACACCATCATCCCGGCGCCGCGCGGCGCCAGCACCACGCCGGTGGTGAACACGGGATAGCCCATGAGCTGCTGCAGGAAGGGCGGCATCAGCGTCGCCGTCACGATCAGGACGAGACCGGCCAGCGCCGTGAAGCAGAGCCCGACGGTGAGATTGCGATCGAGGAACAGCTCGCGCGACAGGAACGGCTGGCGGTCCGTCATCATGTGGATCACGAACATGGCGAAGGCCACGGCCGCCACCAGCGTCTCGCCGATGATCTCGACCGAGTCGAACCAGTCCAGCATGTGACCACGATCCAGCATCAGCTGGAACGAGCCGATGGCGACGGCGAGAAGCGTGAAGCCCAGCAGGTCGAAGCGCCGCGGCGCGCCGTGGACGTTGTCGCGCACCAGGGCCAGGATTCCGACCGCGCACAGGATGCCGACCGGCAGGTTCACGTAGAACACCCAGCGCCAGGAGAATTCGTCGGTCAGCCAGCCGCCGAGCGACGGGCCGGCGATCGGGCCGAGCATCGTGCCGACGCCCCACATGGCCATCGCCTTCCCCTGCTCCTCGCGCGGGTAGGTATCCATCATGATGGCCTGCGACACCGGGACCAGCGCCGCGCCGAACCCGCCCTGCAGGGCGCGGAACAGGACCAGCTGGTCGAGCGTCTGAGCGGCGCCGCACAGCATCGACACGATGGTGAAGCCGATCACGCAGGTCGCCAGAGTGCGGCGCAACCCGAACCGCATGGCGCAGAAGCCGGCCAGCGGCGTCAGGATGGCGGAGGCCACGATATAGGAGGTGACGACCCAGGAGACCTGCTCCTGCGTGGCCGAGAGCGAGCCCTGGATCGACGGCAGCGCCACGTTGGCGATGGTGCCGTCGAGCGCATGCATGATGGTGGCGGCCATCACCGTGAAGGTGATCAGGCGGCGGCGGCGCAGGACCGCCGGGTCGACGGCCGGCGCCATCGCCTAGGGCCTGGGCGAAGCGGACGCGCTCGAGAGGCCGAGCGACTTGGCCCATCCCGCCCACAGGCTGGCGAGCGAGCGCGTGTGGCCGGTCTCGACCGCGACGGTCGTGCTCATGCCGACCCGAAGCGGCGGATCGCCTTCGCGGCAGGCGACCGACAGGCGGACGGGTATGCGCTGGACCACCTTCACCCAGTTGCCGGTGGCGTTCTGCGGCGGCAGCACGGCGAACTCCGCGCCGGTCGACTGCGAGATGCTCGAGACCGTGCCCCAGCATTCTGATTCCGGATAGGTGTCGACATGGATCAGCACCTTCTGGCCCGCCCGGACGCGGGTGAGTTCGGTCTCCTTGAAGTTGGCCTCGATCCACAGATCGCTGTCGGCCACCACCACCATCACCGGGACGCCGGCAGTGGCATAGCTTCCCGGCACCGGTCGCTTGCTGACGATGCCGTCGATCGGCGATTCGATCGTGGTGCGGCGCAGCTGCAGCAACGCTTCCTCGCGCATCGCCATCATCTGGCGCACGCGCGGATGGTTGTCGGCGCGAATCTTGGGGTCGCCAGCCAGCGCCGCCTCGATGCGCTGCAGATCCTCCTGGGCGGCCGAGATGCGCTGGCGCGCGACCTCCAGGCCCATGCGGGCCTCCTCGAGCTTGGCGGTGGAGGCGACCTTCTTCTCCGCCAGCTCCGACTGCCGATCGAATTCGGCCTGGGCGAAAGTCTGCTGGCTGAGCGCCGCCTTGATCTCCTCGCGCTTGGTCCGCCACTGGGCACGCAGGCCGCGGATCTCCGCGCGCACCGTCTCGGTCTCGGCTTCGATGCGGCTGAGCGCGTGGCGATACGACTGGTCGTCGAGCCGGAACAGAAGCTGCCCCCGCGAGACCTTCTCGTTCTCATGCACCGGCACCTCGACGATGAGGCCCGAGAGCTGGGTCGCGATCTGGGCGCGGTCACCCTTCACATAGGCGTTGTCAGTCGTGACGGTGCCACCCGAGGACAGCCAGATCAGCAGCGTGGCGGCCAGTACGATCGCGGGCAGCGACCACATGAAGGCGCGCGCAAGCACGCGGGCGCCAATGCGCGGACGGCGCAGGGCTGCCGCCGCGATGGGCGGTGTCTGGGTGTCCAGATGCTCTCCGTCTCGCACGCTTGTATGGTCTGCCCCACTCTACCTAAGGTCAACCGGCAGGTGCGGCATGGCAGCTACGCCGGCTGCGCCGGAGGTGCTGCTAAGCGGGCTGAGCCGGGCGGGCACCATCGCGGAAGAGCTTGTAGGTGATGGCGTCGTAGAGCGCGTTGTAGGAGGCGTCGACGATATTGGGCGAGACGCCGATCGTGCTCCAGCGCCGTCCCTTCGCATCTGCACTCTCGATCATGACGCGCGTGGTTGCCGCCGTACCGCCTGCCGAATCGAGGATGCGGACCTTGAAGTCGACCAGCCGCATATCCTCCAGTTCGGGGTAGACCGGCACCAGCGCCTTTCGCAGCGCAGCATCGAGCGCGTTCACCGGGCCATTGCCCTCGCCCACTTCCATCGCGCGCCGGCCGGCGATGTCGAGCTTCACCGTCGCTTCAGACAGCGCCACGGTCTGGCCACGGGCATTGACCCGCCTCTCCGCCAGTACCCGGAAGCTCTGCAGGGCGAAGTAGTCGGGGACGGTCTGCAACTCGTGCCGCGCCAGCAGCTCGAAGCTCGCGTCCGCGCCGTCATACGCATAACCCTCGGATTCGCGCTCCTTCACGATCTCCAGGAGGCGCACGACTCCCGGATGCCTGGGATCGACCTCGAGGCCGATCTGACGGAAGCGCGCCATGATGTTGGACCGGCCGGCCTGGTCGCTGACGACGATGATGCGCTGGTTGCCGACGACTTCCGGATCGACATGCTCGTAGGTCCTGGGGTCCTTTTCGACCGCCGAGACATGCAGGCCGCCCTTGTGGGCGAAAGCGCGGGTGCCGACATAGGCCGCACTGCGGTTGGTGGGCATGTTGAGACGGTCGTCGAGCAGGCGCGAGAGGTGCGTGAGCCGCTGCATCGCGCCGTCCTTCAGCCCGGTGTCGAAGCCCATCTTCAGCACGAGATTGGGGATGAGCGCGATCATGTTGGCATTGCCGCAGCGTTCCCCCAGCCCGTTGATCGTTCCCTGGACCTGGCGCACGCCGGCGCGCACGGCGGCCAGCGAGCTGGCCACGGCATTCTCGGTGTCGTTGTGCGTATGGATGCCCAGCCGGTCCCCCGGGATCTTCTTCACCACTTCACCCACGATGCGCTCGACCTCGTGCGGGAGGGTGCCGCCGTTGGTGTCGCAGAGGACGAGCCAGCGCGAACCGGCTTTCTCCGCCGCGGCGAGGCAGGCCA
>VFQN01001162.1_pt1 | contig 45583 bp, 58 predicted proteins | sample 3512371 | NCBI WGS metagenome assembly VFQN01 (sample SAMN10412370, study PRJNA504923) | tailings metagenome | isolation source: Replicate 2 from Balatoc abandoned mine | place: Philippines: Itogon, Benguet | collected 2017-08-28
GGGCGGGGGGGGGCGCGCGGCGCCGTTCGGGCAGCCCGGGGCGGGCGGCGGGGACGCGGGGGGCGCCGGGCGGGGGGGGGTGCGTGGGCCGCAGGGGGGGCTTGGAGCGGGCACGGTGTTGCAGGTGGAGCGGGTATGGTGGCTGCGGTAGCTGCAGGCTGCAGCTGCTTCCGAGCTCCTGTACGCTACTGGCCTCCTGACGTACTAGGAATCGTCAGAGTTCTCGGAACAATACGAGTCAGCAAGCGGCGGCTACCGGGACCTTGGCCCTTGGTGCAACCCATGGCCACTTGCGGCCTGCCAGCATGCTATCCTCCATATCTGGGTGCACCCAGCCAGGAAACGTTGAATTCCTGTCCGTGCATCAGCACCTCATCCTGCACACGCCAAGTCCCACACCATCCCTGCACCTGCCCCCGTAACCTCCGTCCCCCATAGCCGCCTCCCCTTTTTACCGCATACCAACACCCCTCCCCCCCACTGCCCGGCCCCAAACAGGGTTGACCCCTCCCCCGACGGCCGCTACCTGCTGGTGTCATGGCTCGAACGGCCCTTCTCCACTGCAGTGCCCTGCGGCCGCTTCCCGCGCCGCACGCAGCTCTGGACCAGGGACGGGGAGCTGGTGCGTGTTGGGAGGGCGTGTGGGTGCGTGCGTGTGTGTTAGGGGGCTGGCGGGTGTTGTTTTGAGGGGAGCGCAAGGGCTAGCATGTGTGCTCGTGTGGGAGGGCTGGACCAGGGACAGGGAGCTGGGTGGGTGGTTTGGAACGGGCCGTACTCGAGAGGTAGGTGGTAGGGGTTGTAGGGTAAGCTGGGTAGGCTGGTGCGCGACAGGGAGGTGCGAGGGGTTGCAGGCGGCTCTTGGGTTTGCAACGGGGAGGCCATGGGTCGTACGAGCGAGGGTGGTTAGTGGTGCTTGCAATGCAACCAGGTGGAGCGCCGGTGTAGCTCCACCACACACGGCGTGGTTGTGGTAGGTGTGGGCCTTGCGGAGGCCGTCCCGGAACCTCGGTGTGGGTTAGCGCCCCGGGCCGACCGACGCCGAGGGAGGCCGCACCGTCAGCACAACACCCGCCATCCGCCGCCGCCGCCAGGACCACCGTTGCCACCGCACTCGCACTACCGCACTGGTTGTGCACCTGCCGCTGCCAACGCTGTTGCAGCCTGCGTGCATGTGTATTACCACTCGCTCGTTTGTGTGTGTGCCGCCTCCCCTCCCACAGGTCCGTGAGCTGGCTGCGCTGCCCCTGGCAGAGGACATCCCCATCGCCTTCAACAGCACCAGGGCGGGGCCACGGTGCGTCCAGGGCGGAGGGGAGGGAACTGGCAGGTGCCGCGCATGCATTAAACGGCAACACCAGTCCCGTCTCTGCCTCTGGCCGCTGCCCCTGCGGCCGTGTTCGGTGCAAGCGCAGCTTTCCAGACGCCTCTGTGCTCTGCACCTCTGTAATTGTTGAGGGGAACACCACCCCGAAACCACTGTCCTGACCTACCTGCTAACCCACCTCACATCCACGCACGCCCGCAGGGGTATCAGCTGGCGGGATGACGCGCCCGCAGAGGTGTACTGGATTGAGGCGCAGGTGGGCAGCAGGGGGAAGGGGGGAGGGAGCTGGTAGAGAGGGTGAAGGAGGGAGGGGAAAGGGGCGCAACAAGCAGCACGTGGGTGGTCAGTCAACCATATCATTGGATCCATGTGTGTGTTTTTACGTACCTTTCCCCCAATGCAGGACGGCGGCAACCCCGCTGTGGAGGCATCCCCCGTGCCCTTTGCTGGTAATCACTGTCATTGACACTTACAGACCATTTATTCTACATTTATATGTGTAATTTTCTATCGTCCTCATGCAGGACGGCGGCGACCCCGCCGTGGAGGTCTCCCCCCGCGACATCGTGTACGCGCTGCAGGCGGACCAGGCGGGCCCCCCCGGGTCGGGCGCTGCCCCGCGTGAGATCGCGCGCACCGACCTGCGCTGCGGCGGCGTGGCGTGGTGCGACGGCGGCCTGGCGCTGCTGTTCGAGTCGTGGTACAAGAGCCGGCGCAGCGTGTGGTGGCGGTTCGCGCCCGACCGGCCGCAGGAGCCCAAGCAGGTGGTGTTTGACAGGTGGGTAAGGGGGGTTGGGGAGGTTGGGGCAAGGCTCCTGCGTTGAGAGAATGATCGTGAGCAAAGATAGCTGAAATTCCAGCTGCCCGGAGCCGCAACATAAGGTCGCACATCAGCGTTTCTCTCTCGCACGCCCAGGTCCCACCTCCCCCCTGCCCCCTCAGGGATTTCGAGCACGTGTACAGCGACTCCGCCCGATGCAGGCTGTAATATAGCTTTAAGAAGTCTGGTGTGCAACCTAACCCTCAGTCAACTTGCAATTCTGTGCGCAGGAACTACGAGGACGTGTACGGCGACCCCGGCTCGCCCCTCACCCGCCGCACGCAGTGGGGCACCTACGCCATTGCCCGCATCACACCGGACCCACACACCCTGGACACGCTGCGCCAGGCGGCGCAGGCGGCGGCGGAGGCGGCGGCGGCACAGCCGGCAACCGCCAACGGCGGTAGCGCCAACGGTGGTAACGGTACGGCAGGGCGCAGCGGCAAGGCGGCCACGCTGGGCGGTCTGGCGTCGGGGGAGGGCACGTGGCTGCTGATGGAGGGCACGGGGGCCTCCCCTGACGGCAACAGGCCCTTCCTGGACCTGCTGCACCTCGAGAGCGGTGGGTGGTGTCGGGGGTATAGGAGGGACTAAAAGTACAGGGGGAGGGGAGGTAACCCGTCCGTGTACTCGTGCTGGGGTACTCGGGCGTGGGAGTAAGGTATTGGGGGCGGGGGTCGGGGCGGAGTTGGTGTACTGCTGGCAGCTGGCGTCAGCCCTGCCTGTGTGCGCGTGTCGGCTTGCTGGCCTTCCCCCGGCCCCTGCACCAAGCGGGGGGCTCCAGGGCTGCCTAGCGGTGCCATTGGTGGCTGCGAGCCGCCGCTACTGGGTAGGCACTCCTTCCACCTTGCTCCTGCCCTGCTCACACACCGCGCCGTTGATCCAAAGGCTGCTCTACCCTCTGTGCTGCTCGTCCTCGGAATTATGCAACGCCGTACACTTAACTGTAACTTTGTTTCCGCGCCCTGTGCTGCAGGGGAGACCCACCGGCTGTGGCAGAGCTCCCCCCCGCTGTACGAGTCCATGGGATCCATCATGAGCGACACGGACCCGGCAGCGCCCATAACCGTCACGGTGCGTTGCATGGCTGCTTTTAGGTTGTGAGCGGTTGGTGGTTGGGCGTGGCGGGTTACTGGGAAAGCAGGCGAACTCCTCGATGAGTCGCCTGGCGGGTTTGAAGGTCACTGGAGGCCTCTTGCGGTACACTGGGTACCCCGGTACCAGTGCAGTCATGGGTGCTTTGAGGACCAGGTCGGAGTAGGCGGTTGCAACCTAGGGTCTCGAAAGGAGCAGATTGTCAGCTGTACCTGCACAGTTTGCGCTGTGACACGCCCGCACCTGACCTCCCTCCCACCACCCTCCCTCCTCCCCCTCCCCAGGGCCTGTCTGTGATGCTGTCGTATGCTGTAACACGCCCTGACCTCCCTTCCTTCTCTTGCTTCCTCCCCTTGTTCCCCCTCGCCCCCCACCAGGGCCTGTCCGTGATGCTGTCAAGGGAGTCCTCCTCCGACCCGCCCCAGACCTACCTGCGCACCTTCACGGAGGGCGGCCGCGGGGCAACGGAGCGCGTGGTGACCGCCTTCCCGCACCCCTACCCTCAGGTGAGGCTTGTCCACACTGCCGTGCACCCGGGGTCCGTGTCTGCAGCCACGCACCCGAATCGGCTTACCGTATGACTGGCGCCGTCCAGCGCTTCTCAGCTCTCCCTGCACCGTGCCACGTGCCGTGCCACAACCGCCAACCCACAACCCCTACATGCCCGACGCTCCCAACCTTTGTTCCGTACAGTATGGCGGTCAGCAGCGCGTGCAAGGGCCCCCTTCCAGTCCTGCCCACCTCTTCGTCGTCCTTTTGCCCCGTTCCCAGAAACACATGTTAACTTTCCCTCATTCCGCCCCCCGGCGTCGCCACTCGCATGGCCACCAGTTCCATCTCCTACAGTTTCCTCCTCGCTACCCCCCACCCACCCTAGCACCCGCCTAACACACACGTTATGCATGCCTTACCCACGCCACCAGCTGCGCGAGCTGCGCCGAGGTGGTGCGCTACCCCTCACCCACGTAACACACACCGGGTACAACTTAATACACACCCCCATGCCACACCCCCAGCTGCGCGAGCTGCGCCGCGAGGTGGTGCGCCACCCCTCACCCACGGAACACACACCGGATACAACCTAATACACCCCCCCATGCCACACCCCCAGCTGCGCGAGCTGCGCCGCGAGGTGGTGCGCTACCCCCGCCCCGACGGCGTCATGCTCACCGCCACGCTATACCTGCCGCCGGGCTACGACGCAGCGACCCATGGGCCGCTGCCGTGCATCGTGTGGGCCTACCCGCGGGAGTACAAGACCAAGGTTGGTGGGGGACAGGCGGGATGGAAGGAGGGGATTCAGCGGGGGACCGGTACAGGTGTCTACCAGAGTACTGCCAGAGTCTTGCCAAGTGCAATCCATTTGCTGTCCTTGGCCTCCTGCTCCCTTCACCTCAGACCCTTGCCTCCCGGTAAGACACTTTCAACGAACAACCCCATGCCCTGCTGCCCCGTGTCGCCCTCCCCGTTCCCTTCTCCCCCGCAGGAGGCTGCCGGCCAGATGCGCCGCTCGCCCCACCAGTTCACCTCCATCGGCAGCACCAGCCCCACGCTGTGGCTGACGCGGGGGTACGCGGTGCTGGACGGACCCACGCTGCCCATTGTGGCAGACGTGCAGGAGGGCGAGGGCGAGGGGGAGGTAGCCAAGGTGGGCGGGGTGGTTAGGGGGAGGGTGGTGGGCAGGGGGTAAGGACGTGCAGGAGGGGGGGCAGGGCAGGACGCGGGCAAGGTAGGCGGGTAGGCGTGCAGGGCAGAGGGGATGCAGAGGCCAAGGTGGGGCAGGGAGGGTGGGCTGGACAGGGCGGGCGGAGGAGGGGGATGCGCAGGGCGAGGGGACGCAGGGGGCCAAGGTGGGGCCAAGGTGGGGCCAAGGTGGGGCCAAGGTGGAGCCAAGGTGGAGCCAAGGTGGGCTGACGTGAAGGAGGAGGGGCAAGGCCAGGGGCAGCGGCCGGAGGGGAAGGCTTGCTGGGTGTGCGGATGTGCAGGAGGGAGAGGGGCAGCAGGAGGGACGGGGCTTGGGCCAGCAGCAAGCGGGCAAAGTAGGCAGGGCGGGCAGGGCATCGGGGCGGGGGTGCGAGGCACAAGGTCAGCTTGCCATACGTCCTAACTGCACTACGTCCATGCCCGGCCCCCACAGGACGGCGCGGCCCCTGCCGCCCCGGCCCCAGAGCCCAACGACACATTCGTGGAGCAGCTCACAGGTGGGTGAGGATGCGTTTGGCGGTGAGGCACGTTTATAGCAATAAGGGCCTGGGGTTGGTTGGTTGGTTGGTTGGTTGGTTGGTTGGTTGGTTGGTTGGCTGGTCGGTTGGTGGGGTGGGTTGGTTGGGAGGGAAACGGGGCGGTACTCCGGGTTGCGGGACACCACCTTGGGTAGCCGCCCGCTGGCTTCTTGTCCTGGATGGTGGATGCCACCACAAGCCATGGACCGGGCCCCTATTACAGTATTAGCCCGCCGATTGTGTTCGCCACCCTTACCTCCTGAATCTTCATGATCCGCGCGGACACGCTGACGCACGCGCACGCCCCGTTGGTGTCCTCTTCCCCGGCTATGCTTGTCCATTGGTTCTTACCTGTCCTGTTGTGACCCGTTCCGCACGCACACACATCTGTGCGTTCACATGCATCTTGCGCCTTTCACTGCTCCCCTCCCCCATGCAGCCGGCGCGCGGGCGGCCGTGGAGGAGGTGGTGCGGCGCGGCGTGGCGGACCCGGCACATGTGTCCGTGGGGGGCCACTCGTACGGCGCCTTCATGGCCGCCAACCTGCTGGCGCACGCACCAGACCTGTTCGCAGCAGGTGGGGCTTGGGGCCGTGCCGTCGTGGGAAGGGCCGCCGCCGTGCCACGCGCGCCACGTGTACGGTGCCCCTGACACGCCAGCGGCCTGCCCTCGTGCCGTCGTGTCGTACGCATGCACGTGGCTAGCTGTACGGCATACTGAACGCATGATGCGGACCGGATGCGCGGTTCAAGGGTGCAAGCATCAAGGTGCTAAGTTCCATCACTCGCTTGCCCACTGCCCCTGCTGCTGCAGGCATCGCTCGCACGGGCGCCTACAACCGCACGCTGACGCCCTTCGGCTTCCAGAACGAGGAGCGCACGCTGTGGCAGGCGCCGGACGTGTACATGCGCATGTCGCCATTCATGTGGGTACCGTGTGGTGTTAGTAACAGGTAACGGTGGTGGGTCGATGAGCATGTTCCCTGCGCGTAGGTACTGGCAACAGGCGCGCGCGTAGCCAGCTGCTATGTAGGCAGGCTCTTGCTCACCATGGAACGTGCTCCTCAACCCGCTGCTGCTGTGTGCAACCTGTGCATCGGTAACACACAGCTGACCAGCGCCTTATACCTTCGCTTTTCTCCCTCCTTCCTCTCCCCCCAGGATGGCCGACAAGATCACAAAGCCGTTGCTGCTGGTGCACGGCGAGGACGACAACAACCCCGGCACCTTCCCGCTTCAGAGCGAGCGCTTCTACCAGGTGGAGGGGGTGGAGGAGTAAGGGATAGGGGGCGTGGCGAATGGAGAAGGGTGTGAGTCAACGCTGAATCATTTATACCGTCAACAGCAGGATTCGGGCGCCAAGTACAGTACGTCTGGCTTGAACCTCGCGCAACCGCTGTGTCCCCCAGGCGCTCAAGGGCCACGGCGCCACGGCGCGGCTGGTGCTGCTGCCGTACGAGAGCCACGGCTACAGGGCGCGCGAGAGCATCATGCACACCCTGTACGAGCAGGACCAGTGGCTGGAGAGGTAAGGGGGGGGGGGGGGGGGGGGGGGCCCGGGGGCCCCCCCTCGGCACCGTTCACGCTCCCAATTAGCCCCCCGCCGGCGGTCCCACCACAGCGGTGGCATACAGCCCCGTGTTCCTACCTACCCGCGTTGCGGGCGGGTTTGGGCAGCTTGTGACGACTGCCGTATGTTGGCCGCCGGCCCCTGTGCCCAAATGCTGCATCCCGCTGTGCGTCTACACCATATTGTCTAGACCATATTGTCTACACCATATTTTGTCTAGACCATAGCACCATACCACATTGTCTGTGGCGGAAGGTGGCTGTAGCTGTGGCGATGCTACCATGTGCGTGTGGCAAGGTGCTAGCATGCTACGGCTCACTCGTGTGCACTGGTACTGCCATGCTGCGCTGCAGGTACGCGGGTCACGGGCGGCTGGACCCCGGCTACACCACGGACGACACCGCAGCCAACGCGGACGGCTCTGGGAGCGAGTGATTTCCTCCTCGTCGTTGCACGGGAGGGTGGGGCCTGGGGCGTCTGTGCAGGAGGTGCAGTGCGCCAGAAGGGCTGCCTGAGGACCTCCCTTGACGCCCTGGGGAAAGCGTGCGGGGCCTCGTCGCAGGATGTAGTGAGGAGTTGATATGCACAGGGTGAAGATACCCATGGCGGCATGGGAACAGTGAGACACACGGGCGCTCGCCTGACACGTGGCTGTGGCGCAAATGGGCGCACGGGCTGCAGCTTGGCGTGTAAGGGTGCAGGATCACGGCATGATCGGGTTGGTGCAGGTTGGTAGAATCTGGTGAACTGTGGGGGAGATGTCAGGAGCTTGACACTGAGCTTGACACTAAGTTCACCTTGTGTTGGAGGATGGTCCAGGACGGTCAAGTGTTACTCCTCCACGGCCGCCAGACATTCGCTGTTGGCATCACGACATTTGACCATGTGACCAGGCGGGATCAGGGCGGCGGTACGGCAGCGTTTCTGCCATGCGTGTTCATATTGTACACCTATCGACTGCCAGGGGACCGTACAGGCTGCCGTGCCAGCACGTGGCGGTACGTGAGTGTTGACCTATGCTTGGGACTGCGTGACCCAAATGGATTCCACCATACCTTATGTGAAGGTGCTGTGCATAGTGCACGGCCTGCAGTGCCTTCCAACCGTGCTGGCGTTTATGCCCACCAACAGGCCTGCCTTTTAAGCCCTGTAACTGACACGCAAGCTAGAGCGGCTTATGCACCGGTGGCACCGAGCTGCGCAACATGGCAATGTGCAACCATGTTGCGCCTCGAGCCTCAAGCGTGCTCAATCCGATTTGGGTCCGCCCCTTGGGCATTTTAGGCATTGCCCACATCAACAGCGCCCTCCAAGCGTCATGTCCAGTGGTGATGCGTGTTACAGCTTCCGACGCCCGCATGTGCTCCCCGCGCCCTCGCACACGGGAGATGCGCGCACGCCATCAGCTAGGCGCACCACGACATAGCCCTTGTCGGTATGCCGGCCTCAACCCGTGCGCCATAGCACCGCCACATAGAGGCAAACTGCGCTAACGGTCATGCCCACTGGCTCAGGGGTGGCCCTCTGCACCCTGGAAGCGAGACCCTTGGGCTCAGCAAGACAGCTGTAACAGTGTCAACCCACACGGCCGGGGCAGGCCGCATGGCAAATCCGTCATCTGCCCAAGCGCCGTCACCAGCACATCAAGAATGGCCCCCGCAGTACGCTACATCTATACTACTTCGCGCGCAGCTAAGCTGAGGACAATGACCCATGTACACGCTTGGCTAGTTTGCTGCATCGCCGCACTCGACACAGCGCCGCGCTCCCTGCACACCCCCTGCACACGAAGCCCTATTCTACATCACACCGCACCACCGCAAATGGCTGGTGGAAAAAGGATAGCCTCCTGCAGCCCTCAAGCACAAGCAACCTGCCCCCAAAACGGCATGAAGAGCTCAGTTGAAGCGCTTGTACTTGCCGGTGGCGACGGGCAGCCCGCGCAGGACGGTGCGCTGCGGGCTCTCCGTGGCCTTGCCGGTCTCGTTGAAGCGCAGGTGCTTGCCCTGCAGCAGCAGCAGCGCATGGCGGCAGACGTAAGTGCCAGATGCCTTACGACAGTGAAAAAACTCGCAATGCGTCCTCCGGGGAACACACCAACTTCAAGCAGGGATGTGCCCCCCGGGCGACAGCCATGCATGCAAACGTACCGCGGGCGCGGGGAGGCCACGCAGCGGCGCCGGCACCACCTTGGGCGGCGCGACCTCCAGTCCGCCCATGGCCTCCACCAGGTTGGCCTCCGTGGCCTGCAGGTCCACGAGTGGGGTGACGTGGGCGGCACAGGTCAGGAGAAGCCCACCACCCTTACCACGCCTGCACGCAACTAGCACAGGCTGTGACACCCGAAAGGCACTGCATGTGCCCGTTAGCATTACCGTAACCTCCTAGGCAGGGTGCAGTGGCAGTGCTTTCCTGAGACGTGCCCGGACTACCGCACTCACCCCGTCGTACTCGGCCTCCTCGTCGCTGGCAGCAGCCTCGTCGTGCACCAGCGGCAGCTGGCGCTCCGCCACCTTGGGCGTCAGCTTGGCGGGCTCGCGCATGGCGGACAGGTCCACGTCCTACAGGTGGAGGCGGCAGGAAGACGTGGGCTAAGGGTGCAGCGAAGGGCAGGCCAACAATAGGAAAGGACACAGTGTGCCCAGGGTTGTGCGGCAGTGATCCACGCCGCCAGTGCAGTCCTTGCCAGCGCACCTTGCTGCTGATGCCCGTGACAGTCTTGGCCTTGCTCTTCTTGGCCTCCGCCGCATCCCGGATCTCGCGCCGCAGCTGGTTGAGGGACCTGCGGTGGACAGCCAAATGGGTTGGCCGCCGCCCTTGCTGTACTAGGAGTAGCCAGTACTGGGGCAGCACTCTTCAAGCAGCGTACCTGGGTTCGGCGTTGCCAGCGTCGATCTTGCTGCGCAGCACCTTGTTGGAGAAGGCAGCGGTGGGCGCGAGGTAGCTGGGCGCCGCAGCGCGGGGCTGCGGCTGCTGCTCGGCACCGTGGATGGACATCAGGCGCTCGGCGGCCTGCACGGGCAGTGACAACCAGGGATCGCTCAGCCGTGTACCATAGGATCGTACGCCTAGCTACCCAGCGCCAAGCAAGTCTGCAACATGCACGGCAGCAAACTGTGACCACGAATTGTCTGGCTACCCATCTCCAAGCAGGTTGCAACACACTACGGCATTCTGTATCCATTAAGGGTACCGGACCTTTTGGTGAAACCAGACGTACCTTGGCGCGGCGCTCAGCGTTGGCGGCCGGCTGCACGTCAGCCTGCATGTCCGCCGCGTTGCTGGCCGCCGCCTGGTTCTCCTGCTCCTGCTCCGGGTAAGGCATCGCCGCCTCCATGGCCATGCTGTCCACCTCCGCAGCCGGGGTCTTGGCGCCAGCGGCCGGCGGGCCGGCGCTGCGGCTGGCCGACTTGGTGTGGTGGGGCGTAAGATCCACCTTGCGCTGCGGCGCGGTGCTGCGCGGCCCCTCGGGCGTCTGGATGGACACCCGCTTGGCGGACTTGGTGCCCATGGTAGTGGTGGTGGGCGCGACGGGGGTGGAGGCCACGTCAGCGGGCGCCATGGGCGTGCGCGGCTTGGCGGCGGGGGTGGTGCTGGCGGCCGGGGTCTTGTAGCGCGACTCGACGTACACGTAGGAGCTGGAGGGCCCGGACGGGGTGGTCGCTGGCTTGGTGGTGGGGGTGGCCTTGGTGCCAGCGGTCCGGCTGGGGGTCAGCCCCGCGCGCATGGGCGTGACCTTGGAGGCCAGGGGGGACTTGCCCACGGGCGTCTTGGCGGCGGACTTGGGGGCGATGGAGGGGGTTGCCTTGGAGGCCTGGGGCGTTGCGGTCTTGGTCACGGCCACCTGCTCGTCGCTGCCCTCACCGATGCACGCGCTTGCGTCCTGCGCAGCGCAGTCCTCCATCATGGAGGTGCTGGGCTCATCCGTGGGCTCCGGAGCGAGCTCCTGCATGGGCGTGGAAGCCGGGGCGGGCGGCATTGCCGAGGCGCTGGGCTCCATCCCTAGGCTGGGCGTGTTGGGGTCCGCCGTGGGCAGCGTGAAGGCGGGGGACTCCGCGTCCTGGCTCGCGGCTGTGCGGGACTCCGGCATGGGCGTGAAGCCCTGGAAGCTGGCGGCAGAGTCGGAGGCGCGGGGGAACACGGGTGCGGCGGCGTGGGGAACGGACGCTGGGCCGACCGCGGCCATGGCAGCCATGGGGGACACGCCTGGGGCCAGGGGCGTGCTGCTCGCGTACGGCACGTCGGACAGGAAGGTGGCCGGTGTGGCGGCTGCGGATGGGGCTGCGCCGGCCGGGGTGGCGTCCATCATGGCCTCGTCCTCGTCCATGGCCTGGGGGCCGCCAGGAGTGAGCGGGGCGGCGGCCTGGCCGAAGCTGGCGGGGCTGCCGGTGGGCAGCTCGTCGTACTGGTCGGCCAGCTCCTCGTCGTCCGCCGGGAAGGGCGACATCTGCTCGCCCATGGCGTCCATGATGCTGGCGGTGATGGACAGGGGGGTGGCAGGCAGGCTGGCAGACGGGCCCATGCCGGCGGTGATGGCGTCGGACATGAAGCTGAGCGGCGTGCCGGCAGGCAGCGGGCTTCGCTGCATGGCCGGTGCAGGCGAGGGGGCAGGCTGGTCGACGTCGGCCGCGGGATCCTCCTCCATAACGCTCATGGGGCTAGCCATGGGCAGGGGGCTGAGGGCTGGCGCAGCCTCGGCGAGGTGCTGCTCGATGGGGGACGCCATGGGAATGGGCGTGATGGCCATAGGGGTGCCGTGGGCCATGGCAGCGGGCGGCGGAGAGGGGGTTGGCATCTCAGCGGACGGCGCAGCAACGTCGGGCACTGCTGCAGGGCCCTCCTCGGTCTCGACCGCCCGGGGTTCCTCGACCTCAGGGGCAGCAGCCGAGGTGGCTGCCTCGTAGGCTGTGGGGACCGCCATTATGATGGGGCTAGCCAGCAGGACAGTCGGGTCATCGTGGTAGAAGGCCTCGGGAGTGGAAGGCCGAACGGTTGGGCTGGGCGGCACCTCACGCGGGCCAGGGAGCTCATCCGCCACCTCGCTGGTGGCGGAAGGAACCTCGTCCGAGGCAGGCTCCGCAGCGGTGGCAGCAGTTTGCTGGACGTCCTCAGCCGGGGGGGCAGAGTCCTGCGCAGATGGTGGCAAGGGGAGCGCGGGGGTATATTGAAAGCATGCAAACAAGCGTAACGCGCTGCATGTATGCAGAAATGTTGACAGGATGTTGCCGTCGTGTTTGATGTACATAACATCGCTATTTTCTCCTCGGGTGTCCACCTGTCCATCGCTGTTGCCGTCAGGCTGGTCCCCGAAGGTCAGCCGCTTCTCCACGGCGGCTTCCGGTTCTTGCTCTTGTTGAGCAGCAGTCTTCGCATTACGCCTCCTACCCGTCGTCTTAGGGGTATGCGCAGGTACCTCGGTGGCGAGCGCTGCAACCAATTGCGAGGGCCAAGTGCTTTCAAATTGCAGGAGCGCCGTCCAAGAGGTAGGCAACGACCTGCCTCATATGTACTTACGCGTAGCGCCAAGAGCTTTCGCCCTGCTGCGGGTCATGCGCCCCGTCTCCATGTTGGTTGTTTGCGCTGTGACAGTGCTAAATCAGTGGTTGGGCCTTGCCAGGTCTAACCTACTCTATGACGGCAGAAGAATGTGCAGGATCTGTTGGCGTAATGCCTCCGTCCGGGCTGCTTCCTATTTGAACTATTTTCGGCCGTACGCCCCATGCTGCTCTGCCGGCCAGCGACAGATCCTGCTGCCACCAACGCACCAGTATCCTAAACTTACTGGTCATCAGTTGTCGTGCACCTCTGAGTGTCTACCGTGCTTGCCGGGAAGTCGCAAACTCGCACGCAGATTGCTGACAGCGGTTTCTTACCGCCCAGAGGGGTTCACACCCAGCAATAGCTGATTCTATAGGCTTTGATAACTGTATGAGGTGTTGCCACTTGTCTGCTGCGGGACGCACAGTTCGGAGGTCCTGCAGCGTGGGAAAGCGGGAAGCAGGAGGGGAAGCCTGTAGGTAGTTTTTGTAGGCACGGGTAGCCAGGGCAGGGCGGGGCACGAGGGCGAGGGGGCCCCTGCGGTCCGGTCCAGGCAGCAGCGTACAGCTCCCTTGATGCTGCAGAGCTTCTGCGGTGGCCCCACCCACCAATGAGTGGAACAGGAACAAGCTATTGGAGGTTAAGCCGTGACCGTTGGTGCTACTGTGTGCCCTGCCACGCCCGCAACAACGGAGTGTCGACGTCGTTACCGTACTTTGAAGCCTGGGGCAAAGTGCTCAGTACTGAAGTTATGCTGCGTGCTGACCATGTGCGATTGAACCGGCGATGGGAGAACCCTTGGTAGGAGATGTTGGTTGTGGCATCAGGCGCCCTGCTGCTGCTGCACTGGCACACGGCCAGCTGAAAGGCTAGCTCAGGGCAGTGCACCTGGGTTGCTGGGTACATGGACTGCGTTAACGTGTAACGCGTTGTGCGGCGCCCCTTGCTCGCCGCTCAACAACATGGAGCATGCCCTCCACCAAGGACGGACTGCCCCAGCCTCGCTGTGCATGTGCACCCGAAGTCGTGCGGCAGAGCACACAGCAATGGGGACCGCAATGCGACCGGTATGTGCACGTCGATCCCTAGAAGGCAGGACGCGGTGGCGGAGCCAGGGCGGCACAGCCAGGCACAGCAGTGTCGTTGAGGAGAGGCGGTTCCCGCTCCTAGACAGTGGTGTGTATGGTGTACGGCAGCATTGGCGTGTGGTAAGGCACGCTCAGGTTGGCTTCGGGGCCCCCTGCATGTCAGTCGATGCTGGTCAACGATAGGGCGTGAGATGGGGCCTGCCGCTTGGCTCGTGGCTGCATCACATGTGAGTTTGTTTGTTTCTTACATGGTAGGACCCGGAACCCAGCATGTAAGGACCCGTATACGAGCCAGGGGCTCCAGGGTCAACGCAAAGACCCAAGACACGCAGCCGGATGCACTGCAACCATGTGTATGTCCAAACCGCTCACCGTGGGAACGGTACACAGGCATGCCGCGCATTCCATATTTGACCTAGTAGCACCGCGAGCTTCGCTTGCTCAGGACCCAACAGAACATCACGCAGTGGGGCTCGTGAATCTACAGCGAGCTACCGTACCTGCAGGGTGGTGGGTGTGGCACGACACCCCGACCGGAAGGGGTCCCCTGTAAAAAACCAAACCAAACCTGCAACAAAGCCTGCTCTCAATCGCAACACGGTCATAGTCCAGGTTATATACACTGAAAGCGCCGTACAGTAAGCGAGCTGAACAAGACTGATGGCAAGGCTGACAAGACTGATGACAAGGGGCTCTCGACAAGGGGCTCTCCCCTGGCTCTCAACGTCCTTCAGGAAAGAGTTTTACAGGCTGCAGGGCAAGGGGGCTTCCCTGGTCCCGTAGGGCGTGGCTCACTTTTGCTCCACACCAGCATGGAACCTGGGCACACCACACGGGTGTGCAAGTATCTAGCACGTTGCACAGAGTCTGAAATAATGAAACAATAGTGTATGAATCGCGCGAGGGTGAGGGCAGTCTCTGCACAAGACGACGCAGCTCCAGACAGCCTAACCGCAACACGGTGCCTGCTCACGTACAGCCGTCGGCACCGTTTGTCAGCTTGTACACGCTCCAGTAAAGCACCAACCTTTCAGAATTTTTAGGAGCCCCAAAGGGGCCGGAGGGGGTTACGTCTGCGCCCAGAGGGCACACAGACAACGATGCGCCCGTTGCCACGTGCTGCAGAGTTCCCTCACATGGAAGTCATGTGCACCTGCTGACCCCAACCACTGATTGTGCACGAGCATCTGCGTGCAGTGATACTCCTTTCGCCTGTGCCGCTTGTAACGCATGCAGGTTAACGCTCTTAGCCGCGCTACGGGTTCCCTCAAGTTCAAATAGGCTCTAGCAGCATAACGAACACCTCAGGAGTCCACGAAAGTCGTTCGACGCAACTGCGCATTACTCCGCTCCAACATGCACCATGTGAGCTTAGTTCTACACCGCGCACGCAGCAGGTTTAGCAGCTTGAAAACTTCTAAGGGCAACGCCACAACCCAGACACGTTGCAACCGTTGCGCTTTGCTTATGCATACAGCATACGTCACTGGGGGTATTTTCATGCACCTCATATTCATGTAACAATCCAGGTGGTGTGGACCACACTTGCTTGTACCACGTTCAACTCCTTGCACAAGGCCAGGCCACACACGCACCTCACCACCCTCGCCGCTATCCATCCCTCACTGCGACAAGGCGGATACCACCGCCGCTCCTCGTCGCTCCTCAACCCCTAGACCCCTTTCCCCCCACTCCCTATCACAATGGCACCCGCACCTTGCGCAAACGCACACAATCCGCGCCAGCCGCCCCCAGCCCGCCAAACGACCCCACCACCTGCATACTCCCCCCGCCCCCGCTCGTCCCCGCAATGCCCACCACCCCCGCCGCACCCCGCCCGGCCCCAATCCCCATCCCCAGCAGCTGCACCTTCTCCACCCCCGCCTTGCCGCCCGGGCCCGCCGCCTCTGCCTCTCCTACCCCAGTCGCATGCGCCCAGGCCAGGCGGCGCATCTCCATGCGCACGAACCGCGAGCGGTTCACCATGCACACAGCGGCAGTGGTGGCCAGCAGCACGCCCTGGTACAGCACCAGGCGGCCCAGGGGGCACGGGAACGCGCCCTCGAGCTGCCGGCTGACCCCGCGGTACAGCAGGAACATGGCGGGCAGGTCCACGGCCGACAGCAGCACGCGCTGCGGCAGGGACACGTGCTCCAGCAGCGGCCGCAGCACGGCCTCCAGCAGGATGTCGCTGCCGTGGGCCGTGAACGCCAGCGCGGCACGTGGCATGCGGAACGGCCACGCGCCCAGGCCCACCAGGGCCTTGAGCGCGGCGCGGGCCACGTGCATGGCGGTGAAGGCACAGTGGTGCTGCCGCTCGTTGGCCGTAGGTAGGCTGGGTATGGAAGCAGCGGGGCGGGGGGAGTGTGGGCTGTTGCCGCGGCCGCGGAGGACTGTGAGCAGGCGGGCGAGGCCCCAGGGACGGGGAGGGTTCGCGGGTTGCACGCCAGGGCCCCAGGGCTCGTCGTAGGGGGCGGTAGATTGGGAGGCGGAGGGGGAGGCGGTGAAGGTGAGGATGCGGGCGATGGAGTTGCAGTGCGCGCTGCCGGCCAGGCAGGGCAGCGCCAGCAGCAGCAGGGCGTGCGGCGCGTGGTAGGCCAGCGCGGCCAGGCCGCCGGCGGGGTGGTGCAGCAGCAGCGCCTTCACCAGCGACACCAGCGGCAGCACGGTGTGCAGCACCGCGTAGAGGGCCAGTGTGCAGGCGGCCTGCGCGTGAGGGGAGGTTGATGCGGGCGCCGTTGGTATTTTAACCAGAGTTCGCATGCATGGGGTTGCTGGCGCCCGATGCTGCTGTACAAGCAACACCAGGCGCTCTGCTATCCAGTTGCGTGTTCCGGTTTCGTCCCCTCTCTTGCGTCGGCCATCACCTACAGAGGTGCTACTGGACGCAAGGTCTACTGGGCACGCACCTGCTTGCTTGCCGCCACAGCGAACCGCCGCTCCCGCACCGCGTCCCGGAACCTCCACACCAGCTCCACAACCTGAACCGCCCGTGGCGGCAGCGCCAGCGCGCCACGCAGCCGCCGCACCGCCGGCGACGCCAGGAACCGTACCAGCCGCCCCCGCACACCCCGCCCCGCCCCCGCCAGCCCCGCCGGCGTGACGCCGTCATCCGACGTCAGCCCACCCCACGCCGCCGCTGCGGCCGGATAGCACCCCAGGATATGCGCCGCCATGCGGCCGCCATCGCCCAGCCCCGCCGCCACGTGCAGCGGGGTCACGCCGCACATGGCACGTGCCGCCCACGCCTCCTCCGCCACCCCCAGCCGCTCGTGCCAGCGCACCAGCACCTCCAGCACCCCCGTGTTGCCCGCCGCCACCGCCTGGTGTACGGCGCCCGCCAGGGTGGGCGGCGACTGTACGGCGGCCAGGAGCTCCCGAAAGGCCTGCAGCGCTGGCCGCCGGTCGCAAACCAGTACGGCGGCCAGCAGGCGGTCCGCCAGCGCCGCCACTGCCTCGCCCTCGCGGCGGCTGCGCATGGGACAGGCGCAGCACGCCGCCAGCAGGTCCGCGGCGGCGGCCAGCATGGACGCAGCGGGCGGGGGGAAGCTTACGGAATGGGTCTGGTCCCGCAGGTCGTACGACAGGTCCAGGTACGGGTGCCCGTGCAGCGGCGGCGCGGCGGCGGCGGCGACGCCAGCCGCGCTGGCCAGGACCACGGGATCCAGGTTGCCGTACGCCAGCGTCTCAGCCTGGCCGGCTGCCGATGCGGCTGGAAACGACGCCTCGCTGCTGCTGCCGCCGGCAGCAGAGGCACCGGCACCGGCCGCGCATGCGGGCTGCGGCTCGGAAAAGCGCCCCTTGCCAGACACGGCGCCGGCCGCGGCGTCCAGCCAGGAGCCCAAGTCCACCAGCAGCGCGTCTGCGGACTCGGCGTCCGCCATGGCACGTGTCACCGCCGCCAGGCCCGCCACCACGTCCGGGTCGTGGTCCACCACCACCCCCAGCGCCCGGCTCAGCAGCCCACACGACGACCGCGCCTCCACCTGCAGCAGTCCGCTTGGCGGCGCGCCGTGCACCAGCAGGTCCACTACCAGCACACGTGGCGGACCGCTGTGGCCTGCCGGCGCCGCCGGCGCCGCTGTCGACGTCGACGCGCCGAAGGCCTCGCCCCGCTGCATGCCCTTCTCTTCCTCCGGCACCCCATCGCAGCCGCCGGTGCTATCCCCGCCCACCGGATGCACGTGCGCCACAGAGTACACCAGCTGGCGCTCCAGGGAACGCACCACCAGCGCGCCTCCCGCCAGCACCTCCTCCGCCGTGGGGCCCGAGATCTCTGCCCGCAGCCGCAGCGGCAATCCTGGGCCCGCCCACTGCGCCACACGCGGGCTGACGGCGCGCAGCACGGGTGTGGCCGCCGCCACCTCGCTGGCGGCATCGCTGGCGGCCCACGCGCGCGTGTCCGGCAGCCACCGCACCCGCACTGCGCCCTCCCCCAGCTGCACCACCAGCTCTGCATCCTGCTCCGGCCGCACCAGCCCCACGTGCTGCAGGTACGCCACCACTTGCTGCGACAGCGCCCGCAGCGCCTCGTCCTCACCGGCGGCCGCAGCCGCCGCCGCGGAGATGCCTGCTAGCCCCTCCCGGTCGCCCGCGTCCCCGCGCCGTACCCGGGTGTGCGTTGCGCTGCCACCCCTGCTGCGCCTGCGGCCGCTGCCACGGCCCACGTCCTGCCCGGGCGCCTCGTCCCCGCTGCCGCGCCCCTGGGAGTCCGCGCTGTCCTGGCTGCTGCGCCGCACCTCCTGGTCCTGGTGCTGGTCCTGATCGCACAGGGCAGCGCTGTCGTCCCTGCCGCGGCGGCCCGCCGGCGCCGCTTCCCGCCGGGCCTGTGGCGGTGTGGGCACCACCGGCCGCAGGTCCAGCACCAGCTCCAGGCAGCCCTCCCGCGCGCACGCGCTGACGGCCTGCCAGCCCGACCCCGCCAGCATCTCGCCGTTGATGACGGACAGCAGGTCGGGCGGCAGGTCGGACAGGTGCGCGTGGCGGATCTTGATGGACATGCGGCACGGCCGCGCGGCGCTGACGTAGGAGCGGCGCCGCGTGGCGTTGATGCGGTGGATTACGGACAGGGACGCAGGGATGGAGGAGGCTAAATGGGTGACGCCGGCAGCGGTCGCGTGCGGCTTGCAGGGGTCGCCGGCGTGCAGCTCTGTGGGCTCACAGGTGGTAGTTGGTAGAGCGGCTGCAGTCTGCGGCAGTGCGCTGGCGTCCTGCTGAGTTTGTGAGGTGCCGCCGGCCGAGGCAGCGCCCGGTACTGCCTCGGTGGGTTCTTCCTCAAGCCCCAGTTCCAGTTGCTGCTGCCGTAAGCGCTGCTTCTCCAGCTTCAGGTCGTCGTCGTCTGGGGTGGCAGCGGGAGCGGCGGCGGCTGCTGCTGCTGCTGCTGCCGCCCTGGTAGCGCGCGCCGCCTCCTGCCGCAGCCGCAGCCGGTCGCGGTACGCCGCGTGCCAGATGCCGAAGACAGTTGCCGCTATGGACTGCGCAGGCAGCAGGCAACAGCGAAAGCAACTCCTGTCAGCTCCTGGACCACGTAAGGTACCTGTCAGACTACCTGTCAGACCGCGGGACTTTGGGGCACGCACATTTGGTTACGCACCCGCAGGCGAGGAAGCCTGGGTCAGGCACCAGGCGAGCTGCTATGTTGTAAGCCGTTGGAGAGACATGCTTCGCACGAACACCAAGCCGTACAGCTGCTGAGGACACATGCAGAGGCCTACAGCCGCGTACAGGACCCCCCGCCCCCTTTCTCCCCCACCAGCCCCCCGCACTCACGTGCAGCGCGACGACCCATGGCTGCACCTCTGGTAGCATTTCGCCCGGGAACAGGGTGCACATGAGCAGGATGATAACCAACGTGCCTCCGGAGACAAGCACCTCATTCCAGACGGGGATCTGCGCACGCAACAGCAGCTTGGGCGCTTAGCATGGTGGTAAGGAAAAGGCTAAGCCGCCCCTGAGGCTAGTGCTAGCGCCGCACCCGCTACTGGCCGGCCTCCAAAGCTGTATCTGCTGTTGAACACACGCAGATGTGCGTGCAAGTACAGGGCTTCTTAACGTCAGGTGGCTCAGGAGGAGGACCCTTCAACCGGGTAAGAACCTGCCTCGATGATGAAGGCCGTCCATGCGATGATGAACAACTCCTGGGGGTTGAAGCACCAGGAAGTGTCAGAGTAGATTAGACACGCACGTGTTTACCGTGCCCAGGCAAGCGCACCAGGCAGGTTGGTCCACTGCGCAGGCCGTGTTGACACGGCTGTGCCCGCAGCCGGCTCGTTGCTTCTTCCTCACCAACTCACCACTTTGCTGTACCGCTTGTAGTACAAGGATTCCTTATCGGGATAGAAGGCTGACTGAAGCAAGATCATGGTCCGGCAGCCGACGGCGATGCCCAGTTTGAGGAATGTGCGTGAGGCCGTGTCGCTCATGACGCGCAAACCCAGCACGTCTCGCAGGAAGCAGATGGTCAAGAAGATGAGTGGCACGCAGAACAGGATCGGCACGTATGGCTCGTCCTGGCCGCCATTCGTCATAATGTGTATGACGGTGGACTTCGGCCTTCGGATGATGAAGCCGAACCTGCATGCATTGGCACAAGAAAGGGCACATCGGGGGACCCGGTGCATGGCACGTGGCGGTGTGGCACGTGGCAGCGCGGCACGTGCTGCTGCGTCTGGTGGTGCATCCCTGCGCTGCCGTGGAAGGGCCGGTGGTTCAGGGCTGGGTGGTGAAGGGCTGGGCGACAGCACCACGGGGGAGCCGGGCGGGGGCGGGGAGGGCGCGGGCGAGCTGCTGGCACGTGTGCGCTGTGTCTGGGCTTGTGAGGGTATGCAGTTCGCCAACCAGCACCTGCAGCTTACTTTGTGCATGGCAGGAGGTGTCTGCAGGCACCGTCGAGCGCGGAAAGCTTGTACCTAGCTACAGGACATCACTTTGCCGATGACTCACTTGGTAAGCAGCGTTGCGTTGCATGGGAAGCCCTCCCACGTCTTGACGTCCAGGTCTACGTTGCCCCCGAAGGTATGTTGCAGGAGAGCACCAAGGCCGCCCCGATTGGGATCCGCCCCACAAACAGCCACATCAATCGGTAAGATGGTGTGGACCTGCAAAACCAATCAGTACGCTCAGGTTGAGGAACCGCGGCGAACACCTGCCCCGGCTCGCTCCCGTGGCGTTGTCGTTCCATTACATTGTGTTGCCAGACCATGTGGCACACTTCATATCTGTGAAACCTACCGTCGCGACGGCCTGCGAGTACAGACAGGAGGCAGTTAAGCAGACGGCACAATAAAAGCGAACGGTGTCACCGAGATGTCTTCTGCACAAGAATGCACCAGAAGTCACGCACCCAATAGACGAACGCAATGTAGGTGAGACAGTTCAGCATGGCGCCCCGCACGTCGCTGGAGAGGGTGGAACGTGCGCCCAAGACCAGCGCGTTTGGCTTCTTATCACTTAAATGCTCTTAGCACTCTCGACATGTGTGTCAGTGACAGGGTCCTAGGATTTGGGCGTCGCTCACGTATAGCTGAGGCCTTTTCATGCCCCAAGGAGGGCTCGCCTACCAAGCCCCGAAAAACACATGCATACCGCCAATGTATACTCAACACGTATGTATGCATCGCGCCTGCAAGTGGGGCGCGTTGCGGTGCTCCGTCAAGCCGTACGGTGGGCTTGGCGCCGGGGCAGCCTTCGGGCGGGAAATGCTGAGGCGTGAGGCCCCAAAGCGCACGGCTGTGGGCACGCTCCGTGTTGGCATGCACCTTCTGCTGTCCACTAGGTCCCCCTCAGGGCCTCAGCCAAATATGCACCAGTACCCCGTGCGCAAGGGCTGGTGAGCACATGAGTACAGCAGTGGACGTGACAAGTTGTTGGCGGTGTCAGGGCGGCGTGGCTGGTGTGCGGAGACAGGTGGGGCTGGGGACCGCCTGGGTCACATCAGCATTCATGGGGTCACAGATGGTCCCGGGCACACCGTACTAGGGCGGGTACCTCATGCAGCAGCTGCGCTAGCCTGTTGTGGAGGCGTAGCTTCTGCCCCGACCCGCACAGGTCCCTGGCTGCTGGTGCTGGTGTTCTGAGTCCGCTCCTCTGCATGCATTGGACCGCCATTGCCGTGCCGGTCTATGGCCAACCGGGCCCAGCTCTCCCCTCGTGCGCTGGAAGTTGTGCCCAAGCTGCGTCCGCTCTCATAGTCAAAGATTCAGGTTTATGATGCAGTGCGTCCCCGATTGACGGCAACTTGGACACCCGACCATGTTCAGGTGCCTGTGCCTGCCTGAGCTCCAGGCCGGCCCGGGGACCCCAGGACCCTTTGTCCCACTCCTGCCCCTGGCGCCGTCCCCGTCCCTGCTTCTGCTGTGTAAGCCCCCCGTGTTTCTGCCACTGATGCCGCTGCTGCTGCTGCTGCTGCTGCTGCTGGTGGTGAGGAGGAGAGGATTGCCCTCTTGCCCCACAACGGGTTGCCCAGCACCACGGTCCCGTGGCGAGAGTTCCTTGGCCGTAACGATGCCCTTCGCTGGCAGCAAATAGCCCAGCGCCATCATTCCGCGCGACAGAACTGGTGGCAGTACACGCCACTTCGGCCATGGCCCCTGGCAGGTGGACGTCAGCACCACCATGGAGAAGGCGCCGGGGTGGCAGCGCCTAGCCCCTGGCCGTGCACCCCCCAGTCGCTGCAGGATGCAGTTGCATTTGGAAAGGGTGGAGCGTTGATGCATCCCTACCTTGTTCCATTTACTTCAGCTCTCTGACGGTTGCGTTCCGTCCCCTGTGGTTCCATCCGTCGTGCACTTACGGCAATCCGTTGTACCCCCTCCACCACTAGGGGAACTCCATTGCTCTGCGCCAAGCAGGTGTATCGTGCAAGGTTGCCATGTACTTGTACTTACATCTCATGGGCATCGTCAATCTGCTGCTGTGCACTGGTCCCCAAACGCACATCAGGCCACCTTCCTGAGGCTGTCCCAGCAGAGCGATGCCGCCATGCCTAATCGTACCTCGGACCCGCGGCCGTAGGAGCCCTGCATTCTTACACTCATGTGGACATTATACTACTATACCTTACTAGTTTACATACTGGGGGCCGTGTTCCATTGCAGCAGTTTGCGTAGGACTTGCGACCTACCTTCCCGGCCTATAGCACCTGGCCAAGCATGGCGTGTCACCTTGACAGTGCATAAGCGCTATAATGCCACGAGTCGTTGCTCGTGAAGGCCCAGGGTGCAATTGACTGTGCAGGATATCTTGCTGACGCGGCCGCAACATGGACTCTCCCACGGTCTCGAGTCTCGCGTCTGAAGCTAGTTCAGATGAAGAGACGTTTACATCGAGCCGCCGCTGTGAAGTGAAGAAGGAGGTATCTTTCGCCGGAGGGAGAGTGTCGGCAAGCGGGCCGCATGAGAGCCAGGAGGGGCTGGACGACGGGAGCAGTGGCGGCCGATACAGGCCTTGGACAAAGGAGGTAAGATCATGGGCCTGATATTGGCGGGCATGCTTCTTGTGAAAGGGCCACGAAAGGGTCAGGTAAAAAGGGCGCTTTCCCGATAGAGGAAGATACACCTTGGCAAGCGCATTCCCAGTGCAAGAGGTTAAGTGCGAGGGGTTAAACGTAAGACCTCGAGACCAGGGCCGATAATCTGGAGTTACTGCGTGCTGCGCTGTGCTGGCGGGTTTGAGCCTCGGCGTCGTTCCAGCCACTTCGTCGAATGCAAGCCCTGTCTTTGCAAAGTGTGGTATGGTAGTCGAAGCCGCGCAAGCCCGCCGCCACAATCGCGGGCATACTGCTGTGCCGAAGGAGGCTTTCCCGCCCTCCCAAACTCTTTTCGTGAGCACACGCCGCACCGTCATACTCCATGTATGAGCGGGTGGTGAATGCTTATCATAACAGCAAGGATTGCCATTGTGCAACAGGAGGACGACCTGCTGCTCAGCCTCATCGAGACCCATGGCCCTAACAAATGGACGGAGATTGCCACCCACCTACCGGGCCGCACTGGCAAGAGTTGCCGGCTAAGGCAAGTTTTGTGGTGGTGGCGATCGCCGAGCTGTGCACTCTACAAAGTACCGTCCTGGGTGCGGTGTCTCGACCCACCACCACAAACTGTCGGTCAGGGCCTGAGGCTTGTGCCGTATTGCAGCATACCCCAAAAGCCTGGAACGGGGGGCCTCTGCTTGGGCAAAAGCATGTGTTGCGGACTGAAGCGTGCCTTACTGCATTGGTACCCATATGCTCAGGTGGGTCAACCAGCTGCGCGGCGACCTGGTCACCGGGGCCTTCACGCCAGAGGAGGACCAGCGCATTGTGGAGCTGCAAGCGACTTTGGGAAACAAATGGAGCAGCATAGCACGGGAGCTTTCGGGAAGGTGGGTACGTGCAGTTGTCGCCTGCCGTGCCATGACCCTCGAGCCCTTGTGGCTTGCTGCAACAGACTCGGCCAGCTGTTTCAGCCTGCTGGGAGCCAGGATGGGTCGAAGTCCCTTATACCAGTTGTGCGCACTCGGCCACGTGTCTTCTACGCACGCGCCCGCGCGGCAACGGTTACACATCCACTCCTCACAACGGCTGCTTCCCCCATCCTGACCCAACCCAAATTACAGGACCGACAACATGGTGAAGAACCGTTGGAACTCGTACCTCAAGCGCCGGGTGGAGATGGGCCGAGCCATCGCACTCTCGCTCGGCCTGGGCCTCACACCCCAGCAGCCGGGAGACCCCCAAGCAACGCCGCCGCCTCAGGCCCCTGCGGACGCAGCTGCACTGCACGCAGCCGCCGCCCAGCAAGCCGTGCACACCCTGGTGCCCCACGCTGGCGGCCCGGCGGCCCTGCCGCTGCCGCTGCCCTCGCCGCGCCGCCGGCGCAGCGGCGACGGCTGGGCGACCCCTGCCAGTGAAGGCCGCGAGCGGCAGCGCCGCAGCCTGGAGCACCGTGGCGGCAGCGCGGGCAGCGGCAGCGGCGCCACCACCACCAGCAGCGCCGGGCGGCGCGCGCCGTCTGCGCGCGGGGCGCGCACCAGCAGCAGCAGCAGGCCCACCAGCAGCCGCGGCGGGGGCGGCCAGGCCCGCGGCTCGGCCTCCGCGCTGCAGGGCCAGTCGCGGGAGGTGCCCAACCCCGTGCTCCGGGCGGACTCGCTCGTGTCCAACGCCACCCAGCCGCCCGCGGCAGGAGCGGCTACCGCATCAGCCGCCATCTTCCCCGGCCCAGCTACCCCTGGACCTGCAGCCGTGGGCCTGCCGGCCGAGGGCGTGTGGCACGCGCACTCCCACACAGTTGTAGCACCGCAACTCCTTCAAGCCGGCTTCCACTCCGCACCCGCAGCCTCCACGATTGTAAGCAGCTTGCCAGCGGCTGTGCACCAGCAGCAAGCTGGGGCTGCGCTGCAGGCCGCTCCATCGCTGCCCTCCCTGCTGCTGCAGGAGCAGATGGCGGCACAGGCCACCGCGGCGCAGACCACCGCGTACACCAACATGCTTGGAGCGACAGTGCAGCATGTCAGCATTCCTGCGGGCCTTGCCGCCTCGGCCGCCCTGGCCTACGCACCGCCGGACAGCTCCCACAGCATACAGCAATCTTCTCAGGCCCCTGCACACCAGCCCCCCGTCGCGACCGCCCAAGCTGCCCTGTTCCCCCTCGGTGCCGTGGCGGCACAGCTTGGCATGCCCCATGACGCTGCCAGCGGCCTGGGCGCCTTCATGGCCCCCGCCCCACCGCCGCAGCACCGCCACAGCGCCCCCGGCACGGCCGCACCCCAGGCCCTGACGCCCCCTGCAGCAGCCGCGGCCGCGGCCGCCCCTACAACCCCCACACCCGCGGCTGTGAGTATCGTGCCCGCCTCCGTCAACCAGCAGCGTCTGGCCACGCTGCGCAACTTCTTCGCACGGCACCTGCCCCCGGACCAGGCCACCATCGCTGCATCGGCCGCCCTGGCCCTGTTCAACCAGTCCCAGGGCCTGGCGACTCCCGCTGCAGCTGGCGCAGCCGCGGAAGCAGCTGCCGGTGCCGGTGCTGCTCCCACACAGGCCGACTGCCCCCAGCAGCCGCCCCCCACGGCTGCCGCCGCCGCAGCACCCTCCCAGGCTCTCCATGTGCTCGGACACAGCGCGGCAGCAGCAGCAGCAGGGGGCCTGACAGAGGCCGCACGGCACGGGCGGGCGGCTGTGGACATGGGCGGTGGCGACCACGAGCCGGGGTCCAGCGGCGACGGGCTGTGCCTGTCGGAGCTGCTGCTGGCCTCCCCCATCCGCCAGCCGGAAGAGTCCCACATCCTCACCTGGCAGCACCAGCCCGACCCTGCGCACGCGCACGCGACCGACGTCAGGCGCCCTGCTGCGGCAAACACTGAGGCAGCCGCTGGTCACCAGCACGCCAACCCACACCACGACCCGCTGCTGGCGGCCGCCGTGGGCTTCGGCCTCGTGGCCTCCCAGGCCATGGCAGGGGGCTCCCCCCGCGGCCGCCATTCCGCCCCCATGGACGTCGGCCCCGCGGGCGCTGCGGCCGCCAGGGCCCTGGCTCCAGGCAGGGGGCGCGCTGGCCTCCTGGCCGGCGAGCACGAGCACGTGGCTTTCCGCGCCCCCGGCAGCCAAGGCGGCTCCCCTCCCAGCGCCAGGGCCGCGTTCCCGGGGCTGGGGGAGCTGCCCGGCAGCTACGACGACCTGATGATGTGGGACGGCCTGGGCCCGGGGGCGGGTAGCCTGCTGCTGGGCTCCCGGCCGGGGTCCACCGGGTCAGGGGAGGGCCTCGCCGCGCTGGCCGGCGCCTGGCCGCCGCAGCAGGCCAGCCCCATGGCGACTGCCACCGCCAACGGCAGCGGTGGCGGTGGCGGTGGCGGCTTCCTGACCGGAGCCGTGCCCCCGGGCGGATGGCACGCGCAGTTTGCGGCCATGGGTCACGGGCCTGGAGCGGCGGCGCATGCTGAGGGCCGGTCGCTGCCGCGCGCTGGGCTCATGCACCCGGTGTACGGGCAGCAGGGGCACCAGGGCCACCACGGGCACGGCCACGATGACGACGTGTTTGGCATGCTGGGCGGGGCGCACGGCCCCGGGGGCGTGTTTGGCATGCCCACGCCCAGTGAGCTGTCACCGCTGACTGGCAGCATGAGCGACTTGGCTGCTGCAGCTGAGGCGGACGGACACCTGGAGCACCTGGTGCTTGGTAGCTCGGCGGGTGGTGGGCTCTCCGGGGCCCGGATGAGCCTGGACGACTGGCATGTGGGCGGCTCGGTGCAGCCAGCGCCTGGGCACGTCAAGAGCGAGGAGAAGGAAGGCGCGGGCAGGCTGGGAGTGGGAGGCAATGGCAGCGCGGGAGTGGCTTGAGACGGTGTCACTGGTAGTCGGGTTGAGCGGCGGGTGTGTGTGTTAGGTGCTGGTGGAGCCGGGGTGTACATTTTGGTCCGCGTTCCAAACCTCTTTTGCCCTTTTTGCCGTGCTGCGTCGAGGCAGCGTGCGCCTTTCTAGCCCTCTGCTTTCAGTACACCTGGGTAGTGTGAGTTCATCGTGGGTTTCCCTCTTTTTGGCTCGGTGCGTGACTTGAGAATTCAGCCTTGCCTCAATAGGTGCGTGCGCTGAGCCGCGGGGCAACAACGGGGCGAGGCATGAACGGATCTCCACACACAGATGGCGCCGCGCGCGCACACAGCACGAGGCTGCAAGCCGCCATAGCTATGGCGTTGCAAGCCTCTAGCGCCATACCGGACCATACCGTACCGTGCTATATCTTGTGAATGGGCCGTTGCGCAATGCGTGGGTGAGACTTGAGTGCGGTGTGCCTCTTGTTGACCGCGTGGGTGGAACGCTGTCGCAACGCTTTTGCCCAGCTTGTGGACTGTGGATTTGTTATTGCTTTTGACGTCTTGCACTGTCGATTACGTGGCTGTCGGTGGGTAGGCACATTGCTGCATGTAGGGTGGCGGGGCAGCTTTCCTCCTCTGTGGGACGTGTTTTTGGTCGTGGGACGGTGTGCGTGGTCGCCGTGTTGGGTGGGGTCAATCTTGTTTTGCAGTGTTTGCGCTTACAATTGCTTTGCTGCTGAGTGTGCAATGTACAGAGTCCATTTTTTGACAGCGACGTCGTGGCCCCGGGATGCACCTTGCGTCCTGTGGCCACACGTGTACCTTGCGTGTCAGCGTTACTTGTTGCAGGTTTTGGGGCGCTCTTGAGTGGCGTGAGTTTTGTGAGCTATTCCAGATGCCGTATATATCGGCGTGGAGTCTTGGCAGGATTGCAGAGAAGCGTCTGACCCTTCGGTCACGGCAAGCGTCAGGGGTCGTCTTGGCAACACACCAGTCTGGTCTTTTGGTTCTGCATCCAGGGAGGCGGTGGGGGTTCATCCCCACTGGTGCTCGGGAAGGGCGGCGTGGCATTGTCTTGGTCATCATAGAAGTTATCGCGTTTTGCGTATTGCTCCAGCATGAAAAAGGCGGCAGGGGCGATGCCCTCCTTGTGCTCTGTAAGGGTGACGTGGCAGATCACCAAGCATCCGCAGCAGAGGAGATCAATTCGTCCCGGCTGACGCTGCGATCCAGAGGTTTCAAAGGCGTCCACTTTCGTGTGCGCTTTACAGCGATAACGGCCACCCCAGCACCCACTGTCTCCGAGGGCCTTGTCCCCAGGGATTCTCGCGTGCCACACACCGCCAAGCACCGTCAGACAGCAATGCGGGACTACACGTGGCAGCCATACGCTGAGCCACGCAGTGTTGGTCATGCCCATGCACCTCGATTGGCGGTCGAGCATCGTGCCTCGGTACCTCATGTCTTCATCAGCAACACAACGGTTAACGTCTGCATGGGCCTCTTGGCTACACGAGCGCGAGCCACCTGCTTGAACCTAAGTAAGTAAGTTTGTTACATTGTGCGGGTGCTTGCGCCCCAATGCAACTACCCATATACGAACCGAGGGTTCAAGGGTATCCGTGCTCGATCCATTGTCCATATGTGCAACCTATGCATCCTACACCAGGCCACCTAAGCAGACCACTCGGACTGAGACCCAAGCTCAATCCCGCGCAGCTACAGGGACAACTCCCTATTTCCCACCAACACCTGCTCCATCGTACTGAACCTGAGCGCGGGGTATTGGCCCTGCGCATTTGGCCACCCACACTGACCCACATGAGGGGAGCTCAACTGTCGCGAGCAACGTCAAAAGCTCAAAGGCTACCGAGTAGTCCTCGTCAGGATGATACCGCATGGCAAAACTGGCACCCTTACTCCAGGCAATCTCAGGCACCACTTCGCATGGACAGCAGTGCGCGAGCGAGGGACCACACCAGTCCACAGTGGTACCTGTTCAGGAGCCACACCAATATGCACCGCAAGCCCCCAAAAGCACCTATGACAATGCCGCACCACACGCGCCTGCTATGCTTGAGTTCCTAGGTGTCTCGAGTTCACACCCCATAGCAGCAGTACCGGCAAATCTTCAACAGACCTGACACACGAGCAGCAGCGGGGTGCAGTTGGGCGCTCAGCGCGCTGCCGGTGTGCGCCCGGCCCGTGGACCCGCCCCAGGGGGCTCTGCCCTCGTGCCCTGCAGCCTGCACCGCCGCCTACTCTCTCAAGCTCTCTCCCATCACCCAGCCCATAACTCCCGGCCCTTTCCCCCCTGCAGCCCGCCACCGCCATCCTGCCTGCACTCATGCATGCGCTGCAGAATTGTAAACGCAATATGATCATGTCCAGCCACTGTTGCCGACAATGTTGTGCACGCTGCCAGTATTCTGCGCTCTGCTATCCCTGGCCCCTGTGTCGACCTGCGTGTTAAGAGGCGCTCTAGCCGCTGCCGAAGTCCACGTTCACCCATCATCACCAATCTGCCTAGCCACTTCTCATGTTTGCACACTACGCCACCGTCGGCATGCACGTCACTAGTCGCTGCCGAAGTCCACGTTTGCGGCGATGCGGTCGATGTCGGAGTGCAGCTCGTCCGCCAGCTCGTGCCCGCGGCCCGCCGCCACCCGGATCACGTCCATCAGCAGGCCGTCGTTGCCCAGGATGTCGATGTGCGCCGCGGCGGCGGGGCCGCCCCTGCAACATGCATACCGGCACGGCTTCCGTTTAGACTTGCCAGTATGCATACCGTACAACGTTAGCACAGGGGGCACAAGGAACAGGGTACAGTGCGCAGGTGAGGGCCAGCAGGCAGGTACCGTACTGCCAGTCGCCGTTGAGGGCTCTCGCGGCATGTGGGCTTGGGGCAAAGCTGCGCGCTGTACTTTTGCCAACGCTTCGTGAACGCAGGTGCCAGGTGCCAGGTCGGGCCATGTGCCCTCCTTGCCGGCAAGCCACACGCGCGCACCAGGCACCAGGGCCCACTGCCAGCACCGGCCACAAAGCCGTGCGCAGGCTGCCTCTGCCGCAACCACGGATTACATTTCTATGCATGGCCGGAACTCTGCGAGACACATTAACCCACGGCGCACAGTGTACCGCCTCGCAGGCACCTCCCTAGCCCGCACCCCTAACGCCAGCGTGCCCACCCGCCTCCCTTCTGCATGCTCTCCCTCCCCTCGGCCCCCCCCCCCCCGTCTGGGTTGGGAGCCGGGGACGGGAAACCTAGTGCACGCACGCGCATCTCCATCAGCCCAGCCACCGGCCAATGGCCCTACCTACGCAATCCGGCCAAACCAGCCGCTTTAGACTACGCTACTGGAGCTTCGCGGACCTTGCGCGCCGGCCAGCTTGCCGGCGCCGCGCTATGGGAGCTGGAGCAGCAGGCGGACCTCAATTACAGTGGGTCGAACTACTTCTTCCCGTACTTTTACTACTACTACCACCTCTACCTCGCGTTACTAGTACTTTGTTCCCCCCCCTCGCCCCTCCTCCACGCCGCACCTGGGGTCCTGCAGCAGCGACACGGTGCGGTGCTTGTACTCGCGTGTGACCACAGGGGAGCCCCCGGGGTTGAGGCGGCCGCCGGGCGCCCAGCCCTTGCGGCACATGAGCCCCAGAGACAGCAGCGGCACCGTGCCGTCGCCGTCGCCCAGCTGCACACCCACGTCCTGAGAAGGAGGGGGTGGGAGTTTGGGGGTAAGTGGGGCGTTGGGCGATTGGGGAGGGCGCGGCAAGGAGGCTTGGTTCATGGGCGGAGGGCGGGGGAGCAACAGGGGACACAGCTGCACGCCTATATCTTGAAGTGAGGGAGGGCAAGGGGTGAGGGGACAGCGGCGCGTGTGAAGGGGCAGCGACCAAGTAACACCATCGGCGTGCGGAAGGCGCGAGAGGTGGGGCGGGGGATGGTGGGCGCGGGAGCGCAAGCGCAAGCCATTGCGAGCTGGATGTTCCGTTGCTTTTTACCGGTACTTCGGTACAAAACATCTCGCGCTCAGCGGCCAGCCTAACACGCAAGAGGCATACCCCCCCCCCCCGCCCCACATCCCGCCACCCACCAGCGACGCCTCCGGGTGCGTGATGTCCCGCATGATGGCCCACCCCGCAGTGGCGTCGGAGGTGGCCGTGCTGCTCTCCTGCCCAGACGACCCGCGGCCGCCGCCGTGCGGCGGCGGCAGGTGGCTGTCCTGCGACGCCGCGTCGCGCTTCTCGCCGCCACACGAGCCGCTCTCCCCCACGCCTTCATCCTCACCACACGCACCCGCACCCGCGCCCCCTTCTACCACCGCCCCCACTGCGTCCTGCGTGTTTCCACCATCGTTCTCCTGCTGCTGCTGCCCCGGGGCCGCAGTGGCGTTGGTAGCGTTCGTGGCGTTGCCCGCGGACGGTGCGGTTGGGGCGGTTGGCGGCGGCGGCGGCTGGGGCCGTACGTAGTGGTAGGCGCGCTCCGTCGGCAGGCCCACGCCGTACAGGCAGACGTACCGCGTGGTGGGCGCGTACGGCAGGGGGGTCTTGGTGGCGTCCGGGAGCAGCGCGGCGCGGCGGGAGGCTGGCCGGGGGCGGGCCTGGGTGCCGGTGGTGCCGGGGACCGAGCCTGGAGGGGGGCGCGGTACGGGGGCAGTGGAGAGAAAGGCTGAGCCTTTGATTTCACGCAGTTTGCACGTACGGTGGGGAGCGGTGGGTGGCGGAGCCTAGGGTGAGGGGTGTTCGGGGTGGGTCAATTAGTTGTAGAGTTGCTTCTTGCCGGGGGCCAGCATGCCAGCCAAGAAGGCAGTCAAAGCCACTTAACACACTCTGGGTGGGCGGGCCTGGGTGCCCGTGGTGCCGGGGACTGAGCCTGAGGGGTCGGGGCGAGGTCATAGGGTTCAAGGGGCACAGGATGTCAGTGACGCTGGAGGACGGGCATTTCGGGCATGCATCCAGCCCAAACAGGATTGAGTGCTGTTGTGTGCCTGCTAACGGGTCCAGCAGGAAACTCGCCCTATTTGCCTGTGGTGCGAACCGCCATTCGCCCCCCTACCTTCGTTGCCGGACGCCGCGTCCGCCTTCTCCACCTCCTGCTGCTGCCCCTCCTGCCCCTCCCCGCCCTGGCCCCCCAGCTTGAGCGGTGTGGCTGCCCAGTGCGCCATGTGGTGCTGCACGGCCGGGCCCCCCGCCTCCTGCAGCAGCGCCAGGAAGGCGTGCACGTCCAGCCGGGACACCTAGGGGGGTGGGGGAGGGAGGGTGGATGGGTCTTAGTTGACGGTTGGGGGCGGACTGGCAGGCGGATATCCGCCGGAAGGCGCGCAAGTCCAGCCGGGACACCTGGGGGGTGGGCGGAGGGAGGCACAATATGACCAAGTCCAATTGACGCCCAACCGAGTTGACAAACTGCAAGGCAGAAACCAAACCACTGTGCTACCGTGTTGCCGGCTAGGGGTAGCGAAGCCATTACCACACCCAATGGGCAGGAGCGGATGGGCATGACAACTACGTACGATTGCATTATTGCAACGAGTGCTACCACTGTACGCTGCGGTACCCTCTCCCCTCGCCTCCCCTTCCTAGCTACGCTTCCGGCCGCGCACCTTGTCGTTGCCGAGGTGGTCCGCGGGGTCGGGCGCCCCCGCCACCAGCTTGCGCAGCCGGTCCGTCAGCACTCCTATGGTCCCGGGCCGCGAGCTGGAGGGGGCAGCAGCAGGTGCAGCGGGGGAAGAGGACGCAGCGCCGCCGGTGCTGTTGCTGCTGTTGCTGGCGGCGGTTGCATTCGAATCCGGGCCTGCACTGGCGCTGCAGCTCTTCTCGTCAGAGGGAGGGGCTAGCAGGCTGCTGCTGCTGCTGCCGCTGCTGCAGGTGCCCTGTGCTGCTGCCTTCTCCCCTCCCTGTCCGCCGCTGTCGGCGTTGGCACAGAAGCCCTCTGCCGCCGCCGCGCCACCGCATGCCCCGCCGCTGGTGCAGCTCGCAGCCTGCTGCTGCTGCTGCCCCGCGGGCCCTTCGCCAGCCGCTGCCTCCGCCCCGCTGCCGCCGCCGCCGCCCTGGCTGACTGCCGCCACCGCCTCCCGCACCACGTCCGCGCCCGCCGCCTGCCCCGCCGCCGCCTCCGCCGCCCCCAGCACCGCCTGCCAGTTGTGCGGCCACACCGACACCATGGCGCTGCAGGGGGAAGGAGGCGGAGGAGAGGACGCACAACATTACTTCGGAATACCACCAGTTGTATACCACCCGTTGTGCAGATACCCTAGTTTCTGATAAGGTCAAGCCCCCCACCTCACACACTCACGCCACACAAGGTCGCCTTCCCCCAACTCGCCCAGTACCCACCCTCACGTCCCGCCCGCCGTACTACAACTACCTCGCCTCCGTACGCCTGCCGTACCCACCCGTACGTCCTGCCGGCCGCCCGCATGTCCGGCGTGTCGTCCGGCGCCCAGCTGGCGTTGCCCCACACGGCGGTGCCGCCCACCGGCAGCATGGCGTAGGAGGCGCCCCACGAGCGCCACAGCCGCGTGCGACTGCCACGTGGCACCAGGTTGGAGGTCAGGAAGGAAGACAGGCCGCCCAGCTGGGCAGTGTCGTACGTCTCGCCTGCAGGGTTACGGCATGCGTTCCGGTGTGCGATACGGCGTGCCAGCGCCGTGGGTCTTCTGGTTGGACAGCAGAGCGATGGCAATGGTAAACACAGCGTGGCATCGCGGCGTTTTGCTGCTCATGCAGGGATTGCTCTCAGCTGCAGGCCGCTATTTGCCTACATTCTGGTTGCCGGTGTAGTATTCCGCTATGGTCCAGTATGGTCGTTGTTCATTCGCTCTGCCCGACCCACCCGACAGCAGGGCCGACACGGCCTTGGGCACTGAATGCATGCGCCTTAATGCGCCTTTATGAACTCCTAACCCAGGCCCATCTCTTGAAGTGTATGTGCTACTTTTGTTGCTGGTTACTCGATTGTCCTGGTTCGCCGCCCGACGCACCCGACAGGAAGGCCGACACTGCCCCAGGCTATACTGCCCCAGGCTGTACTATTTGCATCGCTGGTTTCAACGGTTATCTCTAGATCCTACGTGCGCTACCGACCCACCCGACAGCAGGGCTGACACCGCCTTGGGCACCCCCAGGCTGGTGCCCGCGATGTTGACCATGGCCTCCACGTGGCCCTCCACCCAGCCGGGGGAGGAGGCGTCGGCCCACGTCAGGAAGGCGCGGGCCTGGGGGCAGGCGTGTGGGGGGTGTCGCGTGACGTGAGCGAAGTGGTGCACGAAACATGGAAAGGCATAGCGCCTTGACACCTGCACCATAAGAGGGGCAAAACTAAGAAGGCCTGCAGTGGACTGTTGGGTGCGTCGGGGGTGTTGTGGGAGACAGTGTGGGGGAGAGCAGATGGGGGCAAGGCACCATGCGGGGCGACGGGAGGTCGTCTGGGGCAGGGCAGGGGTATGCAACGGCGGGGGTGCACCAACGTGCGGTACCACGTCCTTGCGGTGTGGGCGCACTTACCGCGCGTGTCGTACACACTGTACCGACCCCCACGCCCCTTCCCGGGCCGCACCCCCCATACGCACCACGTTCTCTCCGTACGAGTGGGACGTCAGCACCACACGGTGCCCCGTGGTGGCCACCAGGGTCTCCACCGTGGCGCGCAGTCGGGTGAAGAAGCCGTCACGAACCTGGGGCGGAAGTGTTATACCAATGTGCAAGTGTACAAGTTATGAAAGTGCATATGACGGGCCAGGTCCGTGGTCCACGGACACGAAGCGAGCACACGCGTGTTGGTTGCAAGCCATGCCCCGTGGCCATGCCCCGTGATCAACAAATAGCCGCAGACACTGGTGTAGTGACGGGAAATGTCACGCCTGCGCACGCCTGCCCTGATCGGACCCGCGCAGCTGCGCGGCCGTAGGGGCTTGTCCGTGACCATCAGATACCGCCCCCCCTCATTATATTATGCGCAGCAGCAGGATGCCATGGCGCACAGGATGCGCGAATGGCCCCAGTCCCAGGTGCTGCGCACGTTCCTGTTGCGCGTTCCCTCCATCCCCGCCCCCCGGCCCACCTCCAGCAGGGTTGGGTGGTATGCCATGCACTATGCCCATAATCTGCGTGCTCATCAACCCTCCCTCCCCCTCCCCGCACTACTAGTAATCCGTTCCGCCCTCCTCTCGCCCACCTCCAGCAGCGGCATGGCCAGGCGCCAGTCGTACGGCATGCTGACCAGGGTGTTGCTGTCGTACCCCACGTCAGCCAGCGCCTCCACCATCTTACCCCACACCCTGGGGGAAGGGGGCAGGAGCATTGCAGGAGGATCTCCTTACACAGAGCGCGCCCCAGGCCCGCGACCTCCTCCGTCAGCCATACTGGCAGCGTCTCTGCGCCTCTGCTGCTGGCCTCGCTGGGCTAGCACCCACCAGCTGACACTTACCCACAAGGGCCCTCACCACCACCACTAGTCATTATCTCTTGGTAACTGCCATTGCTACTGGCGCTGCCTATCCAGCTTCATTTTCCGCTATGTTTTCACCATTATCGCAACCGCATCGCCACCCACCAGTAGCCCTGTATGAAATAGTCGATGGCCTCCAGCCCTGTGGCGGCGCGGATCTTGATGCCCTCGGGGTCCTGGGGCCCAGGAGGGAGGAGGAAACCGGGGGCGTGAGAGGACCCACACCAGTATGCTCCACAATCACGGGGGTAACTATGTTGTGGCCACCCGATACCGGTCAAAAACTCATACAAAATTGACCACAAATCCCATTCCTGATCCCCCCCAGCACCACCCTCCACTCACCAGCCCTGTATCCAGGTCCAGGTGTGAGAACCAGCGTCCCCCTGTCCCTCAACACACGGCGTCCCGGCATTTACGCGTACCCACCAGTCCGGTGTCCGGGTCCAGCTCCAGGTGCGAGAACCAGCACTGCGCGTCCAGCAGGAAGGCCTGCAGCATGGCCAGCGTGCCCCACATGCGCTGACGGAAGTACTTGCGGCCGCACGGCAGGCCCTGCCACAGCTCCAGACCGCTGGTCACGAAGCCTGGGGAAAAGGGAAAGGCAAAAGCGGGGTTCAAGGTGGGAATACCCTTGCCAGCCGTCTGCTGTCGTGGAGGTTGAGGTGCAAGGGGGCGCGTGGGGGAGGTGGTCCTCACCACTGAAGGCGCGCCGTCAGGGCGCACTGCTGCACGCAGGAGCAAGGGCCATCCAACCCCGTATCTCCATCACAGTGGTGGAAACCATTACGCACAATGGGCCAGCCCCGGCAGGAGGCGCAAAACTGCTTACGCAGCAGCCCTGGACGTAGAACCTGGTGTGCCGCAGGTCAACGGCGGCCGCCTCTGCATGCAGCCAGGGGCCGACACCCCGGTCCACACCACAGAGGATACGCCTGGAAGCTCCAACAAACCCATGGCCCCTGCCCCAAAATCCGCCTGGCCGCACCTGGCACAATGACCACGGGGTGCTTCGCCTTGTAGCCCCTACGCGCCATCAGCTGCCCCGCCCGCGCCGCCGCCTCGCCTCCCCCCTCCCGCCCCTGCCCCTGCCCCTGCTCCGAAGCCCCTCCCGCCCCGCCCCCTCCGCCCAGGCCCTGGAACGCGGGCAGCTGCGACAGCAGCGTACGGATCTGCACCTGGGCCTGCGCCGCTGATCCGGTGATGGTTTCGGAGAGGGAGCTGGCCAGCAGGTCCAGGGCGGGTAGCAGCGCCGACGGGGAGGTTGGCGGTTGGGATGCGTTGCCGTACACGAGGGGCTCGCCGTGGGATCCGAGGCCGGAGGAGGCGAGGGAGGAGGTGAGGTTGATGCTGATGGCAGCGGCGGCGGCCAGCAGCGAGTCCAGGGGGGCGGCCAGGGAGGGCCCCAGGAGGGCCGTGACGTTGACGGAGGTGGGCAGGGAGAGGGAGAGGTTGACGGGGGGCAGGGGGTGAGGCATGGGGGCGGCCACCGACCACTTGGACCATGTCACGCCGTCGGTGTCCTGCGGGGGGAGGTGGGTTAAGGGTGGGGGGATGGGGGGGTAACCGCAGAGCGGCAAAGTAACTGAACCGGAAGCGGCCTGCGGGGGGATGGGGGGGGAGGTGGTGTTGGGGACAGCGTTGGTGGGGAAGGTAATGGTGTTGCAAGGTGGATGGGGGTTGCGGAGTCCGGCGGGGAGGAGGGGCGAGGGGGGAGTGTGTAGTGGGGCGGGGGCGAGTGCGGTGGGCAAAGGGTTTGGTGATGGTGGTGGTCGGCACGTGGATCGGGGCTGGCAGTTGAGAATGGCTCTGTGATGAAGTGGTACGTGCTGCAGAAATGACGTGTGCTAGTGGCGCTGTGCATAGGTAGAACATGATGTGGAGCGGGGAAAATGGGAGGAGCTGCGCGAATGGGGTCATGGTGGATGCGTGTGGATCTGCTGCGTGCAGCCTCACCTCTAGGACACGGGGGAGCAGCAGGAGTGCAGCTAGCAGCAGCCCCGCGGTTAAAGCGTACTGCAGGCCACGGCGCGGGCGCTTCTGCTGCTGCTCAACGGGCTTCCTTGAGTTCGCGGCAATCTGCGCGTGCTCCGGTGCCCGAGAGCTTTTGGCTTTTGGAGCTTGCTCCTGACGCATGTCTGTTAATGGCGTGAGGTGAGACTTGGGTGGTTGCTTCGGCTTGCTGGTGGGAGCTTCCGCATGGGAGCTGGTAGATGTGCCGTTAGGTTGGCGTGTCTTTTCTACTGAGTCCGCGCCATTCTCGGGCGAAGCCCGTTGGGAGGGCGGGGTGTCGGGACCAGCTCCTGCGTCTGGAGCCTGACGGTTGCGCTTTCGGACCATCCTAATGCATGCCAATCATCAAAGGATGATGATAGTGCCTGATATATCGTTTTAAGGAATTATGCAAGGGACTCCCTCCATTTTGGACGAGACTTCCTGCCCAAGCACGGCCATGGCGCAGCACGGCGCATGTGCCCCCCTGAGTGCTTAGGCCGCACCTCACGCCCCACCCAAGCTCCAAGCAACAACATCAATTGGCTGCAAGCACGCACGTAACATAGCACGCTGTGACCTGCGGGCAATAACTCCGTGCCAAAAGGCACTCGACTTTGGCGACAGTGGATAGAGCAAGCCCATATTACCCTCGGTGCTGTCAGCTGAACATTAGGAACCTTTTTAACGTTGGCATAGCGAGAAACTAACACTCGTAGGCAGGGGACAGCCTGCACCTAACACGAGGCCTTACCTTTCCGGCGTTAGGTGGCTCTACAGCGCCACCTACACCGGCGTCTGGCTCTTTGTTTGACGTTCTACGTGTTGACCTATGAGGAGGAGGCGCTGAACATAGCGAAAGGAGGAAATGTGGCGCGGCCATGAAGCCCAGCCCGGCCGCTTCTCGCAGCGCCAACCATAGGCATATTTGCCTGTGTGCTGCGACTCTGCCACCTGGAATGACCTCGTCTGCCGTCTCAGCGTCTACTTCAGCCTTCAGCAACGTCGGCGGCCCGGTGCCTTCCTCCGCGCGACAAGGAAGGCACCGCCAACGCTATGGTGACTCTGGGGAGCGCCTTGTCGCAGGGTGAGCGCTTGCAGAGGGCGCCTGCGGCTCAAGTACCCAACCCCTTCGCACCCAAACAGTTGGTCTTGCCTCGCCCGAAATGCAGGTGTATCCCTGTGCGCTTCTTGAATCGCCCTGAGAGCGCGAATGATGTGGAGGTTTGCATGATCACAACTACAAATGGCAAGGGCCTGGTCTTTCCAAAGGTGTGCATGGCCTAAGCGCCTCGGTCGACCCGCGCGTATACGAATTACGCTGTTGCACTGCACTGTATCTTGAACCTGTGCTAAATTATGAGGCCTGACCGGCATGTGTGCAGGGCGGCTGGGAGGACGATGAAAGCGTGGAGAGCGCAGCGCAGCGTGAAACAGTCGAGGAGGCAGGAGTCCGTGGCGTCTTGGAAGTGAGTCCCATGACAACTGGCTGCGGCATGCTGCCTGGGTGCCCGCGAAATCTGGAGGGAGGGTACCCCACTTGGGTTGGGACCTGGGGGGCGGGGGTCCAATCCCCTGGCCCCCGGCTCCCTTGCTGACGTACTTCTTTGCACACCCCGCCAACCATCCTCCTCTTGTGTGTTCCGCAGGAACCGTTGCTTGGCGTGTTCTCCTTCGCCAGCGGCAAGCAGCTATCGGCGTGCCTGTCAGGGGGCGGGGCGTCCGGGGGCGGGGACTACACCGCGGGGGGCGCCGGCAGCAGCAGCAGCGGCAGCGGGACGTGCGTGAGCACGGGGCCGGGGCCGGGCGGCGCGTTGCGGGGCTCTGGGCGGTGCAAGGCGTACATCTACGTGATGCACGTGGCGGAGGAGCTGCCCGCCTGGCCGGAGAGCAAGGACAGGCAGCGCGTGTGGGTGAGTGGCCATGGTTTCGAGGATATTGGGGAGTCGAGGGTTTGGGACGCATTGCCCTGGTACGGGCGAGCCAGGGGTACCCGTGTAAGGGGAGGAGGCGCTCCCGGGGGCTGCCTACCTGGGGCAATGCGGGGTGGGTACCCAGAGTACGGTACCTAACTGGGCGACGGGAACGCAGCCTGTGCGCGAACGCATTGGCATGAAAGCAGTCGGGGGTATGCGGGCGTCTCGGCCGTATTGCGGCATGGCGCCGTAATGGAGCACCCTTGGGCTTCGCCTGGACAAGGCGGGGCTTGTCAGCGCCCCGGGCGCTGCCAGCGTTGCTTGCAACGGTGGTTCCAAGCTTCCTGCTTGGGAGGGGATTCCTGCACGGTGAAAACGCGCTGCTCCTCACTGTGCTGTAAACCCCATCCTGCGCAGTGTTCGTTGCCGGAGGCCAGCCGACAGTGCAAGCACGAGTGGATGCGGGAGGCTCTGCGGACGTGGGTGCGGCGGAGGGGCTGGGCCGACTCCCTGCAGCTGGACGGGGCAGCGCAGCCGCAGTGCGCGGGGGCGTCGCCGACGGCGCAGCAGCAGCAGCAGCAACAAAACGAAGAGCAACGACAACAGCATTTAGCGCAACACGCACCGACGCCGCAGCAGCAGGTGCAGCAGGACTTGGTGCACTGCAGCAGCTTCAACGGGGGGCCACCCGCGCCGGCGGTGTACAGCTACAGCGGCGTGTGCAATTCGAGCTGAGGGGGCCGCGTCCGGCGGCCGTACCGTCGTACCGTGTGTGTTTCGTGCGTTAATCATCGTCATCGTTCCCTTTTTAACTTGAAACTAGTGTCGTGTACAGGGCTTACAAAGAGACTGTGTGTTGCTTCCGATTGTGGTGCTGGCGTCAAGATGCTTCGAGCTAGGGCGACATGGAACACCAGTTAGTGCGGCCGCCACCGGCGCGGGCCTTGCGGAGCAACGCATCGTGATTAGGAAGATTGGGCATGAGTGTTTGGTTATTTTGCAACGGCGCCGCGCCCTGGGCACGGCGTGAGGAATGTGTGCGGATTTTGCGTGATGGGCCGCGTGCTCTGACCGTGAGTTGGGCGCAGCGTGCACATGCGCTGAGTAGGGGTGGCGCTCGCTCGGGCTAGCCCATCCATGCGCCTTTGCAGCGGCAGCGGCGGCGCTTGCCGACTGGCCAAATGTCACACGAGCTGGCGGGCATGGAGGACTGATGAGCCTGGAAGCATAGTGGGCAGGGCACCGCCTTTGCCCTTGCTGTAAGCAGGCCCTGTGGGACCAGGCCAGTACCCAGCGGCAGGCAGTGTTACTGTGCCCTTCAAACTCAGCTGCATAGGGCGGACCTCGTGAGACCGGATTACCGGTAGCAGGATGCAGAGAACGAACCGATCTTTTTACACTTTTGGAAGCGGACGCCTGAAACCACGTGACCAGTGAGGGCTGAGTTACACGCCGTGCAGCGTCAACCAGGGGAGTGTCCCTGGCGTCAACCGTTAAACCAGCGACTCTTACCGGTACACAGTAAACACACAAAGAAGAGGTCCGAAGCCATGAGTCAGCCAATGTTACACGACGAGGGTTCTCCCCTCCGCACGTGTACGAGGCGGGGGCTCAAGGGCCATCAAAAGCCACGAGACCAACGAAATGCTTAGGGGCTCTCGCTGCCCTTTGTGGTTACGGTTTGCCGCGCGGCCCGAGCCACGCCCCAACGCTCCCACCAGCCGCATCCCCGCCCTGGCCTGGGCCCTCCAGTGCCGTCCGCTCAGTCGTCCTCCCCCTCGCTGAACTCGTGGCGCTGCTTCTTGACGTATCCCGTCATGCCGCGGCCGGAGCCCACCACGCCCACCTTGGAGCCGTCGCCCTCGCCCACGCTGAACATGGAGCCCTTCTTGGTGCCTGGGGGATTGGGGCAGGAGGGGTGACCGCAGAGCGGCAAAGTAACTGAATCGGAAACGGTCAGCCTACGGAAGCGAGGTTAGCAGGAGGGGTGGGGTGGGGGTAGGCGTGTGAGTGTACCGGCATTGAGGGATGCCTTACGGGCGGGACGGGCGCATGGAGCCGGGTGCGCTGTGCGGTTCGAAGGCATGGTAAGGTTGCGCGCGCATCGTGTGGAAAGGGTGACAGCGTCAACCACCTCGCTCAGCAGCACGCGAGAGCATCAAACCTGGCCACAAGCGCCTGGGACTGAGGTTGCGCCCGGCATGCAGCCGCAGCTTCAGCGCAGTGTCTGTCCTTGCATTTGCCGCCGCGCTTCCCCTGCGGTTTTCTTCCGTAACCGTTGTGCCGGCTGGCCTCCCTCATGACCACCCCTGTTACGACGCACACGGTAGCGCTCCAGGACCCTCTGATGTAGCGCTCAGTCCTCGGTCCCTCCCCCGGCCCACCTGTGAGGAAGCCGGTCTTCTTCTTGGCTCCCTTGCCCTTGAGGAAGGACTGCCAGCTGTCCTGCTTCTGCTTCTGCGCCATGTCCATGTTCTGGAAGCGGATCTTGCTCTTGTAGCTCTTGAGCAGCTTCTTCTTGCGCGCGCGCATCTTCTCGTCGTCACCCTCCTTGATGGCCAGCCACTGGAGACGGGTTGGTTGACGGATGGGAAGGAATGACGTAGTGCTTTCATATTTTGTTGATTTGCTGTGGAAGCAAAGGCGCTGAGCACGCGCTCAAGCACCCACCTCGTCAGGACGGCGGCGACAGGTAGTACCTGGCCGGTCATGACGTCAGGTGGCAGCGTACAACACGGTCCACAGCCAGGTCCCCATTTTGCACAGCCGCCCTGCATGCCGCGGTCTCGTCATGCAGGACTGCTTCAGCTCAACCCGCAAGGCCAGGACTGACAGGAGGCCCGCGGCAACGACTGTGCAGACCATGCGAGCATACCCAAAACACACGCCGCCCGCCCAGTATCAAACGCTGGGGCACCGGTGCCTGGGCCAACCGTGCCCCCCACCCACTCCATGACGCCCTGACTCCATGACGCCTTACACGGTTTCCTAGCGTTGTACGCGTACCCCCACCCACACACCGCCCGCCCCACCCTGACTCCTCCGCCCGCACCTTGGGTATCTCCACCACCGTGGGCTCCTCCTCCACGCGTTTCCGCTTTGGCGCCGCCACCCCCCGGTAGCCCTCCTCCTCGCTGGGCCGCGGCCGGATGCCCAGCAGCGGGACCTGCGTGTGTGGGAAGGGGTGTGTATTAAGAGAGCAGAGGGAGCGTGAAGCTAGGGCCCCGGCAAGGCCCCAACGCGGTGCGGGGCGCCTCCTTGCCCTGCGCTCGCGGCTGCCGGTGCGCCCATGGGGGCAGCAGCGCGGTGCCATAGCGTCCACAGAAGCGTATAGCCGCGGGCAACCATCTCTGCCCCGAACGAGGTTGAAAGACCCACGGGACATGTGGAAGACCTAAATAAACATAATCTCTACGTGGAGCAGGCTGGGTTGGTACCAGTGCCCCCTTTACGGTGCAGTGCGTGGTATGCAGGAGCAACGGCATTCGAGACGCGGCACAGCGGCCCCCTTGCCTTGCCTAGCACCCCATCCCATCGCCAGGACCCTCGGCACCGCCCCCTTGCCACTACCCCCCCAGCCATGGGGCTGCACTCCGCCCCACCGTCCGCTCTCTAGCTCGACCCCTCCCACCGCTTTAGACTACGCCACTCTTACTCTATGGAGCCTACGCGCCGGCCAGCCTGCCGGCGCCGCACTGTGGGAGCTGGAGCGGAAGGCGGACCACAACTGCAGTGGGTCGACTTCCTCCCGACCGTACTGCTCTTACTACTCCTACCACTACCACCAACTCGCGTTACCAGTACTTTGTTCCCACCGCCACCCTCCCCACATGCCCCTTCAACCTCAACGTTCCACCGCCCTACCGCCGCCCCGCCCTTATGCCCCTCCAGCACCACCACCCACCGCCACCACAAAACCCCAGATTCACAAACCCGTACTCCTCCGCACCCACACGCCTTGCCCCCACACCCTACTCCCTCGCACCAACACCACCAACCGCCGCCACCCCCACACATGCTGCTCTCCAGCACCCACCCCACAACCTGCTCCTCCGGGTCCCCTCCCCCAGGCCGACCGTTCCCGTTTGCCGCTCTGCCGCTCTGCGGTTAACCCCAGCGCCAACCCCACTCCCCCACACCACCCTCCTCCTCCTTGCTGCCAATCCCACCGCCCCACCACCCAACACCCGCCGAACCCCGATCCCCCACCCATCATCCCACAACCACTCCCCCACACCACCCACCTCCTCCTTGTTGCCGTACCCCTCGAACACCACAACAAAGTTGCCGCTCTCCGCCACGCCCTCCACCGTGGCGTCGTAGTACTCCCCGTCGGCGCTGTACACCGCCTGGCACTGCGCGCCGATGGCCCAGGCGGCGGGCGCCTGGCCGGTCAGCGCCGCGCGAACCTGCGCCCTGCGGATCTGGTCCGCCACGGATGCAGGTAAAATGGAGGGCAGGTTGAGCTCTGGGGGCGTGACGATCTTGGCAACGGGCCCGCCGGTGAGGGCGGCTGCGGCTGCCGCCGCGGCCGCGGCGGCGGCAGCGGGGTCGCCGCCGGCTGCGGCTGCGGCGGCTGCGGCAGCGGCTGCGGCTATGGCGGCTGGGTCGGTGGAGGTGCTGGCGCCTGGGGTGGGGTGTAGGGTGGAGTGCACAATGGGTTGGGGTGCGGGGTGCGCGTGCTTTGGCCAGGGGAGGAAGTGCAGATAGGGTGGGAGGGATAGCAGCAAGGCCAGTGTCTGGGTGCTGGGCTGCAGCCCGGGCGGACGACTGAGGTCGGCCCCAGGCTGCAACAGCCCCCGGCCCACACCCACCAGTGCCCGCGTTCTGCTGCTCCAGTGCGTCCCGGAGCAGCTCCTCTGTGAGTTGGATGACCTGCGGCGCAGTGCAAGCCGTACTCGGGGCGTCAGGACGTTTTGATCGCCTCCGCCTCTGGCCCTGCCGGGGATTCGGTGCTGCAATGCTCACCCTGCTCACCCCCACCTGCACCCTCGCTGTTCCGCACGCACCTCTGTAAGGCTCTGGTACATATCCTGAAGGTCCTGTCCCGGAATATCTTCATCGTTCCCTAGTAGTAAGAGCTGCTCGACCTGCGCGCACACGGCCCAAGGACAAGGGCATGAAGCTGAGCGTCGCTCCTGTCGCCGGTCTGCGCAATTTTGACGAAAACCGCACCTGCGCTAATTGCTCTTTGTATTGTCGTAAATTCTCTTCAAGTTCTTGTGGTGTTTGTAGGCCGCTCATTGTTGTTTGGTCGGTTCAACGGGCTTGGCTTTGCAAAACGTCTGGTATCACTGTTTCACGTGATGCAGTATTTACTCTTACATGAACATATACAATTCAACCGCAGTTTACACCAACAGGTGCTGCAGGCATGTGGTACGGCCAGAGCAGGTTGGACTGGCCAGGACTGGCAGCGGCGCATGCATGTTACAGGTGGCAGGTAGCTGACTCACCAGCTGGACGCACTGCAACTGTACGGTGTGAACGAACTTGGAAGGCCCTTTCCAGCCAGGGCGGCACCGGCGTTACCGGTATGCCACGTGCCTTCCCGCTCAGCGTGACTTCAACCAGGGGCCTGGGGCGAAGGCGGACGCAAAGCGCACAGCTGCTCTGCCCCACTGCGCCACCGTACCGGCAGGTATGGCACCCAGCACAGTGCTGTACGATCGGGGCCGCCCATGTCATGTGAAGCGCCCAAACCTCCGCACCCCGGCCGGCCGGGCCCCCGCCCTGCGCAAGCCGGGGGGGCCCATGCTGCCCGCGAGTGTCTTTGTGAACTCAGGGGTTGTAAGCGTGCAACCCTGCGAAGGGCTGGGGGACACACGCTCACGGCACGCCTAGGCTGCTGCCCAGTGCTGAGCAGGCTGCCGGCTGGCGCGGCTGCCCCAGCAAGGCAGTAGGTTGGGGCCCAGGGGAGTGGTGGGCGGCTGGGTACATTATCAGGCTGCATCAGGCAAATGGCTGGAGCTTCCCTGAAACCGAAGGCAACGCTGCTGCTGCGGTGGGCGGCATGAGGTGTCATATGCTGCGCCCGCAAGTGCCTTTGAAGGTGGTTCCCAGCCGGCCAGCCACCTGCTGATGCGCAGGTATGCTGACCTGGTGGCGTTCACCCGACGGGTACGTATGCGGGCATATCACCGAAGCGAGACCCTTTAGGGTTGAGAGGAGGGCTAAAGTCACCGAAGCGATAAAGGGGAACCCTTTGAGCGGAGGGCTAAAGTTGTTGCGGGGCTAGGGGACTTGAGAGATTTGTGGGGTCGGACCGGAACTTGGGTCGAGG
>VFQN01001163.1_pt1 | contig 45531 bp, 80 predicted proteins | sample 3512371 | NCBI WGS metagenome assembly VFQN01 (sample SAMN10412370, study PRJNA504923) | tailings metagenome | isolation source: Replicate 2 from Balatoc abandoned mine | place: Philippines: Itogon, Benguet | collected 2017-08-28
CTGGGCAGTGTCCGCCCTTGCATTAGTCAGTGTTTGGGGCCTCCGGCCAGGTGCAAAGAAGGCGGCCGTCCACCACCCGAAGCCAGGGGTGGGCTGTGCCGACCTCATCCCACCCCGCGCGTGGCACACCTAGGTTTGCAAACGCCCGCAGGTGCGCCCACATGCATGCAACCGCCCGGCGCGAGGCTTGATGCGTGGCTAATCACATGCGTGGCTAATCACATCAAGTGCGTGGCTAATAACATCAAGTGCTAATTTGCAGCACCACGGTTGATGTGTGCAACAACGCCAGGCTGCTAGGCACTGTCAAAGCCACACAGGCCCGTATGTACACTGGTACCCTATGTCCTTGCGCCAGCTGTGCGCAACAAGCCTCACATGGCCAGCTGTGCCTTGGGCCAGCTGGGGCAGCTCCCGCAGCCTGGGCTGTGCGCTTGGTGCGTGATGCACCGAGCTCATCTATCGCCGCACCACTCCATCCATCAGTTCCCGGTCGTGTCAGCAGCCTTGGGCAGAGCCCGTGTGCCAGACCAGTCCCTCCTATCTGCGTTAGGCTTGGAGCGCGGGTTCTTGCAGCACGCCCCGCACTTGTTGAGCGAGGCCATCTTCCCTTGGAACTCCCCGTGCAGGCATGCGGCGCAGTACCTGGGGGCATGCAGGCGCAGTATGTACACACAGCACGACAACAGGGCCGTTGCATTACGTCCAAAGCCGCTGCGGAAAACGCTTCAGAGGCTGTCGGAGGCCTCTAGCTATGCTGAAGAGCATCGGAGTGTACAAGGGCTACTCCTGGTTGCACACTCACAGTACGCCCCAGGAGACGCCCACGGCAAACCCCCAAAGCTACAATGGCGTGCGTATGTCGCAAAGAGTTGTCACGGCTTATGATAAAAGCCACAGCTGACATGTCAGCGCCATCAGTCGCGGAACCTGGACCGTGACATGCCATGCCTGCAGACATGCGGGGGCCTGCCGGGGAATAAGACCCACCTCGTGCCGCAATGGAGGCACTTCAAGTTTGTGGATGGCCCGTTTGAAGTGCAATACCAGTTGCACATGTTCCTCGGGCAGCAAGGAGACGACGAGCTCGGCGGTGAGCGTCAGGGCAGGCCAGTGTCACTTGTTGTGTCCACCGCAGAGGTTATCGGCGAGGGTTATAGCCTTTGAATTGTTTCCCAAGTTGCGATTTGTCAACTGGCGACAAGGCAGGCTTAAGCGAGCTCGCGCCTTTCGAGGTAGAGCTAACACGTATAAGTGGAGTTGGGTGCACGAACTGGCCGGACAGTAACTTTGGTAAGCAAGTGGCGTTATTAAAGGTGGTATGCCCTTTAATGGGAGATGTGGCCTTGATGGCGCATGCCAGCACGCCTTCGTATGACCTTCGCACGGAGTAGCACGGAGCTTCCTGGCTCAAGCATGGCTAGAAGCTCGGCTGCCAGGTACACGATCATGCTACGCTGTAACCAAAGAGCTACACCTTGAGCATGCCGTGTTGTCTTGGGCCGAGGTCCGTAATCCATACCGTATATGAAACACGCCGTGGGGTGCGAGCAGGGGAGGTCCCTTGCAGGTGGGGCCTGTGTTGGTGGGAGCCCATGCGGTTTTGATGGGGTAGGAGCAAAAGCAGCATCAGGGGCCGAGCGCTACTGCTGGCGAATTCCCCCGTACAGCTGTCTCGTATCCGGTTCCTCCTGGAAGGTTGGATGGGGCAGCGACAGGGGTGCTGCTCTCCCCTGGTGCTGCTTGTGGTCTGCGGGTGTGTCTTTGCGGCAAGTGTGGGGCCAGGACCGACTGAGATAGCGTGACCTTGAGGCCAGTTACCGCGTTCGATATATAACTGTTGCCCTTAGGTCCTTTCCGTACAGCGAGCGGGCTGGGAACCCCGGCGTACCTGATAGCCGGGACTAGCCCTGTTTCCCAATTTGGACGGGGCTGGCCTCTGGAACTGTAAACCATGCCATACATACTGCAACGGACATTCCACCCTGTATGCTTAGCTGTTGCCACAACAAGCGCGCATACGAACGCAGTCCCTACACTGCAAGGTGCGCAGATACCAGTACACGATTTACACCCATTTTCGGCAGCGGGCGTTCCAAAGCGCCACATGACATGGCCCACGAGCCCCTGTCCGCGCAACAGCATCTCACATCCCTGCGCTTTCAGAGGATATGCATGAGCGCGATGCCATACACGGATACACTGTGTACTGCACCCTGACGCCTGCACACAGCCACTTAGTGCACGCCGGGCGTACGCTTCTCTTCTACACCATATGCTTTGGGTCCCATCCAAACATCCCAAGCTTCCCGTTATACTGTATCCATACACTTGCTTGACAAGCAATCCGCGCCGTTCCTCTCAATCGACCACCAAGACCACAGCATGCCATACAGCAGTGCAGGGGCGCACCGAGCAGCCCCTGGCCCCACCTGCCCTGACCTGCCTGGCACAGGCACTGGCCGAGTGGCCGGCCACCGGCGTAGACCGAGGCTCGTTCCACAATCTAAGTACGCTTCTCGTTATGCAGGCAACCAGGTATACTCATTGCCATACCACACGGTCGTGTTGCTCACCCGTTGCCACTTGACATCCACCATACCATTAACATAACAAAGCCCGCTCAACAGCGTCTCGACGTCTGATTCGACCGTCTCCAAAGAGTTGGCAGGACACTGCACTTATTTGGCTTGCGGTTGGGCACTGAATTCAGTGGACCCCGCACAATGCCGTTGTGCTGTTCCATGTGCATGCCAAACTCGTTTAGGTAGGAGTGCCGCTGTCATAATACACTGCACACGGATTGGCATGGATTGCTGCTACCTGTGATACAGCAATAAAGAAAGCGCCCCCTTTAACGCACCACGGTCTTGAGCGGCCAATAAGTATTAAACGCTTGAGCAGCATAAGCATAATTGCCCGCCAGCATGGCATAATTACGTACAAAACCCACTCAGGAAGCGCTCTTCCCGCGTGAAGGGCTTGCTGACTCACACCTTCACACCGTTACACCGCGTAATGCAGCAATGTTATAAAGAACAATCCCCAGCGGAATTTCCCGCTGCATGCAGCCGCATGAACTCGGCCGCTCAGTGCCTCCCATTTTCCGCCAGTCCGCGCTCACGAGCCGCGCACAGTCAGCTGGCCGTCTGAGCCCGCCGCCGCCGCCGCCGCCGCCGCCGCCGCGTCCGCCTCTGCGCTGCGTGCCGCCAGTGCCATGGCCTGCGCGCTGGGCAGCCTGGGCCGCAGCCCCGCCCGCAGGTACACCGCGTCCAGCAGCGCCATGTTGGCGGTGCAGTCCGCCGCGTCCTGCTCCAGCAGCCGAGAGGAGGCGGCCAGCAGCCTTGGGGGAAGGGGTGGGGTGGGGTGGGGTGGGGTGGGGTGGGGCGGTGTGGGGTGGGGCGGTATGAGGCGGGTATGGGGGGGGGGGGGGGTGGTATGGGGCTGCCGCACGAAGTTGATTAGATGAGCTGCGATAAGCAGGATCCATGTTCCAATCCAAGCCCCTACCGGCTACCCCGTTTCAGTCCTCCTACCACAAGCAATGTGCACAGCATACAATGCAACACTGCTGTACCGTGGTGAACGCCTCAAGCGCAAGTGGGCACGAGTACGGTGTGCACAGCTGGCGGCCACCCACCCCTTGTCGCCGCTGTCCTCCGCCTCCTTGACCGCCCGCACGTCCGCCACGAAGCGCTGCAGCTGGTGCTGGTACGTGCTCTCGCCGCTGCCGTACACGCGCCACACGGTGGTGCGGCCGCTGCTGATGCCCAGCCAAGGCAGCAGCGACGGCGGCTTGTCGCCTCCTGCGGGAGCGCCGGCCGCGCTGCTGGTGGTGGTGGTGGTGGCGGCCGTGAACACCACGCGGTTGCCGAACACCGGCATGATGAAGTTGTCCACCGACAGGGTGCCCCTGGCGACGTGCCGGGCAGCGGGTGGCTGAGTTAGTACCCATCAGTTAATGACACCAAAGGGGAGTGGCCACGGACAATCGCAGCTCTTCCTTTGCATGGGGTAGACGCGGTGTTGGTTGAGTCCTAGCCAGACCCGTGGTCCAGTACGTCTCGGTCTGCGGGCCACTCACCGCTCTCCCACCACCTCTATGGTGCTCTGCGGCAGCGGCCCGGTGTGCTGCAGGGAGGCGGTGAAGCTGCCCCGCAGTCCGGCACCGGGCAGCGGCCAGCGCAGGGAGCCGCTCATGGCCGCGTCCACCACCTGGGAGTGTGGGGAAGGGCGGGGGCGGGGGAAGGGGGAAGGGGTGCGCACTTCAGGTCAGGGCTGGCTGGTGAAGGCATGTGAGGAGGACGCCAGACGCGAGAAGGCTATGCCCCTTACCGTGGATGCGGGCGCCATGGTGGCGGTGGCGCCCACCACCTCGGGCAGCGCTGTGACGCCCGCCGCCCACGCCACCGGGCCGCCCAACGTCCGCAGCACGTGCAGGCAGTAGCACCCGGCGTCCATCATGGCGCCGCCTGCACACAGGTGGGAGGCAGCCAAGCGAATCTGAGTAGGGCGCTACAGTGCGTGCTGGGTGGGCAGCACGTAACCTAGGCGTGATCGCAACGCAGATGAAGCAACAGCAGGGTGGTCCAATGGCTTCCGTGCAGCACCATGTCAGGCCCGGATGCGGTACATACGAGTTGACGGGGCGGAATGCCGACGGCATTTAGCAAGCCAGATGTCCCAGTTGCTATGCCCACTGGCTACGACCGTGGAGCCCACCTGCCAGCGTCTCTTGCCACCTGATGTTTGTTCCGCCGAATATGTACGCGGGGATGAGCACCTGCACGTCGATGGAGCGCAGTGCACCCAGGGGTCCGCCTGCGGCGCGCTCCGCCGCCGCCACCGCCTCTGCGCTCCCCGGCGCCAGCAGGCCGCGCACGTGCTCCATGAGGGGGTGCTCGCGGTAGTGGAACGCCTCGCGGCACAGCAGCCGCTTGGCCTTGGCCACCGCCTGGACCTCTCTGCGTGCGTACGGCAGGCAGCGGGTGGAGGGGAGTGCCGTTGGGGCGTAGCGTGAGTATCTGGGTGGGAGGATCCCTGTGGCAGACCGTGAGGAGGCACCAAAGCACGTTTAGGCAAGTGACAACTCGTAGGCAGCACTAAAATCCGCAAAGCTGGCATTGGCCTGCGCTGCCCCACCTTGCCTCCTTCTCGTTGGCGGTGAAGGGCTTCTCGCACAGCACGTGCTTGCCCGCCTCCAGGGCCGCCTGGGTCCACTGGCCGTGCAGCCCGTTGGGCAGCCCCACGTACACCGCGTCCACGGAGGGGTCGGCTAGCAGCGCCGAGTAGGAGCCGTAGGAGCGGGCGATGCTGCGGAGGGGAAGCGGCCGGGCAGGCAGTAGAACGCCCAGTAAGCCAGCCGCGCAGTGTCCTACGGCTGTCCACCAGGTTACAGGAATACAACATGCTTGGTGTTGCAGGGAGCACTACCGGAGATGCCCTTTGGCCCAACCGTAATCCCCTCCCCTTTTTAACCCTGCAGGCGTCAGTACGCACCCGTGCTCCTTCGCGTAGGTCGCGGCTCGCTCCCCGTCGCGAGCTGCAACCGCCACAACCTCAGCCCCGGGAACTCGACGTGCAGGCCATATCATGGCATACGTTGCCACCTTTAAAGCAAGTCCAAGTGGCAGAGGGCGCATGTCAAGGTCGTCAGCGCAAGCATAACTGCCAAGTTGCGCACGTAAGCTAACCGTCGGGTCTCCGCATAGGTTTTGACACAGTGCACAAGCACCGCATACCACGGCTAACCCATATTGGAACCATGACGAAACATCGTCTCCTGCAAGTCGTTCAAGCCGCGAGGCATACCTGGCTGGCGCCGAGGACACCAATTTTGACTGTGGGCTGCTTTTTTGGGGGACCACCAAAGCCAAGGAAGTTGACAACTCGTTGAAGTTGGGTAAGATCAAGACAGGCAGGGGGAGGAGCCATAGCTGATGTTGCGCCTGTTGCTAAACAGTAAGGCCTCAAAAGGTTGCTACGCTACGCTGCAGGCGCTGTGAGAACGCCAACACACTACGCTATCTATAACTAGAGATTGCGAGATGCAGACCTTGGACGGCTTTGCAGCATGCGCATTTCGCGCCAACCCACACAACCGACGGGTGTGCTGCCAGGCTCCGACGCAAATCATGCATGTCGCATATGCATAACTGCCGCTACGACGACTCTTTCCGCTTCGGCCTTGCTTTGTCCTGTTGCAGCTTTTCTCTCCACTAAATCACAATCACAGGCAGGCTCTCCTGGTTCACAAAGGCGAACTTTTCTCACAATTGAATGTCCACAAGGATGGTTTGGGATGAAGCCTATAAGTAGCTCACAGAAAAAATATGGGCGCGCGCGGGAGCGCCTTTACCTGCCTCGCCGGCCTCGCGCTAGGTTTTGTCTGTATAGATGGTAAGCAGGGTAGCTCTGTGCTCCAAGCGCTGTTGGGCATGACGACAGATCGGTTAACGCGGCCGGTTCTGTCCTTCCGGCGTGCCTGCTGCAGTGGACTGGGCACGGGCTTCAAGCCACCCATTCAGTACTGAGGTGTATAGTCATGATGGATATGTTGTGACTACCAATGGGACCAACCTGGTCGTGTGTGGAAATGGGACGGTCGAATTCGACCCTTCGGTTCTACCAGAGGCAGAGGAGATGTACAATACCACGCGCCATATAGGGCTACACGGTGGGTTGCATATGACAGGACAGTTGGGCTTCGGTACCTGTGTAACGTGCGGTGTTGCGGCCCTCATACCCAGGTGTCACCCATGGTCCCTGACATGAACACCCCTTGTGTGATGTTCATTGGCCCTTCCCACCAACACCATCCTTGGCACCATGAGGTTGAGCAGCGACCAGGCCGCATGTCCCCCTATACCAGGAAGCGCGTATTGGCTCAGAACACACCACCGTGCACGCTGGTGACCTAGGTTAGGTGCTGACCGTCGTGGTGATTTGGTGTGGTACGCTCACCATGTGTTGCGTATGTTGCTCACAGGAGTCCTCCTTCCCTCAATGCTCCCGGCTAACTGGACGGACTTCAAAGCTTTACGGTCCCTGTTGATCGACTGCTTACCTGTGAGCGGCGAAGGCTGCTACCAGGGACAGCCGTCCGATGCTGCGTTCGCAGCTGCCAACGTGCCCGGCAGGGCCGTGTTCGGCAGCGAGTCACAGCTCCAAAGCCTTCGGCAGATTATTACTTTCAAGGAGGGCACCAGCATGCGCAGCGTTAGCATCCTGAATTGTGGAATGCAGGTGGGCAATGTAGGAGGCATGATTCCTCTACTATGCTAGGACGTGCCTACCGGTATGCAGCCGCCTCTTACTTCCTGGCCAGCAATGCAAGGTGCCTCTCCCCTCCCCTTGTCCAAAGTGTTGCCCTACAAGCCTTGCCCAGGGGCCTCGCGTTATACTTTTTGCTGCTGCTGGCTGTCCAGGGTGTGTACAGCAGCGTGTGGCGGGAGTACCTGTCGGGAGTGCCGGTCGTCAACCTGACGGGGAACGCGCTGACGGGCAACTTCACGTCCATCGACGACTTCGACAATGTGTGCACACCGGACTTTGCGGGTGAGGAGGGCAGCGAGGGGCGGTGCGTTGCAACTGGACAGAGCGGTGGCCTAGTGTTCCTTGCCAAGACCTTACCGTACGGTTGGCTGGCCCTTGCTGGCCCACTGCTGCACCCCCCGCGGTTGAGCTGCCTGGCTCCTGCTGACGTGCGGGTGCTGCCCCTGCAGGCGACGACTACGACTCCCCCGACTGCTCGTCCTCCAACCCCACGCTGCGCGTGCTGGACGTGTCCCGCAACCTGCTGTCGGGGCCCATCAGCACCGGGGCGGCGCTGGGAGACGACGTGACGGACGCCATCTGCTCCATGGGCTGCCTGGGGCTGGTGCTGGCGCCCGGGGTCGCAGACGCAGCAGCGCTGTGCTCTCCGCCGCTGGTCGTCCACGCCTTGGTGGGTGGGGAAAGAGACGGCGTGCGCGCAGGGCGTGCCGTCCGAGTGAGGGCCATCCTGCCTGATGCCATGAGGCAGAGTGCTGGTGCACAGCGGGTGCAGGCTCTGGCAACGCCTTCCACAGTTGCAGTGTGTTGCGTGTGTGGCTGCAGAACAACCCCGGCCTCCAGCTGCGGCCAGGGCTTCGCCTCGCCAGCGGCTACGTGGTGGGGGACCACAGCAACTGGTGCTTCCAGCCCGCGTCCCGCTGGGTGCTGCCCACCATGTGGGCGGTGTTCCTGACCATCATGGCGGCCACGCTGGCCATCACACTGTACGCTCGAGTCAAGCTCAAACGCGTGCCGTTCAGGTCGGTACCCTAGGGAGGCCCAGACAGTATGAAAGGGTTTGTGCAGTGTGCGCCAAGCAGGTCCGCGCTGTAGTGAAGGCCTCCTCGTGAAGTGGCAGTGCGCACGTAGCGTGAAATGCTAGACGCACGCGGGGCCTACTGCTTCATCCTGAGTGCGTACACCCGTCTCCTTGCGCAGGATGTCGGGGCCCACCTTCACCGTCATCCTTGCGCGTGGCGGTCCCGGCGTCGACGGGCGGTACGTGGGGCTGCCGGGCAACGCGGTAGCCGCGGCGGCGGGGCCCGGGGCGAGCAAAGCAGTCGTGGCAGCGGCGGGCGCAACGGCGCACATGCGCGGGCAGTCTGCGGGTGGCGCTGTGGAGCTGCACGTCATGGGGGGCGACACGCAGGGCCGTAAGGGGCGCTTCTACACCGCTGGGGGTGCCGAGAACGGCAACGGGACTGCAGGGGAGGTGCATACCACGGCGGGGGAGGCGCAGCGGATGCTTGAGGCCCCTACGCTGCAGGCAGCGCACCACGTGCTGCCGCTGTCGGCCCCCGCCTCAGCGTCTGGCATATCAGGGGCGGCGTCTGCGGCCGCCACGCAGCCGCCCGCGGCCGCAGCAAGGGGCGCCTCCGCCGGTTCCACGGGCAGCAGCGGCCTGGGCCGCTTCTTTCGAATTCCTTTCGGGGGCGGCTCTGGTGGTCTTCCTCCGTCCAGCACCGCGGGAGGCGGAGCGGCGGCGGAGGCACCAGACAGTGACAGGGGCAAGGCGTGGTCAAAGGGCAAGCTGGGAGGCAGCAGGGGGAGGAGCGGCCGTAGTACAGCAGCGGAGGAGGACATGCAGCTGGGGCTGACGGCGGGCCTGGCGTGCAGCAGCAGCGCGCACGGACTGGCGGGCGACCGGGGCGTGGAGGTAGACGCGGACGTGGAGGCGGGGGACAGGGAGGGCGGGGAGCAGGAGGGCGAGGCGGCCGCGGACACGCACGGCTTGCTGGGCTACGTGGCGCCGGGGCGTGCCGGCGCGTACAGCGACGCGCAGCCCGGCACCACCGAGTCCAGCGTCAACGGGGGAGCCTTGGCAGGCCTGGGCGCGCAGCCGGGCAGCCGCGTGGCCGTGGCGGCGGTGGGGCCGGGGGGCAAGCGCACGTGGCGCCAGTTCTGGCGGGCGGTGCTGGATTGGCTGGTGGACGTGCTGGTCATGCAGCTGCGCACGCTGCTCATCCTGGGCATGTTCGGGCTGGAGTGCTACTGGGCCTACTCGCTCATCCTGTACCGGGGTGGCTGGCAGGTGGGGCCTGGGGGTTACGGTTGGGCGTGGCCTTGTTCGCCCTTGTGCTTCGTGGGCCACTTGATGCCACTCATGCCGCCCCCTAACAAGTGTACGACTTGCAGCCTTGCTTCGGCGCAGTGCTGGAGACTTCCAATTGTACTAGACTGGGGTTACGTGTTGCATGGTGCCCTCAAGCTGCGCTGTGGCTTGTTGCGCACTGCAGCTGCTGGTGCTCATACCCAACTACCTGGAGAGCACGCTGGGCGGCGTGGCCATGCTGCGCGCCGTCATGGCGGGGACGCACGGGCGCTGGAAGTACCTGGCGCCCGTGCCGCTGCTGCCCTTCCTCATGGCCAGCGTGTACCTGGTGTGGGGGTTCATCGCGTACCCGTTCGGCTGGGCGGACATGGGGCCAATTTCGTGGGCAAAGTGAGTGGTGGAGGGTGGCTTCTGGAATTGTCTTGGTGCCTTGCGGCTTGCGGGGTTGTTGCTTTTGCTGCGCTGTGTCCCGTACCTCATTCGTTTGAGTCTCGTTCCAACTGCAGGTTCATAGACCTCATGGACTCGTGCGGCGTTCTGAGCAGCACGTGCTGGGCCATCTTCTCGTCGCTTGCGTACTGGCGGGGAAACTCGGTCAGCACATCGTACCAGTACTTCAACACCGACATCTTCATTGGAATGCTGCTCATATGCTTCACTGACCTCCTGTCGACGGCGCACCACTTGGCCAGCACGCTCCAGGTGGGTGAAGATTCTTGACAAGGCGTGCACTGACGCATGGTGCATGCATACACAGACCAGACGTGCTGACATGTGTGGCGCACAAAAGGGCACATCTCCCAAGCCTTGCACACTGCTTGTTCCTGCTGGATACTGCTTGAAACCTCAAGACGCCACTGTCGCATCGGTGTGCAGGTGCCCTTCAAGCAGTGGCTGCGGAAGGAGTTCGATGTGCGGCGGGTGGTGGAGGTGCCCGACAAGAGCCACCGCCTGATGGCAGGGGACGGCGACCTGTGATGCAGCATGCAGGAGCGTATGAGAGTGAGAGTACAGTAGGGCCGGAACTGCGCATTGCTCGGCTAGATCGTGGAGAGGGACGCCGTCCGGACTAGTTGCATTGATCCATGTGCAGCGCTTAGCGTGCAGCGGTGCCAGCCCGCCGCTGCGGTCTGGGCGGTGAGGCAGTGGAGGATGGAGGTGCGGTCTGCGTGTGCTGTAGGGTAAACGCTGCCATTGTGGTCCCGTGGCACCAGACACGCATCTCTTGCTGTGTGCTGTGTATGATAGCTGAGTGAGAGCGTGGGTTGCAAGGAGAGGCGTGGGCTGTCAGCAGTTGCTACCTACAACAGGTTGCGTTCTAGCTGTCGGCCTTTTGGGAGATCTGGTGGCGATTTACCCTACATGGCATCCAGGGAGCAGGATGTACGGGATCCGAGATGGCTGTTGGTGGTGGCACACGTTGCCGAGGGAGGAACGTACGCATCGCATTAGGGTAACTCCCTGTATGGCGTAGAGTTAGCAGATGCAGGATGTGGGCACGCATGCGATTAACGAACTGATCAGAACCGATGCACTGTGCTCAATATGCTCACTCATTGGTTGAGCTACTCAGTTTTGCAGCTCCCTTAGGATCTGGCGGCCCTGGGGGGTTTTCAGAGCCAGGCATGCAAGACACGGCGATGGGGGACTGCTACCGCACATTTATGTACAAACTAATTCCTGGACTGTTGCTTAAAAAGCAAGGCATGGGGCGGCACCAAGGAACTAGGGCTTTCACGCAGCCCAGGCTTGGGCGCCGGCCTGTGGGAGCCGTGACGGGCGGCGTTAGGGCTTGGCGTCAGGGCCCCTCCACACCGAAACAGATTAACAGGTTACCATACCACTCCTTCAGGCACATGGAAGGTATAGCCATAACAATCACCCTCGGCCTACAACAGCGGAACCGCCGCTGCAGGAGAGGCCCCCGCCCCCGCAGGAGAGGCCCCAGCATGCGTCGTACATGCAGGTGGTTTCCAGGTGGTTTACCTGAAATGGTCCTCGTGTTGTGCTTTTGTTTGAGTGTTGGGCGAGAAGATATTGTAGGGGTAATATATAGTAAATTATTGATACATGTCATATGCGCCTTGCCGCTTTGCTGAGGAAAACGACCATGCCGTGGGTGTCGCGCTTCGCCCAGCCGTCTTGGACGATGGCTCTAGCGCACAGAACTTCTGTATACAATCGGGAACGACAAAGTCTACGTCGGGAGTGGTCCTTGCGTATAAGGTCTTCAGCGCGCGAACCGGTGCAACCGTGCAGCTCCAGGCCAATGCGTCCTCGCTTTTGGTGAAAAACCCCGTGCACGAAGTGCATTGCGACGTCGTCGAAGACGTGCTCATGATTATGGGTAAGGCAGGCACAGGCCACTGTTGGCTTGGGCACAGGCTCAGCTGCGGTACAGACACTGGTCCAAAGGGGCCCTAGTGAACACCGGATTCGTAAGCGCACCTGCCACGAGGCAAGTAAGGATAACCGCATGCGTTGGTTTGAACTTGTAACCTGCCGTTGGGACCTGTGCACCTGTGCCCCTCAACGGTGGCAACAGCCTATCCTCTGACGATCTGGGTCGTTGTACGAGCACTGCGGTTGTGTGAACCGCCTTGCCTGCAGGCTTCGGAGCAGGCGGGGATGCCTGGATGCCCATGGTCAAGGACCTCTTTGCCAGTCGGGGTCTTAAGGTGTGTGCTGCTGTCAAACGAAAGGTGCCGTACCTACCTGTAGCAGGGACTGTCGCCATCGCTGCAGCCGTTGGTGCTGCAGCCATTGCCGGTACCGGCCGTGCGTGTGCGCATACGTACATCCTGTGCACCCCCAATATTCTTGCGGCGCTGGAGTGCTCCATCCGACTCGCTGTACGGTGGCACCGCAGGGGGCTCCCTCGCTGCGCGTGGCGGTGTTCGACAACCGCGGCATCGGCGCCAGCAGCGTGCCCGCCGACCGCCGGCAGTACACCACGGACGCCATGGCGCAGGACGCGCTGGCCGTCATGGTGGGGCTGGGGCTGTGGGAGGGTGCGGCCGAACGTGCGGTCATGGCTTGCACCGTTGCACGGATGGGGTGCTGCCTCGGCACGCAAACCACCCAGGGTGGATGTTAGAGGCACCTGTGCATAATTACCTTACTAAAGAGTAAAGATCCTCAACGTTTGCGTGTAAAGACATATGGGTTTGCAGGGAAAACGTTACTGTGACAAGAGCGTACGCCCTCAAGAGTTCAGTCACCTGGGTCGAGCAGCTCCCTGGCTTCCTGCCCGCAGGACCATTTGAGCTGGTCGCGGGCGCACGTGGTGGGCCACTCCATGGGCGGCATGATCGCCTCCCGCCTGGCGCTGGCGGCACCGGGGCGCGTGGCCAGCCTCACGCTGGTCAGCGTCACAGGTGGGTCTCCCGATTGCGGGTGCTGTGCCGTAACACAGCTAGCCTACAAGTGCGAGAAGCTACGGCTCCCAAAACGCACGCGTCACTTTGTCTAGAGTGCCAAGGACCCGTAGGGCTCTGCAGTGGGTTACAGGAAGTTGCCTGCTGCGTGCGGCCCTGTGGCTCCGCAGGTGGCGGTTCGCAAGCCATCCCGCTCCACTGCGGCGCGCTGTGCAACGCCGTGAGGGGCGCGCTGTGCACGGGGCCGCGCAGCCGCGCCGCGGTGGACCTGGCCTTCCACTTCACGCCCCGCCTGCTGCACACCAAGGTAGCGGGGCGGCTGGCTGCACAGCACGTGCGCACCCCTTGGTCGCTGCTGGCAGCATATTGGCGCATACCGTACGACACGCAATGAAAGTTGCAGCAGTAGTGGCCTTTGAAGCTGGAGGCAGCGCCGAGCCCCCGAGGGACGTGTTTGAGCGGGATGACCACACCGTGCCTTTGAAGCTTTGGCGCTGGAGGCTTTGATGCCTAAACCTCCCGGCTTCAACTCTAGCTTGCCCCAGAACACCTGGATCAAGCTCGCCGATGAGCTGCAACAGGTTATGAGGGGAAGGGCACGGCTATCAAGTACCTGTTACCTGCCTAGACGATTTACAGGCATGCTACATGTTGTTGTTTTTCCAAGCTACCTACACACGTGTACTGTCGGTCCCTTGACCATCCGCGTGCTTGTGCCCACCAGGATCCTGTGACGGGACGCCGTGTGCGCGAAGAGCTCATGGCGCAGTACATCGCACACAGCAAGGTGGGCGTGCGTGGCTGCAGCGTGCCGTGGGGCTAGACCCTGATGGTCAGGGATCTCGGTCCATATGTTAGCCTGGTTCCGTGTCGCCAGGTGACGGCGCTCCCGGTAGCCACAACCCGACTACCAGACGCACAGCATACGGCCTCGCGTGCTGGGCATTCGCTTGTCCGTTGGTATGGGCCATCCTTTGGGCTCAGTACCCCTGTCCTGCACGCCGTGCTGCGTCATTACCCACAGGCGTCCGGCGGACAGTCCAAGGCGGGGCAGGCCGGCCACATGCACGCGGTGATGACGCACCGGCTGCTGGCCGGGGAGCTGGAGCGGCTGGCAGCGGGTAGGCGGCACCGGCAGCCGGCGGGTGCAGCGAGCTGGCGGCCGCTGGTGTTGCGAGTTGAGGCCAGGGGGCCATGCTGCATGTTGCAGCCTGCGTGCCGGCTAGCACGTTTGGCAAGGCAATGGTCGCCCCGATCTGACACCATCAAGAGCTGAGCGTGTTCCCGCCCACAACGCCGGCAGGTCCTTTCCCCATCAAGGTCATCCACGGCACGGGGGACATCCTGGCGGCCCCGCGCCACGCCGCGCGGCTGGCGGCCCGGCTGCGCTGCCCGCTGGTGCTGCTGGAGGGGGCGCACTTCATCACGCGGGACTGTGCGACGGAGGTGAGGCGGACACCGTGCCCAGACACTGCGGACGCATGTGAACCCGCCGCCGAGGTGCCTACTGGTTGGCAGCACTTGCTCTTGCATGCTGCAGCGTTACAACACCCTGCCGACGTGCATCGTTGCTGGTGCAAGCCGCTGACCTCCAACCCCTCGCCCTGCCCCTTCCCGAATGCCACCAGATAAACGATGAGCTGTTGGCCTCCATAGAAGCATCGCGGAGGGGGCAGCGCCAGGCGCGCACTGCACACCCAGCCGCGGACCCTGCTGCAGCAGGCGGCCTCCGGAGCCTTTTCCTCGGCTGTTTCTGCTGCTGCTGCGCGTGATGACGTGCTGCTGCCAATGTGTGTGCGTAAAGTTGCGCCGTGGGTAGGTCGTAGCAATGGGTAGTGGTGTGCACTGAATGGTACTCTTTAATATAAGGTCAGTTCAGACGTCGTACGACCGGCGGTCCGCTTTTATTCGTCCTTGTAGCACTCCACATGCATTGCGGTGTGTATGCGAGCTTTTCCTATTACTACCGTATATGACTCTTTACCTGTGAGCAGGCAGCATTGACCTTCCCTACGCGCTGGCGACAAAACAGGCACAGCTCTGGCGAGCCGGCATTGTGGCCCGGAGTGGTCTTGTGACCGTGTCATATGGTCGGCATTTTCAATTGTATGGTACCTTGCCCAGTAGTGGTACATGGTACCTTGCCCAGTAGCGCTGGTCTTGGCGGGGCAGACCACCGACTGGTCACTACAGCACACAAGCCATTGAAGGCTACCCGCATTCCCGTACTTGCACCAGCAGTTGATTGCGTAACCCTAGGTTGATGATGCAGGATGGCAACAAACATGTGTATCAACAATGTACGCATTATTAGCGGTAAAGACACTGCCAACACGACATGTACGGCAGTGTTTTGAGCCAGACAGAAACGGAAAGCCGCCGTGTCGTACGCAGTGTATGCGAATGGCCTCCACTGCAATTTACTGTAACTATCGATGAATTCCACGGCCCCTATGCTACACTGTCAGTTCCTTACAGCTCGCGCATGCACTGTAGCAAGGTGGACAGGGAGTATCCGTGGCTACAAAGGTGCGTGCTCAGCATGCTGCGCTCAGCTTCCGCAGGGCTACTAGGTGTGCCGCCGCCGCCGGCGGCAGCTCCCCCTCGCACGTGACCCAACGGCCGACCTGCACATGGGAAAGGAAGGAAGGGAAGGGAAGTATGGCACGGGTGTGGTCAGCAATGGACCATGGCATGTGGAGTTCCCATGGTGGCACCTTGTAGCTCTCGCCTGCGTGCACCTCGCATTGTACATCTACCGACAAGGCGTCCCGGTGCTGGATACGCGAGAGGCTCTCTGTAGTCAAGCGCATGGTGGCAGTTGCGACTTACCAGAGGCTCGCCGTGGTCCCACGGCTGGGGCACCAGCCATGCTCCACCCGTAAGCATGAAGGAAGAAGCCTGTGTATGGACCCATCCAACGATAAGCAGCCGGATGGTCACGCGTCATGAATACGGGAGCAATGCACGCACTTTCACGGGCGGACCGTACCCTGAAAGCTCATGGTCCCCTTTATGCAGCTTGTGGCGCGTCCGACCCACCCATTGGGGGCCATGGGGGCCATCCCGGCCATCGGAGAAACGGGGTCACCCACCGCTCTCCATGCGTAAACCGGAGGTTTCGGCGCCAATGGGCCAGTGCACCCCACATAGGCGGTAATGAGCGCACTATTACGGTTAGCCTCAACCTCGATACCGTGCTACACCACCCCTCAACCCTTAGCTTGCTCGGTACCCTCAGCAGCGCACCTGCAGAAGGGCCTCCAGGCCGTGCGCATCCTCGTCCTCCCGGAAGAAGCGCACGCCGCTGCCGTGCTGGCCCCGCCTCGGGCAGGCGCGATTGTCTTGGCGCACCCCTGAGGTGAAAGTCAAATCTTCAGTCCCAAGGTATAAGTCGCGTGTGCGGCAGTACCCGCAGTACCCGCAGGTGTTCCCGTGCACACCGACGGACTGTGAGTCGGGAATGCAGCTGTGTGTCGGGGAAGGCACCAAATCCCCAAGCAACGCTCACCCTTCTTGAACTGGCGTTCCTCCTCAGCAAGGTCAGGCCTTGTAAGCACGATGGAGAGCAGGCGGCACCGGCCGCCCGGGCGGGGTGAGCGCTTGGGCGCGTGCGGGCTGCAGGGTGTCCGCGGCTGCACGGGACCCCAGGGCTGACTGCAGGGTGTCGGTGTGGTGCCATGCGCGTCCGGCAGGTGCCTAGCCCCCTCACTGGCATCTCTTGGAGGAGCGGGAGTAGAGTCCCCCGAGCGCCCCGCCGGTTCCTCCTGCTGCTGCTGCTGCTGCTGCTGCTGCTCGCCATCCACAAGGTTCCAGGTGCAGAGCTCGGACACCACTGCCGACTGGCCAGCCCTGCAGAGGTGGTGAGGTACCACCTTGCTTGTGTCCAAACCCACTGCCACCGTGTGCGGGCTGCCACGCTTGGGCTACAAGTATAACAAGCACAAAGACAGGCAGGCCAGGGATACAGGGTATCTTCTGTTACTTCGACGGCACACAGGGTCTTTCAGGGCGCACCTGCACCACCAGCCGCAGTCCCGCTCCAGCTCCAGCGCCGTGCCGCGCACCGCCACCGCCAGGCGTTGCTCACCCACCTCCACCGCCACGTCCTCCCGGCGCGTCCACCACGGCACCGGCAGCTCCAGGACCACCTGGCCGGGGGGAATGAACGAAGCTAGCATGTTTGCACATGGCCACAGCAACTCTCCGCCAAGTGCATAATATCTTACCGCCACGGACCGCGTACCATTACAGTACGTCCTGCACAGGTCTGTACCCCAGCCTATCATTGCGCCCGGCAGGCTACTGGTGTGAGCTCCTCGCTTTGCCATGCCATCGCCGCAACATAGACATAGGCAATCTCTTGCGCGTGTGCCAACAGAGCAGCGTTTAGTCCTGGCTGATAGCTTGACTGCCCACCAGTGAGTTTCGGGCTGGGCCAGTTTCGAACCCCTTCAGGCCTTTCACCCCATTGGCGCTCTCTTACCTCGTCCTGGAGCTGCCACATGGCGTACGGCGGCGGAAGGCTGCGCGCCCCCACCGAGTCCCCGACGAACAGCCGGGGCCACGCGGAGGGGTCCCGCAAGGTGCCGGCATGCGCCGGAGGCCCCTCATGCCGCTGAGACTGACACGCGCGCAAGCCACCATGCGGGGCGTCTAGCAGCGCTTGCTTGGTGAGGACCACCACGGCGAGTCGGCCGTCGGCCGTCCTGTGTGCACAGGTAGGGGGACACTCAGGCAGGTGGTATCCGGGCGCTACACACGAGGGCACTGGTGGGACGCGGCGGACCCGGACAAAGGCCACGAGATAGTACCGGTATATATGTGCTTTCAAATTGCTACGGTAGCAGGCTGTAGGAAAGCCACGTACCTGTGCACCTCAATGGGCGCCGAGGCGTCCAGCGGTCCCGCCAGCGCCCGGCAGATGACCGGCGGAGCCGTGCGCCCACCTCCGCCCCCGGCCATCTTCCCCGCCGTCAAGCTTTGCGTACCAGCTGTGCTCTCCGTCGCGCCCGCTGCCGCCACGCCCACGCGCAACACGCCCCCAACAACCTCCACCTCCACTTCACGGTCGTGCCGCCCTGCGCCGTGTGCACATACTGCTAAGCAGGACTTGTACTTGGCACGCATTGGCATGCATGCATGCACGCGTACACCATGCCATTGACGCTTGTGACGTTGGCAGCAGCAGGGACACCACACCACGCCGCAGTGCCCGGCATGCCCTGGACACCCCCTCCGCGCACCGTTCGGCAGGTGCACTGCCAGCAGCACGTGGCGTGGTGTCTGGGTCCACATGTACAACTGTCCCAAGGCGGCGTCGTAGCGGAACTGCGGACGGCAAGAGCACATGTGTGGCGGCCCAGCGTTGCTGGCACGTGTCCTTGACATGTTGTCGGCCGAGGCAGGTTGCCATAATACGCCTCTGCGCTCGCATTCCAGTTGCACCCACCTGGTGGTCCGGCCGCGCCGCCGCCAGCGCCACCGCTGTGTTGAAGTCCCGCAGCTCCTTGAGCTGCTGCTCGCTGCGGTAGAGGGGCTGGGACGACAGCAGCCTGCGGGGTGTCGACAACCCATGCTTAACTTCAGGGCACGCGGTTAGCCAGCATCCCCTCCTGCTCCGGTGCGCGTGCCGCCCACCTGCGGTCGTCTTCGAGGCGCTTTGCCTTCAGCTCGCGCCGCCCCAGCCGCTCCACCAGGGAACCGGCCGACAGCACCAGCGGCCAGTGCAACGCGTGACTGCCCTGAAAGCGCAGGGGAGCTGACATATCAGCCGTGAGGCCTCACAGCAGGCGGCGCCGGGCGCATCTACGGCGGCAGAATAACTGGGCTGCTCGACAGTTGCTGCACTCCGCCCCCTTGCGTTGCAGCGGCAGCAAGAAGGGCCACGCGGTGCTTGGAGGGCCCGAGTAGCAGTCAAGCACTTGCCCGCCAATGCTGTCTCCGCGCGCAGAAGCTGCAGAAGGGCATGTCGCATAGGGAGCAAGTGCGTGTGGCGGGGCGGCCGCACATCTCGCACGTGAGCACCAGCTGGCAGCTGGGCACTACGGCACTCCCGCAGCGCGCCGTGAGCTCGGTGAGCAGGACGTCCTCGCAGCCGGTGGACTGCAATCGGGCCGGAGACAAACAGTCTTAAACCCGACATCTCATAGCAGGTGCTTGAAGCACCGAAACACATTCACGTCCTTCCAGCAGCAAAGCTTCTCCAACCGAAGCGTTCTGCAACACAGGGCTGGAACTTCTCCCCTTGCGTACGTACTGGCTGTGGAACCACTCACCCGAGCTCTGGCTTCACAGGGATCTACGTACTGCCCCCGATAGTCATACGAGCAGCTGTCGTACACAGCACGTCGCTGAGGGTCCCGGAGGAGCTCCCATGCTGCTTGTAGAGCTGTGAAGGCCTGTGCGTTTCCACCCTTGTCCGGATGCAGCGAGCGGGCTGCATACCGGTAGGCCTGGAGTAGGAAGGCGGACGAGCAAAATGCTACACCCCTAGGCCATGACACGTGGCATTGCACTACCAGCAGTATGTGCCATGAAGGTGCACATACTATGCTGCGAACAGGCCTAAGTACGCACCTGACGGATTTCTTCTTGGGTCGCCCCAAAGGGCACCCCCAGCAGCTGATACGCACTCATGGAGGGCACTTTTCAAAGTCTGGTATGCGCTGGCTGCTATGTGGGCCCCTTGACATGCTGGGTTCGGCAGGTCCTGCTTTATGCATATTGTCCGCATGCCCACATCGACCCGTCCAAGATCAGGCCCGTACCTGGGAAAACGTCTGCAGCTATTACTCTCAGCCAAACCCGAACTGGGTTGAGACTGCAATCAAAATCAGCACTGTGCTGGCTGGCATTACTCTTGGGTCCCAGGCGTGGCTCCGGCAAGCGCGGGATGTCGACAGGAAGGGGGAGGGGCAGGGGCAGGGGCTCCCCTGCTGTCATGACGACTAAACGTCGCCTAGGACAGCAGACCAATCGCATTGCAGCCCTTCGATGTTAATTAGTTCTGATCGTTTGTGCGTCAGAGCTTTGCAAGCCTGCACGCTGCAGCTGTCCAATCTCACAAGACGAACGCGCGTCAGCGCCAGCTTCAAACACCTCTACCAGTACTCGTTTGTCGACGCCGCCGATGAAGAAACTAAGAGCCGCAGCGCCTATTAGAAGATGCTAGCTTACTGCCAGGGTCAACTGGCCAAAGGGAATGGCAGCCGTGTGCTGTCAGCCCTATCAGAAGGTAGTCGGGGTAGACTCTTCACATAACATTATGCTGTCAGGATTTTGACTGTGGCGTCTAGCCCGATGGAAGGCAGCGGTCGCGCGGCCAGGCAGCAACTGCTCCGACAGGGCGGGGAGGAGGTGGTGGACTGGAATCAAGTAGACGCGGAGGTTAAATCCGTACCTCTTGAGTATCGCGAGGCACGCTTCCACCCGCTCAAGCACGTGGTCGAGGTATTCAGCTCAGCGGACCCGCAGGGTCTTACACAGGACGTAAGTTGGCACGCACCTGCCCATCCCAGCGAGCCCCATGGCCATCCACTGTTGGGGATTGTGGCCAGAACCCTGCTACCATCGCTGCTATGCATGCGTCTTGCGTAGCTGTGTTCGGGCTGCCCCATGAGGGAGTGGGGCCGACATTGGGGGCTAGGGTTACGGAGAGGGTGGAATGCAGCATCCCCCAAAGCCTCCCCAACACACCCCAACTCTGTCCTTCTGGCCCCACGTGCAGCTGCGTGTCGCCTCTGAGCGGCTAGGGGCACAGCTTGACGCTGTTGTTTCCGCCTACCACGTGGGCTTTGCGCGCTCCATCCAGAACTACAGCCAGATCCTCGAGCAGTTCCATGAGGCGAAGGATCAGGTGCGAGCACAGGCCCTGTACTGTGCAACAACACGCAGCAATGTGCCACCGTGATGGCAACGTGTGGGTTTGACCACTGGCTCCCATAACGTGTAGGTGGAGTCACTGAAGCGATCGCTGGCGGACTCAGCCAAGCAGCTTGGCGCGCACTCCAAGTTCATGAACGCGCAGGTGAGCTGCGTAGCAGATAGACGCCTCATGGACCACTGCTCATCGTAAGTTCCGTGCACGACACGGTTACAGCGCTTGTGTCTGGTACTAACGGGAGTCCGCGGCCTGATCAGTTGTCCCGGTTTGGTGCGACCCTCGCCGCAGTGGCGCAAGTCGCTGTCGCTGCAGTCTTCGCTGCAGCTGCTGGCCGACATCCGGGCGGTGGTTGAGATACCCACGCGCGTGGACACGGCCCTTGCTGAGAGAGTAGGTACCGCAGCCACCCTCAGAGGGTCTGTATGTGCGTTTGTATGGGCAAGCACTGACTGTGATTACGTACCCTAGTCGTAGGAGTGGGACTTTTGGGCACATGAGCGGATAACGCCCGGATAACGCCCGCATACTGTGTCTGCAGGACTGGCCGCGCGCTGTGTCGTGCTTGCTGGAGGGCGCCACGCTGCTGGCGCACGACGAGCTGCGGCGGTGTGGGGCGCTGCGCAAGTTGCGGTCCGACTTCGTCACGCTTGCTGGTTGGGTGCAAGGCACGATGGTGGAGGAGCTGGCGGCGCGGGTGTACAGCAGCGCACCTGTGCACGCGCTTGCGGTACCCTCGGCAGCAGCGGCAGCAGCGGTGGCCGCATCCGCGCACGTTGGCGCGACCGGGCGGTCTGCGATAGGGCTGGCCAACGGCGGGGGTCAGTCAGCCTGGGCGCCGAAAGCCGGCCAAGGTGCTGCAGGCGGCAAGCCCATGGAGCCCGGCTGGCGTACCACTCGCAAAGCAGCTGAGCCTCCAGCCTACAAGCTGGTCACGGTGAGGCTTATACTGTCTTGGTAAATCGCTTACAGTCTGCTTGTTAGGGATCGGGAGGGCTCATGGACTGGCGTGTGGCCAGCCTCCTGACCGCCTCCTTACTCGCCGCGCCCATGATAGGAGACTCTGCATGCCTCGCGGACAACCTCCACGGAGGTGCGCAGCGCGCTGTCGCTTGCCTCGTCCGGCTCTGCTGCACCCGGTGCAATAACTCAACAGCTTTCATCCACCTACGGGGCAGAGAAGAAGGGCATTGGCTCCAAAGGAACCTCGCAGCTTCCGGTGGGGCCGGAGAGCACAGCTGCTGGGGGCCCGGCGGTGGGAGGCGGGGACGTCTCCGTGGAGGTGGACTTGGCCATGCGTCGAGTGTCCACGCGCGACCTGGTGGCGTGCTTGGCGCAGGTGCGACACAAGCAGTATGCACATGCGTATGAAGGATTATGCGGCAAATGTATTGCACCTGATAGGGTGTTGCTACGTTGGTGTTGCTAGGTTGCTAAGGCAGGTGTTGCTACGTTGCTAAGGCTATGTGCACGCGCCAGGCACGCATTCTCAGCTTTACAGGGTATGATGAACCGTTTCCACGCGGCCGCAGGTGAACGGAGTCGGCGAGGCGAAGTTGCACCTAGCACAACGGGCGCGAGCTGAGGTGCGTTGAGACCTGTGCACGCGACCGCGCGATCTTGCCCACCTGTAAACGTGATTCCGTGCTGCCCCCTTGCGCCGTCTGCAGTACTTCGTGTGACCCTGCTTTCATCCTATTTGACCCTCAGATGCGCGCCTTGGTGCGGCGCAGCCTTCAATCGTACGGGCAAGCGACAGCAGCCTCTACTGTGGACGGAGGGCGAAATGAAGTTGCGGCAAGCGCGGACGTTCTCGCACTCGGCAGCGGGTGGGGCGGCACAGCAGGGGCAGCTGTGAGCCCCGCGCTGCGTGTGCTGTCGTCACGGCTCATCACGCACGTCAGCAACGCGTGCCTGCAGGTGCGGTGCCTCAAGAGTGCATGGCTCTGCTGGGCTATCAGCTCCTGAAGGTACAATCGTACACTAACCCAATGCCCATGACCTCAGGCGCTCGGCCGCCTGCAACACGTGCTGGTGGAGCTGGCGGGGGCCCCAGCCACCACGCAGAGCTCAGCCCTGGATGTCATTCTGGAGGCGTCGCGCGAGAAGCGCCTCGGCACCGGGCTGAACCTTGGCACCGGACCGGGCCTGCTCGACGACGGCCCCGGCGGCTTCAGCTTGGCCAAGAAGAAGGCGGCGCCAGGCGGGGGCCTGACCTCCAGGGAGAGGGCGGCATACCTGCGTGAGGAGTACCAGCGGGTGTGGGATTGCATGCAGGTAGGTGAAGCAGGCTTGGCCAAGAACCGGAGCGCACATTACAAGCAGGGCTTCCGCTGCATTGCATGTATGTGACAGCGTTTGCCTCGTTCTGCATGCGCAGGAGGAGGTGCAGCTACTCCTCGCAGATCTCCTGCAGGTGAGTTGTGTCACCATCTGCCGGTTGGATGACAGTTTGCAGTGCATGGGTAAGCTCTGCGCTAGATGCACGTGTGCCGGCTGGTGGTGTTCCAAGTTGCCTTTTCCCTTAGCTTTGACGTTGAATCGCCTGCACAGGTCGCGACCAGAGTTCCGTACCAGGCGCCTGCACGGAAGCCTGGTCACGGGGCGGGGCATGGTGGCGCCGACGCTGGCGAGTCGGGGGCTGGCGGGGGAGGCGCTGCTGGCATCGGGGCGTCCGTCCCTGTCATCGGCGGTGTGCTGTCCGCGCTGTCCGGTGCCGTGCTCAACCCGGTGCACTTCCTGGAGCAGCTGGCGGCCCTCGCAGAGAAGACCGCGGACCTGGCGGAGACAGCGCTTGGGGGCGGGCCGGCGCCTTCTGCAGGTGGGCTCAGCATGCAGTTGTGGCCTGCACATATTACGATTGTGTTGTACATTTTATAAATATGGCACACTGGTGCAAGGCAGCTGCATTAACAGAGTTGTACTTATGCAGGCGCACGGCCTTCGGGGCAACTCGGACCTGCTGCAGGCGGAGGCCACGCCGGGTCCCAGCAGGCCAGCCTTCCTCCTGCTGTCCGGCGGCGACGTGAGCTGGGCAGCAAGCTGGCCTTCGGGTTCGATGTGACTGTGCCGGGCGTCGGTGGAGACCAGGTGGGCCGTGGCGGCCACACAACATGCGGTAGTTGGACACGCTTTCAACTGGCGTACACCATGCATGCTTCGTAGCTAGCGCACTTTGCTTCACGCCATGCAGGCACCAGGAGGCGCAGCGGCGGGACCCTTGCGGGACCAGGACGCGGCTGGATACGGTCAGCTCGTAGCGCAAACGCTAGGTAAGCACCCACTATTGCATGGATGTTGGCCGTGATTGTGCCGGCGCATGAAGGTTTGCCTCTGCAAGCGTCGCCCGTTATGACACTCAAGGCTCTGCTGGTCGGCAGGTGACCGACCGGGGAGTCTGGCGCTGCTCCCGGACGTGTTCCTGCCGGTGCTGCGCATGGTAGAGCGCGCACAGGAGATGCTGCAGCTGCCACCCGACCTGGCGCCCGGGGCCCCTGAGCGGCAGCCTCCTATCGTGGTCAGCTGGCTGCCACGTATGCTGGAGGAGGTGGCCCTAGAGCAGTTCCTGCCACAGGTGCGGGCCGACGTAGACACTAGGGCCGTATTGCTGCATACCGTACTGCGGGCTCCCTATCACCGGCGTGCCAAGTATACAAGTAGTGCACTAACAGAACCGTCAATCATGAACTACGAGCTGCAGTCATTGGGCGGGGCTTGTGATGCGTTGCATGTCTTGTCTTCGCACCGCAGCTATGGGTGCAGCTGCGCGGCCGCTGCACAGCTGCGCTGGAGGACGCCGACGCCTTCAGTCCGCAGGTGGGCTTCAGCGCGGCAGCAAGTTCCGCTGCCGGCGGGCTGGGCGCGGACCGCCCCACGCCAGCCTCGCTGCCTTCGGCTGCAGATGGCGCCGCCTCCCAGTGGTCCACGGCCGCCCCGCGCGCCTTCGTGCCGCTTGCCCGCTTCCTGGAGGGCGTGCTGCGCGAGCTGGTCTGGTGCGCAGGCGCGCTGCCTCCCTTTTCGTCCGCCTTCCTGGCGATCGCGGAGCGCATCTTGGATCGCATGCTGGGGGCGTTCACGGTACGTCCGAACCACATAATGCTTGAAGTCCAGCGCTGTGCCTAGCGTGGTTGTTTGCAAGGCTTAGCCTCGGGCCCTTATGCATGATTCGCTAGCTTGCCATACGCGGTGCAAGAGTGACAAAGTGCTTTGCCCCCTGACCCCGTTGTAGCACGTCGTACGTGTCGTGACCTACGGCCTGGCCTCTTGTCGCCTGGTTTCGCGGTCTGATGTCTGCTTGGCAATGGCATCGGAGACGGACGCGCTGCTGCTGAGGGATCCGGTGGCATTTGCGCCCCAGCCGAACGCGCTGCCCGCTGCCATGTCGGGCGGCGGGCCGGGGGCCGGCGGCGGCGGTGGCTCCAGCCCTGCCGACCTGGTGGCCTTCATGGTCACCCTGCGCAGCCAGGTGGGGTGCAGAGGCCACGGGCTTGGTCTGCAAGGGAAGGACCTCAAAGTGGTTTGCGGTCGAGGCGTGCCCGACAGAAATGCATCGGTGGAACGGGATTGTTGTCAGCTCGGGCCGTGTGTTGCGCGCGATTGAACGGTTGGCAGGGCGGGGTTGCGTCTGGGCGCTATAGGGGTTGGTGCTTGGCTCAGCGCGAGTGTGCATACTGCTTGAGAGGCGGGAGAGGGCAAGCGGTTTGGCGTTTTGGGTGGGGTTGCGGGAGAACCATGTCGGTTTGGGTACCTGGTGTGGTTGGGACTTCCGCGACGTATCGGTTAAATATTAACCCGCTTGCGCTACCACCGCGCAGGAACGGCCTCTGCTGGTTCCTACACAGCTGAGGCCTCTGGGGGCTGCTGGGGCCGGCGGCGCGGGGCGCGGCCCGGTCGCAGGCTTCGGCGCAGACGGCTCGGCGGCCGAGCTCGAGCTGCAGTACGTGGCCATGCGGGAGCGGCCCGTGGGGCACGAGCAGCTGCTGCTTCTGTCGCAAGGTAGGATCCGGGTTCCATGCCACGTGCCTTTCCTTCGCAAATTGAGCTTACATGCTCACTTGCATTCCGATGCAGATGCCAGCGGCTTGGCCTGCAGCTTCCGCCTCGGTCGCTACCCTGTCTAGTAACCGCACATGCCATCGCAGTCTAATCCTCTTAACTTTGCTCTGTACATGCGTTGTACCTCCCCTCACCGTATCCTGCTACTCATTTACAATCCGTGCGCAGGCACTGCCAATCCAGCAGTGCAGCTCGCAGCCCTGAGCGAGAGCTTGGACTTCGTGGCGGACGCGGTCGTACACTTGGTGGCGGAGGCTGGGGTAGCCGGGGGCCCCGGCGGGACCCCTCACGGCCCGCGGGCCAGTGGTCGGCGAGGTGTACGCGGAGTGCAGGGGACGGAGGCCGCCAACACCGCCACCATACCGGAAATACTGCAACCTGTGGTGCAAAGGTGAGACCCGGTTAAAATCGTGTCCTTGCAACCAGTTGCGTACAGTAAAGGAGACTCTGCGTCGTCGTGCAGCCGCTGTGAACCTCAACACACTGGCGGGCGCCTGACACGAAATGCCGTGGCTTACGTGCTCCTCCTCAGCTACAAGGCGCTGGCGGGCCACTGCAGCCGGGTGCTGCGCCTGGAGGCGCTGCTGCTGGTGGGCGCACACCTGGCCCCCGTGGCGGCCGCCTCCCACGTGTGCGAGGAAGCCGACATGCACGAGGTGGGCGTTGGATATTTCACAGCCGCAGCGAGCTCTTGCAAGTATGGTACAGCATAACGTCGAATGTCATGTAATGACCCTTCGTCTACAGGTGCATCCAAGCCTTGGGGCGCTGACCCGGGCAGCACTGCGGTGCTCCGAGGAGCTTACACCCTTTCTGCAGCCCTGCAAACTCGCCTACGTCTTTGGCCCGCTTGCAGCGGCTGCGGCACGGGGCACGATGTGGCTGCTTCCGGGTGAGGGGCCGCTGGGCACTGACCAGCACCTATTGTGGCGAGGGGCCGCACGGTTAACTGTCGAACCGATTACTTACACAATCTTCGGCATGCAGCTTGCGGCAGGTGAACAGCTCCTATGGCCCTAAGCCGTCTTGATCTCCTTACTCGTGTGATTTTCTGGTTGCAGCCATCCAAGAGATCAACGGGCTGGGTGTGGAGCGCATGGCCCGTGCCCTCTCCCTGTTGCAGCCGCTGACCAACCTGGTCACCATTGCAGCACCCCCAGCGCCGGCAGGCAGCGCCCAGGCTGGGCCGGCAGCACCCAGCGTGTCCCGGAGCTCGCAGCAAGTGGCTGCAGCTGCCGTGGCCGTCGGTCCCGAAGCTGCGGCCGCTGTTGCAGCTGCTGCGGCTGCCGCGGCGGCTGCAGCCGTGCCGACGACCTCCGGGTACGGGGCGCCCAGCGCAACAACACTTGCAGCCCTTCTCTTGCATCCAGAGACACGAGGCGACCGCGGCGGCGCCTTCGACGCAGCACGCTCCTTCTACGCTCTGCTGATAGCGCCTGCCGACAGCGTGCTGGCGGCGCTGAACGACCGGCCGGGGCGCTTCTTGTACGCAGAGTGGATGGCATTGCTGCAGGTGTGCTGGGGCATGCCAGCTGCTTTCGCGTGCGCCCCTAAGACAGACCTTTGGAAAACGTACTGGGATGAACGCGCTAGCATTTGGCTATGCTGCCATACTTCCATGTACCTCACCGCTTGCGCACCCGTCCACGGCACACCGTCCTATTGACTGCGCGCTGACATGTCTGATTGCTCACTCACCGCTCCCCTGTCCCCCAGGCCCGCGTACCGCACCGCACCGTGACCGACGTGGCCCTGAGCCAGGCGCAGCGCGTGCTGGACCGCGCCTACGGCCTCACGCCGGGCGCGAAGATGGCGGGCGTGGTGGGGGCCATGGTGGCGCCGGCGGAGCGGCTGGGCGACGCCCTGCTTGAGGGGCTGGCGGCGGGGAAGGACACGGTGGTGGACGTGCTGCTGGCGGGCAAGGACACCCTGGTGGCGGGGATGCGCGTGCCAGCGCAGACGCTGCAGAAGGTGTTCAAGAGAATTGGCGGGGCAGCAGTAGACCGTGTCCGTGCAGGCCGTGCGAGACGTCGACAGGGTGGCGGGGGTGGTGTCGGGGAGGACGCAGAGGATGATGTGGAGTGAGGAGGCGCTCAACCAGTGGGGTGCTGCTTTGTCCGGTATGCCGCATACCGGTATTGCGGTCCTGGAGAAAATGTACCTAATATACCATTAATTATTCATTGGAAAGAGTGACGCAGTGGGGTTGTGCGGCGAGATCGAGCGGGACAGACTGCAATTAGCCAATGAAGACAATCATGGCAAGCTCAATATGGATGCGGCTGCCCCACCGTCAGTAACGAACGAAGCCTGCGCACGTGCGAAAGGAGTTCAAGCGTTCAGAACATGGGAGGTATACGACGAAGGCGCTTGCCGCCCTTTGGACAGACGCACCCTTTTGGATCGCGATTGCTTTACTTGTGGCTGTGAACACACAAGGTTTTGTGTTCAAGCTGGTCATGGCTGGCTGGCTAGCTGGCTTACCTGCTTCCTACTGGGGCGGTTTACACACGCCTGGGAGTACCGTATGTGGCTTCGCGCCTTTAGTTTTGTTGTGAGGCCTGCCAAGGTTTGCAGAAGTGCCGACTGGGACGACTGCTGGTCGTGTCCTGCTAGCCAGTCAGTACACGCTCTTTGCATTGTGCGTGTGTAGCTAGTCCCTGATGGCGTGATGATGACTGCAGCTGCCAGCGTCACGAACATGTCGTGCACGTATCGCGCTGGCAAGGGGCCACATGCCTGAACTCTTGCAATGATGTTAGGGATTTGTGTTGGCTTGGTGCTGGCGATCCCAAATGTCCATTTAGTTTGCAAGCCGGTTGGAGCTACCGCTTCTCACCTGCTTTGCCCCCGACTTCAAGGCTGTTTGTATTCGCTGTGCACAGTGGCGGATGAGCATGCACAACAGCTTGGCAGACCCAGTACCGTGGACTACGGTATGTTCGGCATGTGCTGCTGTCAGAAGGTCGGCTCTTTATATCCTATGACTGGTGGCCAAGAGCACTACCCTATGAGGTCTGTGGTGCTGTAAGTGGCAGCACGGCACGTGCGGTGCAGCAGCTGTGGCGACGGCAGCAGAGGGTTTAAGCAGGTTTAACTACCGGCAGATATCGGGTAGGGCCAAGGGATGAGGAGGGGCCCATGTGGGCCAGTGTGGGCTCACTCCACTCGGGCTACTCCTTTGCTTTCTCTCAATATATGCCCAAAGGGGCCCTCTGCATTAGCTTCGCTACTGAAAGGGCAACGTGCAGGCGGCAGGCCCAGAGTCCCCACTTCCCAGACACCTGCAGCCCAGGGCAGTCCGGTAGCGCGGTGTCATTTATGTAATTGTTGACGAGGTAAGACCATCAGGTCCCCTCTAAGGAGTCAGTCGACCCTGGTCGACCATTTGAAATGAGCTGGCGGCAACACTTACTAAGGCTCCTGCAATCCTGATTAAGCTAGAGGCAGCAACGACCCCATCATATCCCAAGTTCCCATACCATGAGCACGAAATGAGAGCGCATAACGTTTTTGGAGCAGCAAGGAAAGTGCACGGCAGCGTCACGGCAGAGCCAACGTGTGCCAACGGGTTGGGACGCACGACTGGAGAGGAGCAAGGCTGCCACGGCTGGTCTGGCAGCAGACGGGGCGACAGCCACATGTAGGTGTGGTGGACGGGCCCGGAAGGGCCTCAGGCACGCGTGACAGGGCGGGCAGGTGCCCATATCCGATAGCCCACTCACATCAATGTTTTTGTTTAAGCGCATTGTAACCCAGATGGCCCGCAAATAACCAGCAACCAAGCTTTATCACGTGCATCCGCAGCAGCAGTGCCGATACCAAGCGCCGTACCCTCATGTGCATTATGAAGCCGAACGACACGTAGCAAGGACAAGCTGTAAAGGCCCCGACACACCCATCCTACTGGAAAACTGTCCGGAGTTGCGGTATTTCGTCCGCGGCCGTCCACGCAGATTGCGTAACTACCTAATAGCGGGTCGGGCGCCGCAGGAACGCGGCCGTACCCCATGGACATGAGAGTATCACAACTACAGTCCGTACGCATGCTCCACTGTCAGCAAGTAATGCATTTGAGTTGTTGTTGGGCAACACGCCTCCGGGGTCAGCCGACAGTGCAAGGAGTTCAAACATGCATGCAACCAAAGCGCTCATCCTGCCAGCTGGTCACAGGTGCACGCACAGCCAAAGCAGTGAAGCACTACTGGTGTCAACACCCTAAACCTCCGACTTTTTCAGGAGCGGTCCGCAGCACACCGCCATTCATGTTAGTAGATGGCCTGGTATTGCGTGCCGAGCAGCTTTTCCCTTACTCCTGCAGCTCACCCGCGGCCAGGTTGGCGAGAACACCTTCCACCAGTCGCCCGATCACTTCACGCCGCGCCTCGCTGAAGAAGGACGCCACCGCTGCAGGTGTATCGTACACGCTTCCAATGCCGTTATTCGGCAAGGTTGCCAGCACCTGCGGTGGGAGAGTACACGGTCAGGTGCAAAGAACTTACAGTGTGCAACAGGATGCAGCGAGGGGAGGTACCGTACAACGCATGTCAAGTTAAGAGAATGAAGTGTGCTAGGTACTGATGTTCTGGTAGACCGTAGCAGCTGGTTGCGGCCGATTGCAAAATTGAATGCAAAAGGGTACTTCAGGACGCCTACACGCTTGAGGTGATAGATGTCAACACGACCGTGCTTGCACCTGCATACCACTCACCCCGTCCACTGCCTTCTTCGCCACCGCCTTGAAAGTCTCCCTTGTTAACTTGTTGGCACGCCATGCGGGTTTCAGTACCTGTTCACACGAGGTAACACGTTGGGGGTTACGCTTGCAACGACTCTCACCAATGTGGACAGTAATTACCTTGTTCGACAGCAACGTGTTACGGAGTCAATGCCGTGGTAAGATTTGGCCTGACAGTGTCGCACATGACAAGAAGCGCCCAACCGCCACGGCTTACCTCCTTAACATGCTCCGTCACGGCCTGGCGCAGCGCTCCCCCTCCACCGTGTGGACATGCCCCAGCCCCTCCGGCTCCAAAGCTAGTGAGGGCTTCTGAAAGAACGCCACCAAGCAACCCCACAGCTGGGCTTGCTCGTGTCCCCTGCGCGCTGGGGTGCTGACCGCTGACGTCCAGAAGCACGGATGTGCCTGCCAGCGGGGGCGGTGGCACCTTGGCGTAGCTGATGATGCCAGGCGTACCGGCCATGCCACCCAGACTGTTGCCTCTGTCGCTGCCGCTGACTGGGGTGCGTTGTGCGTCCCAGTTGGCTGCCTCTGACGCCGTCCACCCGCCCAGAGGTGCTGCAAGCGCCATCCCGACCAGTCCGTTGGCCGAAGCAGCCAGCACTGCCGCAAGCATGTCACCAGCGGCTGCCGCAGCTGCCACAGCGGCGCCGTGTATGTTAGTGCTCGCCGCCGCCTGTAGTGCGGAGGCTGCCGAAGCTGCCAACCGATGGTCCAGAAGAGCCCCATCAATAAAGAGGGCATCCAGGTCCACTGCAAACACCCCGTCGCCTACGCATTGGGTCCCCTGCTGCAGGCCGTCAGCCGGCCCTGAAGAAGCCCTCCCGCGTGCCACAGCTGGGGAGAGCGCATGCGCTGCGGGCCAGGCCTTGCCGTTCTCGTGGTGCTCGGCATTCATTGTACACTGCTGCTGTTGCGGCTCCTGCTGCTCCCCATGCAAGATTGCCGCTTGTGCTATTGACGCTGCTGCCGTCGTTGTTGCCGCAAAGCCTCCCACTTCCTGCTGTTGCGCTGCCGCCCGTGCTGGTTGGCACAAATGCGTGTCGTTTGCCGGCTCTGCTGCGCCGGCTGCCCCGTCCAGCGGCCGAGACGGAAGGGGCGGGGCCGCAGCGCTGCAAGCGACCTCTCCGCTGCTGCGCAGGGACCAACGAGGGGTAGCGCCAGGGGGTGCCGGTCAAAACGGTAGGTGAAGGGCAACACCGGAACCGGTCGTCATTAAGCAATTAGCTGGCCGTGTGCCAGCAAAGGCAGCAGCATCAGGCACAACACACAAGTAACAGCAAACAGTGTCAGACCATGATGATGCAAGCGTGCGCTAGCAACTGCCGCTCTTCGACCCTGAGACTCTTACCCCGCTTCCGGTGCTGAACCGGCGGGCTCAAACAGTCCTCCGTCCCTGCCTGCCTCCCCGCCATGCGACAGAATGGCCTTCGCCGCCGCGGCAGCAACCGGGAGGGCAGGGTGCCGAGGTGATCCAGCAGCCTGCCCGCCCTTCGCAGCCACGCCTGCCGCTAATTCTGTTGGCGAGCCCCCTGGAGCATGGCCAGCTCCGCCCTCCCCGTGTGCATGCGCCTCAGGCGCTGCGGCAGTGTCGTGCCCGCGGGAGGCCTCGCACACGGTCGGCCTGGTTGCAGCGGAAGCAGAAGCGCACCCACTGGCACTGACGGCGGTCGCAACGGATGTAACGTTGACGGGCCCAGCGCCTGGCGCCGAGGTCCGGCTGCCTGTGCTTGCATTGCTCTGTGTGGCGTGCGGCTGCTGCTGACCCAGAGACGGCGGAGGCGGCAACGGCTGCTGTACAGCAGCCGTTGTATGTGTGCCGCTTGCGTCGTGGTTGCTGACAGAGCCATCTCGCCCCGGTGGAGAGGAGCTGCGCTGGGGTTTAGGCGGGGGCGGGGGACTGCGGGAGTGCCTGCTGCGGCGATGCTGGCCAGAGAGGGCGGGTGGGCTCTTGCTGCCAGCGCGCTTCGGGGGGCTTTTGCTTACCCATCGTCGCGGTGGAGGGCTTTTGCTGCTGAACCGGCGTGAAGGCGGGCTCCGGCTAACCCAGCGGCGCGGCGGGGGGCTCTTGCTCACCCATCGCCGTGGGGGAGGGCTCTTGCTGCCTGCGCGACGAGCAGCAGGGCTCCTGCTGACCCATCTCCGCTGAAGAGGTGGGCTCTTACTGTTGAAGCGCCGCGGTGGCGGGCTCTTGCTCACCCACCTCCGTTGGATGGGTGGACTGCGGCTCCTGCTGCCATCCTCCATGTTGAAATGCAAGGGGGGGCTGGCACGCCGGGTGCCAGGACCACCGCAAGGGCTACGGCTGGGGCGACTGTGGCCGTGCTGCAGCGCGCTGGCACCAAGCCCAGTGCCTCCAGCACCGCCTGAGCACGAAGGTGCCGCTTGGCCGCCCGAGCCGCCGCCGCCTGGCCCACGGTGGAGCGTGCGGCCGCGCATCATGGAGCCTGCTGGCGGCGGCGATCCCCCATCGGGGCCGCGCATAGGACGGCCGGGCGGCGGCGGTGCCCGGTTCTGTACTCGCTTGCATATCCCGATGAAGAAAGCAGTCAGGTTGCGTATACGGAAAAAGTCCAGGCTGGCGAACTCTTCCAGCACGGCCATGCCTGCCACGGGGCCCAGTAGTTCAAGGAACTCGACGCATGCATACTCCAAGTCGCCTGGGCCAAGCTTCCCGCGCGTGTACAAAGCTTCCAGCACACTCCTGCACAGCAAAGAAGGCATTGCCATGTCAGCCATAATGCCACTAACTGCCCATGGGTACGAACATGGTGGATCAGCAGGACGCATCGGTCGTGTTCAATGGACCTACTTGACTTGTGGTGCAAGCCGGGCGTTGGCGACCCAGGGGGGTGGCGTTATGCCTCCACCACCGGGGCCCATGGCGGCCAGGGCGGCTGCTGAGGGTCGGCCCCCGGTTCCGATGCCGCCAGGGAGGCGCCCGAACGGGCCCACAGCGCCTCTGCCAGGACCACAGGGAAGGGGCCGAGTGAGTGAGGCGGATACTGCGTCGCGGCATCAAGAGCTCGGCGTTGTAAACCCGCAGACACGCCTCACCTAGAAGGGGAGACGCCGCCTCTGCCGAAGCCATGCGGTGACCGGCTTCGGCTGAGGCTCCGGCTGGAGCGGCGCCTTCCAGGTGAGCGACTGCGTCTGGGACTTCCACTCCTGCGTGAGCACCGGCAGACGAAGGCCGGTGGGGACGTGCGTCACATGCTGGGAGTCAGAGTACACGGTACTCACACTAGAAAACACGCACCTGTCCCTTCTCTGCCGCTTAGGGCTCCTGCTGCGGCTCCGGCTTCTACTGCGGCTCCCGTGCACTCCCATAGCTGGGAGTTGTGTGAGGCCCTGCTACGCTGCACCAACGCTCCTGACAACACGGACTTATTCTTGTCCGCGTGTGGAGGCAGCCATACAAGCCACAACGGCCCCAGAACTGCAAGGCTAAGCTGAATAAGTAGTGATGCTAGATGTACGCTGAACGTGGGCGCTATAGCGCATGACGAGGCTGCCCATCTGGAAGAGCTGGTAGCTCCCTATCAGCAGCAGTTGTATCCTAAGCTTGCCTAACCGTGGTAAAAGGTCAGAAGGTATGCCTGCAGCAGACCGCCGTTCCGGTTTGTTGTTGCCAGGCCTCAGGATACGTACAACTCTGTATTGTTTGGCCTAACCACAAGGCAGTAACCAGTTTGTTTGGCAGTTGTGGTGGCCTTGGCATGTGCACGCATCAAAGTTTGCTACTCTCGCCGAACTCCCATGCACCTACGGCAGTTGCAAGGCAGCCGGATGCTAGAAGTATTTTCCTGTTCGTGTCCCTCTGTGTGGCAAGTGGCATTCGTGCGCTCGCCGGTCGCCGCTGCAGCATCGTCCCAACCGTGCCAACCGTGTCAACTCGTGCAATTCACAGCGGCGAACGCAGCAAGGCCACAGGAAGCACAGGCGCGCAGCTTCTGGTATTCGTTGTGTTCCGGCCGAAGGCGTTCATAGGGACCCAGCAACGAAAGCTGCGTTCAACAGGTGTGGCACGCCAAAGCTCGAAAGGTTTGCGACTTTGGGTTACCTAGGAAACATCCTTCTATGTGTGACATGATGGCTTGTAGCGACAAGACATCTAGGTAGGCGGTACCAGCTACCCAAGCCGATTTACGTAGCGACCTGGGCGGCGGCCTCACTGCTCCTTCCGAACACTTGGCAGCACTTACACTGTAACCAGCCGCCCCTATCGATAACTTGAAGCAAGGATGCCTTCGGTGCTCCAGCTAGAGTACAGCGAAGAGCTGCGACCCACGGGAGAGCACGGGCGTGAGGTGCTGTGTTCTCTGGCCGGCCCTATCCCGAGCAACGGCGCGAAGGATGCAGCCGGATACTACTTCCACCTAAGAGCTTTGCAGCAGGCAGGGCTGTGGGGTGAGTGCAGCTGTGCCAAGCTGTTTGTTGTCTGGTGCAGTGGGTGGAAAAGAGCAGACAGGCTGGGTGGCTAGGGAGCAGGTGTGGCAGGCTGTGCTGCGGCAGTTGGCATAAACTCATGACCGAATGGTGCTTTCCTCATGCACCTCAGACCTGAATTACGCGATGTACTGCTGCCAACGGCAGCAATAGGACCATGCCGCGTTGCGATGCCTCGTGCACAACCCCTTGTTGCTCCTCCATGCACACGCAGAGGACCCTGCCCAACAGGAGGAGGACTCCTCAGATGTCGATGTTGGGGCTGCAAGGGATGGCGACACTGCAGCATCAGCCACTGACTCCGACAAGCCACCACCAGGGTACGTGGGTGGGGCGCCAGGCGCACGACGGGGTGCTCGTGACTTTCCTGCTATCCCTTCCTACACGCGCACGACCTTGACCTCTCCTTAGCCATTAAGTGCCTGCCTAATCTAGTGTTTTACCATGTCCTCCTCCCACCCGTAGCGTTGACTGGAAAGGGAGCAAGGCCCGCAAGCGCAAAAGCGTGAAGAAGAAGGGCTTCGATGCTTACGCCCTCCTGGGGTTGGCCAACGAGCGCTGGACTGCCACAGATGCACAGATCCGTGCGGCATATCGCCGGGCCTGCCTGGAGCACCATCCGGATAAGGCACTCATCAACGTCACTGACGAGGCGGAGAAGGAGCGCATCCAGGTCAGTGCAGTAGGCAGCGAGCACCAGGCCATCATGCCTAACGTCTTCCAGGTTGCATTGTTTTCAGGTCCCACCTACGGGGCGGAGAGTTGAAGGCACAATATGCCACCGGATATGCGTGTTGGTACTCGGCACCAATGGTTTAAGTTTCTCCGCGGCGGCCGCAGCTGTCAAACCCAGCCCCGCGCAAACCTCCCTCACCCCCACCCCACACCCCATGCCAACCCCGCCTGAACGGCCGGCGCCAGTAATCCGACCTAGTGTTAGGTTCGTACTGATACTCTTGTACATTGACGGGCTAACACATGCTTAAGGCCGCCGTTTACCATGCGCCTTATGCCGCTGACCGTTAGCTCCTAAGCGCAGCACGTCCACCTCATTGGCGCACACTCTGTTCTAGTAACCCCCCTCGCTGCTGTGTCGGTCGATTCGCGTACAGGAGCACTTCAAGGTGATTCAAGACGCCTACGACGTGCTCAGCGACCCAGCCAAGCGCAGGTTGGTGAATAACTGGGTGTCAGCTCTCGGCTGGGTTCTGCACCCCGCAGCACGCTTCTTCGGGCAGTTACGCAACCACGTGTTGAATGGCGGTACACGACACGGCGGTAGCAATGGTGCTGACTTGTGCAGTGTAAGCAATCGTAGTGGTGGGCTAAGCGCGCAGGTAGGTAGGGCGACAGCGGCATAGGTCAGGGGTCGTATGCGCCCAGACGCAACCCATCGCACTGTACGAGGCGAAAGGAGTTGCTCGCATATTGCAGCAGACGTACAGACGAGCATGGTGGTGGTGCACGCGTGCGGTGGACCCATGGTTCCGACGTAGCACCACGCACCTGTCTCCTTGCCAACCAGCTTTTCTCCCCAACGTACAGGGAGTTCGACTCCACCGACGAGTTCGACGACACGCTGCCGGTGCAGTGCGACCCCAAAGACTTCTTCAAGGTGGGCGAGGTCTGGGACGCAGCTCGTCGCCTGCTGCGCCGCCTGGCACATGCATGCCATGCGTACGGCGTATGGACTTAGCCCTGTGTCCGTGACCGTGCTGCCAATGCCGAACGTATGGCCTGACAAACGCTTCCTCGTACCGCGATCCCCTCCTGGCAGGTCTTTGGGCCGGCCTTTCGGCGGAACGCACGGTGGTCCTCGGCGCAGCCAGTGCCCGACGTCGGGGACGAGAACACGCCATGGGATGACGTTTCCAAGTTCTACGACTTCTGGTACGCATGCACCACGAAGCAAACCCGCCTCCGGGTCTCACAGGCACCCCTAGGCCAGGTCATGCAACGCATACCGGCGTACCAGCTGCATGTAAGTAGGCATGGTGCATACTCAGTAGCAAACGCTACGTACGCCGTCAAGAGGTATTGCGCTGGCATACGTTGCGTCTTCAGGTTCACGTTCAAGTCGTGGCGCGAGTTCCCCCACCCGGACGAGGAGGACGTGGAGTGCGCCGAGAGCAGGGAGCACCGGCGGTGGATTGAGAGGTAGGTACCTTTGGTGGAGGCTCGTACAAGGGCGGTCGCTGTTTTCGACAGGAACTGTCGTGTGCTTGGGTGTATGCCCATGCTGTGATGCCGTATGGGTGACAAACCTACATCACCAATACGTGCCTTTGCGCGCCCATGTGTTAACCATCGTCGCATGCTTGTTGTGTTCCCTGCTTACCCACCCACAAGAAACAACTCTAAGCTGCGCGAGAAGGGCAAGAAGGAAGAGGGCCGCAGGCTGCGGGACTTCGTGGACGCCGCGTACAAGCACGACCCCCGGGTGTCCAAGAAGAAGGAGGACGACAGGCTGGAGAGGTGATGCGACACGACGGCATTGGCTCACCTTGGCAGCAGGGTACATGCTTGCGGCATCTACTGCCAAGAGGCAAAAGCAAGCGCACATAGTACCGGTGTTGTAGGTGCAACATGAACACCGAAAGGGCCCTGCCCACGGGTTGTGCTTCATGGGCGTTGCCACGTTTCTGCAGGGAGCGCAAAAAAGCTGAGAAGGAGGAAGCCAAGCGCAAAGCTGCTGAGGAGGAGGAAGCCCGGAAAGCTGCAGAACAAGAAGCCTTGAGGTACGAGGGTTGGGGCCTGGCTGGCCAAGCGCATCGGGCAAACGAGCCCTCTGACTTGTGTTTGATGTTGTCGCACGCGCTTTACCGTGTTGGACTTGAGCTGACCGCTGTTGTTCCTTTGTATGCTCCCACGCTTAGGGCCGCTGAGGAGGAGGCTAGGAGGGTTGCGGAGGAGGCCAAGCGCGCACGGGAGGCTGCCAAGGCGGAGCTCAAGCAGCTGCGGAAGAAGCTCAGGGCCGTGGCAGAGGGCACAGGTGCGAGATAGAGACGTGTTTGGTGCTCAGCCACTGTTCCGCTATACTAAATCTCCATTCGTGCCGTTTTGACGGGCATGCGTGTGAGCAGTTCGAGCGCTGTGTGTTAGGCTCCGGTATGACCAAGGGGCTGCAAGGGCCAAGGGGCGTTGCGGATGTGCAGCAGCGTCATACTGAGCGGCGCCGGCGTAGGCTGTAATGCCCATTGATGTAACTGCATGCGTGTCATAGGTCGTGGTCAAAGCCGTTGGTTCTTCTTTCACTCAACAGGTGGAAAGCGCTTGATCAGCGAGGATGACGTGGAGAAGATAACGACAAAGCTGGAGGTGGGCAGGTTGCTAGACCACGTTGGCTCTTCGCGCATGCGTCTCTGCAGCTATGGCCCCTTCCTGCTCACGGCAATGTGTTCGGAACCTGTTTTCCTACCCATGTTCTGCTCCCTTCTATTTTACAGCCAGAGGCTTTGGCAGCTCTGGTCGACTCACTATGCGCGTTCATGGGCGGTGCTGGGGAAGAAGAGCAGCGGCGTCGGCAGGCAGAGACGCTCCAAGACTGCTTGAAGGGCATAGACGAGCAGGAAGAAGAGGTGAGCTGGAAACGCACCGGAGGAAAGCGGCAGGTCATTAGTGGTTACTGGCCTCAGGACTGACCAATTGGTGGTAATTGGGCTCTGGGATCCTTAGGCCTCGGCGTGCCGGGGGACAGGCGCGAGATACGGTAGGAAGGAAAGAGACATGGTCATTAGGAGTTCCTGCTCGTCAATGCGTGTCACTGCTTTGCCAAGATAATTTTACAGGTGGCCGCCAGTAACTTCTTGTATGGTCCTTACTGATCCTGCCGCCATGGCCATCCTGCTGTGTCTTGGAGATGGTGTTTCGCTTCCTTCCTTGCGCATTCCGGGAATAAAAGGGGAGATGTGGAGAGGGGCGGGTTGGGGTAACGCGGGGCATGGTGAGCACATGAGACGATTTCATTCGTCACGCGGAGAGGCTGAGGGCAGGGAAAGCGGAACAGCTAGTTTGGACTTTCTAGCACATCTCCACTGGTCCTGTCGTCGATGTGCTCGAGGCTAATCGCCGTAGCCCCATACCTGCACCGCAGGCCGCCAAGGCACGTGAGGCCGCCAAGCGTGAGGCGGCAGCAGCGGCCAAGTCGGCGGCGCGCGAGGAGCACCGCCGCAAGATGGCGGCTATGCGGGAGTGGACGGAGGAGGAGCTGCGGCTGCTGGACAAGGCGTGCACCAAGTTCCCCATGGTGGGTAGAAGTGGGCTCACCATGCTGTAGCTTTCTCGTGGCAAGGCGTTGCAGAAGCAAGGAGGCAAGCTTGGGGGTCAAAGATTAAGCCCTTGTACTGTCAAACACGTTGAGGCAACTGTTGGCATTCCGTCTTTTTTTCAGGGAACTCCTAAGCGCTGGGAGGCAGTTGCGGCCTTCGTACGGACACGCACCCTGGACGAGGTTCTCCTGATGGTCAAGGATCGTCAAGGGGCATCTGCCACGAGGATGAAGGCGCAGGAGGACTGGAAGGGCGCACAGAAGAAGCCTGCGGAGGTCCGGGCGCAGGCGGACACGCGTGCTCAGGTGGGATGTTGCCGATACCGTACGCCAGGACAGGGTATTACCGCTCGACTGGAAACCCATGAGTAGGAGCGCTCAGTTGAGCAAAAGTCACGCCTGTTGACTTAAAACCTCGGCAGGGGTCTGGTGCAAACCGATGCACTCGTTGCCATGGTTGTTCTCCGCACAGGCGTTCACCGATGTGGAGGTCAAGCTTGCGGGCGAGGCAGCAGCGCGGCTGGACCCAGCGGCGGCGAAGAGCGTACAACCCGCCGACTCGAGCACCAGCAGCTCGAAGCAGGGTGCAGAAGCTGCGACCGCGGCGGCCGCACCAGCGTCAAGTACAAGCGGCGCTAGCACGGTGTCGGCCAGCAAGGCCGGGAAGAAGGCAGACGCGTCACCTTGGACGGAGGTGGGTGTATGGGTATACGGTGCCGTACTAGACCGACCTAGGTCCGGTAGCTTTCCTTCCGCCCGAATCCATAGGCGTCCACTGGTACCTCTTCACGTGTAGCCTGTCACGTTTCTGTCCTGAGTCCCTTATTAATCATGTTCGGCAATACGGTCTGGCACGTGACGGCCACGTGCTTCCACGCCATGCCGACAGGAGCAAGAGCTGGCGCTGGTGGCAGCACTGAAGCAGTGCCCCAAGGAGCTTGGGGCAGAGCGGTGGGATGCCGTGGCAGCGCTTGTGCCCGGTCGGACCAAAGCTCAGTGCTTTAAGCGGTTCAAGGAGCTGCGGGAGGCGTTTCGCAGTAAAAAGCAAGGAGGAGAGGGCGGCGATGACGGAGACGAGTGAAAGCTTTGTGGTTGGGTCCTTGAGCGTTCGTTGCCCTTTGTTGACCATGCAGGCAGAGATGAGGTCGGTAGCCTGTGGCAACATGGCCTGCTGGGTGGGAATTAGCTTGTTGGACAACCGTGCCGTACGCTGCTGTGCCCGGCGTTTCTTGTGCAGCTTCGCATTGAGTGGTCAATTGCATAACTGAGAGATGCAGCGTAGGATGAGAGAGGACGCGACTGTGTCATAGGTGCCTTTTAGTCTCTTGACATCACGGCTGCGTTTACTGCCACCCCGAGCCCGGGCATTGCTCAGAGCCGTATGCTAGTGCTGCTTGGACTTTGTCACTGAGCACCATAAGTGCAAGCAGGACCTAGGACGCTCTCCTGGCACAGGTTGTGTGGACGGCGCAAAGGCCCATATCTGGGCAAGCAGATCCCTAATTGCACTGGCATCGCCTGGTTTGCTATGCTGCGGTACCGTAGAGCGATTTGTGGGTCACGGTCCTTGTGACTGCAAGGAGGGTGAGCGTGTGAGATCTTTGCCAGTCGTCTAGCTGAGTGAAGCTGTTACGTACTAAGGGTATAGCGTTGAGTAATGGTGGCCCCCGTAGCCCCACCAATGTGATGCACCTTGATGTGAGCCCGTACGGCTTACAGGGCACCGTAAACCAGGCACGTACCGGACTGGTCGTGCTGGCAGTGGCTAGTGTTGGACAGGGTCAGTACTGTTGTGCGCCGGCGCAGCTGCTGGGAGGAGAGGAAGGGAGAGCCCATGGGGGCTGTCCGCCCAAGGAGCTGCTCCTCTTGGTACGTCGGGCTGGATGTCCCTCGGCACACCGGGCTCATATGGGTTGTCTGTGTGGCCATGGAAGGACTACGCTGCACTGTAAGGTCGAAGAGAACCGAGTGTTGGAAGCACGGAAAGTGCGGGTTCATTTCCATATGGTCAAGTACCTAATAGTGAGGTCGAACGTGCCGGTCTGGGACCACGCCCCAACGTGTTGCGGTGTTGCCGAGACCTTGAGGACTTCGTAGATCATGCAACATGAGGATGTTGCGGGCTAACGTACGTGAAGGATCAGAGGGCGAGGGTCAGGAAACAAAGTTGCGATCCATGCCCCCAAGTTGGAGCTAGGCCCCCTGGAGGTACCAACCATCTGAAGTACTGTACGGCAGAAGCTTCCGCGTGCCGTACACCCCCATAATATGGAAAGTGTTCTACAGGACAATGCCATTTTTGGCAATGTTTACATTGTGCTGCATACGTTTCTCTCCTGAGGGCGCACAGGTAACGTGCGTACCAACTGCAGCGCTTGTGTACGGCATGCCGTACAGTAACATACAGTATGCGTACGTGAAGGCCCAAGGTGCTGCAGCAGGCTCGTCTTTTTCCCGCCCAGCCGTCATCACACTGCGCCGTGCTGTGGTTTGCCGCTGAGGTGACGCCGCTGCGGACGCCGTCGACGCCAATGTCACCAACGAGGACGCCGACGGCGCAAACCTGCGCAAAGGCAAGTCCCTGGTCGCCGCAACAAAGGTACAAAAGGGATTCCTTTTCACAAGTGTTTTGTAGCAGTGCAAGGGTAGGTGTATGTGGCATAACCACCTTACCTGCCTTCAGGTCTGCCATGTCGTTCCCTTGCAGGTGGCGTGCGGCGCCAGGCACAGCGCCGCGCTTGCAGGCGACGCAGCGCTGTACGGTTGGGGTAGCAATTCGAGCGGGCAGCTAGGGTTGTCCGGGCGCAGCACCCAGCTGGCGCCGGCCCGGCTCCCGTTGCCCCCCTCGTCCAGCAGTACGTGGCGTGGCGAAGCAGGGAGCTGCCCCAACGGCCTCGGGTGTAGCACGCTGGGGGAGAGTGGCGCGGACTCTCAGAGTGGCAAGGACAAACAGCCACAAAGCCGCACATGCCTGACGCACAGGGGATGGCCACCTGCGGGGCAGCAGGGTGGCAAGCGACGAGGAGGCAGCGTGCCGTGCGGGCAGCGGCCGTGGGTCAGGCGCCAGTGGAGCGCCAGGTGGTGGCGTGGCCAGGGTGGTCGACATTGCATGCGGATGGAGCCATTCCGTCATGCTGTTGTTACGTGAATAGTACGGAGGAGCAGCGGTCAGATAGGGGTGCAGTTCATACATGGCTATCAGTGCCCCTTGTTAGGGCTGATGTGCAGGAAGTAGTAGTAGTAGTAGATAGTACAGCGCACCCTGGCGCACACGAGCGCACCCGTTGACCGCAGAAGCCACGCGGCGACTTAGAGCTGTGAGAACATCACTGATAACAAATCGGTGACAGGATGACTCCCTTAAAACCAAAGCGACTGTAACGTGCGTGCCCTGCTCGCTTCCTGTGACTTCCAAAGTTCGTGGCAAGGCGTCACGCGGGCATCGTGTTGCGTGGCCTGAGAGGGAGGGTTGGGCCGTTACTGCGCGTACAACCCTCAAATTTGAAGTGTACCGGTAGGTAACTAAGGGTGAGAGCCCAGCAGGAGACTCGACTACCCTTGCCCGGGCCTCTCTTCCGTTTCACTGATGCGAGCATGTGTAAAGGGAAGACACTGTGCCTTGGCATATGGTACTGTGCCTTGACATTGGGTACTTCAATTGGATATTGCTGCTACCTACAAATAAAGAGCAGTAGTGCGTACAGGGCCGCTCGATGACCATGGGCGCCTGCAGTTGGCCCGTGACCCGTGGGGCGGCGGGCTGGCGCCGAGGTGCTGGTGGCGTGGCACACAGCCAACGTGAATGAGGGAAAAAGCGAGTATATCTTCGCCTGCACGGCGGTCAGCCCTACGGCTTGGACCTGTTGGATGCACCTGGACCTGCCTGGACGCACCTTGGACGCCGCATGTCCGAACAGCCAGGACCAGCCCCTTTCCAGCCCGTTGGCATTGTATCCACCAGCGGCGTGCTCGACCAGCAGCTGTGAGGCGTGTGGGTAGTGGCGAATAAACCCCGTCCTCCCGCATACTAGTTATTATACCGCACTATTCGTCCTTGTGGCCCCCCGGCTCTCCGGACGTACCCCATTATATTGGGGTCTGCAACTGGAACTGTAGCCATCGCACTTCGCGGTGTACGGATGTTGCATTTTACATCGCTGCACCCAGTCCTCCCGTGGGCTTTACAGGTGTCAACACGCCTAGCCAGCGGTATGCTATGCTGCCATACCGGTAGTCCTCAGCCCTTCCTTCACGTGCCCACTTAGGAGATGTGTTAAATCCCTTGAGTTGAGCTGCGTTGTTACACATGGCAGGCGTTACGTCCCGTACCAGCGGCCAAGGGACACCATGTAGCGGCTACGTAGCACAGGAACTACAATGCTAAAAGCCATCTTGCGAGTCCAACGCATCGAGATGACCAAGTCTCGCTTATATGCTACTGGTATGCTCGACAGCAGCATAGCCATTGCTCTCTGATCCTCTTTACACATGGCTGGTAGCGTGAACACGTCGGCACCAACAGCATCAGGCACGTGGCGACCGGACTCAGCTCGCCGTACAGCATAGGCAGTCCGGTATTCTTTAGGCATGCAACTCATCCTCTATATCCCACACACAACAGGACCACGTACGCGGCTGCATACGCTACACAACAGGACCACGCGTGCGCCGAGGTGCAGTGGGTGGGTAACCCTGGGTATGCGTACGGCCCTTCACCCGGGTGTGCGATCTCCTGAAGGAAGCCGTTTTGACAAGTCCCCCGTACGACCTGAACAAAGCATGGCCGACTGCTTGGCATTATTTCTTGTAGCGTAGCACCTGTGCGCCTTCGCTTGGGATGGACCTCACTCTATGCAAGTAACATGTGATGTCCATGTGGCCCTGGTGTAATCCAAAGTGCTTGGCAACCAGCGTAATGCAGCAGATATGATGGTTTTATTGCGTGTTATGTGTGCACCATCCACCATGTGGAGAAGGGCCGGGGACGATAGGCCCGCTGGGCTTGCTTGCAGACCTCTTCGTTTGGCAGGGGCACGTTGCTTGGGGAAGGGATGCCTTGATGAGACACCGGTGGATCTAGTGCCGGTAGCCACTGCCGCCAAATCACGGGCCTCGGCCCTAGGATGGCAGAATCCAGAAATAGTTCACTAACCACGTGCGGCACACGCGGCCTTACAAGTGCCGACACCGACATTCTGCGGCTACCAGCAGTTACGGCAGTTGGTTTCGGACAGGGGGCCGCTCCTGGTCGAATTGTCGTACCACACCCACCACCCCAGGGCAACAAGAGCGTAAGACAACCCAAGTCCGCGCAACATAAAGCGCAAGGTCAAAGGCCCTGTAGCGGCAGTTGGACCTTGTTGGACCATACCCAACAGGTCCCCGCCCCCCCCCCCCGCCCCCCCCCCCCCCCCCCCCCCCCCCCCAGTCCACGATCAAGGCAACAGACACGGCAGAGTGGTGGACTCGTGCGCGTTGGGCTCGACGTACTGCTTGTGTGGGAGAAGGACCGGGAGCGCCAGGCTGGGGGCAAGGTGCGGGTGGGTTGTGGCTTGTGGGGTAAGCTGCAGCAGCTGCGCGGTTAACATGTATCAAGCCCTCCACGCTGGGCCACTAGCGCCACACGTGGAGACAGGCACGACCCATACCCTAGAAAATGTTACGCACTTGCGCTGGGGCCAAGGCTCGTTTTCCTCCGAGAGCCTTGTCGGGCTCTCAGCTTGTGTTTGAGAGCTTGAGTACGGTGTTGGAACATCCCCGTCAATCCCACTTCCGCCTACAACTGCCTAGTGTCTACCAAGCTCGCTACTCCACTGCTTTTCCATGCCCTACGCCTACCGTCGTTCCCAACACGCCTGAACACGCTGTACCGCTAGCAAGCTTCACCACTCATCAGCCCCTGTCCGCTGCCACCCATGGACAGGTGCAAGTGTCTACGGCATACACGGGTTTTCCTGTCCCCAGCGAGGCCTCACAGCTCCATGTGGCGCCCACGGCCTCGCAAACTGCTCGTCCGTGCGGATGGGCGGCTTCTGAGGTGTCCGCTTTGTTACAATTGTTTACTTACAAGGGACCGCTGTCGATCGGCATGTCATACTCCGCCAACCACCGCGCGATTTTTTTTTTTTTTTTTTTTTTTCAGGAGAAGGGTTATGGGATTATCGGAGACCTATT
>VFQN01001164.1_pt1 | contig 45475 bp, 82 predicted proteins | sample 3512371 | NCBI WGS metagenome assembly VFQN01 (sample SAMN10412370, study PRJNA504923) | tailings metagenome | isolation source: Replicate 2 from Balatoc abandoned mine | place: Philippines: Itogon, Benguet | collected 2017-08-28
GCCCACCCCCAGATGAGTGCAGCAGGGTGGTCAGACCCATACAATGGCAGCCCCGTGTGCATACTGCGGCACGCCCGTGCTTGAATTTTAAAAATATGAGTGACACGCTCCGCGGCCATGTGAACCGCTATGTCATCCCTCTGGGCAGCTCGTGCTGGGACTGACGTACGGAAGACGGCAACATACAGCAGGTGCTTTTTTTTCTGTGGAAAGGTGCTAGCGCCATCCCCCATGGACCGCCTCGACCCAGGGACCAGCGTTTCCCAACTTACAGTACAGGTGAAAGTGCTACTCCTGCTGCTAAGTTCGGCTGACGTGCGGCATGGGCACCCCCTTCACGTCAGTTTGATGCCCAGCGAGGTCAGCTGGACCGTGCGGTCGGTGGCGATGCGAAGGCCAAGGGGGAGCGTGTACGGATGGTACTTGATTACATAGTGCTCAGCCACGCTTCGCATCATCATACTATACCGTATGCAATTTATGAAAAGCGCTTTCCGCAGCGGTGGCAAAACCACAAGGCACGTGACAGGGCCACCAACACCATGCCAACACACTCAGGTGCGAGGCATACGTAAGGTACGTTTCCCCTTGGACCAGGCCCGAAAACACACGCATAAATAGGACAGCACGTCGTAACAATAACAACCCGCCGAGACGATGTGCGTTCGTAGCAAAGGGCGGCCCGGCTGAATCCGGCCAATGCGAGCTGCGAGCGTAGCAACCACCATCCCTGTCCCTCAGCCCCAACAAACAGACCAATAGCAAAATTCCGTAGGAACGGCATGGAATAAGCACAGGTTTCGGCCGATGATGATTGGCACAGCCTGCCACAGCTCGATACATGCTGCAGCACGCCAACCACGCTTCGAGACCCGTTCACGAGTACCAACAGCGGTACATGTACGACCCACCGTGCAGTAGGCATACGGCAGTGCCGTGTGCAGCAAGCCAACCCACACCACCTGACACACCCCGATCCAAAAGGACTCACTGCAGACTGAACCCGGATGGCCAAAGCAAACGGCAGGGGACGGAGCTCCCTTGGCAACCAGCGCAAGGCAAGCACCCTGAGGCAGCTTGCCCAAACCCGACACAACACGGCACAACAAAGCAAACGTGCGCAAATGGCTGTAACAACCTCGCTCAAGAGCTGACAAGACCGCACAGTAAGGCGGTGAGGCAGGAACAAACCGCATTACGGGCTCTTTTGCCCTACTTCGACACACCGGAACGGCAACTCCGACGCACAACGCTGCCCTGCATCCCGGGCCAGCACACAAAGCAAGGTGCCACGGTTATGGCGCGCCATGCCGCGACCACGTGTGCCGTCCCCAGGGTCGCATACGAACGGTACGTGCAAGCGACTTCGCCCCGGCACCTCGCCAACTGCCCTCATCTGAACCACATATGGGGGAGCACGTACGTAAACGCGTGCCCTGCTGCTCCCTGCTTGCATTCTGCTTTAAATGCGGGCTGCACACAGCCATGCCACCAAATATACGTGCCGGCGCTACCCCACCTACAAGGCGGCAACCAAACACGCCAGCCACCCAAGGGTCCGCCACGGCCACAAAGTCGTCCCTGCCATGCGTGATAGATACTTGCGAAACATACGCCGAAAAAGCTGTGCACGTTACCAGAAACCGTGCAGTGGGCATGATGCGGTCAGTCGTGCAAAGGCAGCTCTCTCCCTAGCGCCTCGCACCCACACAAGTCCACCTGCTCCGTCCTCTGCCTGCCAGCTCCCCGCCGCCCCCTCGCCTTCCGCAACACATGTACGAACCCCCATTCCACAGCCATAAACACAACCACAGCATCGCACTGTAAGACGGCCACACGGACATCACACACACATGTAAGACCGCACGCAGCGCACAGTTTGTGTCGACGTAAGCAAAAGCAAAAGAACAGCGTGAGATATCTTCGGGTGGGCAACTCTAGTCGGTGCCGCATGCACTTGCATCTAATGCGTGCAACATGTCCCTTGTGGGCATATGCACCAGCGTAGCAGCCGCAACCCAATCGCAGCTGGTGCCATAGCGTCCTTTAGGCAAGTGGAGTAACAGACCGTGTGGCCGCCTTGGCACCCAACAGCCGCACCGAATAAATGTGCAAAGTTGCAAACCAAACCCATTTCACGGCAGAAGGGCATCATGCGTCGACGGTGCCACACACAAGCACCCTATGCAGCATCCTTGAAATGCATGCGCTTGTGCCATGCAGTCTAACCATGCCCGTGCGTGTGCCCTAATAGACCACCACAAACTGTTGCGCACCAGCTGCAGAGGCGCAAACATCCTGCCGGAATTGCCGAGGCATGGGGGGCCAACAGCCCCAAATATCATGAAGACCGCACTGTGCAGCCAGCGCAACGCAGCGCTACGCAACCTCGTCCAAAACCTTGCGCAACAGACGGAAAGGACTGCTGCTTCCCGCAGCACACCGCACGAAGACTGCCCAAGGAAACCCCACCAGACAGCACCCAAGACGCGCGCAATCCGCGGCGCTCGCCTCAACGCCTTCCACCCCTCCAGCCCACACGTGGCGGCCACAAATGGTGAGGCCATCGTAAACTACTAGCACGCTCCTGAGACTCCCAGGCTTCGTCTTTTGGATCCAACCCTAAGCCTCCTTCGCTCCCCGCCACAAATGCGCGAGGGGTCCGAAGCGCTGGGATACCAACCACAGTTGCCACAACTGTCAACACCCAACAGTTCTCCCCAAGCCCGTCGCGTTGCCCATTCCCTGTACAATGACGCTGCTGATAAAGCCATATATGGGTGATCAGCAGCCTGAACTGTTCTTGTCAAGCTAATCGCCGCTGTAGCGGCCCCACTTACAACCCCAATAGTACCCCAGCTCAACGCCCCAACCCCTCCTCTCAGTCCCGGGACAACATTCTTCAGACCAACGTAGGCTGCGCCACTGCGGCTGCGCAACAGCCACCACACAACAAGTTGCCGCCAGCACCACTCTGCATGTCACCGCCAGCCGTGGGGCACTGCAAGGTCCAGGGGACTGAAAGCTCCAGCAAGCAGGAAAGGCGACGCAGCGCTACTATCTCGCCATCCTTTCAGCGCCGCGCAACAGTCGCGTTTCCTCCTTACACGCGCTCGACGCGCTGGAGAAATGCCGCGCCCCCGGGCGCGCTGCTGCAAGAGCTGCACCCCGTCCTTACGCGCGCTGGCGCTTGGCGGCCAACGCGATGACGTCGGCGTAGGCGGAGGTCATGGCCGCCGCCGCTGCCGCCGCCGCCGTCGCCGGGTTGAATTGCTGGAACAGCGCGTCGTGCACCAGGTTCTGGACCTCCTCCGGGGACAGCGACGCGTCGTCCAACTTCACCTGTTACAGGTTAATCGCAGGATGGAGCATGGCGGTGTTCAGCGCAGGAACGCGACGATGTATGCGTCGCCTTGCGTGCGGCCGGGTCTGGCCGGGGGGCAAGGCTGGCGGCCGCCGTGCTGTTGAGATGACGTTCCCGGTACCCAGGTCAATAAGGGTCAGTTGAAAGTGCAGCGCACGACGTGATCAGCGCAAGCAGCATGCAGTGCAATGTCGCCCATGTCAGTCTGCCGGCGTCAGCACAGACGCACCTCGAACACGACATGCACACGAGCCATCACTATCTCGCAACTGCATCGCTACGCACCTCGAACACATCGCGGACGGTGCCGTCGCCGGTGGTGGTCACGGCGGCGGTGCGGATCTGCAGCAGGGGGAAGCGGAAGCGACAGGGGTCAGCGCATGCGGGTGAACCAGTTTGTCCTCTTCCGAGGCAAAGGCAAGCACTGTCTACCAGCATGTCAAGAACGCCGGCAAGACCGAGTTCCGTTCAAGGCGCCTCGGCTTGTGTTTTTTGTCTGGTGTAAACTGTCTACCAGCAACACCACTCAGTCCTTCGTTTGGGGCAAAATCTTTTCCGCAGTCATCTACTGCACGCCCGCTGGCCTGTACCCCTCGCATGTGTTGTCCGTCAAAACCCATGCCTGCAAACACCACACCAGCTGCCAAAGAACGCCATTACCGTTCTGCGTGTTCAGTGGCCCCTTCCAACCTCCCCCAACATCCAGCGACAGCAGCCCCTACGCGCCCTCGTGACCTCCAGACCCCATGTACCCCACACCCGCACATGCACTACGGTAGCCATCCGGCGGAGCCAGACCGACCCAACCAGATGCCTCCGCTAACCCCCCTACCTCGAGCGGCAGCAGCTTGAGCGCCTTGATGATGTCGAACAACAGCCCCTTGCGGTCGCGGCACTTGACCTGCGGTGGGAAGCAGCGGCGGCAGCGACAGCAGCAGCAGCAGCAGCAGGGGTAAGGGACGAGGTTGAGGTTACGGAGAAAGGCTTGTACAGTTCCCCAAACGCACGTCAAGACGATGTGCTCGTGCGTACGGCATTTGCCCGGAACGGCCCAGCAGCAATGTGAGGCCGGCGCATATCATCGAGGTCGTCACGTGTCAAGGTAAGCCCTCCCGCTCACCTGCACGTAGTAGCAGTCGGGCCCGCGCTCCACCGTGACGCCGGCGTTCTGGGTCAGCTGGCACGGAATCTGCAGTATTTATGACAGCAGCAGGCCAGCCGCAAGACGTGTCAGGTTGGATGGAAGCAGGGTCGTTCCGCAGGTCGCCTTGCAACAGAGCAGGCTGTAACGCAAAGCTACACTGTGACACGGGGACGCACGGCACTTAGTTCATCTGTGCCCAGCTCTTGGACTCAGCCAAAGAGCAACAGCGCGCTGAGAGCCGTGCACAGCAGGAGTTGCTGAGCCACGTGCGACCATCGCGCACAAGCAAACGCAAGCAAGAGGCGAGCCACAATATATAAAAGGCACTGATGCGTGCGCACCCGTGCGCCACCTGGCACCACCCTGGCAGTACACACCGTGGGCGTCGGCAAGCTAACGCGCGGCAGCTGTTGCGGCATGGCGTTACTCACGAAGGGGATTTGGGGCGCCCCCGCCAGCTCCATGTCGTCCAGGCTGCGGGGCGGAGCAGCAATGGGAGGGGCAGCAGGAACAAGGGTGTCACGGCAGCCCACACCGCGCCTGTGCAGCACGAAAAAGAAGGAGCACAGCGCCGGTGTACTGCATTCAGGCCTCACTGCATAGGGCGAATGGTTGTAATGTACTGCGGCCTGCGGACCTCGCTCACTACCAGTAATTGCCGGAGAGGATCACCTGCACCCCTGTGCACAGCTCATAGCTCCAGCGAGTAAGCCCCCACACGTGGCCATCAGCTCGCAGGACGTGACCCTCCATGCTGTTGCCGCCAGCGCCCTCGATGCACTGACCCTCTCCCATGAACACGCATGCAGCCCACCACACAGCCCCACCTTGCGGACCCCTTGGAGTGGGTCCCCTCCGAGTTGTCGTCCGCGGGCCGTGCGGGCAGCCCGCTGGTGGCGATCTGCTCGGTGCCGCCGATGTGCAGCTGCAGAGCACACGGGAACGGAGGCAGCTTGAACTGGCGGTCGGCAGGGAAAGCACAAAGCAGTGGCGGGATCGCACGCGTACGGGCAAACTGTGCAGAGCGCTCCAGTTAATTGCTTACCTTTTGCTGCAGCTGTCGCAGCAGGGTGATGGTGTCCGCGAGCACCACGTGCTTGGGCCGGCGCGCCTCCAGGCCCTCGCCGCTGCCAGTGGCCTGTCCGTTGCGCGGCTGCTGCGGTGGCACCAGCTCGCGCAGCTGCGGGACATAACAACCAGCATTGAAAGGGAGGAGCATTGAGGTCAAAGGTAGAGAGTGTGAAGAGCCAAAGACAGGGCGTGACAAGGGTTCATTGCAAGGAGGAGCGCCCCAGGATTGGCCAGCCAGTGGCGGGCAAGGAGCAGAAAGCCAGCGGGGCCGTTTTGGACTGGGGATTATCCGCAAGGCGCAGTGAGGATAGTGGTGAGCTCTGTGCTGTCACGTGAGCGCACACGACGCACAGGACGGTCTTATGCGCACTGGTTGGGCTCTGCGGACAGTCGGACACTGCAAGCACAATGGGGGTAAAGAGCCGAGTGAGGGAGGACATCAGGCTTGGCGCAATGGTCCTGGCTGTGTCCGGGTAGGACAGGTACGAAAGGGCCGCAGATTGGCTTTCTCGCCGACTTGGGTAGGGAGGTGCCTCAATGGGATTAGGACAATGGCATTTCGCCTAATCACTTTCCAGATGAAAGCTGAATATACACATTCCCACAGTCCTAACAGGAACCGGCGTCCCGAGGTGGTTGTACAGAAAGACGGTACTCAGCCAACCGTGTGAATTGCGCACCTCGTCTATCAGCGAGTTGATGCGGTCGCGTCGCTGCTTCTCAACCGTTGAATGGCTGATGTGTCCCTTGAACTCGGCCGCTTGCCCTGCAATTGCGGTGGTTGTGTCGGGACGTTGGTTGAACGTCGTTTGACGCGATCACCAGCGCTACCGCCAGAGTAAGGCGCGTGCACGAGCTAGAGATGCTATCGTCTCAACCACCATGCATAAAGCCATGTTGCGGAGCACCAAGCCAAGCAAACTCGCATGCGTACGCTCGCACCTTTGGAAGGGGCCGCGCCATTGCCAGCTGCTGCTGAGTGCATGCGGGTTAGGCTCATGGCCACGCTCGCCATTGGAAGCGGGGGAAGTGGCACGGTTGCGGCGGTATGCGGTTGGGCCGGCAGCACCATGTTGGGCAACGCAAACGCGCCGAGGACCGCGGCCGAAGCAAGCGGCATGGGTAGGACTGGAAGCTGTGTGGCGATGCTAGGAGCCGGCTGCGGCGGGGCAGGCTCAAGCACTGCCGCCTGGAGGGATGCTGCCTCGCACGGGGACGCCAACGCCGAAGAAAACGCAGAGTGCCCTGCCGGCTCCTCTTGCTTTATTGTCGTGCACATTGTTGGCTCGTCCCTTGGTTGGAACTGCAGCGCGAGATTGCCGTGGGACAGACAGGCGAGGTAATTTGGCGACACCTATCGGGAAGTGTGCGTGCCGTGCCCACGATGCACATTCTTTGCCCAAAATATCATCTAACTAGCTAGCTCTGAATCAGCACAACGGTTGGACAGACGGTGTTCCCAAGGCGTTTCGTGAGAGACGGGGCCGAAGTTCAGCAGCCAGACCTGGAGCGCCAGCGGCTGGTTTGCGTCACTCTGAAAGAAGTCAAGCACATCTAGCTCTCCTCCGTCCCCTGTGGCCTTCTGTTCAATGACTCCAAGCAGTTCTGTGAGCTCGGTATCGGTGAATACAAAGTCTGCGTTACCGAAATCTGTTGCGCTCATCTTCACAAGCGGGGTGCAAGCAATACACAGTAGTAAGTATGACGCGGGGCGGCGAACGTGGCCAACCAAATGATTCCCGTGATTCATGGGGGTCCCATGTAGGCAAATTTGGAGCGTGACATGAGAGGAAACTGCAACCTTTGCATTAATGGTATATATGACTTGGGGTACTGCGGCCGTCGCCCAGTACTTCTGCCTCAAGGGTCGCTCACAGGACAGCTGCGACAGGCACACGCGGGGGAAGTACCACGGGGTTCGCCACGGGGTTCGCCTGATGAATTACTGTTTTGGCGACATCCGTATCGATGGCAGAATCTCAGCTTGGACCGATGTAATAAAGCGGCCCTTTTCGGCGCACCTTCATGCAACAGACAGGCCTGGCGGCGCCATCTGCGCATATCTTTTGCCGCGTGCGGCGCAGACTGGCACGGGTGGTACTGCCGGGGGCTGGTTCCACGCATGCCCGCGCCGACGTCCACTAGCGTTCAGGGGTGTGGCACACGGGTCTCCAAGTGGCGTGGATCAGCGTGGACAGCCGGTCTACTGCTCACAACACCAGAGAGCAGCGTGGGGACCGAAGACGGAGCAGACGACATGCACCAGGCGTAACTGCTGCGCCTTCCCAGCAGCCCCTACCCGGCCCCATGTCCTCCCACGGCCTGCCCCTTGCTTGCCTCGTGGGGGAGGACTGCTGCCGTGCTGCGCACCGTCCTGAACGAACCTGCCCTCGCTGCAATAAGCTCGGCCTGGCAAGGCCGGGCGTAGACCACGTGACCGTATTGTGCTTGTTTGCGCCCCGTTGCGACACGCCCTCGCTGCGACCGAGGCCAGGGCTACGTGCAGGCCGTGGGATGAACAACAATGACAGGGCTGGGACCCCTGGGTCGGTGCTCGTCCACTGTTGTACGCATTGGCACGTATGTGGCGCTGTGCGAACAGCCAATTGCCATTTAGTTTGAGGCTGCATGTGAGACCTGGACGCGATTGGGTTTCGGAGGCGCAGGGGGCTTTTAAATCAGGCTAGTCTCCCCTGCCCACCCGCGGCAACACAGCCAGCCGCGCCAACCATGACCTCCCGTCCTCCTTCGCGGACTACCAACGTTGTATTGTGCCCAGGCGCCACCGCCCTCCTACCCCCGCTGTCGTACAAGCGTTCCAGGGCCGCTGCGCTTGCCTCCCGCCCAGGTCCCAGCAACAGCAGCGCCCCTGGACCTGCCCATGTTCGATTGCAGGTGCGTTGGAGGGGTGCTCCACACCCTTATGTCCCTCAAACCTTGCGTTGACCGGTCAATGCACGCGAATGAATAGACAGCCGGCACAGGCCATATTAAGCCATTCCAAGACCCATGCACGTACCAACACCATCGTCGTGGTATCGCAAGGGGCATGCCATACCATGCGGACGGCTGACAGGTGGCGAATGACGAGCTGGAGGTTCGGGATAGCACGGTGGCGAGAGAGCAAGCGACGCCCTGATGCACGAATAACAAACGAGGTTAAGGACTACGTCAACGGAGGGACAACAGCAACCAGCACCTGCTTCTTACTCCTTAGTCCATTCCACTCACGTCGCCTCAAACCCTCAATGCCGCACTGCAGCGAACATGCAACGGGCCAGCACAACTGTTATAACATCCACGCATCCGTCGCTACCCGCATCCCGAGCGCATCCTCAGCTGTTGGCCATTTGCTTTACTGCCTCGTGCCTAGCCCCTCCTCCGCTTCGCCTGTCGCGCTTGTCTCCCTGAAGCGCCCGTGCCTCCGCCCTCCTGCTGCCGCCCTCCGCCATCCCGCCCTCCGTCCGCGGCCTTTGCCTCCGCCCCCTGCGCTGCTGCTGCGCCCCCAGGGGACCCGGCCGCCTCTACCCCGGAAGCCTCAGCACCACCACCACCAGCGCCAGCGGCAGGGCCGGGCGTGCCAGCCCGCGGTATCTTGGGCGGCCGGATAGCCCGCGCGTGAGCCTGCAAGCATACACAGCAGCGAAAGCACGCAGGCGCCGTGTGAAAGCTAGGCAGGAATGGTACCGCTCAAACCCTGTTAAAAGGCGGCTGCAAAAACGTGTGCGTGGCGCATGCGGATAGTGTGCTGACTGGATGCAGAAGTGCCTCGCATAGGTACTCCCGGAGCCGTGCAGAAATTTTGCAGCGTCTCCATGCGCGATCAGGCCCTTCCCCCTCTCGTGCTTGAACCCAAAATCGTGCACATTGCAGAAGCAGCAACGCTTGGACGGTACCCAATCCCTGCATTCTCCGGACGCAGACAGCGTCGTCGCTCCCGGCTGCCCCCCCACCCGCTAACTACCGGCCAGTACCAGCCAAACGGCAATCGACTGCACGTTGTGCGCGGTGTGCCTTTGGTGATCCTAGGACCACCAAACAGTCAAGATGCAAAACCGCACCCGAAACGCAGAGGCGCACACCCGGCCGGCCGGCGAGCACCAGGGACCCCTTGACGCACCCGCTCGTACCTGCTTTACAATATGCTATTTCGTCCCCGCAACTGCATCGCTACGCACCCGCTTGTGCTTGACCAGGTTGTCGTACGCCCGCGCGCAGTGGCTGTCGGTGCGGCCCGGCAGGCGCTCCGCCACCTTGGCCCACAGGATGCGGCCGTACGCCGCCTGCAGCTCCTTGCACGCGGCCGCCAGAATCTGTACGGCAGCGGGTGTACGGCGGCCCGTATGTTCGAGCGTGTTTGCAAGTGGAGGTTGTGTGAATGGATGCCTCATAAGCGGCAATTAAGCGGGACCGGAGCATCGGCCAAGCGCATGGCCAGCATGGCACAGCACAGGCACATGCGGTGCGAGGTGCACGCAGCTGCCATCCACGGAGCTGCATCGTTTGCAAGTCCGCGTATGCAAGGTGCAGAGGTGAACATGCAGCGTAGCAACCGCACCTCCTCCTCCTCCTTGCTGAACTCCTGGAACTTGAGGTCGGGCTGCAGCAGGTTGACGTAGCGCTCGCGGCACTGGCGCGCCGTGCGGCCGGGCACGTGGCCCGACACGGCCGTCCACTTGGGGCCCAGCCGCGCCACAGCCTGGGGGGCGGGAACGACAGGCCGGTGGGCAGGCAGGCAGCACTGGCTGAAGATCTTGCATGGCCGGCTCGAACCTGCAGCCAGCGAGTGCCTGCCAAGACTGTGCCCGGGTCCGCCGGGACGCGGCGAGACGCAATACTACAGGTGGGGCCCCTCCTGCTCCCAAGGGCGCTAACTTCACAGGCCGCATCGGCAACCTCCAGCAGGCCATGCCCCATCCACATCCAATCCCTTGCCTACCTGTTTGGCACTGCCATCGCCCAGAGCAACTGCCACTTCATGTGCATACTCTGCAAATTGGTCAACAATACCACCTTTCTCCATCTGTCCCATGCATCTGCCCCACCTCCTGCAGCTTCTCGTCCTCTTCCGGCTCCCACTTGCCGGTGCGCCGCTGGGCACCGGCCTTGTGGATGCCATGCCACCGGTCGCGAACCTGCGGGCAACAGAAGTGGATGCGACAAGCTGAGCCTTACAGATAGATGCTCGAGAGCGATACGCTGAGGCCCCGAAAATGTGGATGCCGTGCCACCGGTCACGAACGCGTGTGCGTAGCAGTGTGACACACAGACCAATCAACGCAGAGCCTCCAGTACGTCACCAGTGGCGGATGTAATCGTGCGTCCTGCCGCCGGTAGCGGGACTGCTCAGGGCGTCAGACACACAGCCACCCAGCACTGGACAGACTAGTCCATCAGGCACTGCGTAGTCTGCACGCGCGATCCGCACATGCGGGGAGCCCCTCCAACCCCTAGAATTTGTTAGCCCATGGCGCAGCGCCGCAGCGCTGCCGGGAAGTGCTAGGGTGATACACAAGCAGCCCACCTGGTGTCTGTCGTAGCGCCCGTCGAACGCCTCCGACACTGCGACCCAGTTGGTACCGAACTGTGCCACCAAGGCCTGCGAGCAGTGGACGGCACCAGGGAAGCAGTGGGCGAAGCTAGCAATTGCCGCTAGCCATAACTGGCAACCACCCATAGCAGCATCCACTAGTCGTTCTATAACTGCCTTTTCTGCGCACTTCGTGCACCCCTGCACCGCACCCTACCACACACTGGCAGGTGGCCCTCAGGCCCCCCGCCCTTGGCGCTTTTCCAGGGTTGTGGTGCAGCTCCCTGCAACGTGTCGCACGTCTCCGATTTGTGTGGCCTGCAGTTTGGACTGCAGCACCGGCAGTGCTGCACCTCATGTCCGGTTACAGAGCCCAAGGATCTTGTGCGTCCCGCCCAACCCACACCACCGCGCAAGCCGCGCCTCCACGTGCAGCAGCTGGTCGTCCTGCTCGCTCCGCGTGCTATCCTCACGCCACACGTGCGCTAAGCCACACACCTCTCCCTTCACATCACCGCCACCGCCACCATACTGCCCACACACCTGCAGCAGCTGGTCGTCTTGCTCGCTCCACGTGCTGCGCTGCGGGCGGCGGTCGAAGCGCTTCCACCGCAGCGAGTGCGCCAGGCACTGCGCCGGCGTGCGGCCCGTGCCCAGCTCCCGCGACACCTGCTCCCACTGCAGCAGAAGGGGGAGGCAACGTATCGCGGCTATGTTGCTACATTAAAACATGTACCGGATGATGGTGTAAGCGGCGGTGTGTCTCACGTGCCCGTGCCACCATCCCCCTTCCGCAACGCACGCATGGGTTCAGGGTCGGGGCTCAATCGAGGTACCCCAGTGTTCCTGGCATGCTGCATGTGGTATGCCCTAGAAGCTACACCAGGAACGAGCCTTGACATCTAGAAGAGATAGTATGGCACGTAAGCCCTAACCGTGGAAACGCGGCTCAATCCACCCTGAAGCACACTTGGTGCCCTTGTAGGAAGCAGGGGAGTAAGAAGTAGAGAGTAGACCACAGCTGCCGTCTGAAAACGTCCATATGGTGATGCGAAGGCGTATGATGCGAAACGAGTGCGGTTTAATGCGTACGTAACCACTTACGTTGCGCTTGCCATGTTTCTCCGCCAGCTCCATTAGCCGCGTGCTCTCCTGGTTGGGGTGACGAGTGGAGCAACAGTACCAGAGAGAGTCCTAAGCGCAAGGCACACGACGTATGAGCAGGCCACCAACAGCTGCCATCCTTCCAACGCCTCCCTAACTTTGCGCCAGCTAGCTGCCTTGACAAATCCACCATGGGCCCTGTGTCTCTCCCTCCCTCAGCCCTGCCTGAACCCCCGTTCCCACTCCTGCCCTAGCAACATGGATACCACCACTCCTCCTAAGTACTGGTGGCCCCCTGCCCCACCTCCAGCGACCACGCCAGCCCCGGCCGCAGGTTGTGCCTGTAGTGAGGGTTGGACGGAGCTTTATGTTTAGATTAGGTCATTGGATTATGTTTGAATCAATTGTTAGGACATTTTGCCAACCCTACCTGTAGTACATGGCGCACTCGGCGCCGCTGCGCCCCACGCCGTGCGCCGCCGCCACACGTGCCCACGCCGCCGCGTCCAGCTGCATGATGAGCGGCACCGCCTCGGGGCTGTCCGGCCGCACCTCCTGCGGACAACGGAGGAGTGCTGCTACTCAGCCTCGACACGCTGCTACACAGTCAATGAACGCCGCGACGGCATTTGTTGCTGTTGCAGTCGCATGGAGCAAGCGGGTGGTTTACATATCAGTACCGCACGCACTGGCATGAACTTGTCATCAACGCTCCTGCCCCAAATCAGGGTTTTACTGGCAAACCGGTTTTCCTGCACGCACCGAGATGCGCTTGAGCTGCTCCTGCAGCGACGCTCCGGCGTCCGTTCCCGCGCCGCCGCCCTGCTGCCCCGGCGCCCGCCGGCCGCCCTGCTGCTGCTGCTGTCCTCCGCCACCGCCTCCCGCTCCTCCGCCTCCCCTGCCCTCCTGCTGCAGTCGGTCCATGAGGCGCTTGGTGAGGGTGCTCTGCACCTCAAGGGTCAGCCCCTTGTTGAGCGCGTCCACCATCCTACGCATGCAGCGGGGCAGGGAACATGGGCACAAACCGTTGCAGCACGGCAACATTACCGTCCGGTAACGGTTACCCACGCATAGCACCTCGCTTGCGTAATGACGCCTATCATCGCACATCATAGTAACACCGCCTTTCCGACATGTAATCCGCCTGATTATCCCAAATAGTCGATAGTGGGCGGCAAGCTGACCTGCCTATAATACGATGCTTTCACAAATTACAACCATGCGCGCCCACATACCTCTGGGGCCACTTGACCCTGTCGTACGGCCGCGGAGGCAGCTGTTGCGCAGCTGCCAGCTGCTTGAACTCGTTGGTAGGTGGCGGCAGCAGCACCCCCACGCGCCAGTAGCGGCTGGTGGGGTGTGGGTTAGCGGTTGGCGCGCCCGCGGCGGCCGTGGGCTCGTCGTCGCCGTCCTCGGAGTCCTCCTGCGCCGCCGTGGCGGCTGAGGCGGCGGTCGACTTCTTCAGCGCTGCGGGAGGAGCGGGACGTGCAGATTGGCAAGATACCAAACAAGAGTAGGCAGGGCGACCATTGCAGGGCCGTGTACGGTGCAGATACGGCTGACTTGGCACTCCTTGCGCGATCACAGGTTGGGGTCACAAAGGTCGTGTTACTTAGTGGATACCTCCGTCCAAGTGACACAAACTTGAAACCATGCGTTTAGCAGCTTTCCGCCGGCCGTGGACACTACTTGCGCGCCCAGCCGACGCATGGCCATGCCCCACACACGTGCATGCCTTGTAGGTGCACCCACTGCTGCGCCGCCCCACCCACCCAGCGCCCTGCCCGTGACGCTGTAGGGCCGCGTGACCAGCGGCTGCTCCCGCACGCGGCCCTCCAGCACGCACGAGGTGTTGGCGTGGTCGTCCAGCTTGTGCAGCATGGAGCCCAGCTGGGCCTGCGTTTGTGGCCGCAATGAATAATTTGTTCAGAAAGGGCCAGGCTACGAGGCAGCTTTACAGCATGCAGCAGAGCTGGGCCTGCGTGCGAGGAAGCAGTAAGAACAGTCAGGTGCAACTTGATAGGCAGCTTGTGCAGTACGTGCACACGGATGAGAAGCGGCAAAACGGACGTGGGCGTTATGCATAGCGGGTTGAGGAGGAGGGACGGCAACGGGACTGCGGTACAACGGGTGGAACCGTGGGAGAGCTTTTGGTACGGGCCAGCAGGGTAGATGGCACAGACCGCTTGCAGCAAGCCGCTCCCATCAGCAGCGCAAACCACCACAACACTAGGCCTTGCGCACAACCACGCCGTCGCGCCAGGCCTCGCCAAGCACATCTCGCCATGCACATGCACACGGCCTGCGGGCCCACCTGCAGCATGCGGTTGGTGTCCAGGGCAGCCAGCAGCCGCTGCAGCCTCTCACAAGCAGAAGCACCCTCCCCGCCATCGCCTGACACGGCAGCACCCGTCGGCCGCTGCCCGCTGCCGGCGCCACCCGCCCCTTGCGCAGACGCCTCCTCCTGCTGCTGCTGCTGCTGCTGCGTGTGCTGGGCTTCCTGAGCAGCAGCCCGGACCATGTCCTGTGCAAGCAGCACGTATCCGTCCAAATCCAGGGAGGAGTCCTCCCCTGACACCCCAGTTGATCTTGCCCTCGCGCCTGCCCCTTGTGTCCCCCGACCCCGGGACCCCACCGCCGCAGGCCCTGCTGCCGCCCCCGGCCCGCCTGCAGCTGGTGCAGGGAGTGCGACACCTGAAACTGTTGTAGTTCTTGCCGCTGCTGCTGCTGCTGTTACTGCTGCTACATTTCCTGCTGCTGTTGCTGCTGCTGGTAGCGGCCTTGCAATGGGCCCCGCACCCGTGCCTGCACCTGTACCCCGCAGCTCCCCGCCCGCTGCTGCGTTCCGCCCAGCGCCCGCGCTGCGAGCACCCTGTGGGTGGTGAACCCCAGCGACGAAGAGCCCGCTGGGTCCTGCATGCGGCCCACCCACTGGTCGGTGTGCTGTGGCAGGGCGTGGACTGCCGCCGCCCAGGGGGACCATGACGGCACGGGGCAACTGCTCCTGGGCAGGGGATGGAGGATGCAGACTGTAAGGTGGTGTATCCTTCTGATGGGGCTACGGGCCTGGCCACGGAGCGGCAAAATTTCTGTACACAGGCAAGGAGACCGCCGGGCAGCGCGTGTGGGGCTTGCCCCCCCAGGTGCTTGGGGCGTGTCGTGTCCGACACGTGCTGCGTGGTTGCACTGAAAGTCCCATGGCCCGTGCACGGAGCCGGCTAGCGTACCTGGCCGTCATCATCTTCGTCCTCCAATTCGGTTAGCTCCTCGCTCTCCGCATCACTGCCAGAGGTTGGGTTGTCGTCAGCGCCGTCGCTCCCGCTGCTGTCTGTGCTGCCACGTTCCGTAGCAGCGTTGGGAAACGGCGCAAGCCCCTGAGCTGCAGGCTTGCTACTCTCATGCACGCTACGGAGCTTCTTGAGGTTTGAGAGGACATTGTCGAGGTCCTTGAAGTAGTCTTCCGCATCATCGTCGTAGTCCGGGTACTCCATAACAAGCTAACACGAGAGGTTGAAACAAGGTCGTGAGGTAGCATGGGCATCTATGCATAGCAGACATCACGCCCTTCCTCCACGGTCCCAGCCCATTTCGTATTGACCTGCGCGCATGCTGGGCATACACATCATGCAGGGGAGGCCGACCCGGACTTCACTTCTTGACTGTACAGCGTAATACATTTGGTCACCAATATGAAAAACGAAATTGGTTCGCTTTCCACAACACATCCTTCTATACAATAGCACTGTAACACAGCCGAGCGGGAGACAGTTGCCGCGCAGTCAAAATGTCTTTTGTAGTTGACATCGTGTCAGAAGCTCAATTTAAGACGGAAGTGCTGGATACGCCTGGGACCCTGCAAGGTCCGTCGTGCCATGTGAAGCGGGGACCTGATAAACCTGGGCAGTCGACGCTTACAAAGTGGTGCTTGAACATGGAGCTCTTCAGTCATTTGGACGAATAGAATATCGGGCCTCAGCGGGACCCCGCTGCCCTGCATGTTGAACCCAGCGTATTTTGCAGAGCCCCTCTTAACGCAATTTTAGGGGTTAGCAGCAGGAAGTGCAAACGCGCATGATATGGTCGTTGAAAGTTAACCGCATGCAAAGGCGCTTTGCGTAGTCACCCGCCTCTACACCAAGGGCTGCTTCACCAGCCCGGGCAGTTGCGCAGTTGCACCTGCTGCAGCTCCGCAACAACTTCCCTGGTACACCTGATACCGCCATGGCACCATGACAGCAACCGCTTCTGCATGCCTTGCAGTGGTGGAGGTGTACCAGAGCTGGTGTGGGCCCTGCAAGGCGGTGCAGTCCACGTTCAAACGCCTCTACTTTGAGTTCACGGACCGGCCACTTAAATTCTACTCGGTAAGCCATGCGGGAGAATGGTCCTTCTGATCGCCTTCACTTGCCTTCTGCGCCTGTTTGTGTTGTTTAGCACGTGGGGTAGTGCCTGGTTGTGGGAACCGTTCACGTGGGCCAGGGACTGTGTCATTCCGGAATGCGCACCCAAAGGGTGCCAAGAGCCCTGCAGGCCACGGCCAACGGGTGCAAGAGGGCTGTATCCCTTCCCTTGGTTCCACGGCTCTTCGGCCATGAGCATTTGCTGCCTGTTTGGAAAAAGCCAGGACCAGGCAGCTCCCGTGGCTTGTTATACCTGGCTCACCCTGAGGCGATGCTGTACCCTTGACTCCCCTGTCTGGTTCCGTGCTTTGTTCCATGCCTATTTCGCATCCCTGCCGCAATGTTTCCTTATACTTAACACCATCGCGTTTGCTGCTGTCGCCCTTCACCCTCTGGTCCCTGAGCAGGTTGCTGCGGAGCGCTTACCCATCCTGAAGGACTACGTGGGGAAGAGTATACCGGTCTTCCTATTCTTCAAGGTGAGCCCGGAGGCCGCGCAATGCATCGGGTAAAACCGTTGTGGAACTAAAAAACGCATGCCCCCTGCTCTGCTCCAGCCCAGCCATAACGGGGCTTACGAACCTTTGCCCATGCGACTTAGTGAGCGGCATGCTACACGTTTTGCAGCAGGGAAGCTGCTCCACACGCAGTACGCCTCCACACCCCGCCGAAAATAAGCACATACCAATCAATGACCTTCTGTTGTGGACAAGCGGTGGCATGACTTGTTGTGTGCATGCCTTGCTGCTGCAGGACGGGCGGGAGGTGGAGAAGGTTGTGGGGGTGCAGGCGCCCACCCTCACGCGCTTCATTACGGACCTCTCGTTGACAAAGGCACCAGCGGAGAAGCCAGCGCCAGCGGCGGCAGCGGAATGATGCGGGCGAGGGGATAGTCGCAGGGAGGGAGGAGAGTGATAGATTACGGAGAATTGCATCGCCTGCGGAGCGGCGAGGGGGTGGGGTGGAGAGCAGCAGTTGCTGGCGTGCGGGGCAAGTATGGGGGAACCTTGGGAGTCGGGTTGTGCATAGCAGCATGGGACTGCGTGTCTTAGAATTGCCGCTGAGGTCGTACCGGGTGTACCATCCCGGCACTACGTCGCGTTACGGTCGGGGCGGCGCTGTTCGAAGTTTGACGTTGCCATTTCGGGTCGTGCAACTGTATGTATTTACTCTGTTGCGTGACCTTCTGACGGCTGATGGTGGTCACGGCATACCGACTGACGTCGGACTACCCCGGCATTGAGCATTTGTGTGGGCTGGCGCAACGGCGTCCGTCATTGCCCTGATAATGCGAGGACAGTGTGCCTCGCCCAGGGGGAATCCCCTATCTAGCAACACGCTTAGCCCTGGGGCACGTGACCGTATATGGCGGGTTGCCCGTTCGGTTTTGGGCCATTACAGCACTTGTATGCGCTGGAAGCATCAACCATCCGTGACAACTCCTCTGCCCAGTTCCGAGTCCAGTCATGCAACGTACTATATACTGGTGTTGTGCTGCCGCCGCCGGCCGTACCCTACCAGTGGCGCCGGCCATCTTGCAGCTGGTGTCAGCTTAGAACTGCCTTGACGCCAATGGGAAATAAGGCGCGATGGTGCACGGGTTGGGACTTGGGTGCCTCACTCGCACAGCGCCGTACGGCAAGCATCCAAGCAACCAAGCACATGCCACCCGCTTTAGCCCAAGCACCAAGGCAACCACCACTTGGCCTACACGTAGGCCCGCGAACCCAAACATGACATACGAAGCTCTCCGTAATCAGGGCAGCCGTGGTGGAGCCCTCCTGAACGCCGTGAGGCAGCGCCTTTCCAGGGCTCCCCTGGACGGTCTGGTTTCGCACGGTACGACACAGCCCCGCTTAGCGCGCGTTGATTAGTGCGCCGGCGAGCACCCCCCCAGGCTGCAAACCCAGCGTTTCGACGTCAACCGGACAAAGCAGCTGAGATGGGGCATGCCGTCCACCCCGTCCCGAATGCGCGCTGTATGTGCTTCCTGGGGCAGGCTGCCGGTAGCCCACTGCGCGGTCGGTCCCGCTGAAGTTGTGCTACCTCGCCACCTGGAGCCACCTCCCTGTTGCCCATCGCCCGCTCAGAGCGCTCACGACGCTCACGCTCACGACGGCCACCAACGGCCAACTCAAAACCGTCCTCGACTGCCTAGTTCGCCAGAGTCCTCCGAACACCGTTAATGCAACATCCGGGCGCCGCTTCGGCCACTGGGCAGGCCCCACCAGCCCAACGGCAACTCGAGGGGCATCATAAGTCTGACACCCACGCGCCTGCGCCATTGTCTCCTTCCAACCGCGGTGTGAGCCACGTCAGCACCCGCTAGCGCTGGCCCTGGCCCCACAGCTGCTGCCGCTGTCCCTGCCGCTGCAGCCCGGTGGCAGTTACACCAACTGCCAGCTCCGCCTGCTGCCGCCAATGGTCCTTCACCCAGGGACACACGCCACGCCTGGCGTCTTGCTCCAGGATCAGCAGCAGAACGCTGGCCGGCGCCGTCCGCTTAGGGCTTGCTGCTGCTGGCGTCTCCGCCTGACGCCGCCGCCGCCGCCGCTCCCGCCGCCGGGACGTTGGTCATGCCCAGCGTCTTGAGCAGGAACGCGTACTCAAATGCAACCTGGGGGCGCAACGCATTTCATGTATCAAGGCATAGACACTAATCAGCAACGGCCATCTGAGGGTTAGGAGACCGCTTAGCGGCGGCATTTGGGGAGAATTCTGCAGGCCGCCCGGCCAACACGTGTGCTATCGTACACATGCGGCATGGGAGCAGCCAGTGAGCTATAGCCCGTCCACCTGCTCGTACCGGTACCTCGTGCATCAAGCTGCATGCACGTCACCCTTCCGGCACTGTTCCACCTGCAACTGGTGCCCGTATCCGTTCACCCTAGCAGACAGGAGCGCTAGTAAGGGTTGTAGGGACACCGTACCGGTAACAAGCCAAGAGGTTTTACAATATCAAAGGCTTCACAGTAACAATGACATGTCACGCCAAGGGACGCACCTCCTTGAGCCGCTCGAAGCGCCCCGTGACGCTGAAGTGGCCGGCGCCCATCTCCGTCTTGAGCAGCAGCAGCTTGTCGTCCGTCTTGAGCTCACGCAGCTTGGCCACCAACTTTGCGGGCTCCCAGTAGCCCACCTGCGTCGATTGCGAGCAAGCGCACGGGCAATATACACTTGTTGCAGATGCAGATGCGCGAACCCATGCGGCAAACAGACAGCCGCCCGATAGGGCACAAGCGGCCGCATCTATACCGCCCGTGGCCCGTTCCCAGGAGCCCACGTGCCAACAGACTATGCGGGGCCAGCACAACTGAGTATGAGGGCCACCGATGCGTCAGGCCGATGAAGGGATGCAGCAAGCGGTCTGCGCCACAGCAAGGCATGGCTGCATAAGACATTTAAATGCACGTGCGCATGCAGCGAACGACGGCCCTGGCGTCCGGTGTCCATCCCCACATGGCACACGATCGCGGTGGCTACGGTGCAGCATTGCAGCGCGCGCCGGACGGGGGAGGGCCCACACAAGGAGGAAGCTCTCTTGTGGTCATGCACAAGCCCACCTACCCGCGGGTCGTGTAGCCCTGCGATGGCCAGGATGTGCGGGTAGGCCTGTGCCCGCACGTTGTCCACGGGGCTGTACGACTTCATGTACTTGTACACCTCGGGGTCTGCGGAACATGCGGCAGGCAGGTGTATTAGGCAGGTGTAATAGGCAGGTGTATTAGGCAGGTGTATTAGGCAGAGTGTACACCTCGGGGTCTGGGGCGAGGGGAGGAAGCAGGCGGAAGCTGTCAGGGGAAACGCTGTCACAGGGAGCGAAGCTAGGCTAGGACGAGACTCCGTACGGTTTGGTGTTTGTAGGGAGGCAGGACCGGGCCACGGATGAGGACAGTCAGCCGAGCCGGTAGGCGCGTGCGGTGTGAACAGGGGGTGGCCAACTGAAGTACCGGTGCCCTAGGCGGGCTGGACAGGGCACATTCGCGTGACGGCGCAGTGTGGCGGGCGAGCTGCATGCCCGGGCCTGCCGCGGCGGCTGCCGTACACACCCTTGCCAGGGTTGCCCCACTCCTCCCACTCGATGACGGTGAGCGGGATGGTCTCGTCCAGCATGGTGGTCAGCGCGTCCACGAAGCCCACACCTGCACAATAGGTGTATCACATCACATCTTAAGAATTGCACACGCGGGAAGACGTCTGCCGCTGGCAGCAGGTTGCAGCAGGGTCTGCGTATCGGCCGAACGTGAGTAGGCTTAGGAACGACCTCGTTTTGGTGGCGACGTAACACAACCCACACCCGTTACACGAGTCCATACGTACGACGGCAGCTGTCGGGCGTCATCGAGATGCACGTGCCCCCGTGACTGCGGCGGTGCAGCAAGAAGTCCGCAACCGGCGTGCGCTGCCACCCGGCCGCTATGCAACCTCCTCAGGTGGTCAACCTGTAGCAGCTAGCAAAGTGCTCCACACAGTGCGTCTAATTTCTATCAGCACGCAGGTCATATGACGTTACAAGCAAACACGCACCGATGATGGCTGCGTGGAAGAGGTCGGGCCGCATGTTGAGCACCGCGCCCATGAGCAGACCGCCCGCGGAGCGGCCGCTAATACACAGGCGGGCCGGCTGCACGTAGCGCTGCGCCACCAGGTGCTCCGCGGCGGCGATGAAGTCTGTGAAGGTGTTGATCTTCTTCTGCAGCTTCCCGTCCTCGTACCAGTAGCTGCGATTGGGGGTGTGTACCAGAGACGCAGGTTCAGAGCGTTACCAAGCGCGTAAAGCTGGGTCAGGCGCCTTGTAGCGAGGCTGCCGTTCGCGTGCTAGTAAGCAGGGTTCAATGGAGTGCGACGGTAATGCCGTACGGGGGGAGGTATTAGGGCAAGGGGTCAAACGACTTGCAGGTTTTTGCATAACGTGCTGGTAGCACGCGATACCAGGGTGCACATCCAGCAGAGTCGTTTGGTGTCACTCATGCATCAGTAGTGATTGCATGGCGCCGCACGATGCAGTGCAAGAAGGCGCTGTGCACTCTCACCGTCCCATCTCGCCCCCTCCACGGATGTGCGCGATGGCGAAGATGAAGCCGCGGTCCAGCAGCGACAGCCGCGAGGAGGAGAAGTAGGGGTCATTGGAGATCTCGTACGAGCCGTACCTGTTGTACAACAGGCCGGCGGGCAGGAGGGAACGCGATGACGTGTTGCCACGTGTCTTCGCAGTACAGGGCCAGAGCAACGGGCAAGCCTGCCTCAACCTCTCCTTAACCGGCTCTGTCGCCAACCAACCCGTGCACCCGCATGCCACGTGTTGGTCAGCTCTCACAGGCTGCTCTGCACCTAGAGAGTGTGTTACTGACTGGCCAGCGACCACCCACCCGTCCAGCAGCATGGGGTCCGTGCCGTGTCCATGCGGCAGGCAGGTGTATTAGCAGAGTGTATTAAGGACAGGCCACCCACCCGTCCAGCAGCATGGGGTCCGTGCCGTCCAGCTTGGCCAGCCCCTTGCGGTACACCAGGCTCACAGGCACCTGAGGGCGGACGCGTCGGGTGCACACGTGTCACCGGGTGCACACGTGTCACCAAGACACCGTGTCAAATGGGCTCACAGGCACCTGGCGGGGGCGGCGCCGTACGACGCGTCGGATGGGTGCACACGTGTCACTGGGTGCAAACGTGTCGACAGGGCGCCGTAGCAAACGGGCACAGAGCTTGACCCACGTGGCGTTTAAAGGCGTGCGCACAACTGACACAACTGACACAGCGTTGCCGTACTCGCAAACGGATCACTTGGCCGGGGCTTCGTGGACTCGGGGACAGACACGATATGTTCTGTGTGAAGCTTGTCCTTCCCCACCTTGACCCCGTCCTTGGCTGTGGCCCACAGCCGCTCAGTGGCGTACCGCGACTGGTCGAAGTCTCCCAGCACAGGGGCCACCTTCTTGGTGCAGCGCTTGCCTGGGGGTTGGGGGCACAGCAGCACACGCCAAGCGCCATTACGGTGTCAGCCACTGAGTGCTGCGCAATGTGGCCGTCGCCATTGGCGGCCCGGTCCCACGCGCAATCCGCTTGAATACTGAATAACAGCAGCACCTGAACTTTGGGCTCATGGAGGCGGATGTAGCTGTGTACCACGCTGACAGACACTGGTTGTCGTGCGGCCCCAACTGTCGGGGGAGCGCTCACCGGTGGCCATGTGCAGGTCGATGACGGTGGAGGGCGTGGTGAGGCTGGTGTACGACATGCGCAGGATGGGGGAGTCGAAGTCGCCGGTGAGGTCTGCGGAGGGATGGGGCAACAATACCAACGTCTACAACTGACAAGGCAGCTTGACGAACATGCTACAAGGCACCTCTGTCGTATGCACATGTGCGGAGGCCCAGAGGCCATAAGCCGGATCCCTCGACCAGCATGCTGCTGTTGAAACACTGTGCCCTCGTACCCGTGTTACTGTGTATTAGCCCGCTGTGCACGCCCACGCCCACGCACATGCGCTGAGGCTGTATGCCGGCTCCTCGAACTGGATCTCCTCGCCCTGCCCCAGCGGGCCCTGCGGCGGCGCCAGGCCGCCCGGCAGCACGTGCACGCGCGCGCGCTCCAGCCCGCCGCTGCGCTCCGAGACCACCATGTACGACTCGCCCACCGACACGCCGTCAAGCTTGACCTCACGGGAGTGTGGGATGAGCACCTGGGGGGCGTGGACCAGGGACCAGGGACCAGGGACCAGGGACAGGACCAGGGGTGTCCGTGCTGGAAGAGAGCTTGATGCGGCGGGCAGGGCAGGGCCGCGGACACGCCGGCACGTGCAGCTGTGTTTGTGTACCATGGTTGGTAAAAGCACACAGAAAAAGTGCACCACAGCTCTCTGCTCGGGGCCACTGCCAGCAGCCGATTGCCAACCACTGAACGGCGCGTGTGTTGAGCTTCTTACCAAACACCGGCGTGTCTCTCACCCAGGTGTCCCGCGGCCGAGCCCCAGGGAACCCACGACGCCGCGAGCACTTCGCTGTCAAACCACACCGAATCCCATTCCTCCCCTCCATCCCGTGTCTCGCACCTTGCTGTCCTGCGGCTGTGCGATGGGCGCCACCAGCAGCTCGCTGTTGGGCCGCGCCTTGTCGCGCAGCGTGATGTACAGGTAGTCGCCGCGGTCCGTCACGCTGTACTCGCGGTCCTGTACGACAGTGTGTACGACGGTGCGAGCAGTGCGGTCAGCCCAAGTAATGCCGCGCCCCCCATGCCCAAGTCGTCCCACGACCCCTCCTGCGCGCGCGGTAGGACCAACTAGGACCGTGCATACGGTACTGCGGATGGTCGCACCAAGCACCTGGTGCACCATGCACATTTACGACACTTGCACACTCACACGCGCACGGACGCCGCGGCCCCGCCCGCTTTGTACGGCACGGCAGCACCACTTGGAACCCCTGCACATTCTCGGGGTTGCACTCGGGTCGCACACTGCACGCCTTAGACACACGCACACACGGACCCTGCTGCTGGTGTGCCCCACCTGCTCGCGCGGCAGCACCACCTGGAACTGGGCTTCCGGCTGGTCGGCCCGGATGTAGCGCGTCTCGCTGGTGACGGCGGAGCCTGGGGCCCGACGGATCAGCACAGTGCGGCAGCAGGGACAAACACGCGGGAGCAGGAAATGGGTAACAGAACCGGAGCGGCAGCAGGCAGCTGGCAGCTCGGCTTCGCATTCATCGTGTCCGCGCGACACAGGTCTGTACGCAAACGAGAGCAGCAGCTGCGTTTGCGAGCGAGATATCCACCCCAGTTGCTTTTGCCGTAGCGCAGGCATGGAGCACAATTCACACCGTTCTCGGCAGCCTACCCGCCCATGGCAGGCACACGGTCAGTGGCCTCACCGCTGCTGATGTAGATGATGTTCTCCGAGCGGCTCTTGCCAACGCCGACATAGAAGGCCTCGTCCGTCTCCTCAAACACCACCACGTCCTGCAGTACAGTGACGAGTGGGGGGACAAGTCCGCAAGTGTACTTGCGCATGGTACGGTACTGTGTATCATCCACCAGAGGGAACGAGCAAGACCACAGCCTTGCATACGGCAAGACTCACTCCCCAGCCTCACAGGGAGCCATGCGTAGGACCATCCATGTGCGCATACGCCTTAGGTACGCTGGGTCACCCAGGGTGGCTATGTGATACCAGCAACTTGCCACATGACCTACGTCACTACCAAAGGGAAACCAATGGAAGCCGTGCAGCTCACAGTGTGAAGTTTGGGACCTCACCTCCTTGGACTCCTGGCCCACTTTGGTACGCAGCACCTTGTACGGCCTGCGTGCATGCATGCGAGGGCACAGGTTGCGCAGGTGTGTAAGCTCTGGCACCTCCACCGTCAAGCCACCACCACCGCCACCGCCCACCGCCACCGCCAGACCCACCACCGCCGGCACCAGGGATGCACCTGCACCCACATCTTGTGGCAAGGACACCCAAGCCCACCTGTACATGTTGGCGCCTAACGCGCTGCAGCCTGTTTACCGCGCGCCTGTCCATGTGGTCCCTGACCACGATAACAAAGACGACTGGACTGTCCAACTAAGGTTTCACAATATGTGACATCATGACTGCTGCAGTGCGCACCTGTCCATGTGGTCCTTGACCACGTAGAAGAGCGTCACGTTGTCAGCCGCCCACTCGAAGTTGCCGCTCATGCCGGGAATGGGCTTGATCAGCTCGTTGCCGGTGGCCAGGTCCTGGTGGGTGGGCAGCAGCGGGGGCAGCAGCGGGGCAGGGACACGTGTGACGCGCGGGGAGACAAGAGTAAGGCGGGGGCAGGTGGACGGCAGTGCAGGAACTCAGGTCTGTCGCACTGTGGGAAACCAGCAGAGGGCAACACGTGCCAGGCCAGGCACTTTGGTCCAGTCAACATCACAGCCGGGCCGTGCAAGCCCAGACACGTGTCCTCAATGGTCTCCTGGGGCACGCACGCGGATGTCTAGATGCGTTTCACACGGAAAGGAGAGTCAAGCCATGCATGAAGGACAGCCGTGCTTTCCCCTTGCCGTACCTTGACGTGCAGCGTGTACTTCTCTCCGCCCACGGTGTCCTCCGCCCACGCGTACAGCTTCTGGTCGGGCGACACCTCGCAGCCCGAGACCTGGGGGTGTTCCACAGGGGCCACCAGACACACTATCATTTCATGGGTAGGAGCTGTTGTCGCCGAGACATCTCCATGCGAAGTACATACACCATGGTGGCGCAGCCACAGTACAGGTCGGGGCCCGGGAGGCGGGCAACTACTACGTGCCAGCCCTGTGTCTTAGCGCCAAGACTTAATGTGCAAGCCACCCTACAGATGGCAAACTTTGTCCACTCGCACCTAATTCACCCACCGTATCCGAGTCTAGCCCTCAGCCCCCACAACGTCGCTTTGCATCAACACTAAGGACACCATTGCCCCCCAACCCACACGCACCGAGTAGCACCCATTAGCCCTCACCCACCGAGTAGTACCCCTTGACCCACACCCACCGAGTAGTACGTGACCCCCAGCTGCTTCTTGCGCTCGTTCTCGTCGAGAAGCACCTGCAGCGAGGGACAGCGGGGGTGCAGCGTTGGAGACAGGCATAGGCTGGGATGCGCCATGCCGCCAGCGCCCTCCCCTCAAGCCCCCGCGGAGCACCTCAGTACCCCTCGCACGTGACCTGAACACCCTGCTCCTGCTACCGTAGTACAGCGACAGTTCCGCAGCGTGCGGCACTACCCGCACGCCTTCCGCTGTGCGATCCTCAAGCACGTCCTGCCTCCACTACCTTCCCACACCCACATACCACCTCGCCCGTCACCCTCACACCCATGAAGTCCACAGCCACGTTATCGCAGACCCGGGTAATCCCCAAAAGCGAGAACGACCCTAGGATTGCCACACTCGGCGGCCCCGTAGGTCCTCTGCGCTGACCCAATGCGCCATGCGCCCGGTAGCGTAGAGCTTTCACTACCGCATACCCTAACTCCACCTCCGAACCCCCCACCCGCCGCACCTCCTCCGCCACGCTCTCGTCCATGGTGTTCGCAATTGCGCGATTGCACTAATTCTCTAGTTGTGTCTAAAACACGCTCCTCGCGCCGCAGTACGTGGCGCCACTAGTGCTTCCCCGTGCCTTTGGCACCAGCACCAGCACCACGGCCAACGCCTCGCCGCGTCTCCCCCTAGTCGCCCATGCACAACATCCCCGTTCGGACCACCACCGAATACCCCCGCCCCAATCCCCAACCCACACGCCCCCCGCCCGCACCTCCTCCGGCACGCTCTCGTCCATGACGTCCGTCTCGCTGGGCTTGGCCTGTGAGGCGGGCACCCTGCGGCGGCAGTGGATGCCGTACTCCATGCCCGTCTCCTGCCGCGTGTAGTAGTAGTAGCCCTTGTACCTGGGAGGTACGACAGGGTACGACAGGGTACGGCAGGACCACGTGTCATCAGACCGTTAATTTACTGACAGCAAGATTTGTTGAACCGTGTGCCAACCATGTCAAGGACAGTTTCTGTTGTTCAGCAGTTTTATGACGCGCAGAACGCCGGCTGAGTCGTGTGACGGCGCGGGCAGCTGTGCGCGTAGGTCCCTGCGACAGTTCCCGAAGCGGGTAGCGAGCAGTGGCGGCGTTTCAAGTGAAGAGTAGCGAGGCGGCGGACCGGTACCACCTTGGCATACACGTACCGTAGGTACCGGCAGCTGGAAGCCATGAACCCACCTGAGCGGCACATGCACATCGTCCTGTGCGCGGTCTCGACATTTGTTCTTACGAATACGGTACACAGATACGAATGCGGCGTATGATTGAGCGATGCATCCCCACCTGTGCGGCACCTGCACGTCGTCCTCCTTGATGCGGGCACGCATCTCCTGGTACAGCGACTCCTGCGGGCCACCAGGAGGGGAGCAGCGGCAGGACAGTGTGCACGCTGTCCTGCGGCCCAGGACGCTGCGCGCCTGGGGTTCGACCGGATGCCCAACTTGTGTTACCGGTACTGTAGCGAAGGCCGCTCTTGTGGCGCTCTCAACGCACGTGCGGAAGGCCCCCTCTGCTACGTGCGAGCCCTTCCCCCTCTGCTACCCTGCCCCCTCTGCCCCCTCTGCCCCCTCTGCCCTCTGCCCTCTGCCCCCTCTGCCCTCTGCCCTCTGCTACCTCTGCCCCCTCTGCCCCCTCTGCTACGTGCGAGCCCTTCCCCCTCTGCTACGTGCGAGCCGCCACGCCGCGGCAGGGCTCTACAAGCAACTGCTTAACACGCACCCTAGACCGCTACAAGCACGTTAGGCATGCAGTACCGAGTGGCCCCTGTCCGCTGGTCGCCCTGACCCTGCCCCAGCCCTCGGCCCCCGTAACCTGTCACCACCACTGCACATGCCCCCACCCAGCGCAGTGTATGGCCCCCGCTGAACCTCAATGCGTCACCACCACCGGCCCTCCGCATGTGCAGGTTGGTGCAGCTACCTGCAGCTTCTCCGTGTCGGCCATGACGGCCCGCGTGTGGTCGTTCTCCGCGTTGAGGTACTGCACCACGGCCGGGCTCTTGCGCTCGTCGTCGCGGAGCCTGTGCCATGGGGACCGTGGGGATGGGGATGGGGAGGGCACTTTCGAGTTGCCCTCATGCCAAAGGCGCTGCATTGCCATGCCCTTTTGTGCGTCCCTGACGAGTCGCGTTGAGGGTGGCCAGCAAGCAGCAACCCGTCGCCACAGAGCCTGTGCCATGGGGCCCCTGGCGGTGGCAGAATGACGATCAGGTAGCATTACCGTTAGACAGCCCTGAAATGAAGCTGTGAGGATGACGACCAAGTCTCTAGAGCACCACCCAGCCCCCACCACCCAGCACCCAGCACCCACCAGTAGTACTTGTCCACACGCGAGTCCCCGTGCGCCTCGAGGACTTTCTCGTGCTGGGCGGCGAGTGGGGCCTGCAGGACAGCTGCAAGCGCGGCGCAAAATGCACAGGGAGAGGCAATTATGGGGATACTGAAGGCAGACTGGGGCGGGAACACAGCTTACAAGCTGCGCGTGCAACATCGATTGCCGTGGCGGCCAGGGGTGGGGGCTCCGGGCGTGACCTCACACTGGGCAAGGCAGGCGTGCTTGCACTAGGTGGTACATGAAGCTGACGGAGCTGTAACACTAGCAGTTCATACGGTATGGGCACGTACAAGCAAGCCCGCAAATGGTAATCCATACGACTCGACATAGCTGTACAGGTTGCAGCTTGTACAAGCACGTAAGCCCCAGGCCGCAGCCGCCGTACGGCGTGTACGGCACGCACCCAGGCGCTCCGACTCCACCGCCGGCGCGATGTGCCCCAGGCGCTCGGCAGCAGCTGCCAGCAGGCGCTTCTTCTCCTGGTCCTTGACGCCTGTGCGTCACAGTAAAGCGAGGGTCGCGCAAGGTGGTTGACCCGCCTGAGTAATGTTCCGCCCAACAGCAATTTACAGGCGGAAAACAATGCACGCCCGATCCAGTACGAACCAGCTGTGCTGGCACACGTGGTGCTGACCGGATGGGATGCACAGCGCAGCAGTGCGTGGCGGTGCCCAGCAGGCGAGCAGCGTCCTCCGAGCACAAGTCATACAGTATGCGCACATGGGAAGGATGCAGCGCTTGCAAGGGGGCTTCGCGTTTGCTGAGCCCCACGCGTTTGTGAAGATGCGCACATGCACTCGTTCGGCGAAGGAGTGGCTTGACGTGTAGCGGGCAGCGCACACCGCTAAGAGCGCGTATGGGTGTCGTACAGCTGCGTACGGTGGATGCATGTAGTGTATGGCGCTGGTGCGTTGCCGTGCCAAGACACAGGCGCGACGCTAACCCACCCGGCGCAGGCCAACCGCGGAAGAGGTAGCCCTGGCCAGACGCCACCAGGGCAGACACCAACCGCCGCTCCTGCAGCGCACCGATTGCCCCCAAATATATGTGTAAACACCACACGAACACTATGCCGTCGAGTGCTGTACTCTGGGCGCGCGGCAAAAGGCCCTGGCCACGGACGGCCTGCGGCAGCGTGGGTCTGACGACCGTCGTACAGCACTGACTGAACTCGCCAACGTGGTTTCCTTGGTGATCACCTGCTTTGACAGCGACTTCTGGTTGCCGTTGAGGAGGTTGCGCTCACCCCCCAGAGCACGGGAGCCCATGCGTCTGTGGGCGGCGTTGGTGTGGGGTACAGCATCAGGCCGGGGGTGAGCCGGGGGAAATGCAGTGTGCCGTGCCACTTTGCGCCGGAGAAGAAGGAATGGTTTACATGTGATTTGCATGGCCATGGTAGACAGTAGCGTGAAGCTGTTCCCAGACCTCAGGTCTAAGGACTTCAGGCATGAGAGCGGTGGCCAGGTGGGCGTGTGGGGACCGGGGCACCTCGGACCTACCTGCCCACTACCATACCGACGACCGACGAGGCCGCCGCAGCCGCCAGCGGAACAACTACTTGCGTCGGGACACCCATGATCGCGCGCAATGTGAGCGGAGGTCGGCTTCGCAAAGACGCTTGACGATCTTGTCTCGATGGTCGCGTCAGTTCAAGCAGTGCTATCAGAAGCCTAATAGTTCGCGAAACATATGTTTTGTGTTAGCGCTTTAGTTACTCTACACGATTGGGCGGCCCGTGGGACGACGAGCTGGGTTTCGGAGGAACGCACAGGTACAGTGCTGTGCACCCTTCCCCATGTCAAATAACATTTACCACATAACATGAGCGATGTGTAGGCATGTTGGTAAATGGCTGCAAATGTGGCTTGGAGCACTTGTAAGAGGGGAAGGGTTCCCAGCTGGTTCCCGGCAGCCAGCCGGGTGAGCCGAGGGAGCCGAGGTGCAGGCATCAGCAGAGGCTTGGGCTGTCGTCAATGTGCATGTCCCCCCAAGAGGGGCCGTCCCCTCCCTGTGGCCGCCTCACCTCCGCCCTTGTCCTGCCCCAGCACCCCGGTCTGCGAGCTGTCGATGGCCCCCGCCATTCCCCGCTTGTGCTGCGTGTTGCAGATTGCGGATACTGGAAGACCAGCAAGGGTGTGCACCTCAATTCACCTTCGCTGGGCTCGGGCCGGGGTGTCGTTAGCAGCTATCCCAAGCTAGCCATGACTCCACGTCTCGGTCACCCCTCAGCAATGGCGGGAATCGGGTCTCCCCTGCGCAAGCCTGCCAGTCCAACGTTTCACGTCAGCGGCACTGATGCATTCCTGGGTGCATGTTGCTGGCAATTGCCATGTTGCTGGTTGTTCGCAGGCCTTTGAATAGGCGAAACGTGATTTGCTTCTGCGGCGCGCAAGGAAAATGGCAGTAGTGCCTTTGGCGCAACCTAGTGGCGCTCCGCCAGTGCAGGATAACACGCCTGACGAGCACATTACAACACTTGTAGACGCACTTGGGAAGGTGCCCGGCATTTGGGCGCTTGTGGGCCGGTCGTCCGCGCGAAGGCTGCGATGCATTTGCAAAGCGGCCCGACAGCTACACGACGTGGCCCAGGAGCGCCTCCATATCAAGATCACCAAAGATCATGCAAAGTTGTTTGACAAGGAGCTGTCGGGGCATATCCCAGGCCTGGCCTCGCTGGCGGCCATGCGCGCCCGAGGTTGCACCCCGCAACACCTGACCATCACCGCTGCCGTGCCCTTTTCCGACGCCACCCTGTAAGTTTACTTGCACCACAACCTGACAACTTGCAAAGTGCCTTCAAGGACTCGTTTTCCTCCTGTATTGCTGTTGACTCCTCAACACACGCCATGACATGGACCTCGCAGGTGCTCCATCATCTCCGCCTGCGCCTCGCACGCCCCCTCCATCGCCCTCTTGGGCCCAGCCCACCGCCTCACGCCCCTCCTAGCCTCCAGCCTCCCCCACGCCGCCCCCATGCTCCGAGACCTAACGCTCGAGCTCAACGACCTGGCCGCCACCAAGGGGGCAGAGCAGCTGCTGCTGGGTGCCACACCCGCTAACCCACATCAGGGCAGCACCTCTGCTGCGTCACGCACACGCAAGGCAGGTCGGCATGGGGGTAGCGGTAAGCAACCGCGCAGTACCAGTGAGGCCACTGCCACCGCCCTATCAGGCCGGCAGTGCGGCGGCAGCCTAGCGGATGGGGCCAAGGCGGCAGTTGACGGCGCAGGCAGCGAGGGGGCGGGGTTCGGGATTGCGGGCAGGCTGGAGGCGCTGGGGCTGCTGCTCAAGGGGCGGTCCAGCGTGCCCCTGGCGGGTCTGGAGGCGTGCACGCGGCTGGAGGCGCTGCGGCTGGGGCTGCAGGTGGCGGCGGGGGCGCCGCTGGGGCCCTTCCGCACCGGCACCGGGGGCGAAGGTGGGCGCGGTGCGCTGCTGTAAGAGCATGCTAGTACGGTAATGTCGGTAACTCGTATCCCGGACAGACTTGGCTTACAGACACCGGTGCCATAGGCTTGGTCATAGGGTCAGGGACGACCCGCATGCAGCCCTGGAGGGTGCAGCCTCCCTCACCTTATCTGGGTCGTGCGGGCCGTGCCGACACAGGACGATGCAGCGCTTGGTGATACGGTCTAAGTCATATTGAGTCAGGCGAGCTTCCGCCGCCGTATTCAGCCATTGCCTGCTAACAACGATGATCCTGCTTCCTCTTTACTATCCTTCGCCCTCCTGTTCCCCTCCATTCCTTTGCAATCGCAACCCGTGCAACCGCCACGCAGCCGCGCCCGCCGTCGCCGCCATCGCCTCCCTGTCGCCCACCCTCCGCTCCCTGGAGCTGTACGGCAGTGCCCTGGGGCGGTTAATGCAACCGCCGCAGCGGTTGGCGGGGCTGTCCGCGCTAACCGCCCTAACAAAGCTGGTCCTGCACATCCCGTCCGACTTCCAAAGCGACAACACCGTTGAATCAAATATAGCCGATCTAGATTTGCTTAGCACGGGTCAACGGAGCACGATGGAGGCTCAGCAGGCCGGCGCACCCGGGGCGCCGCCGTCCGCCGGCGTTGTGTCTGCAGCTGCTGCTGCGGCCGTGCAAGTGGCCGTACGCAGAAGGCTGCTCCTCCCGCACGGGCTGTGGACGAGCAGGCTGAGCGAGGGAGCGCTGGGACAAACGGCAGCTGCAGCAGCCAGCGTGGCGGTGTGGTGGGGGGACGAGTGGGGGGCGGAGCAGGGGCCGGTGCAGGCGCTGGTGCTGGAGGTGCTGCGGAGGTCGGTCAGGTGGTGGAGCTGCGGCATCCTGGGCCCACCGCTGTGTGGGTTAACGGAGCTGGACCTGGGGCAGCAGGGCAGCCTGGGGGTGGCGGACCTGTGGGCGGTGGCGACGGTTGCGGGGCAGCTGACGCGGCTGGTGGTCCGGGGCGTGGACGTGCGGCAGGCTGCGGCCTACAACCGGCGACTGGACCCTGGGGGTGGTGCTGGTGGTGCCCTGGGGGCTGGTGTGGGGATGGGGGAGGCTCCGGAGTCGCGTATGATGCTGGCGTTCCCGGCGCCGCCCCCCATTGCGTTCCCGCCTCGCCTGCGAGAGGTCAAGGTGCGTGCTGCGGGCTGCATGTTGTACGTTTAGGGGGTGGGGGATGTCAGGAAACACAGACTCGGGTGCGCACGGGTGGCCATGGCGCACGGTGACGAGGAACTGAGGGCGGAGCAGTAGGTGAGCCCCCACCAGGGCGGTCCGGCTACAGCTCAAAGTGCACATCTGCTTTGACCACTTGCCTCAACCTGACAAGCAACCATTCATGTCCCGTCTCACCAGGATGCCACCGTTTCGCTCGCTAGCACGGGTGCCCTCACATCGGTAACACACCACCACCCACCCGCCCGCCTTTTGATCGTGCAGTTCCGGCGGCTCCCCTCCGTGCCAGTGCTGGCGGCCCTGTCCGCCCTGCCGCACCTCACCGCGCTGCAGTGCCGCCGCGGCGCCGCCCCCTCGGCCCGCGCACGGCCGGAGGCTGCTGCCGCCCCTGCAGGAGAGCCAGCAGAGGTGGAAGCGTTTGCACCACCAGCTGTTGCAGGAGTAGGGCCAGAAGCAGAAGAAGGCGCAGGGCAGATCGCACGGGCAGGTGGTGAGGCAGGGGCAGGGGAAGCGGCAGGAGAGGGGGCGGTTGCAGCACGAGCCTCCATGGAAGGGGAAGCCAATGGCAGTGCTGACGCCGCTGAGGCTGCGGACGCCGCTGCTGGCGAGGGCTCGGGGGCTGTTGCTGATGCGCCTCCGCCGCATCCGCCGCCGCCTCCTGCCCGCCGCACCCTCCTTCCGCTGACGCTCCTGGGCAGCCACGCCACTGCCTCAGTGGCCACCCCCGACCCGTGGGTCCGCCTCGGCCTGGGAGCTGCCCTGGAGCTGCTGCTGCGCCTGCACCGCCAGCAGCAGGACAAGCCGCCGGCGCCGCCAGCGCCAGCCTCGCCGCCGCCCACCGCACCTGGGAGTCGCAGCGCAAGGGCTGGTGCGAACCAGCAGAGGGCAGGAGGAGCAGCAGCAGCGGCAGCGGCAGGAGGAGCAGCAGTAATACAAACACCGGCTACAGCTGTGAGCAGTGCAAGGTGTGACGGCGAGGAGCTCGAGGACGCGCCGTTCTCGTACGACAGCAGTAATTCCGCGACAGCGTCCGTCGTACTGGATGTACGGCCGTACGACCATGGCAAATGTGTCATGAGTGGCCCACATGCTGAGAGCGCTAGGCGCGCGGCAGGCGCCATGGAGGGCGGCGGCGGCGGGGCCGGCGGCGGCGCAGGGGGAGCGGCGAGCGGGGGTCGTGGCGGCGACGACGACGGCTGGCTGTGGCACCTGGGGCTGCTTGCGCCGTACGTGTGTGCCGTACAGCTCAGCGGCATAGCGCTGCTTCAGGATGAGCTGGAGCTGCTGCCCGTGTTGCTGCCCCACCTTGAGGTGAGAGCGCGTGCACGCGTCACGTAGTGCCGTGCACGTGTGCAGCACCACCAGCTTCTTGCGTGTACGCGCTACTGCTTACCTGCTTTGTCGCCCCTCATCGCCATGGCAGTCTTGGCAGAGTAGGTTCTCAGTCCCTTACCGCTGTTTCTGGGGCCAGGTTGAAAGGTTTGCGTACCGTATGTCCAACTGTCGTACGATTGCACCATGCGCCATGCAACACCGCCTCCATCAACTGACTCTCTTCTGCTCCCGTTTCCAATGCCCGCCCGCTTTCGCCACAGGAGGTTGACCTGAGCCAGTGCCCCGCCCTAGGGCCGGAAAGGGAGTGGACGCTGGCTGGAGGGGCGAACGGGGTCGTCCACGTGAGGTGGCGGCCGGGGGCCTGAGGTGGCGGATGCCATGCAGTGACTCTGGATGGCGTTCAACAGTCAAAGATGTGACAGGACAGGGGTGTGTCTCAAGTATCCAGGGATCTGAGTGGCATGCCTGGAACCTTAGGACGCCCATGCACCGCCCTAGCGTGGTGACCGCGTGCACGTGGCATCGAGGCCAAGTGGGGACCAACAGGGATTGTGTGGTTGCACGAGCTGGAGTTGACACGAATCCGGGCCTGAAGAGCAGGGTGCAGGTTGCACCATGTCGCTGGAGGTAAACCCGTTCAGTCTAGGTGCCGCGCATGGATATTGCACATATCGCAGGGTAGTTTGGCTGTGAAGGACAGCAGAACTCATGTACATGGGGCCGACCTTACCGGGCTACCGACATGTAGGAGGCACTTGGCTGAAGTACCGGTACGCTAGCGGTTGTTGAGTCGGGCGGTATATTGCGTGCTTAGGTCGTGGCGCAGCAAGACACGTGTCTGTGGTCTGTATCGTACGTGCATTTCACCAACGGTGGGTGCGGAGAGGCCTGTGAGGGCCCTGAAGGACGCGCGGAGGGGCCGGGGGGAAGGGGGAGGCGGCCCCACGCCGGGTCCATTGCAATGACAGTTGTGATTGTCCTGGACGCGCTGATAGACAGGGCGAATACGAGGCGGGAGGACCGACACGGTGGCAGACTGGCTTAGCCCCTTACAGTATTGCCATCCTGCTACCTGATTGAGGGCACAACTCTTGTACTATGGACAAGCAAACACCACGCTATGCAACCAAACAGACTAAAACTATGAACACACGCCAAGGTATATGTACAGGCACATGCGCAACATGAGTGGCATGCAGCAAGCGCACCTCATCCCAGAGAGCCATCCCATCCCAGTCAGCAGTGCACTGAAGAGGTAGGACTAAGGAACACGACTCCCACACGTGGCGCGACCAAGAAGGTAACCAACCCGGTCACTGCGCGGGGAAAACAGGAAACCGGTGACACCCGGCCCAGCCGCTTGTTGCTTATTAGGCACTGTCGCACACCAATGTGCACCCACTGCGCATGCGCACACCAGGCGCTCGGTCAAGCGAGGCCGAAAACGAGGACGCTGCGTGTGATTGCCTGTGCGTTGGCTGTCTGGTCGTGCAAGATCATGATATGACAGGCAGGTGACTGTAAACCCAATGGTACGGCACCCAGCATGCAAATTGCGGCGGCGTCAGGAAAACTCCTGCCCCTGGGGGCGCGACACGCCTGCTCCAGGTCATGCAAAGCCTGGCAAACTGCACTGCTACTTACGGCGCACATGGCTACCATTGCCACATACCGTACGTCGATACACCACAACTGCTGCCCCCGGGGCGCCGCACGCATGGTCCATGCTCGCATGACAGCTTCCCTCCGATGCCTCGCAGGCCTCAGTGCCTATCAAGCACCGCCGCGCTGTGATAATAGGCCAACCGCACAATCTCTCGCATCCCCAACCAGCAGCTGCTAGACAGGTACAAACGCAAGTCGCTGCACTTCCACACCAAGGACGATCGCTCACGGCCTGTCAGCCAGGCGAGCTCTCCAAGTGGTCAACAAGTGGTCAACAATGTCTTCTCAAGAAGAAAAAAGAAAGCAAGTCATTAGTCAAGCCGTCACTGTCAAGGGTCAGCCGGAAACTCGCCACGAGAGACCCAGCCTGCGCTCCCAGCTGCAATGTGCAGCCTACTGGTGCGCAGAGTGGGAGGCGGCTCCAGATACTGGCCAAAAAGATATGCACAAGAGATGCTATGCACACGACCAAGAACGATGTGGCCCAGTCGGGACTACGGCTTCCCCGCAGGACACATGTGCCTGCCCGCGGGCCCTCCCGTGTGCTCCCCCGTTGGGGCACTGACCGTCTTGCTCCTACTGCTCAACAATGGTCGACACAGCGACACCGCTTGCGCTAATGGGCAGGCACCTTCTCCCAGCTGCGTCCCGGGCCTTTCCCCGCGCCCCCGATGCCTCCCCCAACCTTCCCCAGCCTCTCCGCTCCGCTCGTCGGAACACCATCCCTACCCACAGCGTGGCGGGAACCACAACAACGGTGCGCTTGATGCTGTGGCTGCGCTCTGATTCTGTCATGGACCCTACAGGGTCTTCCGGGACCAGGCTTTGGCCATGGCTGGGCTCAGGGGCCCCACCGGGAGGGGCGGCAGCATGTCCCCTGGAGCGCACAGCGCCTCCGCCGGGCCGCACGCCATCAGGCCGCAGCTGCACGGTAGCTGGGCCTGCACCGCCGCAGCTGCTGCAGCTGTCTCCGAGGACGACGGTGAGGTGCTGTGCACCGTGAGGTCCTCCCGGTGTCGTAGGTGTGTATCCAGCAGGTGGCCCAGGGGGTCGCACAGCACCCCCACCAGGTGTGCCAGCCGAGGGGCGGTGACCCAGTTGGCGGGGTCCAGGCACGGCCACAGGCCCAGCTTGTCGGCTAAGCCCTGCACGCCGTCCACAAGTGTGTGGAGCTTGTGGGTGTGCTGCTGCTGCTGTTGGAGCTGTTGGTGATGCTGCATGTGTTGTTGCGTGCTGCTCCCGGCGGGGTCCATGGTGTTGCGCGCGGACCAGTGGTGGTACACACGCAGGCGGAGGGAGGGTGTGTCATGGCTGCTTTGCTGCGGCGTGCGCTGCTCGTCGGGCAGCGCCGGTGAAGGGCACGGTTGCAGGTCCACCCATACTCTGGAGCCGGGTGGAACCTGGATGTCAATGTCCGTGTGGTGCAAGTTGACCGGGTCAAGGACCAGAGTTTCGTCGAGCACTGGCTTTTGCCCGCCACCGCCGACAGCCCGCGTTCGGTAGCACGTTCCACCAATGGAAATGACGCTGAACTCCTTGCTGCGGCCAGAGATGCAGGGGAGGAGCGTGGCGCAACAGTGAGTGACAGGAATCACGAACGCATGCAGTCCACTCTCATTTGGGCCGCGTCCCCCAAACCTGACCTGTATTGCTTGTGCCATTTGTCTCACCTGCTGGAATCCTTAGCAGATCTGGAGTGCTCGATGGTGACGGTGAGCGCGGCCATCAGCTGGGGCGTTGTGATGGGCTCTAAGACGTCCTTTCCACACAATGCAAAGATAGAGTGACGCAGGTATTTGTCCCTATTTTGACCTAAATAGACGGAAGGGGCTCACAATAGAATGCAGAGGACGAATGTGAGAACTGGTTGTTCCCCTGGTGTGGGCCTTGGAGTGAGAGCTCACAAGGATGATAGGAGCAATAAGCTTAAGGTTATAACGTATCCTTCGCAAGAACTGATTTCAGAGACCGCGTCGAGCTTAAGTACGACTCGAGCAAATGGTGGGAATGTGGGAGCGAGAAACGGCGAGTCAAACAGACCGGTGGCCCAAGATTCTACTATGCATGTTTATTTGCCCTTGGCCGTCACTTTCATCATGGCAGTAGATCTACAAGCGCGCGGCCTTGCTACACTATCACAGCAACACCCTTGGAGCCTTGGTCCGAAGCAAGACGCAGCGATACGAAGAGAGCCCATTACCGTGTGTCAATGTAGCATGCAAGTATACGTGATGTTACACAAGGGGATGCCTCCACTCCTTGCATGTAAGGCGTGATGAGCGGGCAACAGGGCCCAGTGCGCTAGGCCTTGCACCTCTGGCCAGCTCCACCATTACCCAGTCCCGGCCAAACTGCTGCTACCCACAAGTCCGGTGCAAAGCTACCAGCAACAGACCCTGGATCGTGCGTTCCAAGGCAACATACAGGTCTACGTAAACACGACTTTGGGGATTAAGTCGCCCCCTCCAAGCTGCCTGCGCAAGTCCAGCTGTGTTCCCGCCAAACCCGCCGTGCCCATCGTGTAGGCTACCGGCAGTCGTGCCCAAAGCGCTACCAACTGGCATTGGGCTAGTGCCCTTGGGATGTGCGACCAAGAAATCCACCACCCACACGGACCCCTGGCACAGCCTCGATCAGCAACGTGACACCCGTCCGGGCTTACTAACAGAGCCAGCACGCTGGAACCGTGCCTGGTGCCCGTCTCACGCCGCCAGCCCCTGCCTCCCCGCAAGTCCCAAACACACAACGTGAACGCCGCCCGCTTTCTCTTCTCTCTGCACCGCACAGCCTCCGCCTTGCACGACACGGCTACGTCTACCACCCGCCTCCACCTCCCTTGGCACCCGTCCCCAGTGCTCCACCTCCGTCCTACCGCCCTACCAGCCCACCGAACCCCGAACCACCTTCCTCCCCGGCTCCCTCACGGCTGGTACGTAAACGGCGCCGGCGGCGGCGGCTCATCGTCCTCACCACCCGCCGCTGGCGCCGCCGCGGCCGGGGCCGCCGCTGCGGGCGCTGCAGCTGCGGCTGCGCCGCCAGCGGGCGCCGCCGCCGCGGCCCCCGCGCCCGCGCCCGCCGCCGCGTCCTGCCCCTGCGCCGATACCAGCTCCACCGGCTCTCCTGGCTGCGTGTCGCGCATGACCAGGATGCCCACGGCGCCCTCGCGGCGGGCCGCCACAGGCTGCCAGCGGCTGGTCGTAGGCCATGACACAAAGCGCACCTGCAGACACGGACGCGTCATCCGAATGGAGCATGGTAGGGGCACAAGCATGATAAGGGGACACGTGAGACTCTTTCAATCCCAGGGTATAGCTTTTCGCCCCGCCTTGATGTCATTGACGGAGGTGCATGCCGCAGGGAACGCAAGTGACGGCGGCAGAGGTACACTTGACCAAAATATGCTGACACGAAAGCGCGCGTCTGCATGCCATGACAGGCACGTAGCAGACTCTGGACCCCTGGGGCGCACGCCCCGCCCGCCCGCCCCACCTGGCCGGGCACCACGCGCGCCGGGTTCTCCAGCGTGAAGCTGGTGGGCTCCGGCTCCTTGTCCTTCTTGGCGCCGTCCGCAGCAGCGCCTGCCGCTCCCTCCGCTCCCGCGGCGGCGCCCTTAGCCGCCTCGTCCGTCTCCATCTTGTCGCCGCCTGGGCGGGAGGGAGGGGCGGCAAGCAGGACGTTGAGAAGGGTAGTGCGGGAGTGAGGAGGGGCGTAGGAGTACCGGCAAGTCAGGCAGGTCTGCCGTTTGCAAATTAAGGCTGGGCAGGGCTGGCTGGCCAGGGCTGCAAGCGGGGCAACGAAAGCAGCGCCGAATACGGGTGGTATTGCTTGCCCCACATGCGGGGGACTGCGCCCAGGCCCGCCTCACCCTCCGCAGGCTTGCTGGCGTCCGCTGCTGGCGGCGCCGCCGGCGCCCCTCCCGCCGCCTTCTCCTTCTCCGCCGCCTTCTTGCGCTGCCGCTCCGCCGCCTTGGCGGTGGTGGACAGGATGGCGGTGGGCACCTTGGACTTCTGCGGGTGGGGAAGGGGAAGTGGGAGGGAACGGAAGGGATCAAGAACGCATGCAATCAGGCCTTACCCACAAATGTGCGTGGCGCCCTTTCTCAGTGTGGATCCTGACAGGTGAAAAGCGTCTCCTGCAAAGCCGCGCAACACAACGCCCCCCTCTGACCCCCGTGTACCCACAGCTGCCAGTGCGTGTCCCCGCTGGCCGCCCCTTCCTCGGCTGCCCAGTGCAAACCTACCGTCTCCTTGACCTCGGCCGCCAGCGGCGGGGGATAGGCGAAGATGGAGGGCCGGCAGCCGCAGGCGAAGGCCGCTTTGGGCATGCGCAGGTCGGCGTTGAGGCCGATGAGGGCCGAGGGGGCGAACGCCAGCGAGATGAAGTACTGCAGGGGGTACCAGTACCTGGGGGGGAGCGGCGGGGAAGGGAGCGCGGGTATTCCATCAAGGAGGTCGAGGTCGGGTTGGCGGTCGGCGTACAATCAGGCGCTGCGTGCAGGGACAACACCCGTACAGACTCCAGTCCTTCAATGTGCCCACACACCAGTACAGTGTTGCTTTTCATTCTACAGGGCGTCGACGCCTTGTGTATCGGTAAGACAGGCGGTCAAACGCTTCGCGCCGACGTGCGCCGGAAGCACTACGTGGCCGCAACCTGTGGACTACGGTACCAGCCATACCACCTGCTGCACCACCAGCACCACCAGCACGTTAAGACACGTGTCACCGCCACCCTGCACCCACCAGTACTGCGTGAACACGGCCAGGCCCACCACCGAGGTGCGGCGGAAGTAGCCCGAGCGTGAGCGCAGCCCCACGGTGCAGTTGCGGCCGCCCGCGTCCAGGATGCCGGCGGCCATGATGGCACCCATCTTGCACATCACCTGGGGGGGCGAGCGCCATGTGGGGAAGCGAAGGGTACAGGGTTTCCCGCATGCATGTTGGGTGCATCATGCACGGGGCGTTATGGAGTTCGATGCCGGCAGCGGTTACAACGTACACCCTGCGCACCGCCGGAGACTGCCAACAGCTCGCAATCGCAGTGCAGACGAGGGCGGACGCAACTCCCAACCTTGCGGCATCGCGGCGTTTCCTGCGCAAGCGCAGCAGCAACGCCCCCCGTGCCCGCTTGCAACTTCGCACGCACGCACGAAGGTTGCGACACACGCACCTCCTCGTGCTTCTCGGTGATGAACTTGTCGATGCGCTTGCGGAAGGACGCCACGCGGGACTCGGGCTGCTGCACCAGCACCAGGGCCTGGGAAGACGGGATGGAGGGGGTGGTGGGTTAGCATGGCGGGGCTGCAGCAGCGAGGCGGCAATGGGGCCCCGTGTTACCCGGGGGTACACAGAGCCGCCGAAGTTCCACCGCCCTAGACCCTTGCATCGCACATTTAACTTGCGGCTCAGCATCCCAACACATGCCCCCGCCCTCACCATTGCGATGGGCGCCTCCTGTATTCAGTATAGACTCCAGCAGCACCCCAACACCCCAATACACCGCCAGCATGGGCTCCAGCAGTACCCCAACGCCCTAATACACAACCCCTTAATACACATGCCCGACCACCCTCACCGTGGCAATGAGCGCCCCCTGCCGCACGTAGTCCACCGGGTCCGCCAGCATGGGCTCCAGCAGCGCCACCGCCTCCTTGAGCCCGCTGCCCGCGCACGCCAGACCAACCGCCATGGCCGCGCCGTACCTGGGGGCCGTACAGCAGAGTGAATGGCACCATGCGGTGCATTTGTGACCCTTTGGTGGCATACACACAGCCCGGTTCAGGACAAGGACAGGGGAAACGGTGACCCTGTGTAGGACCTGGTTCAGCCAACAAGCCGGTCCCGATCCGGTCCGACAGGAAGCCTCCGCAACACACCGCAGCCTGTATCCCTGCAGCCCGCCTGCTTCCTCACCGCAAGTGTGGGTTGACGAACGCACCACCAGTCCAACAACACAACACGCGCACACTCGCTACACCATTCAGCAAGTTGTAGACAACTATAATACACTGTGGCGAGGTGTCAATAACTCACCGCACGTGCGGGTTGAAGGACTCCGCCAGCAGCGCCACGATGCGCGGGCACTGGTGCGGCACGTTCATCAGCACGAAGCCCAGGCACAGCACGGCGGCGCGCCGCACGTCGTCCGACACGTCGCTCACGGCGAACGACAGCAGCTTCTGCACCGCGGCGTTGTTGTCCGTGCCCCTGCGCGCGACGGGACGGAACAAGGTGGCAGGCACGTGTCAACGCATGTACCGTGTGCAACGCAACCCATATACAAACAGTGTTCCGTGTCCTTAACCATGGACGAAGGCCAGTCAGGTGGGCTACACTGTCAGTGACCTGCTGGATAGCACAGGTTAAGGCTTGTGGAATTACGGTGTCTCCACGATGCGCGGCAGCCGCGCCCGCACTTAGCATCCGCACTTGGCGCCCGGTGCTGCTCCCGCTACCGCGCACGGTCCCCGCCCGCCTCGCCGTTTCGCTGCTCACCTGTACGCCATGCCGATGACGTACATTCCGCCGTACCGGATGATGGGGTCCGCGTCGCGCGTCATCTGCTCGATGAGCGCCTCCGCCGCCTCCTCACGCCCGTACTGCATCAGCGCCAGGCCCAGAGCCACACCTGTGCGACAGCACCAAGGGCGGCACCACGCGGTGGGTACACAGATTAGAGCAGTCGAGCAGCGTCCAGCGGCATGCTCACTTGTCAGGAACAGACCGCAACCGGCAGGGCGGCGTGTTGGTCTAGTCCTGCACGTGCGCCGCGTCACCCTCCCGTGCTGCGTGCCGTGCTGCCAGCCTCATAACCTTCAGGTGTTCCAATCCCTGCTTCACCACACACCCAGGCGCGCCAGGCGGGCCGCTTCTACTTCTCGCCCGCAGGTATGAGACGCATCCTGCAAGCGTGAGCACGCACGGTCTGGTCCTGCGCGTGCCGGGGGGCAACCGACACAGCCGGCTTTTCCTTTTTCAGCTAAGTATCCCAGCGCGTCAGAATCAGCGACAGTGACCACTGTCCCTGACATGCCACTCTCCGGACTTGCCTCGCCTCGCACCATTCCGCTTGCTACTCCTGTTTGTCTTGTATCGTATAAGGCTCACTTGCCTACATCCCGCACCGCATCCGCTACACACCCAGGCGCGCACAAACCTACCAAACTCGCAACCCAGCACGCACCCACAGCCACATGCAAGCACCCCGGACGATTTCTGAATGTTCCGTACCGTGCGCACACTGTGTTTGCGCTCCCCATACTACCCAAACATCCTGCACATCTGCGCCGAATAACCCACGCACCCCGGATGATCTTCTCGTGCTGCGTGTCGTGCGCGTAGGCCAGCGCCTCCGCCGCCACGCGCTCCCCGCCGCTGCCGCAGCACAGCAGCCCCAGGCCGATGCCCGCCGCCTCGCCCGCCACCGCGCTGTCGCTGTACAGCACGTTCTTGACGTCCTCCAGGGCCTCCTCGTCGTCCGTGCCCAGAGCGGCAAGGCCTAAGGAAGGTGAAACACGATCCAAACGAAGCCAACCCTTTCGTCTGCATTGCGCGTCACAGAGCCGAACTTGACTAGAGCACGTTCTTCGTAGCTCCCATTGCCGCCTCTGCGCCCGTGCATAGCCGCCTTGAGGGCAGAGACAGTTACTGACTTGCGCCTTCGTCCTCACCCGCTATTTCAAACCCACGCCCCGCTAATCTACGCCCTCACGCACCTAGGCCCAGGCACGCGCCGTGCTGCGTGACCTCGTGGCTGGTGGCCCGCAGGCTCTCCAGCAGGAAGGCCCGCACGTCCTGGCCGTGGTTGGCGTAGATGAGGCCCAGCGCGTACAGCGCGCCGCCCTCGCTGCGTCGGCAGGGGCGGGTGGGGCGGGTTGCAGCGACAGGGTATAAGACGTTGGCGGACAACAGCTAGTGGACTCTGCGCAGCTGCACGAGCACAAGTGCTTGTCCGTAACCACCAGTTAACACCTAGCACACAAGTAATTCGTGAGAATAAGCGAGAATGCTGCCGGTGCACGGCGCGTACAGCCCGCCGCCCTTGCGGCAGAAGCCATCAGGAAAGCAGCTGCTGACGGCCACCACCCGTGGACAAGGACAATAGCCATGCTAATTGCAGGCGAGGCCCGTTCAGCATGTCCAGAAACACCCTGGACGCTGCAGGCTTGCGTGCAGGCTTACGTGCCCCTTCCACCACCTCACCTGAACGGGCTGCCGGCCGTCCCCGCCGCCCCGGCGGCCCCCGCGCGGGGCAGGTAGGGCGCCATGAGGGCGCGGCCCTGCGTCAGGTGGCCCCTGGATCGAGCAGAAGGAGTAGGAGGCGGGGGGCATTAGTTTTAGTACAAAGCCGATTACTGAGCACTACCATGTAGCATGCTTGACCCGCACCCCGCCTGCCCCACCTGTGGATGACACCCAGCGAGGCTGTGGCCCCGAACTTGGCCCAGTTGGTTGCCTTGGCCAGCCAGTCCAGGTTGGACCGCAGGAAGCTGTCCACGGTGGTGCCGGCGTGCATGAGCGCGTTGGCGCCGATGGTGGCGGAGTGGCACACCGACACGCGGGCGTCCACGGCGCCCTTGATGTTCTTGAGCACCTGCAGGTCGGCGTGGTTGTGCCTGGGGGCAGGAGGAGAGGGGGATAGGAGGAGAGAAGCAGGGGGAAGTGAGCTCAGCAGTGGGATCACGCGCGGGGGTGGTTGGTAGTGGAAGGAGGAAGTAGCAAGGGACGTCATATCCAGGTGCAGTAAGAGTTGGCAGTAGGATGTGGGTGACTCCGGAAGGAAAGCGGCAATGTAAAGGCGCGAGTAAGCGCGGATGGTTGGACGGCCGCAGCCCAAGCTGTGAAGCTCCTGACGCCTTCGGACCCGCGGCCTCTTCAGTGCATGGCTGCGCCCAGCCTTGCCCACCTGTACAGGAAGTCCAGGTACAGGGCGATGGGCGTCTTGCCCGACAGGATGTCCCGCAGCCGGGCCAGCTTGGCGGCGCCGGGGCCCGCGGCGGCGGCGGCGTCGCCGTCAGCGGCAGCGGGGGCAGCTGCGGCGTCGCCGTCAGCAGGGGCGGCGGCTGCCGCGTCGGTGTCCATGGCGGCGGCAGCGTCTGCAGGCGGCAGGAGGACAGACGCAGTCTACAGGTCGACCACTCCGCCAAGACCAAGTTCCGTTCGGCCACGGCACGGCTTTGTTTCAGACGGGTTAAACTGTAGGTCGACGTTGTCGGATTGGGACGTGGCGAGCGGGGCACGATACCATGGCGCCCCCTTGCCCTCCAGGGCCATGCACCGTGGCCCAGCTCCCACAAGCCGCCCTCACCCCCCCCACAGCCCCCCCCCCCCCCCCCCCCCCCCCCCCCCCCCCCCCCCCCCCCCCCCC